>Ga0209740_1000125_pt1 | contig 12911 bp, 9 predicted proteins | sample ConCONMetagenome_FD_184733 | JGI IMG/M metagenome (GOLD analysis project Ga0209740, IMG submission 184733) | Hot spring microbial streamer communities from Conch Spring, Yellowstone National Park, USA - CON_C (SPAdes) (version 3) | ecosystem: Environmental > Aquatic > Thermal springs > Hot...
ATACTAAGGGTCAAGGGGATAAAGAACCTTGTGATAGTGGGAACCGTTGCGAATATATGTGTCCTACACACCGCGGGTTCCGCTGCCCTTAGGTGGTATAACGTCATTATACCCATGGATGGGATTTCCGCTTTAAGCGAGGAGGATTACCACTTTACCCTACATCAGGTGGATTTCCTGTACAAAGGGGTGATAGTAAAGAACCATGAGGGTATAATTTTAATATGATAATTTTATTAGCTTATTTGGATTTTTCGGAGAGGCTGTTGAGGGAGATCTTCGGTTCGGATTATTCCTACGATTCAACGGGGATTTACGAAAGGCTCAGGTACGGCGATTACTCGGATAAAATAAAAACTTACACTTACGAAGATTTCTTTGGTTTGAGGTTATATAACGCGGTTAAGGGGGAAATTAGGAAAGCGGACACGACGGTTTATAGGAGGGGACTTATTCCGGATATAACCGTTCCGGTTTATATACCCGAGAGGTGGAGGTTTTTGGGGGAGGGGGTGAGCAAGGTTTCCCTTTCCGGAAACCAAACGATAAGCTTTGGTGGTAGGCAGGATAGGTACATATTCGGTGGTAGGTACGATACGGTATCCTCACCCATTCCCCAGCTTCAAATGAAGCAAACCTTAAACGTAAATATCACCGGGCAGGTTACCGACAGGTTGAAGGTTCAGGTCAATCATAATTCGGAAGCTACGGACTTCTCAAGGAACAAGGTCATATTATCCTATAAGGGGACGGAAGATGATATTGTTCAAAGTTTGGAGGCGGGGGATATAGACGCATCGGGTATCCCATCAACATCTTACACCTCCGTGGGTGCTGGGGCGGGATTGTTCGGTTTAAAGGGTAGGTTCGGTTTTGGACCTTCAAGGATAGTACTACTTGCCACAAGGGAGAGGGGGGTAAGCCAAACAAAAACCTTCACCTTACAATCCCAAGTAATAACGGATACGATTTACGCAAGGAACTTCGTAAGGGGAAAGTTCTTTTATGTGCCAATTTTACCCGGATATAGAATAGCGGAAATCCGATTATTTTACACAACTTCTCCACCCCCCAACGACGTATATACTTACGGTTCCGCCCACTTTAGGGGTGATACGACGTTTGCGGATCCCAAGTGTTATAAGTTCGGGAGGTGGAAGGAGCTCGTGCCGGGCAAGGATTTCCTTTTATCCTTGGGTGGGAACGTAATTGAAATCTTAAATCCTCCGGGTGGAATCTGGTGGTTGGGGGCGGTATATACCCTTACCAACGGAACCGACACGGTAAAAGTTGGTTATATTCCTCCAAGTCCCGATAGCACAAACCCCATAAGGATGCTCCTCCTTAAGAGGGATAGGACAACCCTATCCGATACATCATCCTCATGCGCCATGGAGATAAACTCATACGAGCTTAAATTTGCTTATAGGCTTCCCTCGGAACTCGATACATCCGTTGCGGGCGTGAAAATAGACATATTCAGGGATCTACCCACAACCACCGTGGATCCAAACTCCCAGGATGGAATACCATACACCAAGATTTTGGGAATAGACAACAATGGAGACGGATTTGTAGATGAATACACAAACGTCGGCGGATCGCCCTTTAGGATCCTGGACAAAAACAACGGTTATCTATTCATCCCAAAATTCTGGCCCTTCGCGGATCCGGCCCTTAGGGATAGGGACAGCATAATATACCTCGTGAGTGAGGATGCTATACCCTCGGGACATACCGACCTTTATTACATTGTCATAAACTTCCAGAAGCCCCAGAGGGAACTTAGCCTTGGTTTTGGGATCTTGGAAGGTTCCGTTGAGATATACGCTAACGGTCAAAGGCTAACCGAAAACGTTGATTATACCGTTGATTATTTCTCGGGGAAAATAAGGCTTTTGAGGACGGATTTCCCACCAAATACGGAACTTAAGGTGAATTATAGGAGTTATGATATTTTTGGAGGGGGGAATAAGGGTATCCTCGCCCTATCCTCAACCTTTAACATCTCCGAGAACTCAAGTTTTGGAATAAACTACATATCAAAGTCCCTAGCATCCTCGTATTTGAGGCCCTCCCTAGGGTTTGAACCCAACAGCTATAAGGTTTTATCCCTAAACGGTAAGATAAACCACACTATGGATTACCTGAACGAGTTTTTAAACAGGAATACGTTTTTATCCTTGGAGCAGAAGAGTACGATCTCAATAGAGGGGGAAGCTGCCAGGTCCTTTCCAGATCCCAATACAAGGGGGGAGGGTTATATTGACGACTTTGACAGGGGGGCATCCAACCTCGAGGATTTCGCGGATGACTACATAAGGTGGTACCCGGGTTCCTGGCCGAGGATAGATAACTTAACGGCGGATACGGGTAAATACGCGATAAAAACCGCTTGGGTGACAACCGCAAACCTTTTTACAAAGGGACAGATATATCCCAACCTTGACCCAACGGAAATAAACGAGAGGGAGAGGGTGATGATAATAGTTGCTAAACCGAAAACAGACGGGATCCAAAGCTGGACCACCCTTATGAGACTTATAAACGAGAGCGGTTATAACTACAGGGAAAAGGAATACTTGGAGCTTTACGCGAGGGGTAGGGGTAAGGTATATGTGGATCTTGGGACGGATATACCCGAGGATATGCTGTTTAGGGATTGTATGGGTAGGATAAGGGGGCTTGATACCCTGAACACGGAGGATAAGGATGGGGATTTTGCATTAAGCGGAGATAAGGAGGATACGGGTTTTGATGGGGTTAAGGGGGATGATAAGGCGGGTTGTGGTGGTGCGGACTGGGGAAACGACGACTATAATTTTGTATCCGACATTAGAAACAACGATTTTTCACCTTTAAACGGATTTGAGGGGAACGGGAGGCTGGATTCCGAAGACTTGGATAAGGATGGTTCTTTAAACAGGAGCGAGAATTACTACACCTTCGTCTTTGACCTTGACAATATGACCCCGATAAGTGAATACAACGGGTGGAAACAGTTCAGGATCCCCCTAAGGAAACCTACATATACTGTGGGAAACCCCACCCTTGAGAGGATAAAGTATATTAGGATCACTTGGAGCGGGTTTGATAGGACGGATACCCTTTATATAGTAAATCTGGGGATCGGGGGTAGCGATTGGGTGAACGAGGGGGTAAAGAGGTATACCTCGGATATAACTCAAGGCTTTTCCATAGGTTTTGTAAGTAGGAAAACAACGCCGGGCTACACTTCCCCACCTGGGGTTGAGAATAAGCTTATGAGGGATATAACCACGGGAAAGCTTGAAGATGAGGGGGCTTTGGTTTTGCAGTTTGAGAATTTTGCGCCAGGTGAATACGCCCTCGCCAGAAGATCCCTTTACAAAAAGGTTAGCTTTGTAAATTATAACTCCATTTCCCTTTGGGTTAAGGGGGCAAGCGGTTATAAGCCAAGGGTAATTTTGAGGTTTGGGAGCGATAGCTTGAACTTTTACGAGTATAAATTTAAGGTTCAAAGCACGGATTGGCAGGAAGTTAAGGTAAGCTTGGAGGAACTCGTTAGGTTTAAGGATGAGAACCCATCAAGCGGTTATAGGAGCGATGGGAGGCTCGGGGTTAGGGGGAACCCAAACATATTTAATGTTAAGTTCTTCTGGGTTGGGGTTGAGAACGATGGTGATACGAGAAATTCGGGTACCGTTTGGATAAACGAGCTTAGGCTTACGGATCCCGTGAGGATCTCGGCGAACGCCGCAAAATTAAATATCTCCTTTAAGCTCTCAAGTTTATTATCGATAAACACCAACGGTCAAATTGAGCAGGTGGATTTTGCCCAGTCCGCAATAAATAGAAACAATTACGACAAGAGGAACTACAACATTTCCGGAACATTAAATTTCCACGAATTTTTCCCGAAATCTTGGAGCTTAAACATCCCCATAACATTCGGGTATAATAGGGGGTATCAGCTTCCCAAGTACAAACCCGGCTCAGATGTTCCAATAAAAACTAATTCGGAAAGGGCGTACTTTTTATCAACTTCCAGCGGAAAATCCTTCGGTTGGTCTTTCAAAAAGTCCAATTCAAGGTCCCTATTGGGAAGGCTCCTCCTTGACGCTTGGAACATTTCCAACGGATTTTCCACCTCTTCAAACCTTGGACCTGAAATTAGGGATACATCCTTCAGGGAAAATTATTCCGTATCATATTCCTACAACCCAAGGGTTGAGATGAGGATTTTCAACAGGTTGATAAACCTTTTGCCCAACTTCAGGCTCGGGTACAACTATAACAGGGACTTTAGCAGGAGGTTTATATTGGGTTCCCAGATTACAACTCAGAGGAAGGAAGGGCAGATTTCGGGGGATATAAACTACAACCTCATTCCCGGGCTATTTACATTAAGCTACGGGTTTTCAAGGACGGGGGATTACAGGTATGATACCCTATTCAGAAACAAGAGGGATTCAATATTGGGGTACGAGGCGGGTTTTAGCGAGAGGTATTCCGGAAGTTTGAATTTACCCCAATTTCTGTACATTCAACCGGGCTTTTCTTACAACCACAGTTATAGGGAGAACAGATCGTTGGAGATAAGGCCTTCTCCAAACCTCGATGTTAGAAACTTGGACGAAAACTTGGACGTTCAAGCATCCTTCGGGATATTTCATGGACGGCTATTCTCAAAGATAGGCTCGCTAAGGGACGAAAGTAAGGATACATCCCTACAAACCGCGGGACCTTTACATGTGATCCTATATGGACTTGAAAAACTTTCCCAATTTTGGAACAATTTAAGATTAACATACACATTCTCAAGGAACTCAAGGTACAACTTGGTTGAAAGGAGGGCGAATTGGAAATATAGGCTTGGTATATCCAACGATCCACAGGCGGGGATATCAAGGGATAGCTTCTCAAATTCCTGGACGGAGAGGAACGCGGTTGATGTAAATACCGGAATAAGTTTCGCCAACGTAAGTTTGCAACCCAGGTACTCCTTCTCAAGGACTTTCTCTTATACCAAGGTGAGGCAAAGCATAACCAAGGAGACCAGGTTCCCAGACGTAAATCTTTCAATTTACAACCTTCCCGTACCACAGGCAATAAACTTTGTCTCATCTTCTAATCTCAACCTTTCCTTTTCAAGGACAAACACCTTCACGTATTATCCCCCAACTCCCCCCGACAGCGCATACAACAAAAGGATCAACAACACCTTTTCCTTATCCCCGAACTTTATTTTGAGGACAGGATCTTCAATAAACCTGAACCTAACAAGGAGCATAACGGAGGGGGAGAACCTATTGACCTTTAAGTCTGGAAGTAGGGATGTGCAGACGAACGTTGATATAACCGCGTCCCACACCCTCAACGGATTCGGGGGCTTTAGATTACCATGGTCAAGCGGTAATCTTCTATCCTTAAGGAACCAACTCGTCCTTTCCCTAACTTTCTCAATAAATTCCTCAAAGTCGGATGTTGCAAATTATGATGGGGAGATCCCCGAATGGAGGAATATGTCTGATAGGATAGGGAACTCAATAAGTTTCTCCGCAAATTACTCCTTCAGCGATGCGGTGAATGCCACCTTCGTATATTCAAGGGGTTATTCCTACGATAGGAAAACCATGACGGGTTCAAGGTCAAACGAGCTTAGGGTGGATGTTAGGATAAACTTTTAATGGAAAAGTCCATCTGGGCGTTTTTATATTTTTGCTTTCAGTTTCAGCCTTTCGGATCATCTTAATAAACTTTTGCGATGATGGGGGAAAATTTTGGAAAACCGCATACACCTTCTTCCTTTTCTATTCCTCAAGGATCATAAACACCTGGTACATCTCGGAGAGGAGGGTTGAAATTGTTGAGGTTGAGGGGAAGGAGAAAGTTAGAATCCCAAAGGCTCCGGATCAATATTACCTATTTATCTCACCTACAAATCTCTATCCTTGCGGTAAAATGGCGGTTAAACCCGAACTTTACAGGAACGTAAAAGAAGGGGATAAAGTTAAAATCACTTTGGGAAAGGGACTTTTTGGCGTTTGGGTAGTCCTTTATACCACCGCCCCCTCCCTTTGAGCCTGATAAAGTAGGGAAAAAATGCCGTTTCTTTCAATTAGTTCTTTGAAACTTCCAACTTCCACCACCTTCCCATCCTTGAATACATATATCCTATCGCAATCAACCAAAGAAGAGATCCTATGGGATACCAAAACCACCGTTTTACCCAACCTCCTAAGATTCTCAACTACCATTTTTTCCGTCTGGGAATCCAAAGCTGAAAGCGATTCATCAAGAAGGATGAGCTTGGAAGGACTTAAAAACGCCATAGCGAGCATTAACCTCTGCCTCTGCCCACCCGAAATGGAATAACCCCTCTCCCCTATTACCGTATCAAGCCCCTTTGGGAAAGACCTAACATCCTCGGCCAAATTTGCCATTTCCAAAGCCCACCACATTTTATCTTCATCCGCTTCCGGATCCGCAAGCTTCAAGTTCTCCCTTACGCTTAAGGAAAATACGAAGGGTTCCTGAGGTAGAAGTAGTATGTTTCTTCTGATGGATTCGGTGGATATATCCTCCCAATTTATCCCATTTAACCTGATTTCCCCACCGCTTGGATTATAAAACCTCGCCAATATGTTTAAAAATACTGTTTTACCCGAACCGGTGGGACCTGTTATCCCCACAAGCTCCCCCTTAAAAACCTCAAAGTTTATCCCCTTCAACACTTCCTCCCCGTTTATGGAAAACCATAAATTTCTAACCTCCAAAACCTCAAAATCCTCCACCTCTACGCTTCCCCCACCTTTTATCTCCGGCTCCTCATTTAAAAATCCTTTTACCCTCTCGTACGACGCACTTCCCCTCTGAAGTAGGTTTGCGAACCATCCCAAAGCCATCATAGGCCAAACCATCATACCTATATAACTGCTGAAGGCGGTGAACTCCCCTATGGTGATCTCACCAGTGGCGGTCATACTTCCCCCAAATAGGAGCAATATTGCGTTTGAAAGGTAAGCCAAGAGGAAAACGGAGGAATTAAAGAGCCCATCAAGGAAACCCATATACAAATTTAAATTAAGGTATTCCGCCGAGATCTCCCCGTACCTTTTAACTAGGTTCCCGTTTGTATCATAAACCTTTGCCACCCTTATCCCCGAGATTATATCCCTTATCCATTCAGTCATATAACCGAAATAATCCTGAACCTTCAGGAACTGCTCGTGGATCTTCCTACCCAGGAAGAACATCAAAACCGCCAAAAGGGGAAGGGGAATTATCACCATAGAGGTTAGCTTTGGAGAAATTATGAGCATCGCCACTATTGAAAATGAAGTATAAATTACAAAATCCGAGATTGCCACGAGCCCTATACCCAAAGCCATATTCACCGCCTGGAGGTCGTTCGTGTATAAAGCCAAAACATCGCCGGTTTTTAGGGAGTTGAAGTAATGGGGGTGAAGTTTTAGGGTGTGTCGATATATCTTCTCCCTCAGGTCCCTCTCTATGAGCCTTGATGTACCGATGAAAAAGTACCTCCAGAAGAACCTTAAAACGGAAAAGGCAAGAGAAACGAGGAGGATGTAAAGCGCCCACTTCGGAACATCCGAGAATTTTCCTAAGTACATATCATCCACCGCATTCTTTATAAAGATGGGAATTACGAGCTGTCCAAGATCCACTATGGCGAGGACCAGAAAACCTGCCAATATTCTGTACCAATAGGGTAAGAGAAGGGAAAGGAGCCCAATCATTCCCTTATTATCTCCCTTTCTATACCGTAAGGGGTGGGTGTCTCTTTAATTATGGTGTATTTTCTGAATTTAACCGCCCACCTCCTGAACTCATAAACCAACCTTAACCTATATCCTCTACTATCCAGGAATATTGAGGTGTCATTTTCCGGAAGCCTTTGGAAACTCCAAGAGTACTCAACAACAACGTACTTCCCATCCCTTGAAACGTCTATTATGGTGTGCTTGTAGGGTTTTCCGTACCTCTTAAAGAAATCCCTCCAAAATTTTTCAAATTCCTCAAGGCTCGTAGCCCTCCTTGAAACCCCGTCTATGAGAAGGTAAGCCTTTTTAAAATCCTCCCTCTCTATAGCCCTTAGGTACTCTTCCGCCACGCTTTCCGCATCGTTGTATGGAGGAGTATAAGCGCAAGAGAGCAAGGAAAAAATTAATATTACCTTCCTCATCACATAACCGTGTCCTTTAAAGCTTCCGAGCATATGGGATCCCTTTCCTCCGGCAACTCGCTTGCTATTTCCGGAAGGGCATCAATTATTTTCTGCTTTAGGCTTGAAGATACCCTTATAACTTCCTCCGTTGTAAGTTTGGTCGGGGAAATTCCGGCGGCGAAATTCGTCACCACGGTTATTAGGGTATAACATATTTCAAGCTCCCTGGCGAGGAAAGCTTCGGGAACCGCGGTCATACCTACTATATCCGCCCCCCATATCCTGAAAGCTTTGATTTCGGCGGAAGTTTCAAGCCTAGGACCTTCCGTGGATATATATGTACCCTTAGGTATAACCTTTAATCCCCTCCTTGAAAGCACCTCGTACGCCACCTTCCTACCCTGCGGGCAAAAAGGTTCGCTCACATCAACGTGTACCACCTTCTTTTCCGACAAAGCCTTGTAAACCCTATCCATTCCCAAAGCGGGATGCTCGAATTCCCCATCCGGCGTAAATATCCCGTCATAGAAGGAGATGTTTCCCCTCGTTCTTGTGAAATCTATGAGCTGATCCGGTATAACTATGCTCCCTATTTCAATGTTCGGATCTATGGTTCCCACCGCCGATATTGCAAATATCCTATCCACCTCCAGCAACCTAAATCCCCAAATGTTCGCCCTGTAGTTTATCTTATGAGGTGGGATCCTGTGCTGATGTCCGTGCCTGGCGAGGAAGATGAACTGATGCCCATTCATCCCTGCTATTATGTAATCCGCCGAAGGCTCACCCCAAGGTGTCCTCTTTATGTGCCTCCTGTCAAGGATATCAAAACCCTCTATAGTGTAAAAGCCGGAACCTCCTATTACGCCTATCCTCATAGCGGGGATTTTACCGCTGTTAAAGGAGGGAAATTATCCCAAACCATATTATGAAAGATAGGAGAAAGCTCAGGATGAGTCCTTCCCTGTAAAACTCATATGCGGTGAGGATCAAAGCAAAGGGAAGGGCTATAACTTGGACGAGGAACATAACCGCGAAGAATGGGGGACTGCCTATGCTTGCAAGGTTCGCCAAGATTGAGAAAGTTAGGGCCACCTCAAGGGGTAAGAAAAGGTTCCTTTTTGGGTAGTCCAATTTTAAGATCCTTGAGATAAGGAAAAAGATTGGGAAGAAAAGGAGCCCCAGTACGGCGAACCTTAGGGAGGGTAATATCAACTCCTTGGAAAGGAAAGAGAAGCTCGAGAGATAGAGGGCTAAGATTAAGGTGAAAATTGCGGTGTATTTCACAACAAATTGAAACCCCTCGATGTCCCCAACCTCGTAGCTCCCGCTTTAATAAGTTTTACCGCAAAATCCTTTTCCCTAATTCCACCGGATGCCTTAACTTCCAAAGAACATGCGCTTTTCATAAGGAGAACGTCGTATATTGTGGCGCCACCTCCGAGGAAACCCGTTGAAGTTTTTACAAATTTTGCCCCCGCATTTTCCGAGATCTTACAAGCTATCACCTTCTCCTCATCCGTCAAAAGGGAAGTTTCTATTATCACCTTTACTGGAACCCCCAAGGATACAACCCCCCTAATATCCTCTTCCACCCTCTTGTATTCCCCACCCTTCAAGAAACCTATGTGTATGACCATATCAAGTTCATCCGCCCCATCCCTTATACACCTTTCCCCTTCCTTCACCTTTGAATATGTGGTCGTTGCACCGAGGGGAAAACCCACAACGCTTATCACCCTTAAGTTTTTCCCAACGCTATCCCTCGCTAAGGAAACGAAGGATGGGTTTACGCAAACACCATAAAATCCGTATTCCGCGCTCCTTCTACAGAACTCTTCAACCTCCTTGGGTGTTGCCTCGGGCTTAAGTATGGTATTTTCTATATATCCCCTAAGGTCCAATTCTTCAAATTTCCCCTTCTCTATTTCCTCCGCCAGTTTTTTGATTCTCTCAAATTCCATCAGTACAGATACCCCCTGTAGTCCTTTAAGGGCATAAGGTCTTCAAGGTCGCGCTGGAGGTTGCTTAGGATCTCAAAGGCTTCCATCTGTTGGTTCTGTAAGATAAGCTGTTGTACCCTCCTTTCGAAATCTGCCCTATCGGGTTTTAATTCGTACTTCTTGAAGATATAGTAAAGCCCATCCTTATAGTCAAAGGGTCCGCTCCACTCTTTCTCTTTTGAAATAGCCAAAGCCCTGAAGAACACCTCCCTGTTTGCAACACCCGGAACAAACGTGTTAAAATTGGCGCTATCCGCGAAACCTAAATAAACTTCCGGATATTTTGCCCTTATGCTGTCCGAGTTTTCCCCCCTCTTTATCCTCTCAATTACATCCTTAGCTATGACCTCCGCAATCTTCCTTTTCTCCTCAAGGATGTATGCCCTCTCCACCTCCCTCCTGACCTCCTCAAATTTCGGAATTCCCCCCTCCTTCTTTCCAATTATCTGAATTACCGCATAATATTCGGGTTTGTATATTATGCCCGAAATATCTCCCTTCTTACCCTTCCTTATGAAATTTATAAGGCTTCTATCTGGACCTATGAAGGGTATAAAACCCAAACTTAGCTTGAATTCCCCCGTGCTATCCATTTTAAACCCCAGCTCCTTCGCCGCCTCCCTAAATCCCCTCTTTTTAGCCATATCCAAGAATTTCAAGAGTGTATCCCTCAGCTTTTGCTTTGTCTGATAGGATGTCTTTATTGATACGAAAATGTGCGATAAATTAACACTGTCCCCCTTCTTGTTCTTCTCCAAAACCTTGACTATATTATAACCCCCCGGAACATCGTACGGTCCCAAAATCGCCCCCGTATCCGATTTTTCAATGTCATTTCTGACGTTTTCCGGTAAAACGAAAACATAAAGCCAACCAAGATTCCCCCCGAAATCCTTCGTACTTAGGTCCTCGGAGTAGGTTTTAACCGCAACGTTCCAATCCCTCTCCGCTTCCTTCTTTGCCCTTAAGATAAGCTCTTTTGCCTGCAAGGAATCCTCTTTTGATGGGGATTTTTCAACCCTTAGGATGTAAATATCGGCGGAAGGGGGTTGCCTGAATTTCTCTTTATTCCTCTCAAAATACTTTTTAAGCTCATCCTCCGAGGGTTTTTTCACCTTATCATCGCTTATCCTCGCATAAACTATATTCAAGAAATCAAACCCGTATTTGGTGTTCTCAAGGGTGTATTTCTTCCAAAGGTATTCCTTTGAAGGCAGGGGGATCTTTGATATCAAGAATCTCGCAAGATCCGGAGGTACCTCTTCCTTAAGCCTCGCCTCGTAAGCGGAGAAAATTGGAGCGTACCTTTTGTCGTTTAAAACCTGCAAGTAAAGCTGGTAGTTAAAATTCCCATCCACAAAGAAGTTGGTATCCCTCATAAGTTCCGGAGGGGGTAAAAGCATAAGTAGGGTGAGTATGGCCTTATCTGAGAGCTTTATTCCCAACTTTTCCGCAAGCTTCTTCCACCTTATGTTGTCCACCATCCTATAAAAAACCGCCTCCCTTATACTTTCCTCCTCCTCTGGGGGCAAGAACTCAACCCCCCTAACCCTTAAAGTTTCCTGTATTTCCGCCTGAACCAAATACTCATAGTATTCAGATGAGATCTTGTAGTTTCCCACCTCCGCCACTATCCCCTGCTCCCAGGGCTTTGGGTTCGTAAAATTCAAAATACCCGCGCCTATCTCGAACACCAACCAAGCTATAAAGGCAATCGCAACGATCCAAACTATGACCTTAAAATTCTCCCTAAAGTTCCTTAAAGCCATAGATGGGAATTATACCGCTGTATAATAAATGGTTCCGATGAAGAAGGGAATTATCCTACTGACGGTTGTTTCGTCTTACGTTTTGATGGTTTTTGGGAGCTCGGTGGCGGCTTATGGTGCATGCCTCGGATGCCCCGACTGGCCATTATGTTACGGAAGCGTTTTACCCCCGGAACAGGTGGGGGCTCTCTTGGAGTATATACATAGGGTGATAGCCGCGATAACATCTGTTTTCGTTTTTTCCACCGCATTCATAACGCACAAGGACTTTAGGGGAAGCTTCCTTTCAGGGGCGGGTTGGCTTTTGGCCCTTGTAGTTTTCGTTCAGATATTTGTCGGTGGTTTGACCGTAATACTCAAGATGCCTTTTTGGGTTTCAATAACGCACGCATTTTTGGGTCTTTCAACCTTCTTATTAGCCCTCTTTATCCTAAAAAAGTTTAACTCCAATTCCTTTTCCATAAACTTCCGGTCATCCACCTTCTGGATATTCGCCCTTCTATTCTTACAGGTATTACTTGGTACTTCCGTGAGGAAAGCGGGTGCGGGTTTTGCCTGCGGTCAAGACCTATTCCTATGCTTAAACGTACAATGGGACGGAGATGTGTTGCTTCATTTAAGCCACAGGCTCTTTGGATTTTTTATCCTCATTTTCACTCTCCTCTCCCTTTTTGACAGGGAGAACAGGAAAATTAACGCCCTGTTGTTCTTCTTAATCCTTCTCATTATAACCTTCGGTCTCCTCTCGGTTTATAGTCTATTAAGCCCCACTATGGTTTCCACGCACTACGCCCTTACCCTTTTGGCAATTGGCCTATCCTTCTGGAGATCCGTTAATTGAGGAAGATTTTACCCTTTCTTCTCCTCCTTTCCTGTTTCCCTCAAAGGGAGCCATTAAATGTGGATCTATTCGTGGTGAAGGATGGGGGAAGCTTTAGGGTGGTTGGTTTTATTCCGGCGGATTATATA
>Ga0209740_1000128_pt1 | contig 12861 bp, 13 predicted proteins | sample ConCONMetagenome_FD_184733 | JGI IMG/M metagenome (GOLD analysis project Ga0209740, IMG submission 184733) | Hot spring microbial streamer communities from Conch Spring, Yellowstone National Park, USA - CON_C (SPAdes) (version 3) | ecosystem: Environmental > Aquatic > Thermal springs > Hot...
CAGATCTTCGGAAATATTTACGACAGAAGAAACGGGTTTTACTTTTTACTGCTCCCAAAGCCCTCGCCGATTTTTACATCCACCTTATCTCTGGTTCAGACTTTTGGGAATTTTCCTTCATGTTGTACGTTAAAAATTTACGTAAGACCTTACAGGGAGGGTTGGGGGGATTTTGTTGAAGTTCCCATAAATTCGGAATTTTATAATCCTTACCTTTCCTATATGGACAGCTTCCAAATTAATAGCATAAGAGTTGGGTTTGATGTTTCCGATAGGGAGCTTAAATTCGTAGAGAAAGTAGAAACAGCAACGGAAAACTTCGAAATTTATGATGTTTTGGGAAGGAAAGTAAAAGAAACAAGAAGGGGGATCTATTTTTTCGTTGAAAGAAGGAAGGTGAAAAAAGCGATCCTTAGATGAGCATCCATATAATACCCGTCTATGATCAACAAAGACTTTCTTTTAAAGCTCCTTTCTCAAGTTGGACCGTCGGGAGATGAGGGTAGGGCTTCAAAGGTTTGGCAGGAGGAAGCGAAAAAGTTCGCAAAGAAGGTATATACGGATACACATGGAAATACTTACGCGGAGTTTGGGGATGGAAAACCCACCCTGATGTTGGCGGGGCATATAGACGAAATAGGTTTAATGGTTCAGTATATCGACGACAATGGGTTTGTTTATATAAGCGGTGTTGGGGGTTGGGATCCTCAGGTTCTGGTGGGACAGAGGGTGAGGTTCATAGGGAAAGATGGGAAGGTGGTAAAAGGTGTGATCGGGAGGAAACCTATACACATTCTAAAGCCCGAGGAGAGGGATAAGGCGGTTAAGATGGAGGAGCTATGGGTGGATTTCGGTATGGCAAAGGAGGATCTTGAGAAGGTTATATCCGTTGGGGATTATGGGGTTTTGGATTGGGATGGTGAATTCCTCACGGATTTCAGGCTCGTCTCAAGGGCCCTTGACGATAGGATAGGCGCCTTTATTGTCCTTGAAGCTCTGAAATTTTACGCTCAAAATCCCGGGGAGACAAGGGTTGTAGCGGTGGCTACGGTTCAAGAGGAGATAGGTCTTAGAGGTGCAAAGACCAGTTCTTACTTTTTAAATCCTGATATCGCCATAGCGGTTGATGTGACGGTGGCTACGGATTATCCAGGCGTTGATAAGAGAACGATAGGGGATATAAAGCTCGGTGGGGGTCCCGTTTTGGCAAAGGGACCCAACATAAACCCGGTTGTTTTTGAACTCTTGCTTGAGACCGCAAGGGAGGAGGGAATAACCGTGCAGATTGAGGCTTCCCCCAGGGGAACACCAACGGATGCGAACTTTATACAGATGGAAAGGGGAGGGATCCCTACCGCATTAATTTCCATACCTTGCAGGTATTTGCACTCACCCTCCGAGATGGTGGATATAAGGGATGTTGAAGGGGCAGTTAAGCTCATATCATCTTTTGCCAAGAAAATTTCGGGCAAAACAAAAGAGGATTTTATACCCTGGTAGAATATGAAGGCTTTAGGTAAGACAAAGGGGGGACCGGGGTTACAGCTTATAGATGCTCCGGTCCCGAAGCCCGAATTTGGTGAGGTTTTAATAAAGGTAAAATATGCCTCAATATGCGGGAGCGATGTGCATATATACAAATGGGATGAGTTTGCCCAAAGCGAGATAACAAAGTTCCCAAGGATCATAGGGCACGAATCCGCTGGTGAAATAGTGGAGATAGGTGAGGGGGTTGAAGATTTAAAAGTTGGTGATTTCGTCGGGATTGAAACCCACATAGCATGCGGAAAGTGTTATCAGTGCAGGATAGGAAAGAAGCATGTTTGTAAGAACGTAAAGATCTTGGGTTTCCATAGGGATGGAGCCTTCGCTGAATATATGACCATACCTGCGGAAAACGTCTGGAAGATACCGGAAACAATACCAAAACATTGGGTTCCCCTCATGGAGCCCATGGGAAATGCGGTGGATACCGCCCTCGCGGGTGATATAGTTGGTGCGGATGTTTTGGTGGTGGGAACGGGACCAATAGGAGCTATGGCGGTTGCAATAGCGAAGGCTGTCGGGGCTGGAAAAGTTATAGCGACGGACATAAACGATGTTAGGTTGAATATAGCAAAGAAGATGGGGGCGGATTACACCATAAATCCCGAGATAGAGAGCCTGAGGAGCGCGATTATGGATATAACGGGGGGAAAGGGGGTTGATGTGGTCCTTGAGATGTCCGGAAATCCCAATGCCTTGGAGAATGCCCTAAACCTATTAACAAACGGTGGATGGGTTGGTTTGCTCGGACTTTACGGGAAGAATAGGATAGATTTCCCGATGAACTCCGTAATAATGAGGGGGATAACCCTTTACGGGATAACGGGAAGGAAGATGTTCTCAACTTGGGTAAAAACTACCGCCCTTCTTGAAAGCGGAAAGGTGAATCTGGAACCCCTCATTACCCACAGGATAACCCTTGATGAGTACAAGGAGGGCTTTGAGGCTATAATGAACGGTTCCGCAATGAAGGTAATGTTTGAGATAGGTTAGCTGGCATATAATACCATCTTATGAAGAGGTTTTATTTTCTCCTTTTGGCGGGTTTGGTAATATACGGGTGTAAGGAAACCAAGGTTCCCCATACATCCGTGTTCGGCGTAGGTGGATCTACGGGACCTGCTTTGAGGAGCCTTTACTCCCTCCTTCCCTCCAACATAACCCCACCGACTTTCCCTTCCTTCCTAGACAGCATAAAATACGAGACCGTTATTTTTAAGATCCTGGTGGATGGACAAGAAGATCCAAACGCGGAGGTTTTAGTGGGTTCAACCAGGTTAAGCTATTCTTCCGATATGGGTTTGTACATGCTTGTGGATTCAAACGGAATACCCAAACCCGTAGAACTTTCCGCCGGAACGGAAATTTCCATACGTACAAACAAGTACAATGAAAGCATAAAATTCAGTCTTCCCGCATTAAATCCTCCGGACAGCATAGCGGTTGATACCGGTATAGTGGTCGGGGATTCCATAAGGGTTTCCTGGAGTCCTGTCTCAGGGGCGGATTCAATACAGGTTTTCTTCAAGCTCAACGATAAGGATCCCCACATAAAGAACTTACCCCCCACCGCAACTTATTATTACATACCGTCATCCTATGTTAGCGATACCGGAACTGCCTTCCTTATGGTTAACGTCCTGAAATACTTGAAAATTCAGGATGCCCTTCCCCCCTCAACCATGCTTTTGATAAAGGGTAAAGCCTATCCCCTGCCCATAAGGGTAAGGTAATGCACAGTTCGGTTTATGAGAACCTTTTAAAGGGGAATTTAAGGGGACTTTTACTTTCGGGTTCTTCAAGTGAAGAATTTGCGGAGGTTGATTGGCTTGAATTTCCAAAGGGAAATATAAAAAAGCCATTTATAGCGGTTGATGGTTCTTACAAGAGCGCGGTCAGGGATTTTGGGTTAATATACGTTATAACGGGACTTGCGCTCTATCAGAATGGGGAAATGATAAAAGATAGGGGGCTATCCTTCGTTGATATAATGGAAAAAAATATCTTCAGACAGAAGCACCTGTCCGACTTCCTTTCTATGTTTATGAAGTTGGCGGAGGTAAAAAACCTCTTGAGGATTTTGAGAGACACGAATGACGATCACATCATCCTTATGGATGGCTCCTTTATAAGCGACGTAATAACCCCACAACCAACATATGAATGGGTTAGCCACTTGGGGATTGAAAGGGAGGAATTGGAAAGGTGCGAAGAAAAACTCTCGGAGATTTCCGAAGAAATTGAAGGGAATTTTTGGAAGGAAGATTTCGCCTTTGTTTATCTTGCGGAAAACTTTTTAAAAGAAAGCCTACCCATAAGGGCCTACGCGGTTATTAATCTCCTATATTACGAATACTTGCTCGCCTTAAGGAAGCTAACCGAACTCAAAAACCCCATATTTTTCATAGCCAAGGATTCCTTCTCTTCGGATTTCGTAAAAGCTTGGGGGATAAGGGAGTTTTTGACGGATCAGGTGATGTTCAATACTTGTACAAGAGGGATGCCCGGTTATGCCTCTCCAATACCCGCAATCCTTGAAGAAAAAAAGAAGTATTTGCCCTCGAGTTTTGTGGGAATATTGGATGTGGAAGTTTATCAGACCTTCGTCCGCTTTACCCCAGAGGCGGTTTCAACCTACAAGGTTGAGATCCTGAACGTCCCAAAGGAAGAGATAGGTATTTACCTATCCCATATTGCAAATATCTCGCCAGAAGGATATCCATTTTTACTTGTAAAGGCTCATAAGGAAGTGGTTATAACGGAAAGGGATATAGAAAGGATTGGGGATAAGCTATATCCCTTGACAAAATCGCCCAGATTTTACCTCAATGGATAAACCCTTCTTCATAGCCGGACCCTGCGTAATTGAAAGTGAAGCTTTGGTTATGGAAACCGCGGAAAAATTAAAGGAGATTTCGGAAGATTTAAGGATAGAGCTTTTCTTTAAATCCTCCTACGACAAGGCAAATAGGACATCAATAAGTGGGTTTAGGGGACCGGGTTTGGAGAAAGGTTTAGAGATCCTTGCGAAGGTTAAAGAAAGGTTTAATTTAAAAATTTTAACGGACGTTCACGATATGCACGATATACCGAAGGTTGCTGAGGTTGTTGATGTGATACAAATACCCGCCTTCCTTTCAAGACAAACGGATATGCTCGTTTTAGCAGGAAGGACGGGCAAGATAGTAAATATTAAAAAGGGGCAGTTTATGTCCCCGAATGAGGCGTTAAAGGCGATTGAAAAAGTTAAGAGTGTAGGAGGTGAGGTTTGGATAACCGAGAGGGGAACAACCTTTGGATATAACGATCTTGTGGTTGATTTTAGGAACGCGGTTTGGTTGAGGGGTTGTGGGGCAAAGTTGGTATATGATGCAACCCACTCTTTACAGAGGCCAGGGATCTCGGAGGGTTCGGGTGGTTATAGAAAATTGATAACACACTTGGCAAGGGGAGCCATTGCGGTGGGTTTTGATGGGATCTTTTCCGAGGTTCACCCGGATCCAAGAAAAGCCCTATCCGATGCAAGCACGCAAATACCCTTAAAATTTTACAAAAACTTCGTTGAGATGATCCTTGAAATTTGGGAGGCATCTAAGAAATGGTACGATTTTGAGTTTCCCGATTGATCAACCACCTCAAAAGCTCCCCAGCAAGTGGCAAATTGTCCATCATAACGTGTTCAACGTTTATTCCAAGCTTTAAGGATAATACTTCTTCCGCTAAAACTTTTGCCACATCCAAACCTCTCCCAGCCAAGATTTCCATTTTAACATTTTCCGGGATTTTTACCCTGAATCCCTCCAAAAAATTTATATCCCTCTCCCCCCTTATGGGCGCGATGCTTACAAAGATCTTCGCCGGTTTTATCCCCTCCCTCTCGCAAAGCCCATAATAACCTTCAAGGGTCCTTTTCAAGCTTTCCGTCTCAAATATTATTTGGGAAATAAATCCGTCAAATCCCCAAACCGTTCTCTTAAAAAGCCTAAAATCCTCACCTTCCCTTGAAAATATCGCTATTCCATAAACCTCCCTAAGGTATCCCTTTGCCAATCTAACCACCCCATCCTTATCACCTATATTAACCAAAGCAACCTTGTCCGTAATTTCGGATATCTCACAGAAAGTTTCCTCAAGGTCCTCTTTTGAAACGACCTTGTCAATTATCACGTCCATCTTTTCATTTATTCCCTTTATGATCCTTGAGAACTCAATCGGTGAAAGCTTTTCCCTCTGGGGAACCTCGGGAATGTTCATTATTCTCAAGCCAGCACTTTCTAAGATCCTTACGAACTCCTCCGCCCTTCTCTTTACTCTTCCCTCATCCCATCTCAAGGGTGGGGGAACCGCGGTGAAGATAATCATATATCCTTACAAGTTTATCGGCTATCTTTTCCGACGAGAACCTTTCCCTTATCATTTCCTGTCCCCTTAATACCATCAACTTCGCATTTTCCCAATTTGAAAGGAGTTTTTCTATGGCATCCGCGATCGCCACTGGATCCTTTTCTGGGACCAATATCCCGGTTTTGCCATCCTCAACTATATCTGGAATCCCGCCCACATTGCTCGCTATAACGGGAAGTCCGAAGGATAAAGCCTCAAGAAGTACGACCCCCAACCCCTCGGTATCCCCCCTTGAATCCACTATAGAAGGTAGAACGAATATATCCGACCTTTTGTACTCTTCCATCAGGTCTTCGGCGCTCAATTTTCCCAAGAACTTAACGGAATCCAAATCCTTTGCGGAATTTTTCAAGCTTTCCATAAGGGGACCTTCCCCCACGATTCTAAGCTCCGCCCTTATCCCCCTTTCCTTCAGGATCCTCATAGCCCGGATCAGGTAAATTACCCCCTTCCTCTCCACGAGCCTCCCTACGAAAAGGATCCTCGGATTTTTCGGCTTTTCTTTTGGTGGGAAAAGTTCCTTAAATTCAAGGGCGGAGGAGTAGGGAAGTATTATAACGTTTTCCTTACCTAAAAGTTTTGCGGAATAAGTTGATATTGCGGTCTTAACGTTCGCGGTTTTAACCAAAATTTTTAAGACTTTCCCTAATATTCCCAGACTTTCCGCAAGCTTTACCTCGGCGGTATAGTAAGAATGCACCACAGGTGTTCCCTTAACCTTGAAGGGTAGGGAAAATAGGGAGAGGGGTATGGGCCAGTGAACGTGGATCACATCGTAATTTTCCTTTCCCGAGAGGATCAGGGCGTTTAAAAAACCCGATGTTATGTAGAAGGGTATTAGGAACTTTGCCCATCTGTTGAATTTTAGAAGCTCGGGGATGGCGGTTTTATATCCCAAAATTTCCCCCCTGGGGAAAAAGTAGGAGAAACGATGAACGTAAAAATCCCCAAACCTCTCCCCCTCCCTTCCCAAATACCTTGGGCAAAAAAGCTCTACTTTTACCCCTTTCCTCTCAACTTCCCTTAAAATCCTCCAAAGCCAAGGCGTTAAAATCTCCGATTCCTCCTCGCTATACGGACATGCGGTTAAGATATGTAATACCCTCAACTACCTTTGGTCAATCGGTATATATTTCTTATCCAGCTCCCCCTTGTATATTGAGGATGGCCTAAAGAGCCTGTTATCCTCAAGGTATTCCAAAACGTGCGCCGCCCAACCCGCTACCCTTGCAATTGCAAATATGGGGGTAAACAGATCCGTGCTTATTCCAAGGGCGTTATAAACTATTCCGGAATAGAAGTCCACGTTGGGGAATATTCCCTTCTGGGCTACTTTCTTCATCATATACTCCTCAACCTTTACCGCAATCTCATAGTATTTGCTCTCCTTTGCAAGCTCCTCCGCGAACTTCTTCAATATCCTCGCCCTTGGGTCGTAAGCCTTATATACCCTGTGCCCAAATCCCATTATCTTCTTCTTCTGTGCCAAGCTTTCCTCTATGTACTTTTCCACGTTATCAGCCGAGCCTATCTCGTCAAACATCTTTAAAACCGCTTCGTTTGCTCCCCCATGTAAGGGTCCCTTTAGTGCTCCTATCCCCGCAACTATGGCGGAGTACATATCCGATAGCGTTGATGCGACGACCATGGAGGCAAAGGTTGAAGAGTTCATCTCGTGGTCCGCATGGAGTATTAGGGCAACATCCATAACCTTACTTTCGTACTTGGTGGGAATCTTACCCGTAAGCATATAGAGGAAGTTTTCCGCATGAGAGAGGGAGGGATTGGGCCTTACTATGTCAAGGTTTTTCCTGATCCTGTCAAAGTATGCAACTACGGTTGGAAACTTCGCTATTAATCTTAAGGCTATCCTGAACTTCGCGTCAAGGTCGTCCCTCCTTGCATCCTCGTCGTAAGATTCAAGGAGGGATACCACGGATCTGAGGGCGCTCATAGGGTGGGTTTGAGGGGGAAGATCGTAAATAAACTCTATCACTTCTTCGGGTAAGTCCCTTGAGCTCCTCAAAGCCGCGTCAAATACCTTTAGCTCTCCCTTCGTCGGAAGCCTCCTTAAAAGTAAGGATAGCGCCACCTCTTCGTATGTGGAGTTTTCTGCCCATTCCTCTATGGGAATCCCAAGGTAATAAAGCTTACCCTCCTGACCGTCTATATATGTTAAAACGCTCTCCGCAGCTGGGATATCCTCCAAACCTTTAGAAAAGGGATACTCTTTCATAGCCTCTGTATTCTAAGCGTGAAATCTAAAGTGCAACCCTATAATACCCGACTATGGATCTTAAAAAGCAAAACATCATCATAACGATAATAAATATAATCCTCGTCATCATCCTAATAATCATCCTCGCAAGGCCCGGGCAGAAACCCAAGGAGATAGAGGTAAATTTGGCGACAATAGAGGATATATCTAGCCTACCTTATTGGGTAGCGTACGAGAGGGGAATTTTTGGAAATTACGGTGTAAAGTTTAAGCCGAACGAGGTAAGTAGGCCCCTTGACGAGCTTGAAAACACCATAAAGGGTAGCCTTTACGCCCTTTTCGGAATAGATTATACATATACTATCTTTAAAAATGCGGGGGATTTAAGCCTCGTGAGGGTTTTGTATTATGTGAGATCCTACGGGGATGGGTTGGTGGTTAAGGATACTACGCTTAAGTTGGGGAAATTGGGCGGAAAAAGGGTCGGATACAGCGAAAACACGAGGTATAACGTTTTGCTGGAGGAGGTTTTAAAGCTGGGTGGGGATACCGAGGTGGATTTTGTGGGTTTAACCCTTGAGGAGATGGAAAGCGCCCTCGATCAGGGTAGGGTGGATGCGATTTACGCGGTGGAACCCCTCTTGTCTTACCTTGAAGCTAAAGGTTATAGGGTGATAAAGAGGGAAGTGGTCTTTCCGAAGGATGTTCCCATAATTCAGGGTATGGGAATAACATCGGCGGTTAACGTATCCTTGAGGAAGGACGCAATAAATAGGATAAAGGGCACCGTAAGGGACGCGTTGAAGTACTTACAGGAAAACCCCCAGGAGGCAAAGAACATACTTAAAGACCGTTTAGGACTGAACCTTAGAGAATTACCGGAGGTTGTTATCCCAACAAACCTTGATGACTTCAACAAAATGAACGAATACCTGATATCCAAAAAGCTTGTGCCTTATAGCACAATAAAGGTTGAAAATATCCTTTCCGAAAAGTAGTTTTTACGCCACCCTTTCGTCGGTCTTCATAATTTTTGGGAATTCGCCCTTTTTCCTTCCCCTCCTTCCCTTTTTGGGTTTCTCCCTTTGGTTCAGGGCTTTAAGGGAAAGTCGCAATCCCTTTCTCCTCTCCTTCCTCATAGCTTTACCCTATTGGCTCTTTCACTCCCTATGGATTTACAACCTCGATGTTCCGAACAATATAAGGCCCCTTCTACTTTTGGGGGTTTTAACTATGTCCCTGATCCTTTCCGTTATTTGGGCTTTCTGGGGTTGGGCGGTTTCAAGGTTTAAGGGTTTAACCGCGGTTCTTTTCGGCTCATTTCTCTTCGTATCCTTGGAGTTCATAAGGGGGGAAAATTTGGGGGATCTGTCCTACCCTTGGGCTTTGGTGGGGGAGAGCTTGGTAAATTCACCCTTTTTGAAGCTTTCCGCCCTATTTGGCGTTTATTTCTTAAGTTTTTTCGTTGTCCTTGTTGGGGGTTTAATATCCCTTTGGAGTTTGAGGTATATAATTTCGGCGCTAATAATGCTCTCCTTCGGTATTCTTTGGAATTTCGTTTATAAATTACCCGAGCCCGTTGGTGAGATAAAAGTCGCGATTTTGCAACCCAACATCCTCCCGAGGTTAGATTTTGATCCCAAGGAATGGGAGGAGACTTTCAAGGCTTACAGGGAAATAACTGAAAATTTGGGGGAATTGGACCTCGTTGTAGCATCCGAATCCGCCTTTCCTGGAATACACACGCATTCTCAAAACTCCCAAAAGATAGTTTCCGAGATCTTGGAGAGAACAAAGGCGCCTATACTCTTTGGAACGGGAGGGGTTGAGAGGGATACGATCCTTAGGTATTACAATAGGGCTTTGTTGGTGGATACGAGCGGTAAAATAGTGGGGTTTTACGATAAGGTGCGCCTTGTGCCTTTCGGTGAAAACCTACCCTTTTATGAATTCTTACCCGAATTTATCAGGGAGATAGAGCTTGGGCAGGGGAATTACAGCAGGGGCAGGGGTTTTTATCCGATAAGCTACGGTAATTTGAAGATAGGGGTTATGATTTGCTACGAATCCATATTTAGTGGTATAGGGAAAAGGTTGGTTGATAACGGGGCGAACGTTTTGGCGGTGATAACGAGCGATGGGTGGTTTGGGAAAAGCTTGGGACCCGTTGAGCACTTTTATTTAGGGATCCCGAGGGCGGTTGAAACGGGTAGGTATCTAATAAGGTCCGCAAAGACCGGAATTTCCGCGATAATAGACCCGGAGGGTAGGGTGGTGGAAAGCTTGGAACTCTACACCAGGGGTAGCATAGTGGGGAGCGTTAAACTTTACGAGCATAGGACACCCTTCGTTTCATTTGGTTTCCTTTTCCCTTACCTCTGCCTTATCCTTTCCCTGCTTATATGGATCTTAAGGAAAAGGTTTATTGGGCTTTCTTAAAACTTTTGTGCGCGTTTGGTAGGCAAAACTGGTGGCCAAGGATATGGAATATTGCAAGCGTTGAGGATGAGGTGATATTGGGGGCGGTTTTGACGCAAAACGTAAGCTGGAAAAATGTTGAAAGGGTTTTGGAGAATTTAAAACGGATGGGAATAAGGAGCCTGGAGGATCTCTTGAAGTTTGAGGATGAGTTTTTGGAAGAACTTTTAAAGCCCACCGCCTTCGTGAAACGAAAAATCAAAACCCTGAGGGGGATATTTGGGGTTTTAAGATCGGGGAATTTGAGTAGGGAGGAATTTTTGAAGGTTTATGGGGTTGGCGAGGAGACCGCGGACGTTATAATGCTTTACGCATACAATTTTCCAACCTTCGTCCTTGACGAATACACCCTAAGGTGGTTTGGAAGGTTTTTCGGCTTTTCGCCAAAAAAGGGGGAAATCAGGGGAATTTTGCACTTTGAAGATCTATTTTACCTAAAGGAAATGCACGCTTTAATTGATGAACTTGGCAAGAGATTTTGCAAAAAGGAGCCGTTATGTGGAAGGTGTCCCTTAAGGGTTAAATGTTCCTTTGCGAGAAAATAAAAAAAGGGGGGCGGGTTTTCACCCACCCCCCAGAGGTTTTAAGGGTTTTTTTATCTGATTATCACCCTTTCCCTTATTACCTTTCCACCCGAGACAACCTCCACGAAATACACGCCCCTTGGAAGCTCAAGTTTAACCTCGCCCTTACCCTTTATGGACTTAACCATAACCCCGCTCACATTATAAACTTTCACCTCAAACTCTCCAGATCCGCTAACCTTTATCCCACCTTTGTATGGCGTTATAATGCCACTTGCAATTTGGCAGGATTCGGAGATGTTTGAAGGGCAGGGTATTAAAATCATGAGGGATGGAGATGCATCTGTGGGAGATACGGAATTAACGCTTAGACTTGGGGAGGAAACGGAAGGAGAAGATACATCTATCGTTGGTGAAATTATTCCTAACGTTGGGATTGCACTACTAACTATTGAACACGAACCTATGTCTCCGTTCGCATCCGTTTTGATAAGGAAAACGTTGGGGTATGTCCCACCCGCCACTATGTATCCGCCGTCGGATGTTTGTTGAACGGAATAAGCCCTGTCAACACTTGTTCCCCCGAAAGTTTTAGCCCATTGTAAGTTTCCGGATGCATTAATCTTGATGAGGAAAATATCACTCCCGCCCGCACCGAAGGAATATGTCTTACCCGCCACTATGTATCCACCGTCAGATGTCTGTTGAACGGAATAAGCTTCTTCAGCACCCGCTTCTCCGTAGGTTTTAGCCCATTGCACGTTTCCGAATGCATCAGTCTTGATGAGGAAAATATCATACCAGCCCGCACCGAAGGAATATGTCTTACCCGCCACTATGTATCCACCGTCTGATGTCTGTTGAACGGAATAAGCCCAATCATCACCTGTTCCCCCATAGGTTTTAGCCCAGATAACGTTTCCATTCGCATCAGTCTTGATAAGGAGAATATCACCGCCCGCACCGAAGGACCATGTAATACCTGCCACTATATATCCACCATCGGATGTCTGTTGAACGGAATAAGCTTCATCAGCCATTGTTCCCCCATAAGTTTTAGCCCATTGCACGTTTCCGAATGCATCAGTCTTGATGAGGAAAATATCATTCCCGCCCGCACCGAAGGAAAGTGTCCCACCCGCCACGATGTATCCGCCGTCAGATGTTTGTTGAACGGAAAGAGCGTAATCAGCACCTGGTCCTCCATAAGTTTTAGCCCATTGTACGTCTCCGTTCGTATCAATCTTGATGAGGAGAATATTATAACCGCCTCCACCGAGGTAAAATGTACTACCCGCCACGATATATCCACCGTCAGATGTCCGTTGAACGGAACGAGCTTCATTATAACCTGGTCTCCCGTAAGCTCTGACGAATCTTACCTGGGCGAAAGCGTACTCTGTGAATAGGGCGACGAGAGACACACTTAAGAGGGCTAATATTAGCCCCCTGCTCCATAGCGCGGAAGTGCGTAAAAGGTAACTTTTCATACGCGGATATTATAGGGCTGTCCAATTCCCCTATTGCCCCCTTAAAATACCCAAACTATGCAAAGGGTTAGTCCTACGAGGATGAATCTTTTGGCGAGGAAGAGGCAGTTGGTGATAGCAAAGCAGGGTGCGGACCTTCTGAGGAAAAAGAGGGATGCCCTTTTGAGGGAATTTCAGAAACTTCTCTTACCAATAGTTGAAA
>Ga0209740_1000130_pt1 | contig 12832 bp, 16 predicted proteins | sample ConCONMetagenome_FD_184733 | JGI IMG/M metagenome (GOLD analysis project Ga0209740, IMG submission 184733) | Hot spring microbial streamer communities from Conch Spring, Yellowstone National Park, USA - CON_C (SPAdes) (version 3) | ecosystem: Environmental > Aquatic > Thermal springs > Hot...
TACCGTGGCTTGGGTACCTCCTGATCTTGATCGGGGGTTTGACCTCGTCGCTTTTTGGGATCGGGGGAGGCACCATCTTCGTGCCGGCGTTGATACTAGTGGCCGGCCTAGACGCCAAGGTTGCGGTTGCCATGAGCATGGGCATAATATTCCCCACGGCGCTGGCCTCCACGGCCACATACGCCGCGCTCGGCGTGTTGGACCTGCCGCTGGCTTTCTCCACAGCCGTGGGGAGCTTCGCCGGCTCCTACGTATCGAGTAGGTACATAATGCCGCGGATTGGATCCAGCTCGGTGAAAAAACTCTTCACGACCTACGTGTTTGCGGTGGGATTCTACTACCTGTGGGCTTATCTCGTCTCGACCTGATCTATGGATTCTAAACACGTCACGTCGGGGCTTAAGGTGCCTGTGCCGAGTTGCTCAGCCTCTCCATACGCCTCTCTGGGTTCTTCGCGCTGAGCCAGGTCGTCGTGGCGCTTAAGCTCTCTCGACCTGTGTAGACGGGAGGCGGCTGAGGGGACGCCGTTTGACGGCGACAGCGGCGTGCTCCCCCAGCGCGCTCCCGAAGCACGGCGGCATCTGCAGGTTTCCTTGTTGTTCGCCTAGATCCCTTGAGCGTGGTCTTTTCGTAGGCCGCCGTGTCTGCGCCGGGAGTCTTGTCGCTTTGAGAGGCCTAGCCGGGGCTAGCGCCGGCACCTCGACTCGCCGTGAGGCGTCGAAGGGGCCTCTGGCATTGCGGCTGCTGATATGGTCGCGGCCTGCCGCGGCTATAGCCGTGGTGGCTGTAGTTCGTAGTTGATTATTACGTGGATTTTGGCCTTGTGGTCGGCGGTTTTTAGCTTCTCTACGAATTCCGCTGCTGTGCCTAGGTCTGGGAAGGCCACGGCGTAGAAGCCCGCGGCGTATGCGAAGCATCTGAAGAATTTGCGAGTGGCGTATGCGCCTAGGGGGGCTCTGGTCTTCACCGCCAAGGCCGTGATGCCCGCCCTACTTAGATTAACCCTGTATGTGAAGTTGGTGTTTCTCCTAGCCCAAGACACGAGCCTACGCGCCTTGGTGCGGGGTATGTCTAACTCTCTGGCCAACTCGGTGGAGGATAATAATGGATTTTTCAGGAAGAGTTTGAGGGTTCTTCTTTGGAGTTCAGTCAGCGGCTTGGGCTTCAAGCCGGGGACAAACCACGGCCTTCCGTATCTTTCCTTGAGGCTCCTCAGCTCCTCCTCAGACTTAAAGGGCAAGGCGAAGATGTGGACTCCCTCCAAGGTTTCGAATTTCAGTACGGCGTCTTGGCTTATCCGCGTGGCGCTTTGAAAAAATGCATAGTAAAGACCTGCGTGGTCGGGCCTGATGTAGAGCATAGGCGGGCCGAGCACCCCCGCCTCTCTCAGCCTCTTGAGCGTGTACCAGATCAACTGCCGGGAGACGCCGAGTTTCTTCGCGATGGAGCTGGGCGTGGCCCAGCTTTCCGTCATCAACATGGTGAGGACGGACCTCTCGTCGTATGTTAAATACTCCATGGCGCCTCTCCGCAGAGCTCTTTTAAATGGTTTTTCACGGCTCTGCGCTTTATCCTTTGTAATAAATCATTTGACCAGTTGATTTAGCTGGCGATCCAGCCCGCCGCCGTGAGGGCTGTGGTAATTGGGGGAGGTTTTGGAGGATTAGCAACAACGGCTTTTCTAGCCAAGAAGGGGTTCGACGTGGTTTTAGTGGAGAAGGGATGCCGCCTGGGGGGCAGGTCGGCTTTGGTTGAGTTGGGGGGCTACAGGGCTGAGATAGGCCCCACGTGGTATCTGATGGACGACGTGATAGATAAGGTGTTTCAGGAGCTCGGCGGCCGCCGTTACCGAGTTGTCGACCTTGCGCCGAGTATGGCGTTTGTAGATAGGCGGCTCGGCAGTGTCGAGGTGGGTAAGGACCTGCCTCAGCGTCTTGAGGAGCTGGAGCGGGGGGCCGGGGATAGATTTGTGGAGATGATGAAAGAAGCCGCGCGGCTCTACAGCGCTGTGGTGGACCACATGCTGTTTAAGAAGTACGACAGCTGGCTAGACTTCTTGCCGGTTGCCAAATCGGGACTCGGGTTGGCTAGGTACATGCGGAGCTTTGAGAGCTACGTCAACGCCCGGTTTAAACACCCCTTGATCAGAAGGTTGCTGGAATACGACGGCATGTTCGTAGGCAGTCCGCCGTGGGAGCTCCCCGCGCTGTACGGCCTACTCCTCAACTACTCCGTCTTCGTAAGGGGGGTAAAGGCGCCTGTAGGCGGCTTCGGCGCCATCGCGGAGAACTTAGCAGAGATAGGGACCCGGCACGGCGCGCAACTGAAGACATGCACCGCCGCTAAGAGGATCGAAGTGGAGTCCGGCCGGGTCCTCGGCGTCCACACGCAGGATGGCTTCCTCAAGGCGGACGTGGTGGTGGCCAACGCAGACTACAAGCTCGTGGAGGACATGTTGCCCCCTCGTTACCGGAGCTACGACGAGGACTACTGGCGCAGATTGAAGATGGCTCCGTCGGCCTACATGGCTGTTCTTGCGGGCGACAGGTGGGAGGGGCCTCCCCACGTGGTCTACATATCCAGCTGGGAGGAGCATCTCAACGCCTTGGTGGGCCGCGGCGAGATGCCGGAGTTGCCCTCTTTCTACATCCACGTGCCTTCTGTCGTCGAGGAGGGCTGGGCCCCGCCCGGCAGATCCAGCATGTTTCTCCTGGTGCCGTCGCCCCCCGGCGCAGAGTACTGGCCCAGGGGCCTCGCGGAGAGGCTCGCCGCCATGGCCGTGGGAGGCGACGTGAAGGCGCTTGTGGAGTACCCCAGCAGTTTCTTCTGCCAGCGCTACGGGGCGTACCGATGCACAGCGTTGGGGCCGAGGCACACGCTACGCCAGACGGCGCTGGGCAGGCCCTTGATGAGAAGCAAGAAGGTGGAGGGGCTGTTCTACGTGGGCCAGTACACCCACCCCGGGATAGGCGTCCCCTCGGTGCTTGCCTCGGCATACGTGCTGAGTAAGTACTATGTCTAGTCTCCACTACTCGTTCTTCAGAAAAGGCAGGAACTTCTTCTACTCAAGCGCCTTGTTCCCCAGCGCCGTCAGAGACGAGGTGGCGGTGCTCTACTCCTTTGTGAGATACGTGGACGATCTAGTGGACAGGGCCGAGCCGCTGGTGGAGGACTACTACCGCGCCTACAGGCTCTTGGAGAGGTCGTTAGACGGCGCCGTAAGCCCCCCGGTCCTCGGCGAGTTCGCCGAGCTGGCGAGGCGGCGGGGCTTTGAGAGGAGCTGGATAGAGGCGTTTATGGAGGCCATGGAGATGGACCTCTACAAGAAGAGATATGCAACCTTCAGCGAGTTGCTCCGCTACATATACGGCTCGGCAGAGGTCATAGGGCTCTTCATGGCCAAGATAATGAGCCTGCCCCCCGCCTCTTACCCATACGCCAGGTTGCTGGGCAGGGCGTACCAGCTCATAAACATGATCAGAGACGTCGGCGAAGACCTCGCCCTAGGCCGCATCTACATACCGGCCGAGGACATGGCGAAGTTCGGGGCGAGGGGGGTCGAACCCACCGAGGAGTTCGCCCAAGTTATTAGATACGAGCTCGCTAGGTATCTACAGACCCAGAAGGCCGCTGAGGAGGGCTATAGATACATCCCCCGGAGGCTCCTTCCAGCTATAAAAACGGCCTCAGACCTCTACAAGAGGACCGCCATGTTGATATGGCGGAGGCCCCTAGTCGTGCTCAACCGCAAGGTCAGGCCGCGCTTCGGCGAGGTGCTGCTACTCTACGTAAAAAACGTGGTGTCGATATGAACCCCCGCTACGCCGTCTACAGAATCCTCGTCCACAGCCGCCCCAGGTTCTGGCTGTACACAGCCGGCCCCTTCTTGGTAGGCTACGGCGCCGGGGCTACCGACCTCGGCCAATTCGCCGAGCCGCTGTTTATATACGGCATGATCTACTTCACGTTATTCGCCAACCTGTACCTTTACGGTGTCAACGACCTCTTCGACCTAGATACCGACCTCTTAAATCCCAAGAAGGCTGGGCCGGAGCGCTCAGCCGCCGGCGCCACGCGACTTCTAACCGCCTCCGCCGCCGCCTCCGCCTTAGCCGCCGTGCCGCTGGCGGTCGACCCCACCGCCGCCGTGCTGACGGCCCTTTACCTCATCCTATCCACTGCCTACAGCACGCCGCCCCTCCGCTTGAAGGCGAGACCCCTCCTAGACTCATACAGCAACTGGCTCTACATAGTGCCCGCCGCGCTTGGGTACTACATGTCCTCGGGTAGCCTCCCGCCCGCCTGGGTCTGGGCGGCCGGCGTGGCGTGGACGGCGGGTATGCACGCCTTGTCGGCGGTGCCCGACATAGAGGCGGACAAGAAAGCCGGCGTCAAGACAGTCGCCGTGGCCCTGGGGCCCCGCGGGGCCATGCTATTCGTCGTAGCAAACTGGGCGACCACCGCCGTCGTACTAACAGCCCGCGACCCCCTCCTAGCCCCCTCCCTCCTCTACCCCGCCGTCGCGTTGTACCTAGCGCTGAGACCCCACCTAGTGCCCACCTGGTACTGGCGGTTTCCCTACATCAACACGGCCATGGGCGCCCTGGCCTTCCTCTACGCCACGAGACACATATGGACTGGCTACTTATAATAGCCCCCCTCCTTGCGGAGATCCGCAACGTCAAGAAGCTCGCGGGTAGATCGCCCACCTGTGTGTACATACCAGCGCGCGGCCGCGAACAACCGCTCAGCCACACCTCTAGATATGCCGTGGTGGTGAGAGACGCCGACGACGAATGCGCAGAGGACAGCTGCATCAAGGTACCGACGACTGGGAAAAGCGCCGCGGTGGAATACATCGTCTACAACGCCAATTGTGAATACGTGGCTATATTCGACTCAGATGTGTACTTCACCCCTACAGACGCCGAGCGCCTCGCCGCCGCGGCGGGACGCGACGGCGTAGCCACCAGCTACCGCCTCGTTGTAGGGAGGGGCTTCTGGGGATGGGTGGCCGCCGCGGCCAGCGACTTCGGCTTCGTCATGATGGCGCTCTACAGGTTCGTCTGGGGAGGAGCCGTCGCAGGTAGGAAGGAGACTCTGGCCAGGGTGATGCGCGGCGTCTCTAACACCGTCAGCGACGACATGTACGCCACCGCCAGAGCCAAGGACCTAGGCGTCCCCATACGCTTCATATACCTAAGGTTAATAAGCCCCCCACCGGCAGACAGCCCACGCACCGTATTCAAATGGATTCAGAGACAGTACGCCATGGCCGCCAGGTTAGGCCCGCCAGCAGTCAAGGTAGGCTTAGCCGCCCTCGCCATCTGGCTAGCCACCTGGGCCCTCTACCCCCACACACTCCTCATATACGCCGTCGCGGGCTACATTCGCAGAAAGGCCCTAGGCGTCCCGGCCACGCTCCTGTACATACCCGCCGCTGCCGTGGCATACGTGTACACCCTAGCCGCCGTAGTGCTGGGATTCCTCACGAGAGAAGTCGAGTGGCGAGGACGCGTTGTGAAGCTCAACGCAACACCCCCCGGAAAGGCCCCCAGCCCGGCGTGAGACCGTCCCGTGAAACCCAAGCAAGAGGGTTTAAGATATCCAGACTACCTATGAAACGCCGATTCAAGCACCACCTCAAACCCGAACAGCCCATCAAGAGCGCTCATGGCTATCCATGACCCCCCACCGCCCCCCCCCAGCTCCGCGCGGAGCCGCCGCTGATACCGATCTGCGCAACGGGCGCGACGACCCTCAGCATGCGTTGCGTCACCCACATCTTCGCGCTGGCATGTCCGTGACACGCGGATGCGCTGGGTCGCGTCGGGGGGTATGTGTTGTTGAACACAGAGCTTTCCGCGGAGCCCCAGCACTGAAATGTCCTACGGAGTTACCTTGCCTTGGCCTGACTTTAGGTTCTCAAGGGCCGTCTTCACCCACTGGAACCAGTCTGTGAAGGACTTGTCGCGGCCCAGCGTGAAGGGCTCATACGCCACATAGGTTGTGTCGTTTCGGAATATCGCCACGTATATGGGAGGGGTCTGGAAGACGGGTCTCGTCCCAAGCGGCTGGTACAAGCCGTATGCCTCTGCGGCCATGTTGGCGAGTCTCCATGCCTGGTCGATCTTGGGTGATGTGGCTGTGCCGTTTACAACTTTGCCTTGTAGGTAGTCGCCGAGCGTGAGCTGGCCGTTATAGAGCAGGGCGAGGTAGCTCCTCGTGGCGTTGTCTGTGGCCCAGGGGGCTAAATACACTGTGTAGCCCTCCGCGGCTTTGAGCAACTGGCTTAAGACGGCGAGTAGCTCCGTGCGGTATGTGGCGTTGAGCTGGTCGCGGTAGCCCACCACCACCACGCCCTGCGGTCCCCTCTGTGCCAGTATGCCGACTGAGGAGGCCTCGGCCAAGATTGCGTTTCTCTTGTTGGGGTCTTCCCAGTAGGGCTTGTACGGCGGCCCTTTTCCGTAGGCCCCCGCGGCTACTGTGGCGAAGAGCAGGCCGGCCGTCGCGGCGAGGGCTATGGCGAAGATGAGCCACTTGTTCATCGCCGTGAGTTTGGCCCCCCCTTTTAAATTTGTCGTCAAAATTTATAAAGCGTTGCAAGTGCGGCGGCGTCGTGGGTCTCTCGTTTTGGCTTAGGGGAAACGTAGGCGCCATGATAATATCTTGGTTTCTATTCGCTATATCAGGCTCCTTGACCTTTCCCTACCTCTCTAAGTATCTGCAGATGTTGGGGGCTTCCGAAATCGAGATCGGCACAGTGAGGGCCTTGGGTTCCCTCGCCGTCTTGGTCACAATTCTGCCGGGCGGCGTCTTGACTGATGTAATCGGGAGGAAGAGGTCTATCGTCATTGGGACTTGGGGAATAGCCGTCGTCCAGTTTCTCTACGCTGTTGTGCAGGACTGGAGGCAGTTCGCCGTGGTTTACGTGGTGGATTGGGCTCTCCACTTCTACCAGCCCGCCCTCACGGCAATCTTGCTGGATTCTCTTCCGCCAGAGAAAAGAGGCGGCGGCATGATGCTGACTGCAGTTCTCCCCCAAGTGCCTTCGCTTTTCATGCCGCCTGTGGGGGGCTATCTGCTAGATCACCTAGGCTTGCTAGGGATGCGCCTCTCCTTCGTGATCTCCGGCATCATCTCTGTGACGGTGGCTCTCCTCAGGATGAGAGCTCTTCAAGAAACCATTACGGTTAAGCCCGTGAGCAGGGAGAAGCTCGCCAGGGAGATCCTGCAGTCGTATTTCTTCTGGCGCGGCTTATTCTCCCTGCCGCCCTTTATAGCATATGTGACATTTCTAGGCTTTTTGAAGTCTTTTGCAGGTATAGCGCTTCAGACATTCGGCGTGCTTTATGCAACCGACGTTTTGCGGCTGGACAACACCTCGTGGGGCGTTATCCAGAGCGCGTCGATTGCAGTCGGCATATTCTTCGGCCTTGTCCTCATGCCCGTCATAGACAAGACGCCTCGCGTGTTTGCCCTCTTCGCAGGCCTCCTCCTCATGGCCGTGGGCTACTTCATGGTGGGTATTTGGGGCAACGTCGTCGCCTTGGTGACGGCGGTTATCCTATCTGGCGTAGGTTTTGAGGTTTCCATGTCTACACGGAGAGCTTTAGTTGGGGATTACATAACGCCGGAAAACAGGGGAAAGGTTATGGGCACCACACTTGCCCTTGAGTACCTCGGCTCCATTATAGGCGGCGTGGTGGTTGCCTATCTATACACGCTGTCTCCCCACCTGGCTTTTGTCTTCTCCGGCGCGGTGTTGATCCTCGCGGCGGCCCCACTTGTGCGCGGCGTTATTCAGACGCGTTGAGGCTACTGGTCCTTGACTATAAGGACGTCGATCGGCGACTCCTGCACCACCCTGGAGGAGACGCTTCCCATTAATATGCGCCGTATGGTGGAGAGACCCCTTGCGCCCAGCACTATAAGCGATGCGTTGACCTCCCTCGCGAATTTAATTATCTCGTGGGCCGGGTCTCCCTCCAGCACCTTCCCCTCTGCATTTCCGCCAAGGGTCGCAAGGCCCTCTTTCACCAGTTGCTCAGCCTTTTCCCTCAGGCTTGCGACTACTGCAGGAGACGAGAACATGTCTGACAGCGACAAGACAGCGGTATCGATCACGTGGACTACGTAGATCTTGGAGCCGAACTTCTCGGCAAGCGCCTTGGCTTTCTGTAGAGCCTTCTTTGCCTGCGGAGAGCCGTCGTAACCCACAACGATACGTTCCATGGAAAAAAGTGGGCCGCGTTTATAAGTTTAATCGGCGCTGGGTCTGTGCTCCTCGGGGACTCCGTACTCTACCAAGCTTTTTAGTATAGACTCCTCCGAAACGAGGTCGCGTATCGAGATTACTCCGAAGAGCTTGCCGCCCTTTGTCACCACCACGTGGCGTATGTTGTGTTGACGCATTATCTTAGCGACGTTCCATATGGGCTCATCCCCCTCCACCGTTATTACGGGCGAGGACATGATCTCCTTCACGGGGAGGTTCATATCCACGTTGTTAGCCACGGCCTTTACAATGTCGCGTTCAGACACGACACCTATCGCCACGTCAGGTTGGGCCTTATCCACTACGACCACTAGGCCAATCCTCTTCTCTGCCATGATCCCAGCCACATCTTTGATCCTCGCCTCCGGCGTGGCCGTGACGGGGGGTTTCCTTGCTATGATTTCTGCTTTCATGAACAAATTCCCTTTACCGGTATATAAATATTTCTGAAATTACAGTAATGATGAAATCGGCGTGGCCGACGCCATACAAAGAGGCAGAACCGTCGACGCGACAGCGAGGCGGATTACACTCGCCGTGGGCAAAAACAGAGCCGCCGTCTTGTGGGCGGCGGTGCGGGCTGTGGCAGGCATTGAGACGAGAGTAGTCGGACGCGAGTACCTCCGCGTAGCCGCCTCCGGCGACACGGCCGTGAGGCTAGCCACGCTGTATGCACCAATATCAACAACTCGCGCGGCTCTCAATACACGGCAAAGAGGGGCAGAGGGCAGAGGTAGCCGGATTCCTCAAATTCCTAAAAGGCGGAAAAGGCCGGGGCCGACGCCCTAAAGAAGCTGAAGAAGCTTGTGGAAGAGAACGAGATGAGGGGGGCGCTCCGCCTCGTGAGGCTGGAGGAAGAAGGCGTGAAGATCCTCGAAGCAGGCACAGAGCTTTGAGACGACAAGCTCAACGCCACAATCAGAGCCTTGGTAGATGGGGGGACGTGTACAAGATCCTCTTCTACCGCCTAAAGAAAGGCGCGAGATACCCCCAGTTCTACGTGAGGGGCGTGGAGACAAAGGCGAGGGCGGAGAAGTTAATAGAGGTGCTGACCGGAATCCCCCGAGTCACACCGATGTCCGACGGGGGGATTAAGCGGCTCCTGGTGCGGTGCGAGGAGCTTAGAGAGGCGATAGAGAGGTGGAGCGGTCGCAAAGCCCTGGAAGCCCAAAAAACTTTTAAACAAACACGTTACGGAAGTCGGCGGGGGTGCCCGAGCCAGGTCAATGGGGCGGGTGGTTGCCCGCCCGGCTAGAGGGGCAGGGTTTAGGTCCCTGTGGCGTAGGCCTGCGTGGGTTCAATGGCGGGAAAAGCCGCCGGACAGATCCCACCCCCCGCACCACTTCTCTCATCTGGTTGACTGCGCGGTGGGCGTCGGCGGCTATTTTTATAAAAATGAAAAGATGTTAATCTGGTGAAGATTACGGTTAAGATTTTTGGGCCGAAGTACTTTGGTTTGGACACCTATGATGTAATTACGATGGTTCTTGAGGTGAGAGATGGCGCTACGGTGGCCGAGGTCATGGACGCGCTCGACCGCATATACCCTGGGCTGAAAAATAAGTTGTTAAGAAACGGAGTCATAATTCCGATGCACGACATATGGATAAATGGCCGCTCTATAGACTTCCTCCAGGGCTTAGATACAGTTTTGAAAGAGGGAGATGTGGTCCAGATAATTCCTCCCTTTGGCGGCTAACGGGTCCAATACACCACGTCTTTCTCTATACGTCTAACGACGACCTGGTCCTCTAGGTAGAGGAGGTGGCTGTACGCCTCTCCTATTGCAAATATTTTGTTATACACATCGAATTGTTCAAAAGGCCCGGCGTCCCACGCCATCCTCTGGGCGATTTGGTAGGTGGTCATAGGCTCTTTTAATAGTTTCAACACCTCGGCAAGTCTCCTCTCGTGGTGGCTTAACAACTCGGCGACGCGTGTGGACAAGTCCGGCATTTCGTCGCCGTGCGCCGGGAAGGCTTTTGCGGCTCGTGAGACCTTTCTGAGACTTTGTAGATATTCCTTGAGGGGGTTGAAGTCAAGTATTGGGTACCAGGCGATGTTAGGCGTGATTTTAGGTAGTACGTGGTCTCCGGTGAAGACGCCGAAGTCGGCTACATAAACCACGTGGCCGGGGGTGTGGCCAGGCGTCCATACGGCCTTGAGCCCGCAGTCGAGCGCATCGCCGTCTCTCACAGGCCTCCAGTCCAGCTTCCACACGTCTTCAAAAGCTTTCCTAAACCGGGCCATGGGGTGCACCTTTAGGAACGCCTCAGCCACGTCTGGAGGCGCCCCGTGTCTTTTGTACTCCTCCGCGTACATTTTTGCAAGCTCTTCGAAAGATGTCGCGATGTCCATAAGCTCCTTTTCCCCTATGTACAAGTCAGGAGAGGCCACCTCGGCTAGGAGTTGCGCCAGGGTTATGTGGTCTGCGTGGAAGTGCGTCACGTATACCTTCGTTATTTCGGCCGGCTTTATGCCCAGCGACTTAAGCCCCCTCGCCAGCAAGAGAGCGGCGTCGTAGGTGGCTAAGCCGACGTCTATGAGGCCGTAGCCGTCTCCACATCGCAAGACGTAGACATTGACGTGGCCCAGCTCCATGCCGGGCAGGGGGATTTTGAGCCGGAAAAACGACATATAAATCAAGATGTGGTGTGGTATATGTATTTTCCCATCGAGGAGCCAGACGCCGAGGGGATCTTCGTGAAGAGGCTTAACAGGTTCGCCGGCGTGGCGCTTATAGGGGGCGGGGAGGCCCTCGTCCACATCCACGACCCCGGCAGACTGCAAGAGCTCCTCCGACCGGGGGTTAAGATCTGGGCCCGGAGGAGGCAGGGCGGAAAAACCCAGTACTACCTGCTCGCCGTGGAGCTAGACGACGAGCTGGTGCTGGTGGACTCGGCGCGGCACAACAAAATTGCCGCGTGGCTTATAGAAAGCGGCGTAGTGCTACGCGGCTACCAGCTCCTTCGGTTTGAGCCCAGATTCGGCGGGGGTAGGTTCGACCTACTCCTCCGGAGCCCAGGCGGGCGGGGGGCCTTGGTGGAGGTGAAGGGGGTGACCCTTGAGGCCGAGGGGAGGGCGCTGTTCCCAGACGCCCCCACCTCGAGGGGGGCGCGGCACGTGGAGGAGCTGGCGAAGGCTGTGTCGGAGGGGTTCGAGGCGCATGTCCTCTTTCTTGTCTTCAGGAAGGGGGCGGTGAAGTTCTCCCCCAACTGGGACATGGACCGGAGGTTCTCGGAGGCGCTGAGGCGCGCCCTGGAGCTGGGGGTTAGCGCACATGCGGTAAAGCTCGAGATGTTTATGTGGGGCCTGCGGCCGGTTGGAACCTTGCCTATCGACCTAGAGCCGCCTAGATAGCTCCTTTAGGTAGCGATACACCGAGCCCCATATTTTGTTGTCATTTCTTATCTTGTTTTCGAAGTTCTCATAGCCGGCCCACTACCTGAACGCCTTCTCTGTCTCCTCGTCCCACGTGCCCGTCACGTCGCCTCTGTAGGAGCCTAGTCTCCTCAATATGGACTGAACCTCCGCCGCGACGTCTTTCTTAACCACCTCGTCGCTGGGGTTGTCTCTCTGCTACAAGGCTAGTTCCCATATCTTGAAGATCTTGCGGAGCTCGGCCGCGGGCTCCGGGTGGTCGTCTACCCTAATGTCCACTTACACGTCGCTGAGCCCTAGGTAGCCGCCGTTTGGTCTCAACACGAGCCCGCCGCAGACTGCTTGCCTCTTCTGTCGCCTCCCGCCTTTTCCCCCGCCTCAACCGCCGCAAGTAGCTTATCCACCAGCTCCCCCCTCTGCGTCTCAAAAGTCCTGGCCATAGCCTCGACAACCTACGGACCTGCGAGGATGTTGCCAGAGGCTACGAAGCCGCTTCCAACTGCGTCCTGCGTGCTCTGGGCATTCCCCGCCGGTGAAGCCGTAGGCGTTGCCTCTTATGTCAACCGCGCCTATCTGCCTCTGCTCCTTGCCGGGGCCCTGCGCCAGGGCTTTCTCCACGGCATCCCACGCCGTCAACTCCTGTCTTATCAACGCAAGAACGGCCTTGCCCAGTCTTGGGTTAGCATAGCATTGAGTAGCCGCGGCGCCTACCCCCGCCTTCCGTGGGGCACAAATGCACCTACTGCGACAAATTTAGAGTCAACGGCCACACCCACGTCGACGCCGTCTGTGGCTACGATAGAAAATGTCATGAAGTAGGCATCATCCCTAAATAAATATATACTCCCACGGTGCAGACATATGGAGCTGAGGAAGGGGATAAAACTCCTCCGTGGGTCGCCCAACACCTTAATCGCCGGGAGATACGTCGTCGATCCTGGCCAGCCGGCGGAGAGGGCGGCTGAAATCGTCGCCGAGGTAGGCAACACGCCAGTTGTCCTCTTGACGCATTTCCACGCGGATCACCTCACCGCCACGCCTGAAGACGCCGAGGTCTACGCCCCCTGGGGCGAGGAGCTGTTTGTCTCCAGCGTCAAGGCGCGGCTCTTCTTCACACACGGCGTCTATATGGAAAACGCGGTGTATAAAGGAAACGACTTGAAGGTCGCCGGC
>Ga0209740_1000131_pt1 | contig 12825 bp, 11 predicted proteins | sample ConCONMetagenome_FD_184733 | JGI IMG/M metagenome (GOLD analysis project Ga0209740, IMG submission 184733) | Hot spring microbial streamer communities from Conch Spring, Yellowstone National Park, USA - CON_C (SPAdes) (version 3) | ecosystem: Environmental > Aquatic > Thermal springs > Hot...
TTGGCGCAGATGGCAAAGTCTCCCATATATGGAAACATGGTATTTTCAAGGCTTATAGGTTTAGGCCCTGTAGGGGCTAAGTGATGGTGGAATTGGGAGAATTTACTGTTTATGCGTGGGGCTATGGCGACAGCATGGCAAATGCCCTACGGGGCGTTGCCATGTTGTTTGGATATGATGAAGAGAAAAAGGTTTTTGGTGTTTTTTATGGTGTTGCTAAGATAGCGGCGCTTCTGGGATTTATTGCGGTTCTTCTTGCGTATTTTTCCGCCCGTGCTACAGTGGACCCACTGAGGATTGTAAAGTTTTATGTGGTCCTTATTGGAGTGGTTTCACTGTTTTTTGGTGTATCTGCCAAAGTGCAGGTTCAGGACAAAGCATTAAACCAGACTTATGCAGTTGGGAATGTTCCCTATCCTGTAGCGTATGTGCTTGCTTTTATAACACAGTTGGAGAATGCTATAGCAAAGGAGGTGGACAGTGCTTTTGGAGTAGGCGTGCATTATTGTGGGTCTCAAAAAATGGGCATATTTGCCTGTAGCCAGATAATGGCGCAGGCGATGGACATGAGGGTAGTAGACCCGTATCTTTACCTCAATCTTACCAATTTCTTTCAGGACTGCGTGTTTACGAACATTTTGGATGGGACTTTAGATGCACATACACTTGAGACTTCAAACGATCTGTATGGGTTGATTTTTAGCAATTTACATCCAGCAAGGTTTACTGTTCTTTACGGACAAGGTCGATGCTCTTATCCTTGCAATGCGCCCTGCGGTGGTGGATGTTCTATGAGTTGTGTGGATGCGGGTGCTTATTTAAGGACAACCCTTTCCCAGTGGGTAAACGCTCATGGGCTTAACGCCATCTCTGCGGCGGTAGGGCAAACAGTTTTAGCGGACCTTTTAAATACGGTGCCCAGCAATATTATGAGGGTAAGACAGACAGGAACTGGGTTTTTAATGCAAGCGGTTCTTATGAACCAGTTTAAAGAGACTTACCGTTCTTGGGCGGCATCTCAGGGTATGGGACTAACAGAACAGGGTCTATTTACAAAAGGGCAAATTGAGAAGGCTACTGCACACAGATATTTACCTCTGATAAATGGAATATTGCATGTTTTGTTTGCGTCTCTTATTCCTGTGCTTGTTGTTTTCATGCTTACTCCTTTGATGAAGGGCGCGATAATGCTTGCTTTTACTTTTGGTTTGTGGATGATTGTATGGAGGTTTGCGGAAGCGGTGGTAAATGGCGTTTTCTACTCTAAGCTTACTGGGAACTTTTACAACTTTTTAGACCAACAGCAGGAAGACTGGGGGCTAAACCTGTTTAACGCACCTGTAATATCCGCATTGCTTGTAGACCATATATCACTTGCAGGTTCTCTGTATTGGCTGGTTCCCACGGTGAGTTTTATGATAGCAAGCTTGGGAGGGTATGCCTTTCACAGCTTTGCCACAGGGCTTGGAGGCGTTGTTCAGGGCACAGCCCAAGCATCGGCTGGTGATGTGGCAAGAGGAAGCTTCAATGCAGGACAGGTGAATTACAGGAATGTGTCGGCGGGAACTACAAGTTTGGGGAATTTTAGTATGGGGACAACGAGTTTCTTGACAACCACTGGGCTTCGTGAGGAGGTGGGAAATATTACAAGACAGGGAGATGTCGTCACGCTAAATAAGGGAAGCGTCGGACAGGCGCTGTCGTTGATGCATAAATTAGATGAACCTTCACGGCAAAAACTGGCTCAAGCCCTTGCAATAACAGGCATGAATGGTCTTGTAAGCATGGTCTATAATGAAAGGGCTGGGCAATTACAAAGCCTTTCTATTGTAGGAGGAAAAGGTGGGTTTGCGGTTCATTATGAAGGAACTGGGAAGTTTGTGGTAGAAAAGGGTGGTGTAAAACATGGTAGTGTAGAATTGGATGACAGTGGAAGAATAAAAGGGTTTGAGACAAGTGTTGAGGTTGGTGGGCTGAGTTTAGATTTAGTGAAGACTAGGGCAAAAGAAATTAGTGAGACTGCCGAGGCTTATAGGCAGGTAGGAGAGGCGTTTAAAACTATTGCCTCTAAGGGTATAGAGTATGTGAATCTTGAATCCCTTAGAAATAATCTGTCTAAGATTGTGCAATCAAATTTTGATGCATTTTTGGAAGCTGCAAGGGCATGGGGCGTGGATAAGGATATAGTTAAGGAAATTGCTAATATGTTAAAGAAGCAGTTTGGTAGTGAAGCTAAAACAACTGATACCTTTGGGGCAAACGTTGGTATATCAGGGGCTGTAGGTATTGGAGGTGGTGGGAAAGGTGGTGGTGGTCTTTTTAAAGCGGGTGTAGGCGCTGATGCAGGCACTGAATGGAGTTCTACAGACTCACGAATAAAGACTATGGCTGCCCATCTATCAAAAGACCAAAAAGAAGCACTGGTAGAAAAGTTTATACAATCTTTGCAGAATAAAACGGGGCAGAGGAGTAGTGATAGCCAAGCCAAAAGGGAGGAACAGTCATACACAGAAGGTAAAGATGTTTCAGAAAGGGCAAGCAATAGCAAAGTTTATGAAGTGGCTGAAGCTTTTGGGAAAAAGCATGCAGAAATGCGTGCTTATGCAGAAAGGTTGCAGGCAAGCTTGAGGCAGGATCCACTAAACTACTATGCCCAGCAGAAATACAAAGAGGCTTTAGCCTCAGGTAAATCGGAGGGAGAGGCCGTGAGGTATGCTATAGAAGAAGTTGCTAAACTAAGAAGCAATCCATCCGCTTTGGAAAAGTGGCTAAATGAGTTTGCAAAAGGACAGGGTATAAGAAGGCCAGATGTAAATGAGAAGGAGTTAGAAGGAGTAAAGAACGAAGCTCCTGACCCAGAGAAGGTTCAGGAAAAAGGAAAACAATTACAGGGAGAAGTTAACCAACAAATAGCCAAAACTCAAGAAGAAATGTCTCGGAGAAAGAAAGAGTTAGGAAGCTATAAGCCTCTGAAAGCAAGATTTTTCAACTTGCAGGCGCCAGAACTTGAGTTAAAGTTTGACCCTAACGATCCAAAATTCAAAACCTATGAAAGACAAGGCCAAGAGTGGTTGAAAGGGCAGACAGAAACTCCCTTAAGAGTTTTAAATAATGTTAAGGATACAGGCATGAGGTTGAGTGGTAAAGCTGGACGGTTTGTTATGGAGAAGGTTATAAACTCTCCTAATCCGCCAGCAGGAGACAGATTAAATACGCCGCCCCTTCAAGGAATGCCTTAATTTACGCTTTTGCGTTTAAGTCTTTCATACTCTTTTTTCCCACTACGCAGGGAGAAAAACATTCCAAGTCCTATTATAAATAAAGCAGAGAGAAATATGCCTCCGCTTATGCCTGTTAAATCCCTTTCTTCAGCAGGGGTAAGAAGAACGGCAAGAAATCCCAAAGGCCCTAAACTTCCCACCAAAATAAAAACTATAGAAATGATATACCCAATCCACCAATACACCTTAGCTACTCCTTGAGTAGCTCCCAAAAGTATTTCCTGCCTTGCCACATAGTCTATGGGTCTTTCCTCTTCCTGCTTTGTGTTGTCTTTCTTTTTATTCTTCTCCACCACCAAAGCAAGCAACTCTTCCCTCAACTTCTCATCCTTGACCTCCTCCATAATCCTCTTTATCAGTTCCTTGTCGGTCATGGCTATTTCCTCCACAGTATTTATTTTAGTAAACATAAGTCTACTTTATGGTGTAGCAGTCCCTACAGGGTTAACTAAGTCTCGGGCAAAAGTAAAAGAGTTAGTTAACCCTCCGTGCTTGGTTAACTAAGCATCAAGCAAGGGTAGAAGACTTGGTTAACTCTTTCTGCAGGGTTAACTAAGTTTTCTGAAAACGTGCTTTTATTGGTTAACCGCCCTGTAGTTTGTGATGAAGAGTTCTCTGCCTTTCTTGGCGGTCATTCCGTATTGGAGTTGCCAAGAGGAGATGTATGCAAAGCTAAAAAGTCTTCTTACCTCTTCACAATCATCGTAAGTTATTAGCCAAAGATGTTTGCACTTTTTCATGTTCTCTGCAAACCTTTTGTGGTCAAAGCTGGTGTGTAATTTTCCTCTCTTGCCGTAAAGTTTAGAACCAACACTGCTGTAGTAAGGCGGGTCTAAGAAAATAAACACATCCTCTCCCTCTTCAAACAAAAGCGGTTCATAATCTCCATGCGTTATCTTAAAGTCTTGGATTATCTCGGAGGCCTTTCTTAGCTTTTCTATGCTGCTTTGGGTAAACCTTCTCTCAAAAGCCTGCTGGGAGTATCCTCCCGAGAAGGTGGTTCCAGAAAAGCTAATTCTGTTTAGCACAAAGAATCTCACTGCCCTTTCAAACTCGCTTTCTCCCTCTTGAGAAGAAAACTCCTCAAAAAGCCTTCTCCCATCTTTGTAGAGGGCCTTTATCCGCTTGAGTTCTTTGATTAGTTCCTCGGGATAATCTCTGAGGGTTTTCCAAAAGCAGACAAGGTCGTAGTTTAGGTCGTTTATCCACACTTTCACATGCGGGAGGGTTTGCTTAAGCACAAGAGAGACAGATCCTCCTCCCACCATTGGTTCTCGGAACTCCTTGATGTTGGGCGGGATAAGGGAGACAATCTTGTGGGCTACCTTTGATTTCCCGCCCGGGTATCGCAAGATGCTTCTTATCACTCCCAGTTAGCTTTCAGGAAATCCTCCTTGCTACTGAAGACGGTTATAAGATCTGGGCTTTGTCTGGAGAGGATGGTAATGGGGCCTGAGATGGCGAAGCAGACTTCCTTTTTGGGAGATAGTGGGTCTGAAGGGTCTGGAAACAGTCTGTAGGTGTTTAGAAACTCTGGTCCGAAGGTTTCCTTTAGCAGTTCTGCATCAGGACCGCTTGTGAGACCCATGCCGATGAACTTGACCCTTGAGTGGTCAAAGACCTCCCGCCTCACATTTGATGGGCGAGTAGTAATACACATCCAGCCGATGCCGAACTTTCTGGTTTCAATAAAGTATTTGACTATCTCGTTTGAAAGGACGGTGGTTTCGTCATCATCCGTTCTTTTGGGAACATAGTTGTGGGCTTCTTCCAAAACCACGAGGATGTTGAGGTTGATATTTCCGCTTTTGCGATAGAGGTCTATTCCTGCATTGTAAAGGTGTCTTAGGGTTTCCCTCACATACTTAGACCGCAAGCCCAAAAGATTGCCGCCCGCTTTGTAGAGGGTAAAGTCCAAAACCACACACTTGCCCGAAGAACCTTCCCAAGCAGACTCTAAAAAGCCACCAACAACTTCCCTGATTGTCTTTTTGTTCGTGTTTGCCGCAGTGAAAAGCTTTACAATTCCTTGTAGGGCTTTTGAAAACTCGTTGAAGCTGTCTGGATTTTGAAGGGCAGACCTTACCCTCTCTCTGGACTTTTCATCCCTTTTGTATATGCTTTTCACAAATTCCTCGTCTTCTATTAAGCTATGCAGCACTTCCTCAACTATTCTCGGAGTTATGTAAGCGGTGTCTCTGTTTTTATCTCCCTTCAACTTTTTCACAAGATAATCTATGCCACCTTTTGCATTCTCCACGCTTTTAACTGGAACGTCTAAGTGCTTCATAATCTCATTCTCCAAGCAGAGTTCTTTAAAAAGTTCCCATCCTTCCAAAGCAAGATTTTCAGGAGGTGTGTAGATTTCCACCTGTCCTTGCCACGCATCCTTCAGATGCAAAAACAGTTCCCTCTCTCCCTCAAAGCTGGCGGTAAATTCTCCTACCGTGTCCAAAATCAAAAAGTTCATCCTCGGGTTTAGCTTGTTGTAAAGGGCTAAAAGCATCTGAACAAGGGTAGACTTTCCAGAACCTGTTTGCCCAGCCACAAAAAAGTGATAGGCTTCTTTTAGCGTCTGAAAGTCTTGAAGGATTAGAGGTGCCTTTATGTTTGTGCCCCAAAAATGCCCTAAGTAGCCTGTATGGGCGTTGCGTTCAAAGGGAAACTCTTCAAGGAATTCCACCTCAGAAAGCAGCTTTACAGGAGAGTTCAAAGACGCCCTTGTGTTTCCACTCAAAGCAGTAATCAGTTCTATTTCCAGTATAATCCCCTCACGAAAGCTTAGAAGTTCTCTTGCAATTACAGACTCCTTTCTCTTTTCAAAGTGTTTGGCCTGGTCGTAATCCTTTAGAAGGTCTGAACACCTGTGAAAATCCACGACCCTACCAATTACCAGCTTGTCTCCGTTTTTGATTTGCACAAGCCTGCCTAAAATTGCCTCTCCCTCCTGATACTCCGTCAGAAGGGCTTGGACATGAAAAGGTCTGATCTCTCCAAAAACTATTCCCTTCATAGTCTATACCTCCATGGATTGGTTTTCTTTGCATAGTCTTTATAGTTTGTGAAATGAAGCTTTGCCGACCTGTCTGCATAGTAGGTCAGCAGGTTCTCTCCCTCTAAAATAAAGAAGTCTTCAATGGCGGGGACAGGTGAGGGCTGACGGGTTTCTACTTTTATAACCCTCCCAGAAGGTGCTTTGAAGTATATCACCCTCAGATGGTTCAAAAGGTCAAAAACTTTGGGTAAAATATCCTCCACTCCTTCCTTTGGAAGGGTGTATCGCTGAGGAGGAACCCTTAAAGAGACATACTCTCCTTCCTCTAAAACTACAGAAAGTAAAACAAAGTCGTTTTGGAACTGCAAAGAAGAAATCTTATCTGCCAACAACACCTCCCCAGACCTTTTGGGAATAAAAAGAAGCTTGCCTGAGTTAAGAAGGTCATACAAAGCCTGTAGGGTCTCCCTGTATATAGACCTCAACACCCTTCCCATTTTACTCTCCTCAAGATTTTGGACAGTCATCCCTTGATTGATAGATATCACCACACTTTTAGCCGACCCGTCTATCACCACCAAATCCATATCAAAAAACCACTCCCTCGCCTTCTCTATCTCCTTCGCAATGGCAAGCCCTTTTAAAACTCTTTCATACTCATCCTCCTCCTCATAGCTTGCCCCCATCTCCTCCGTCAAAAAATTAGGACCCTTTTCCCTCGTTTCCAAAAAGGTCTCTCTTGGCACAAAACCCGCACCAGATACGCACAGTCCATACAATCTCCTCCCCCACGCATCTCCATCCACCTCACCAAAGGCAGAATCCACAGCTGCCACAGAAAGATAGTCTCCCTCCTTCGCCCTTCTTATGGGAGTTATCCTCTGAACCTCTTCCCTCAGTTCTTTCTTCTTCTTTCTAAGTTCCTCCAACAGTTTCTCCCCCTGAATACTAAACTCCTCTATCTTCCTATAGCCCTCTAAAAAGCCTTCCCATTCCATTTTTTAAGCCTCCGTCTTAAGTATTTGTTTTTCCAAAATTCCACATACTCCTCAAAGCTTTTATTCACATAGCTAAGCTGGTCTGTCTCTCCCTTCAAAAATTCCCTCCACTCCGTTGAAAGCGGCCTAAAGTAATAGCCCTTTTCTATACCCGTTTCAAAATACTCATCAGACAGCACAAGCCGAGAGAAAACCTCGTTTAGAACCCTGAACTTCCAATTAGGTCCATGCCCAAACTTGTTCCTCCTTAGACTTCTTGCGTTCATTTCCTTTGCCAACTCTAAACACTTCTCCCAAAACCCATTTAGGTGTATATGAGTCAGTCCTTTTGTAAAGCCCAAAAACTGCCACTCAGGAAGACCTTCATAAATCAAACTCTTGCCAAAAAAGGCCATCGTATCTACCGCCACAAGCTTAGCCATTGGTTCCCTTCCTCTTATTATAGTTTTCTTGCCCTTGTATTTCTCTTCAAAAGCCTGACATACTTCTTTGCATCCTACCGCCAACGCTACCAGCTTTGCACCAAAGAGTTCATTGTAGGGGGGGACCGCACCAAGCACATAGGCAGTCATCAGGTTATAAAGCCTTTCTTCCCTTTGCTTTTTATCCCATCCAATGTAGTCATCCCTTACCTTTAGCCCAATGAGTGGGTCGCAAAGTCCAAAAATGCCAAAAACCTTGTTGTGGGTTTTATCCCAGATAATGAACCTTAACCGCCTCCCATAGCCCACAGAAATGGGAACACTCCAAAAACTCATAGCACTTCTGAATATCTCACCCGCCCTTCGGTCGCTAACCATCTCAAGTTCCAACTCAATCTTTGTAGGGTCAATCTCTTCTTTCCTTGCAAAGAACCTTTCATGCTTTGGGTTGAAAGGAGGGTTTTTCTCTTTGGCAAGCTTTTTCATGTATTCTCTTGGGTTTTCCCGCAAAAGCTGCAAAATCCTTTCAATCTCCTCTGCAAGCATAGAGTTTATTTTAGCTTTCAACAGACAAAAGCATTTCTGGATTTAACACAAACTCATCCTCCTTGCGGATTCTCTCTATAAACTCCACAAGGTTCAAAACCTCATACCTTTCACGAATAAGCATGAAGAACTTCAAAAACTGAAGCTTTTCTCTTTGAGTGCCCTTTTCTTTGAGTTCTCCAAAAACCTGAAATGCATCAACCCGTTCGCTTTTTGCAAGCCTTTGGGCAATGGCAAAGTTGGTGGGCATGGGAAACTCCTCAAAGTAGATGTCCCGCAGAACTTCATAAACTTTTTGGCTTTGTTTTGTGCGGCTTAGAAAATACCTAAGCATTCGCACATCGTCCATAAGCTTTTCTTTCACTACTCCTTTTTTGAGGACTTTCAAAGAGAGTTCCTCCACCAGCTGTGCCTCCTCTTCACAAACCGCCTCTACTGCTGCATCATCCCACAGTTCATCATACTCCAACTCCCTTAGCACTCCCTTCAGGCTTGGCTGGATGTGAAGAACCTCCTCCTCCAGTGGGCTGGCAATTAATCTATTGAAAGCGTCCTTCATTCCCTTTCCTGCTAAATATCCCACATGGCCTATATCCCAAAGCCCAGGCCTTCCTGCCCTTCCCGCCATTTGCAAAAACTCCCGCTTAGAAAGAGGCCTTCCCGCCTTTGTTAGCTGGCAAAACACAACGCTTTTGGCTGGGAAATTAACGCCCACCGCTAAAGCATCCGAAGACACCACCGCCTTTATTAGCTGACTTCTGAAAAGCTTCTCCACAAAGACCCTTTCTTTGTATCTCATGTCTCCAAAGTAAAGCCCAACGCCATGCTTTGCCGCTGAAAGCAAAAAACTGTTTGTTATGCTTAGCCTTTTAGCAATCTCCTTTGCCCTCTCCCACTCCTCCTTTGTGGGAACCGCCTTTAAGGACCTAAACAGTTTTTTCAACCTCTGGACAAGGTCTGTGCCCAAAGACCTGTTAAAGACAAAAAAGATTGCTGGGAGAAACTCCAAAAGCCCTTTGCTTAGCTGTAAGGGATGGGTTATAAACTCCATCTTCACAGGCCGATCCTTGACCTTGATAACGTGCATTTCCCTCCCGCTTAAACTCTTCAAAATCTCTATACCCTTGTCGGTGATGGTAGCAGAAAGTAGCAAAAGGGAAGAACTGGGATGGGTTTTGTGGATGCCTAAAGCGTATGCCCGAGACCTTTCTGGGTCTTGAAACATGTAATGAACTTCGTCTATGATTACTCTTTGGTCTGGAAGCTTTGCAAACTCCGAGGTGTATATCTCCTGCGTCATGCAAAGAACTTTTGCTTTCTCGTTCAGCCTAACATCACCTGTGAGAAGCCCTACATCAAGCCCAGCCCTTTTGAGTTCCAGCCACCTCTCGTTTGAAAGGGACTTTGTGGGTGCGGTGAAGATTACCCTCTTTGCAGGCTTTTGCCCAGCCCAGATATAACTTGCCACACTTTTGCCCGCACCTGTGGGTGCGGAGACGATGAGATTATCATAATTTCCCGCTTCTATCTGCCACGGAAGAGGGTTTATTTCCCTGCCGTAGAGGTTAGTAGGAACGAAGATGTCTTCCTTTACCACAATTAACTCTCGTTAGTGTTTTCTTCTCTCTTTTTCTCCTCCTTTGGCAGCTTTGGCCTTTCCACTATCTTGTCTTTGGCAATTTCTTCTGCTAAAGCGTTTGCCACCTGAACCACCACATCCCTTGCTACCATATCAAGGGAAAGGTTTTTGCTTATACTCCAACCAGCACCGCCAAAGGCACCAGCAGCACCCGCACCAAACAAACTCCAAGAGGTCTTCTCCGAGTTTGCAGAAAAAGACTTGGAATAAGCCACCTCTAACGTCTCAGGCTTTATCACATTCACATCCACCGCCAGCTGTGCCCTGTCCTTTTTGACGCTTATGGCGCCCAAAAGCGGAACAACACCACCACCAAGAGGTCCGCCTCTCCTTTCAAGTTCCACAGCGGTTATAGAACCAAGTATCATGTAATCCACCTTGGGCGGTTGAACCGTTTGCCCTGTGGCGGAAAGAAGTCTCTTCATCCTCTCATACTGTTCCAAATCCACTATCCTAAAGCAATTGGTGGCCTTTAGGGCGTTCGTTAGCATGGTTGCTACACCCTTGCCCAGCCCTTGAACTCCGCTTCCTGTGGTGAGAACCTCAAATATGGGAAGAAGCTTAGGGTTATTTGGCTGTTGGCAAGCAGATGCCTTGCAATCAAAGTCCATCACCGCCACAGAAGCCGCAGGCTCAGAACACCTCACCACTGGTATTTGCCTCTCCTCAGTCTTGGTCTCCTTCCCTTGGGCAACTAAACCCAAAGCCAAAAGCACAGCCAAACCTTTCTTCATTCCTTCACCTCCTTAACCTTCTATTTTAGCAAACACTCTCGGTTAACTAACTTTCACTAAACGGAGAAATGGTTAGTTAACCATACAGAGAGGTCAATTATCTAAATGGAGGGTAGCACGGCATTCCGCCGTGCTTTTGTGGTTTAGTATCAGATTTGTATTTCTACTTGCTTCCAATAGCCCTCTATTTCTCCCACTTCCCAGAAGAATTTCCTGAAAAGCTTTTCACCCTCTTTGAACACTTGGCTTTGTGTCTCCATCATGGCTACACCTCCTTTCAGAATATTATTTTAGCTATTTTCACTAAAATTGTCAAGAGGGAAGGAGGCATTATCCGTTGACTAATAAAAGAAATGCGGGCAAAAGCCCGCTACTCAGTCTTCACATACGTGAAGACAACCAGTGTCCTTCCCGTTCTGGGGGAAGAACACTTTCCTACGGCCTGAAAGCCGCAATGGCTTAGCACCCGTTGGGAGGGAGTGTTCCGCTCCACAACGGTTGCTAAGAAGACCTTGGCGGGAAGTTCCTTTACCGCCTCCCGCACAAGGAGTTTTGCGATGCCTCTGTTTCTGTATTCGGGCATCACATACAGGTGGCAAAGTTCGGCATAAAGCCAGCCAAGTCTTCGCCACCCTACGCACGCTACTACCTCGCCGTTTTCCTCGTAGACGAGGTAGCCATCAGCAGGGGAAGGTCTTCCTCCTATCCCCTGCTCCTCAAAGGAGGCCTCCACAAGCCTCCTTACCTCTTCCCACCCTGCGACTCTTAACATCCCTCTTCCTCCTTTACCTCATATGGCACCGCCATTGCGGTGTTATCAAGGACGTATAACACGTCCCCGTCTCTCAGGCCGATTGCCACCTCTTTGGGGCGTTTCCCGCCCACTGGGTAGGCAATCAGCCTGTAGTTGTCCAGACGGTAGAGAACACCGTCTGGGTCTATAGCCCAGCGTGGCATGTGCTTGTAGCTGGGCCTTATCTCAAAGGACAGCCCGTTATCCAGCAGAAGGAACAGGCCGTCCTCTCTGGGAATGATTTCTCCCTCTTCTACGGGAGGCTCATTCCCAAAGTAGAGGTAGGCTGCGCCATCCTCCACCTTGAAGCGGAGGGCGCCCACCTCTACGATGAGGTGGTCTTCCTTTTCCTCCCACTCTTCCTCCCAGTAGAGGGAAGGATAGTAGGAGTAGGAAAACCTCCCGCTTCTGGAAAGACCTGTGAAGGTCCTTCCAAAGCACCAGTAGGAGTTAGAGACCTTAAGGCCTCCTACCTCCTCCCACTGGCCTACGAGGAGGGGTTCCTCCTCGTCAGGGAGGCACACCGCAAACCGAGAGTGCGCCCTTACCCTTTCAAGGAGGCCACCCTCCCTAAGAAGCAGCTTAAGCTGCCTCTTATTCAGTCTGAGTTGGCCAAGTTGGAAAGCCAACTCAAAGGTGTCCGAGGACCCTTGTGAGAGGCTAATATCAAGGGTCCCGTTGTGGAAGAGGAAGGCGGTTCCCTCTTCCAGTTCAATCTCAAAGGGATGGGTCTGCTCGGGACAGACCCTGCCCCTTGAGGCAATGCGGAAGTGTGCCACTAAGATGGCACCCTCCCGTGTGAAGGGCTCCATTGCCCTCCAAAGGGCTTCAAACTTCATGAAGCCCTTCCTCATTATCCACGTGCGGGACTTTTCATCCCACACGCAGAAACCTGCTCCGTGGGAGTTTGCCTCCCACATCAATCTTGCGTCCTCTTTAGTGAGGACGCGGTCAATGGGTTTGAAGCAGATGACACACATGGCTGCCTCCCTGTCCCGCAAGTCTGCCCTTTGACAGAAGGGAGAAGGCGCCGCCCTCTTGGACGGTCTTACCTCTGGATGACCTTCTCCCACGGGACTAACAAAAGCGGGGCGTAAAGCCCCCTCCTACTCAGCGACCTCTTGGGTCGCTAAAAGCTTCAGCTGGGCGAGATACTCCTCCACCCAGCTGACAAACTCATCAAGGAGGGTTTCAGGTATTTCCTCAACCCTCCTGAACCTGTATGGGATACCTATCCAGACTTCTGGAATAGCACCCCATACGAATGGCGCCTTTGGGAAGTCTTCTTTTAGGCGCCACTCCTCTGGCGCAGTAGGGATGGCAAAAACATCCCCTCTGCGCCTTGCAAGCCCGTAAAGGACAAGCCTTATAGGCCTCCTTACGGGCAAATCCTTGAGGGCCTCCTTAAAGACCCACG
>Ga0209740_1000133_pt1 | contig 12750 bp, 11 predicted proteins | sample ConCONMetagenome_FD_184733 | JGI IMG/M metagenome (GOLD analysis project Ga0209740, IMG submission 184733) | Hot spring microbial streamer communities from Conch Spring, Yellowstone National Park, USA - CON_C (SPAdes) (version 3) | ecosystem: Environmental > Aquatic > Thermal springs > Hot...
TTTTGAGTTCCAAAGCTATCCCGTTGTTCCTTAAAAATTCAATAATTTCCTTTTGGTTATTACACCATTGCTTAGCAATAGCCTTGTCTTTTTCTTTTTCATACATACTTAAATTGTTTTCATCTTCTACATATCTAACAAACTTAAGAGTCAGGATTCCCTTCTCATCCAGCCTTATTCTAACGACATAATCTTCTCCAAAAGGTGTGTTTATTTCCACCACTTCTCCTTTTTTCAGCCTTTCTATTGCCTCATCATTTACTATCTGATAACCCAGCCTCCTAAGGCTTTCTGACAAAAATCTGGAAAGTTTGTCTATATCTTCTTTACTTATAGATTTTCTCTCTTTGTTTTCCATCAGCTGCCTTGTTATTCTTGAGTTAAGATCCTTATATTCTTCCTCACTAACTATCTCTTTTTCTAAGAATACCTTTATTTCCTCCTTCAGAGATTGAGGTAAATCTTCACTCAAGTACTTGCTTATCATCTCCTTCAAAGTTTCTGATTCAACAAACTGTTTTTTCTTCCTTGCGTATACGTATTTAATCTCCTCCAATATTAAGTTTATTCTAAATTTATCATCGGACTTTATCAATTCTTCATACAAAGACTTAAGCCGTTCCGCTTCCGTCTCTGATATTTTTCTTAGCTTCTCATAGTATTCTTTTGCCTCTTTTTTAATGTTTTCTATCTCATCTTTTTCATCTATCTTTGTTTGCTTCCCTGAAGTGATTTCTTGTTTTTTCTTTTCCTTTATTAATTCTTCTCTCAAAAGGATCTTGGATATTTCCTCTTTATCTTTCGCAAAAGCTGGTAGCTCATAGTAAATCTTCTTCAAGCTTTTTATATCCATATGCTCCTTCGCTCTTTCTATTTCCTGTCCCATCTCTATATATTTTTCAACTTCCTCTTTTAAGTTTTTACATTCTTCAGGAACCTTATCCACAATTCCCTTAAGTGCTTTTATGTATGCTTTTTCCCCAATTTCCAAATCCAGTAGTTTTATGAAAGCTTTTACATTAAGCACTAATACATTGAATTCATTTAACTTATCATCTACCCATTGAGTGTGCATCGGTGAACTAAGTATATCTAATGTACAGCTTGATAAGAAATCGTCTTTAAACTTTTCCAGTATCTCTACCAATTCATTAATGTGTTTAAATTTATCTTTATGTCTAGATATAAGCTTCATAATGTCTTGAATATCTTGTTCTATTTTTTGCTCCATCTCTACATATTTTTTAATCTCTCCTCTTAGATTTTTACATTCTTTAGGAACTTTATCCACAATTCCTTTAAGTGCTTTTATGGGTGCTTTCTCTCCAATTTCCAAGTCCAATAGTTTTATGAAAGCTTTTACATTAAGCACTAATACATTGAATTCATTTAACTTATCATCTACCCATTGAGTGTGCATCGGTGAACTAAGTATATCTAATGTACAGCTTGATAAGAAATCGTCTTTAAACTTTTCCAGTATCTCTACCAATTCATTAATGTGTTTAAATTTATCTTTATGTCTAGATATAAGCTTCATAATGTCTTGAATATCTTGTTCTATTTTTTGCTCCATCTCTACATATTTTTTAATCTCTCCTCTTAGATTTTTACATTCTTTAGGAACTTTATCCACAATTCCTTTAAGTGCTTTTATGGGTGCTTTCTCTCCAATTTCCAAGTCCAATAGTTTTATGAAAGCTCTTACATTAAACAATAATGCGTTGAAGTTATTCATTTTATCATCTACCCATTGGGTGTGTATCGGTGATCTAAGTATATCTAATGTATAGCTTGATAAAAAATCATCTCTAAACCTTTCCAATATCTCAACCAGTTCATTAATGTTTTTAAATTTATTTTTATGTGTAGATATAAGCTTAATAACATCTTTTATGGATTCATTCATTCTTTCTTTTAAGAATTCTTTATTTTCTTTGAGAATTTGTTCTAGGTCCTTTTCCACGTAGCCCCATTTGTAAGTAATAGCACTACTCATTGCGAGCCTCCCTGTAGATTAAATATACACTATATTGTTTAAACTTCATCTTGTGATCGCTGGCAGGATGCCTTTACTCAAAATCTCCGCCAACTTTAGCCTTCACACCCTTTGACCCAGTCTCCACTCCACCTTATATAGCTACCTTTCTTTTTTAAGCTTTCGTATATCAGAGAGGACTTTTTTAGCATCACCTTCCGCACCGATAGATTTATACAGATTATAGGCACGAGTAAGATAATCTTTGGCAGTTTTTTTGTCTCCCTTGTCTTTGTATAACCGACCAAGATATTTATATCCTGTAGCCTCCCAGTATTTATCACCAACCTTTTTTACACCCTCAAGACCTTCCAAAATATATTTTTCCGCCTTTTTATAATCTCTTATCTCTCTGTATGTATCCCCAAGGTTAAGTTTAGTCCGCGAAGCTCTGTGATAATCTTCATACCTTTTGTATATTTCTATCGCCTTTTGGTAGTATTCCACAGCCTTCTGATAGTCTCCTTTTTGACCATAGACACCAGCAATATTGTGGTAAATGGGAGCCTTTGCCTTTGGCTGAGTGCAGACAAAGTTCTTAAAAAGGCTAAGGATGATGATCAAAAGAAGGCCAAAGGCTTTCCTCATGGTTTAACCTCCTTTTATAGCTTTATTTTTGGTTTTGCTGTTTCTTTGTCAAGCCCTTCTTGGTCGCTCCTTTCCACTTCCCTTGCGGTGGGTGTGTACTTGTAGAGCAGATACATAGTCCAAGTATATCCAAGGAGATGTTAAGATCATTCTTACATTTCCAAAGTCCCAACCTGATATGCTGTTTGCAAGATGAAAAAGCAATGTTATTTTCATTTTACATCTCCCCTGTGTTCTCTTAAAGCTATTTTAAAACCACTTCCCTTTGTATTTTCTGGTAGGGTTTATTGAAGATGTCAACTTTTGGCATCCTTAGACTGGGGTGGTTGATGGTTAGGACCTGAAGCAGTTCTGATACTCTCAGAAATATGAGGGCAAGACAGGTAATAGAAGAAATACTAAGCAAAGTTTTTAAGTGGCACAGGTTTCCTGTAAGCCTAAAAGAAGAAGCTGTGCTCCTCTACTTTAAGGGACTTTCTCTAAGAGCAGTAGGGGAGTTTCTACTTCACAAGTTATAAAGTAAGAATAGAAATCCTCAGAGAATGGTTCCATGCGGTAGGAAGAGCCCTTCAGGCAATATACACAATTGCTGTTTGGGTCTATGTGGATGAGACAAAGATAAAAGCAAGGGATAGGACTTACTACCTGTGGTTTGCGGTAGACGAGAAAGGTTTGCCTGTGTTTGTGCATCTTTCAAGAAGAAGGGACGTCTGGACCGCTAAATTGGTTCTGTACAACACAAAGGCAAAGGGCTGCACCACTGACAAGGGACCTTATCTCGCTAAAATAAACATCTATGACAAAGGGGGAATTAATTTCAAATTTGTTTGGTTTAACCCAGAACGAGCCTTTGCAAGTGTGGACCTATAGACTGAAGGAAAAAGAGTCCGCGTCTAATAAGCATATAAGGTTTCTCTTAAATAGTGCGTGTTGGCGTTTGCTTTATACGTATAAAGAGTATAAAAAACCCTTTTTCTACGATGGGGAAACGATAATATCTTTAGTGGATATAGGTGATAGTTTTGAGGATGATTACTACGTTTTGGAAAAGGAGTCCTTTAATCCTGAGTACTTTTTTAGTAGTCCAGAGGCGTGGAGTACATTCATAAACAGTTTTGCAAACCTGTTAATGATTTATAAGAAGGATACGTTGCGTATATACGATGGAATAGCGAGAAAGTATATTTTGGGCACAGAGTTCATAGACCAGCGTGCTTACCTAAGGATAGACTTCAAGTATATGCTATTCTTTCCAGAAACATTATACAGGCAGCTGGAAAGAGATGAACAACCAGAAATCGGTGGGAAATACTACACACCTAATAGAAGCGTAGCGACATTAAAGCAGTACAGAAAGGTAAGTGTGGAGGAATATGAAAAACTGATGAAGGAAATGCTACCAAGATCTAGTGAAATAACAAAGGATAGATGGGAAAAGGGAATGGAGAAGGCTAAGCAGCGTGGATATGGATATATAGCCATAGTTGTGTTTGGTGAAGATGAGGGAAGGGAATATACGTATCCTGCCAACGCTTTAGTAAAGGTGCGGTGTATAGAAGACTTAGATAGAGAAGAGTTAAAGCAAATAAGACCTACACCCGAGCAACGATGGAAACTTATTACGAGATTTAGGGATAGGGTGGCGTCTTTGTTGAAAGGGTATTCAATAGCCCTTGATGTGAAGCCTTACACAAAAATAGAGTATATAGCCCCAAGTTTTGAAGTCGTAGATGGTGGCGGGAAAATCTATCAAATCAACTGGTCTGTTAGGAAAGTTTTAGAAACTCAAAACTGGAAGCCCATAATTAGGAATCCTCGTATATCTGTGGGTTTTCTGTATTTATACACAGACAGAAACTCATTCAGAGGTTTGGAAAATAGGGCACGAATTATAGAAAACACTGTGCTTAAAAAAGTTTCTTCTCTTGGTCTTCACATAGATCGCTTAAAACCTATTCCTATACCTATTCCAACAGATGTGAAGGAGTTTTCTTTATTACCTCACGTAGGAGATTTAGAGGGTTCAAATGCCTTCTTATTCGTATTAACCAATGCTTCAAAACTTGACACTGAGTTTTACACGGAGATAAAACGTGAATTGTTGGAGCGTGGTGTCCAAAGTCAAGTTATCTACCATAGAACGAAGGTAGGAGATAAGCATGTAGTCCACAATTTAACTCTTGGCTTACTTGGTAAAACGGGAAACTATCCATATTTTCTAAAGGAATCTTCAAACAAGGTATTTGTGGGTATAGACCTTTCAAGAAAGGCAAGGAGTTCAAGTAAAGGCACCGTAAACGCTGTGGGCACTGCCATCATTGTGGATGCTGCTGATGGAGGAACGATAACTTACAGGAATATTAATGTCCCCGCTGGAGGAGAGGCAATAGAAGAAGCTTATGTGCAGAAGTTGGGTAGCATACTTTACGACTACAGGGATAGGTTCATTGTCCTCCACAGGGATGGAAGGGTGAGTGAAGATGAGTTAAAGGCTTATGTGGACATCTTCAGTAAAAAGTATAGGATAGAGAATTTCGCTTTAGTAAGCATATTAAAGTCCGGAACTCCCAGAATTTTCCAAATGAAAGGCAATGTAGTAGGAAACCCTTCTAAAGGGTGTGCTATTTTACTTTCTAAACAAGAGGCGGTTATTTCTACTTACGAGCCATCACTTGGAACCCATATTCCCTTAAGGATAAAAGTCCTATATGGTGATTATCCTTTAAATGAAGCTATAGAGGACGTGCTGAGGCTCACACTTCTAAACTTCTCTTCCTTTACACTGAACAAGTTGCCCGCCACTGTAGCCTTTGCGGATAGGATAGCGTGGTATAACTTGCATGGCGTTGGTCCAGAGGATAGAGACGGAAATCTTTTCTTCTTATAAGCACTCCAATAAATACAGATGTGGTGTTTATGCTTTCCCTGAAGACCTCCTGCAGGTTCTAAGACTCATCCCCCTTAAAACCAATCCTGCAAGCCTGAGCCTTTACTCCCTTTGACCAAAGCCTCATCCAACGTATATAGCTACCTTTACTTTTCAAGCTTCCGTATATCAGAAAGAACATCCTTAGCATCCCCTTCTGCACCAATTGATTTAAACAGATTATAGGCACGAGTAAGGTAATCTTTGGCAGTCTTTTTGTCTCCCTTGTCTGTGTATAGCCAACCAAGATAGTGATATGCCACAGCTTCCCAGTATTTATCACCTACCTTTTTAACACCCTCAAGACCTTCCAAAAGATATTTTTCCGCCTTTTCATAATCTTTCGTCTTTCTGTATATACTCCAAAGGTTAAGTCTCGAAATAGAAGCTTCATGATAATCTCCATGTCTTTCCCTTATTTCTATGGCCTTTTGGAAGTATTCCACAGCTTTTTGATAGTCACCTTTATTGCCATAGATAACACCAATATTGTTGTAAATGATAGCCTTTTCCTTTTCGTATGTTGTCAACCTTAAAGACTCTTCAAAATAGTCTAAGGCTTTATCCAATTCGCCTTTATCTCTGTATATCTTAGCGATATTGTTTAGAACTCTTGCTTGCCCACGTCTATCTCCCAGACTTCTTGCCAATCTTAGGCTTCTGTTATAGTAAAGAAGTGCATCATCCGAGTAGCCCATTCTGCTGTAAATCAATCCAAGCCAATTGTAGACATGCATCAAGCTTATTTTGCTGGAAGCTAAGCTTTCTGCTTTTTTCATATGTTCCAGGGCAAGCTTAAGCTCTCCGATTTCATAGTAGCTCATTGCTAAGCATTCATGTGCATGTAAGTTATTTGGATACTTTTTAACTGCTATCTTCCCAGCTTCTATAGCCCTTCTGTAGTCTCCAGCCTCATAGAAGTTAAAACACGCATCCACTTCTGGCCGGGCAAAGGCAGAGTTCTTAGAGACTAAAAGGCTAAGGATGATGAAAAGAAGGCTGAAGGCTTTCTTCATGGCTTAACCTCCTTTTATAGTCCTCTCTTTGGTTCTGGTGTGTGCTCGTAGATCAGCCACGAAAGGTAAAAGAGACAAGAATGGCTAACACTGACCCAAGGGATATAAGAATACACGTTTTCAAATTTTTCCATACCAATTTATCCCCTACTTTAGCAGCTGGACCTTATCGGCACTAATCTCATTGTAGAATGTGTATCCTCCAACCTGCTTTACCCTCTGAAAGACTCCACTTACTTGCACTCGCAACCTATCTTTAAGCCCAAGATTACCCCGAGCAAAAACAGCTACTGAGAACCCATTATCCTCTAACCGAAATGTCGTATATGGATTGCCACGACGAGAAACCTTCTCCTGATAGGAGGTAATTTCCCCCTCTACAATAACTGTCTTACCATCGTAGCGTTCAGGATTTTGTAAGAGAGCCTCAACTGAGACTTTTTCCCCAGCCCATGCAAGAGAGGCAAGCAAAATTATTATTACAACTTGTATTGCCCACCGCATCTGAAATCCCTCCTTTTAAATCATAGTATAACATTCATTGCATGCCGTTTTAAGCCAATTATGTAGGATGCAGACCGTGGGAGGAAGAATAGGGTTTAAACTCTTAAACACTGTTTAAACTTTTAAATGTTGTTTGAACTTTTAAATGTTGTTTGAACTTTTAAACAGGAAGCAATCAACCTTGTAGAATCTCCCATTGTGTGGGATGAGAACCGTGGGAGGAAAAATAAGGTTTAAACTCTTAAACGCTGTTTAAACTTTTAAATGTCGTTTGAACTTTTAAACTAAGTTTGATCCTCTTGTTTCAAATAGTTGTAGTAGTGCTCTATCGCAAGGTTGATGATGAGGGAGTAATCAACCTTGTAGAACCTCTTTACCAAGATAGCCCTCATCTCCTCAAGCCTGTGGATGTTTTCATCCGTTATAACAAAGCCCTTGATCTTTTTCTTTTTGGGTTTAGCCTGTGAAGTGTATTCGGTTTCTTCCGCCGTGCCCATGTGTTCTTTTTGTGGGGTAGATGGAAAGGGAGTGCTCACAGGGTTTAGGAAATTTTCTAAAGTGTCTACTGCCTCTGGCTTCTTTTTAGCCATGCTAATACCTCCTCTATGTATCGGTTAAGAATGCTCAGGACATCCCTGTCAAGGTAGCTTATATCTCCATCCATTGACAGGGACATAAAGGCACTTCTTTTTGGAATAGGCGGTAAGATGGGCACTTGGGCTTTCTTTTGTATATGTTCCAAAATGTCTCTCTGAGTGGCGATTCTTTTCTCATAGGCGTTGGGGGCTAACCACACATCTATGCCTTTATTGTAAGATTGGGCTACCGCCTTAAGTAGTTCAAAGATGGTTTCCAAACCTGCCACTGCAAAGTATTGAAGCTGTAAAGGGACGATTACTCCATCAGTTGCTACAACGGCGTTAAGTGTAGGTAAGGAGAGATTTGGTGGGGTATCTATGATGACTACTTGATAGTCGGAGTATTTGTTCAAGTTTTGTGATAGCCTTAATTCCTTGTCCTTCTCATTAGCAAGCCTTTTCTCTACCAAGCTAAGCAAAACAGAGCCGGGGATTAAAAACAGGCTTTCTGAGATTTTGATTGGTTCCACAGGTTCGCCCATTAACAGATGGTAGCTTTGTGGTATTTCCCTACTTCTTTGCCTTGTAAGAGCTAAAGTCAGGTTTGCCTGTGGGTCAAGGTCAATTAAAAGCACCCGCACACTCTCAGACAAAAGCTTCCCCAAAACTAAAGCTAAGGTAGTCTTCCCTACTCCGCCCTTGTGGTTCACGATGGACAGCACTTTCATAGGAAAAATTTTAAACCGCTTTTAAAGGTTTAAATAGCGTTTGAATATTAAAGCGGTTTTTAAGTGTTTAACCTGAGTTTAAGGGTTTAAACAGGACTTAGCCTGAATTTGCGAGGAGTTTATCTTCTGTGAAGTAGAAGGCTGGTAAGGTGGTGGTGTTTAGGTGGATAGGTGGAAGGGTTGGTTAATGGATGGTGGGTAGGTGGAAAAGGCGGGTTATCGGTTGGTCGGATAGGTGGAAAGGGTGGGAGGGTGAGGGAAGTAGCTGTTATTGAGGTTCCTCTTCCTTTATTTCCTCTACTTTAGTGGGCTCTGTGTGAACGAAGCTTATGCGGTGGTGTGGGATGTATAGAAGCTGAGCCTCCGCCACGTGCTTAGTCCCTTTGATTATTACATTCATCAGAATGAGATACCCGGGTTCTGCCACTATACAGTCTCCCTCTATGGTGTTTGGTCCTATTTCCTTGATGGTTATTCTCTTGCCCTCAAAGAGCTTGATTGGGTGGTCTTTCTTTTCCTGCTGTTTTTTAGTTTCCTGCGTCTTTGCGGCCTTTTTTTCGCCAGCCATAAGTAAAATAATAATAGAGGTCCTGCGGTGAAGGGCTACCTGAGGGCTTAGGCTCTCGGGAAAACGCCCCCGCCAAGGGGGGCCTCACAAATTAGGGAGGTCCAACCGTGTGTGGCAGAACCTTTGGTTCTGGAAATTATATCCAGAATGAGGGTCCCAGTCAAGGGGGTGGTGGTGGCAGGCAGACAGCCCTGCTACCGCAGAAGACCAGAAAGATCTACTCCTACAATCAACTCAAAAAAGCCCTATCTGAAGGACTATGGAACCCAGCTGCTGTTCCAGTTCATAGGTTTGAGTTTTTTGTTGAGGAGGACGGTGAGGAGCGCCCAGTAGGTGCGTTTTCCGGTGCAGACCCACGGACTATAGAGTTCTACCTTGAGTTAGCCCAAAAAAACAATTGGGCTGTTCTTGATCAGGGAATCATCTTAATAAACGAGAAGATCGCAGAGAAACTCCGGGAGAACCGAAGGATTGCCAAAGGAGACTGGGAAAAGATAGCCCAGCTTGACCTTAAAGCCTATTTTGGACAGGATAAAGAGATTGTTAGGTTAGCCTACAAAGTTTTTATTGACATTGACGAGAAGGACGAGCGTGCTATACGGAGGCTTGTTAAATACCTTCTGAAGCTTAAGGTCTACCCCGAAGTCTGGGAAACCCAAAATGGCTACCACCTTTACATCTATTTCTACGACCGCATAGTCTACCAAGAGATAAAGGTCATAGACGAGGACGGCAAAGAAAGGGTAGAAAAGGTTTTTCAAGGCTACATACTGCCTTTTGCCGATGATGACCGCATAGAGGACGTAGAAGAATGCCTAAAAGTCCTCTGTGCAAAGCTTGGCATAGAGCCAGACATAGTTTCAGCTACGCATGCGGTATGGCTTGAGGGATTTCCCAATCCCTTAAAGGGTGGGTTTGCTACCAAGCGTGTATTTACTGGATTTCCTCTACCTTTGCAAGACGTTTGGCAAAAACTCCTCAATGTGAACCCCGCTAAAGTCTTCCAAAAAGTCCGCCAGAACAAGCCACGCTACTACAGGAAGAGAAAGCCAAAGAAAGAAGACACGGACAAGGAAGAGGAAGGTTTGAGGGAACTGGATGAACGGCTTGGTGGAGAACACTCCAATGTTTTCTTTGCCCTAAGCCAGCACGGAACCCTGAAAGCTTGCAAGAAGCTGTTGGACGCTGGCTACGAACTGCAGGATATAAAGTTTGAGCTTGAAAGGAGGCTTAAGATCCGGAACAGATCCGACGAGATAGCCCTTCAGGAGTTTTTGGACTACTTTGAGAAGAACTACACAACACACACCCACAGGCAAAAAAGCCCACCTAAGGAGGAAGAACACAAGGAGGAAGAACGCAAGCACGAACACTATTGGGAACTGGCTGTGCGAGTAATAGAGGCTTGGGAGAAGGGCTACCAAAAGATTTCGCACATAGCAAAATACTTGGGAGTCCCAAGAAGCAATATCTACAACTTGCGGAGTTTTCTCAGAAAGCACGGCTACGAATGGGAGGACTTGTTTACAAAATCTGAAGAAGTCATTGCCTTTCTGAAAGCCCACGCCAAGGGAGGGAACAAGTGGCAGCGTAAAAAAGAGTGGGATAGGGAAGCTTGGCTGAAGGAATTCCAACGCCTAAAACCAGAATACATCCAGCAACGCAAGGAGGAAGCCAAAGCACGCAGGGCTAAGAAGAGGCTGGCACCTGTCTGGTTTCACCCTGTAGGAAGTGTCTACATAGGTAACATTCCAGTTTACTCACCCTCTTTGGCGGTTGGTTGGAGTTCCCGAACAAACCGCCCTCCGCAGACCAGCAAGAGACGTAAAAATCCTTCTTATTCCCCCCAAGCGGGCAGACAGCATCGCCTCACTCCTGCCGTTCCGCTGGTGATTCTCTCCAGAGACTACTCCACCCGGTTAAGGGATGCCCTTTATGAAGTCCTCCAAAGATACCACTCCGAAGATGGGCTTCCTGTGGTCCTTGTTGTCCCGAGCAGGTTCTCTGACACAGGAAGCACCATTCTAAAGCTTACCCCCTACAAGGTTCCGCCTCGGAACTTCCGCCAGCTGTGGCAGGAGATCAGGGAAAAGTTTGGCAAGACTGTTCAAGGTCTCTCTACCAGAAACGGAGCCTTGGACTGGTTCCTCAAGGTTTGGGAGCAGGTTAAGGACAAGACAACCCTTGTGTCTGTGCCTTCTACACCCTTCCCAGTCAAAAAGGAAAAACCGTCTATCCTCTCCTATCTGTTCTCTGCGAAACAACTTCTCACTAAGCAACCTGAACCCCCAGAGAAGAAGGACGAGAAGAAGGACAACCATCACAACAAGGCTGTTCTCTCCGGGGCTGAATTGGCTGAGCTGATGTGGCTTTTCCGAGAACACCCCGATAAGAAGATTTCAGAACTCCTGCCTTACATGCCCGAGAGAGCTCGCCTGGTGCTTAAAGAGTTTAAGCGGAACCTCAAGCAAGAGCTTGATCATCTGTCTGAGCTTAAAGCGAAAGGAGAACTCCCCCCTCTACTGCAAAAGGTAGAAGAATTTGTTCGCTTTCTGGAGGACCGTTTCCCCTGGCTCCTCCGCTTGTCTCCTGTGGTCTTCCGTAAGCTCTTTGATGCTATCCTACGCAATTACGAAAAGATCTACGGACCTGACCCGCTTTTCCCTGAGCTCCGTAGGGTAGGTTCCTTTTATGAGTTCACCGAAACTGTCTACCTACAAGAAAAACGGAAAGCTCTGGAGATCCCAGAGCCTAAGAGGGAACCCAAAAAGCTCAAGCTTCCTCCTTCCAAGGTTATAGAGGATGTCGTAAGGTTCTTTGAGGGTCGTCGTAGTCAGGTTTCAAGGGAGGAGCTGGAGACTGCTATTTACGCCGCATGGCGGAAGGTAGACAAGGAGAATGCTGATCGCTTGGCTGTTTCCCGGTGTATAGACCGGTTTGAGGGTGTCCTATGGAAAAAACTCAACAACGGACACTACGGCCTGCTTGTGAGTTCCAATGAAATAAGGGCAAGGATTAGGGACTATGTGCAGGAACTGAAGAAGGCAAAGAAGAATGGGCAGGGGCAGACTTCAGCTGATGGGAATGGTTCCGTAGGTTCTGAACATTTCACGCACAACGGGAACAATGGAAACGGGAAACCCTCAGCTGATGGCAATGGTTCCTTGGGCTCTCAATCCAGCAATGGGAACAACGGAAACGGAAAATACGACATAGACCAAATCATCCGCACCCTTGAGGAGAAAGGCAGCGTGGTAGTTCCGCCGCAGTGGGTGCACGAAATAGTCAGAGAACTCCGTAGAAGAGGGTTCTCCGTGAACTATTGGCCAGCTACTGGGCTTATTGAACTTGCGGGTGGAGATGATGAACTCCCATTTTAGGAGGGAACCATGAGGATATTTAACCCTGAAGAACTGTTTTATAACTCCGTGGTGGTAGATTTGGAAACCACTGGGCTTTTTGCAGGGAAAGATCAGATCCTCCAGCTGTGTGCCATAAAGCCCACACCCAGAGGACCTGTGGTTTTCAACCGCTATGTCTATGCAAAAGAAAACCCAGCTTACTGGGTAAACCGTATAGACCCTGAGAACCTAAAGAACTGCCCCACAGAAAGGGAAGTTCTCCAAGAGTTCTGGGCTTTCGTCCAAGACAGGGATTTCATTGTCTCCTATAACGCTGCTTTTGAAATGCACTTTTTGGAGGAGAGGTCGGAACTCCACCAGCTCCCGCACGGGAACCATGCCTACATTTGCCTAATGGAGACCTTTTCAGACTTCTTTTCTACTGGATGGAAAAAGCTTCCTG
>Ga0209740_1000136_pt1 | contig 12659 bp, 14 predicted proteins | sample ConCONMetagenome_FD_184733 | JGI IMG/M metagenome (GOLD analysis project Ga0209740, IMG submission 184733) | Hot spring microbial streamer communities from Conch Spring, Yellowstone National Park, USA - CON_C (SPAdes) (version 3) | ecosystem: Environmental > Aquatic > Thermal springs > Hot...
CCGTAATAGGCGGATCCACCGCCCGCATGACCCCCCACGACCCCCGAGACGCCACCTCCGCAATGTTAGGAAGAGAATCCCTAAGCCGCTCAAACACCTCAACCGGCATGCCGTCCAACGCCAACACAAAAACACCAGCCACGGCGCATAGATACGGCACATATATAAACATTAACGCAATGCAGAAACATTCAGCGCAAAGAAATAAAAACACCCAGGCGAGAAAAGACGTGCGCAAACGCACAACCGTATCGATACCCACAGCCCTCTACAGGCAACTGGAAGAAATGATACGCGGCACAGGTTTCACCTCAGTCTCCGAATACGTCACCTACGTACTGAGAGAGGTGGTGGCGCTCAAAAAAGGCAAAGACCCCCACCTCACCCCAGAAGACCTAGAACAAATACGCAAGAAGCTAGAAGCCCTAGGATACCTCTAAGGCGCAGAAACTATATATAACGGGGCCACACAGCCGCCATGCCATGCGCCGACATAGACGACAAGCTGTGGGAAGCCCTACAACGCGAGGCCAAAAGACGAGGAGAAGACCCACGCCAAACCCTCAAGCGGATACTAGAACTCTACTTCGGCTACGGCGAAGAAGAGGAAAAAGAAATCATACGCCGCCTACGCGACCTCGGATATGCCTAAACCCAACATCGTCATCATCGTCCTCGACACCCTCCGCGAAGACCACGCCCAAGGCCTAGACAGGTTGCTCGACTACGGCTTCGTCAAATACCAAAACGCCACAGCCCCAGCCCCCTGGACGTTGCCCTCCCATGTCTCCATGTTCACCGGCCTATACCCCTCAGAACACGGAATACACGAAAAAAAGGAGATCTACGTCGCAAAGCTCGCAGAACTCTCACGCATCCGCATGGCCAAACTCGCCGACCACAACATAATAACGAAAAAGAAAGACGAGGGCTACACGACATACCTCATATCGGCCAACTCTTTGATAACCCCCTATACAGGCTTCGCCGCAGACCACAACTTCCACATAGACCCTCTCACAAACATCCTCTATACAGACGACATGTATGAAATAGATAGAAAAGTAAGGGAATACGGAGGACGTATAAAATTCGTGCTCAACAACCTCAAAAACCTAAGACTTCTACAGAAAGCGGCAAAACTCTACATAACCAGACGCGTGAAGAAGATCCCAAAATACCTCTCCGAAAAAGCCGTAATGGAAAAGGGGGCAAGAACAGTCCTATCGCTCCTAGAAGCCCTAAACCTCCAGGAGCCCTATCTACTCTTCATCAACATAATAGAGGCGCATGACCCCTACACGCGCCTCACACACCGCAAGAAGTTCTACTGCTACATCGCGGAGTGGCTAGCCACCGGCAGGATAAACCCCGAAGCCCCCAAGCTCTGGAGAAACTACCCCGCCCACGCCAAGAGGGCCACAGACAGAGCCGTAGAGATCGTGGCGACACTCGCCAGGAAGACCAAACTAGACAACACCCTGGTAATAATCACGGCAGACCACGGCGAACTGCTAGGCGACGACGGCCTATATCACATCTACTCCCTAAAAGATGGAAACATAAGAGTACCACTATACGTCAAATACCCAAAAGGATGGAAAAAGAAAAAACAAAAAACCTACATTCCGCTAACTGACATACCAAAGATATTAGACCCCTCCACAGACACCATAGGATCCGACTTAGACATAGCTGAAACCTTTGGTATAACTCACCTAGACTTCCAAGAATGTGGATTGGGAAACCCGCCGGACAACTTGTTTTATCACAAAATAAGAATATTGGGCAACAAGGTGGACATCTTATTCAACAAAACCCTAGAACAGGTAGAATACGCCAAAGGCGAGCAAGCACAAGAAGTACTCAAAAAACTACTTCACTAACCCCGCCAAGAAGGAAACCTCTCCACATTACCGCCACCAAACTTTTCAAAGACATACCTCATCATCTCCTCCCTATCGTAATGCATCTCCACGACTTTCACCACAGCCTCTATTTTCTCCGGCAACAGCGATGTCGCAACGTCATACCTATCCATAATCTCCGGAATACAGAGCCCAGACCCCATCACAGGCTCCCCCAAGGCTGATGGACCCGGCAACTACCAGACCCAAAGCCTCTGGCCACACGCTGGGCAAAACCGCCGCCCGCACCAGCCATAAGCCAAAAGTAACCCCCTCGGGTAGCTTCTCGAGAAACCTCACCACCTGCCTCACGCCGTACCGCCTTGCCAATGCCTTGACCCAAGTCCCGGCGTTCCCCGTCATGATAAGCTCAACATCGATCCCTCACTCCCCCAACGACTTGAAGGCCCTAAGCAATACATGAGGACCCTTTAGGAGATTCGCGCCACCTGCGTAGAAGATGTAGTTGCCCCGCTCCCCCGGCAGAGAAGACACGTAGCACCAAGGCCTATGCTCCACGGGGTTGTAAACCACCTCAACCCTATCCCTAACCTCAGGCAGATGAGAAACAACGACGTCCCGCGTGGCGTTAGACACGGCAACGAAAACGTCGACCGAATCAACAACGGAATCCATGATTCTCTTCCACCTAAAGTAGTCCAGAGACCCCCTGCCGAAGTCGAGAGACCAATACGCCCCAGCCCTCACCCCGTCCAGTAGCCCGACCCTTGCAAGCTCTCTGTCGATGCCTTGCTTGCACCCCACGATCCTCCACGCAGAGCACCTTGCCGCGCACACCTCCCTGAGACCGTACATTGCACCCCACCAGGTACACACCAAGGCGTAGGAATGGATATGCGCAACAACAGGCACATTCTCAATCCTCTTGATCCGCGGCGCAACGCTGTACTCCACGTCGGTAATCCACACAACGTCCGTCCACTCGACAAGCTTCTGTGCCTGCCCTATCGCCAATATTGGATAGCCAGAAGATGTACGGCATGGCACACGGTACGTCTCTATGCTAATTGCGCCAAGAGCATCGAGAAACTTGGAATCCGCCCCCTCACACGTCAAAACCTTAAACTCCACTCGAGACCTCATAAACTTAAAAAACTCAAGAGTTACCACCTGCGCCCCACTAAACCATAGACCGTGAGCCAGTGCGAGAACCCTCATATACATCCAATCCTAAATGTTGAAGTGTTCATTATAGTAACACCCAGCGGGTGTGGGAACAGCTTGATTGCATATTATGAGAACACCTACACTTGTAGCGCACTAATGTGTAAAGTCTTAAAATTATATTATACACTCTTTGTGAGACAAGATATGTCGAGAAACCTGGGAGCGTCCTCTCATACGTTGACTCAGCTTGACTCTTAAGCGCAAGAAGTTGTTTAGACCATAAATGAGGCAGTTTTATCACCTCATTTATCACGTATGCCAATTATTATCTGAGCCAACCTAGAAAGAACTCTATATTTTTCATATCTATTTTTAATATTTACTACGACATCTCTGGCATGAGATTTATAGTAATGCAAGTTATCAATTGCGAATTTTATTGCTTTAATAAGTTCAGCAATATTATTAGAGCCCTTTACAGATATGATATAGCGTCTAAGATCAGTTGGAATACCATCAACATCAGAATAAACTACTGGTAAACCTGAGGCCAAGGCTTCCAACGCTGTGATGCTAAAACCGGTATGAAACGGAACTAAAACGAAAACGTCAGCATTTGTATAAATCTGAGGATAAGCATCGCTATATGATGGAATAGGACTTAGTAAAACTAAATCATTTTCTATGTTAAGTTTTTTAATAAGTCGTAAGATTGCATCCTTCAGTCTCCCTTCACCTATCATTATAAGTTTTAAGCCAGGTATTTTGTTTTTAAGATATAGAAATGCTATTACTACAGCTAAGGGATTTTTGATTTCAACAAATCTAGCATTATATAACATTACAATTTTGCTATAATCATTGCGCAGATCCCGAGGGCTAAAACGGTTAGTATCGATCCAATTTGGTACGAAATAGACACTGCTAGGTAGTAATTCATATAGCCATCTAAATACCGTAGTATCTATTGTTGATACAATGATGGCGTCGTAGTTTTTTAAAATATGCCTAGCTATAGCTTTCCTAACAACAGATTTAAAAGTCCACGGGCTTAGACCATCTAATAACGAAAACAGATATAAAGTCCACGCGCTATGTATAGATGCAACAAGACGTATTTGTCTCCGTAATCGACTATGTAATATCGAAAACAGATATGTAGCAAGTATAGCAATAGGTTCACATGAATAGATAACATTTATATTATTCTGTTTAATCATTGATAAAATTTTACGATATAAAATAAAAATGATTATGACGGTGTTAATATTTCGCAAATATTTAGTTTTTAGTAATATTGTTGGTAATTTTATCAAAAAAATATTATTTTTTTTTGAAAGATTAATATATTCCTTATATAGATTTTCATATGGTAATTTTTTATAGCCTCCAGGAGGCATAATTTCTTCTAAAGTCTTATCTGGATATAACGATAGTACATACGTTTTCTCATTTAATCCAAATTGTAGAAAATCAGCAAGTTCTAATATATGTTTTTCTACTCCTCCCCATGGAATTAAGTAATGATAAGCAATTAAGATATTACTTTTGCTGGTCACGATTTTATCGATGCCGTACCATTAAAAAGTTTATTTCCGCCTTCATGTGGACTTTGCCAGCAGTTGTTTATACAGCGATTTCATGATTTCCACCTCTACCCTAAATTCTTTGTTGTTTCTTGTTCTTGATAGGCTTTCTTCTCTGGCTATGTGAAGTATTGGGTTGTTTGGGACGTTTTTAGTCCCTAGGCCTTTGGGGAGTAGCTGGAGGGTGAAGTGCTACTCGTTGCTGGGTGCCCTCTTGAGGAGGGGGTGTTCAGGGATCCACATGTCGTGGACGTCGCTCGCCTTAAAGCTCATGTTGACGCCTCTAAATAGAAGGGAGAAGCATTACCTGTCTGGGATGTAGGGGCCGTGTACGATGTCTAGGTTTTCTGTGAGGTATACGCCCAGCCTGTATCTCTTCAGTAGGGGGTGCGGCCTCTCGAGCCACGGCCTTACTGCCCATCTGTAGAGCTTCGTTGGGCCTGTCGTCCGGGGCGGGGCGGAGCCTCATTTCCCGCAGGTCGATGTATGTGCCTCTGCTGGCTATGCCTGCCGCCCGGGGGTAGGCCAAATGGAGCTTTACGTATTTTTCTATCCATTTAGGGGGCGGTGTGGCGTCGTCGTCTGTGAAGAGCATGAGGTCGCCTGCTGCGTTTTTCTTGCCTAGGTTTAATGCATGGGTAAAGAATCCGCTCCGTTGATCTATCACGTGTGGGCGTAATAGGGATGAATAGTATCCGTATTAATACAAGATTTATAGAGAAGGTTCTACAGATCGCGAAAGCACATTACCGTAGTAATCAATGCATTATAACACCTTTTTCTCTCTTTCTGGATTTCGTGTTACGAGAGATATGTGTGGATAAAGGCGGTGGCGGACGTTGTGCCCTCCTCGTGACGGGGCGTCACTTCGGGTCTCTACTGGAAGGGCTGGGGGTGCAGGATATGTTGCGGTTTCCGTCGGCAAGGGTTGATGTGCGTGGGTTTATTGAGGACGTCCCGGTGTCTTTTAGGTGTATGGTTTTGCTTGGTACCTCTTTAGCGCATTTAAATTTTCAAGATACATATTGTAGGGCTTTACTTGTGTATTTTCAGCATCGCGATCTCCTCTTATTTATGAGACCCGTTAATAGTGCTAAAGAACCTATGGTCAACTGGAGGGGGTAAATTAGTAAGCCATAAAAAGCTATGGCATTTTTGAATTTCATATAATCTCTTAAGACCTTAACAAAAAGTCCGATCATCGCTAAGAGTATAGAAAGTATGACGGGAAGAACTCCTCCTACGATAAATAAAGCTACCAGTATGAACAGAAGAATGATTGGTGAGAGGTAAAGGACGGTAGTTTGAGGATAATATTTAAGCAAACCGTGCTTTCTGGCGGCTTGCGCGTGACCTTTGATGGGTCTCCATAGATATCCTATGAATGAGCGCAAGCTCTCCCACTCACCACTTTGATGAAATACTATAGCTGAAGGATCATACAGAATTCTATACTTTTTGCTAACTTGATAGGCAAACTCTGTATCATCGGCATCGCAAAGACTTTCATCAAAGAACCCGACCTCTTCAAATACTTTCCTTCTAAATGCCATATTAGTACCACGCCCAAAAATACCTTTATCAGGAAAAACACGTGAAAACTCCAAGTCTCTCTTAAACTTACAAAACTTTTTCAACAAGCCGCCACTCCCTTCATCCGATACCACCATACGTCCAAAAACACCACCTACATCCTCAGATTTAAAGTTTTTAACCAAATTCTCAATCCACCTTGGGTGCGCATATTCGTTGCCACCAGTAAATGCTATAATGTCACCTGTTGAGTTCTTCACGCCAATGTTTCGAGCATGTGCAAAACCTAAACCAGGTTCTATGACAAGCTTTAAGTTTTTATATCTTGAGCACTTACTCATTATGAGCTCGCGGGTCCCATCAGTAGAATTACCGTCGACAACTATAATCTCTATATAAGGATACGTCTGAGCTAGAAGCGAATCTAAACATTTCTCAATATGCTTAATCTCATTCCTCTCAATAACAACTATGCTAACACGCATACCTGCTAATACCTAATGTGAAAATATTATATTTCTCCATCTAGATAAAGTAGCAGTGTATCCGTAGTATTTTTCTACAAATCTCTTGCCATTTAAGCTAACTTCTTTAAGCCTATCTTTCGGCATGTTTAAAATCCGTATTATGTGGTTTGCTATATTTATAGGTTCTAGAGAATCGTATATGTAATAGCCCGTAACATTATCCTTGATCACATCCGGTATCCCTCCTATAGGCGTTGCTAAGACTATACTTCCGCAAGCAAGAGCTTCTAGTATTGTGTTGGGAAGGCCATCGGCTCTAGATGGAAATACAAAACCAGTTATATTGATATTTTCCCCGAATATCACTAAGGTGTCGCTGTTACTCACTTCTAGCGCCTAAAGCAAGGTTATTTAAAGCTTTTCAGAAGATATATCACCTCTAACAGTCTCACAGCTAACCTCTTATAACTGAATTCTCTTTCAACTTTCTTTCTAGCATTTCTTCCCATCTCTATGCGAATTTCGGGGTACAGAGTTTTCTATTTTTAGCGATTTTATTCGATGCGAGATATAGGAGAAATATTGGCCTCTCTCACTTGAAAAGTCGCCTTTAGGGCCTACTATAACTAGCTTTGCTGTTGGAAACTTTGAAAGGATTAAGGGCATAGTTTTAATTAACTTGACATGACCCTTTTCAGGGACGATCCTTGAACAGTGAGAACGAATAGTGCTTTACTTCCAAAAATTTTTTCTCCACATTAGCGATACTTAAGCAGTAGAGGGATAATGAAAGTGAACAATGTCGATTGAGCCGTACCTCCTTTCTACTCTAGAGAGCACCTCGCTTAACTTAATAACCAAAAAGGTACATTTTTATATACAGTAGCTCTTGGAATTCTAAGAACTTTTATGTATGGCAACTTACAGGTATGATCATATAGATTTTTATTAATTGCTATGGTTTTCTCGCTATTACCTACAGAAATGATGTGCACCTCAACACCCGTTTGTGATAAAAACTTTGAAATGTTCCATACATACGTTTCAATAACGTCTCCGTACTTTGGCGAAGTGGGTAGAACGTCAGAGTTTAATTGTTTACTCTCATTCAGACTTCGCATATATCCTTATGGAACTGCCAAAATAAACCAGATTTAGTTTTTGTGAAATTTGTTGTTCGTATAAACGTCGTTGGCTAACGCGGTCGATATATCCTGACAATGCATCCAGCGAGTCTTCGTAGTCGTTAAACATTACTGCATAGTAGTTGTTTGATTCATTACCATATATTTTTATGTATGTTGGAAGTGAAATAAATCTAGTAGTTTCATTTCCTTGAGAGTGCATATATCCTTCAAAAAGTATTCCGTTTCGTAATGCCATGTATTCAATCAAATGTACATGATGCTCTACCCATATAACATCGCCTTTAAGATTTTTAACAGCAAAATCAGCTCCCTTTAGAGAAGAAGATGGATAGTAGTAGCCAGGGTCATTATCGTGAATTATTACAGGCGACAGCGATAGAAAGACCATTAGCCCAATTATGAAGGTCCAATTAAGGGCTCTATTAAACTTCCCGAGTCTCGAATGGCCTACTTCCTTATTGTTAAAAAGATACAATGACATGAGAATAGAAAAGGGCATTAATGAAAACCAGTAAAATCTAATATAAGCCTGCATAGTAAGTGAAGAAAAGAGAGCTGAGACGGCTATCCCAAGAATATAAATTATGAAGAACACTGCGGGAACAAGTAGTCTTTGCCGCATCTTAACAGCTTTAATATTTACCAAGCTCCAAAGGATTACGGCGGCTCCCAATAGGATCTCAAACGCAGTTATAACCGTTTTTATTGTAAGAGTCAGCAAGCGTGTGGATGGAGTAGATACTATTTGCGCCGGTAATTCATTAATTACTCTCTCGCTTGTTGCGCTAATAATGTGACTTATCGCGCTAACCATTGAACTAATAATCTGAAGAGCCCATAGTGAGAAGTGTGTCAGCCACAACATCCAAACCGTTATAAAAACAAACACAGTTACTGCAAGTATTTTGTATACTCTCTTTTCATGGTGTGTGAAAGAAAAATATAGTACTAGTATAATGAATGGTAGAATGGTAACAAAAGGAAACAGAACATATGTAGTCACACCTGATAGAGCTATTGGCAGTAAAAGATATATAAATTTAATAATTTTTGTCTCAATATAGAGAAGAAGTAAATATATAAATAATAGGAGAAACAACTGAGCCAAATCTCCAGGATACACATACACGATGAAATAGTGAAAAGCTACATAAATCATTGGTGATATAATAGCTATTTTTGAATTAGTAAATTTCTTGGAGATGACATAAAGCGTAAATAACATTATAAAACTAAATATAACAGGATAAAACTTCATAAAGAATATCGAATCTATGGAAGTTATCAACATGAAAGTGGAGTACAATAAATATGCACCCGGCTCGTTTGCTGCAGCCATCATAGTCACAGGTGAAGGAGTGTGCCCTCTTAGTAAGATCTTGAGTGACGCTGATGTGTGTATGTAGGTGTCTACGTACAAAGGCAAGTAATAGATAATGTTTGTTGTCCCATAAATCACAAGAACGAGACTTGTGATTATGAGAAAATCCAAGATGGGTTTTCTCTCTTCTTCCAAAAATAACAGACGATAAACTATCACGATTAATAATATAACGAAGCTGAACCAATAAATCAATGAAAGGTTTTTGGCAAAAATAAAAGGGTCAGGAGGTAATACCTTATCGATAGGAGGAGTTAAAAGTATTGACAAAAACCAAAAAATATATACAAATAAAACCAAAACTAAGAGTTTATTTCCCGGGAGCAGTTTATGTTTTATCGCTACAGTCTCAGCTATGCGCATCTATCAATCTTCACCTGTTCCTTATCCCACTAATAGTTCTCTTAGAAGATTCTTTGCTGTTACTCTTACAGCATCTCTGGAGTTCATTAATGGTATAAATCCCAGACTTTTTATTTTGTCTATCTTCAGGGTTATTTTCTTGACGTCTCCGGGCCAGCCTACGCCGTGTAGGACGGGTCTGTAGGTCTTCTTGACGTTGGTTAGTCCCATGGTCTCTATTACCAGATCCGCCACTTCGTCTACGGTTATCCAGTCCTCCGCGGCTACGTTGTAGACGGCGTAGGCGTCGGTGGTCTCTTTCCAGGCCAGGAGGGTGGCCTCCACGGCGTCGTCGATGTAGATGTAGCTCCTGACCTGCTTGCCGTCGCCGAGGATCTCCAGCTCGTGGGGGTTGTTCCTTAGCTTATTTATGAAGTCCCAGACGACGCCGTGTCTGAGCCTGGGCCCCACCACGTTGGCGTATCTCAGCGCGACGGCTCTGAAGCTGTAGAGCTTGGCGTAGGCGTGTATTAAGTGTTCGCAGGCGGCTTTGCTTGCGCCGTAGACCGAGACAGGCCTGAGCGGCGCGTTTTCGTCTACGGGTATTTCGTCCGGCTCGCCGTAGACGCTACTCGACGAGGCGAAGACAAGCTGTGTTACGTCGTTTTTCCGCATGGCTTCTAGGAGGTTAAAGGTGGCTACGACGTTTTCGTTGAAGTGTATGTCTGGGTTTGTGGTGCTTACTCTGACTTCGGGGTTTGCTGCGAAGTGGAAGACGGCGTCTACGCCGCGGACTGCCTTCTGGACGTCTTGGGGGTTTTTGAGGTCGCCGATTATCACCTCGACGTCGCGTCGGTGGGCTAGGTTTTCCAGTCTGCCGCTACTTAAGTTGTCTATTACCCTTATCTGATGTCCCTCAGCCACCAGCCGGTCGACGAGGTGGCTCCCTATGAAGCCCGCGCCGCCTGTCACGAAGATCTTCATGCTACTGCGTGTAAAGGAGTTTTATATACTTAAGCGTCACCTCGTCCCAGGTGGGGACATTGTTTGGGGGCTCGAAGGGCGCCTTCTGTAGGAAGCGGTGGACCTCCTCGGCGGCCTTGTCGATGTCTTGTGTGGGGTCTATCATGAGGGTGCGGGTTCTTCCTTCGAAGTTACGGCCCCAAGGCGGCGCCGTGAGCGCGGGGACGCCTATGGCGTTTGCCTCGTTTATGCTTTGGGGATATGATTCTTTCTGTGAGAGTAGGCCGAATAGCGTTGCGCGTGAGAGCGTTTGTATGTATTGGGCGAATGGCTGGAAGGTCGCGACTTCGTGGAGTATCTGCATTTCTTTGAGGGCGCGTATTAGTTGCGGCTTGTAGGGTCCGTCTCCGAAGATCTTTAGCGTGAGCTCCGTCTTATATTTCGTGTTTAGTCGCTGGATTATCTTTGCAAAGATGTGTATGTTTTTGTACTTCTCCAACCTGCCGCTGTACATGGCGTAGTTTTCCGGCCTCCAGCTCAGCGTCTTTATGACCTCTTCTACGCCGTTTTCTATGGGGATGGCGTGACGGCCGAAGTCTTGCTGGATTAGTTGCGCCTCTAATTTCGATACGGTATGTACCACGTCTACGGTGGTTATTAGCTTGCGGATGTGACGTCTCCAGTAAATCCAGAGGAGTTTTCGCATGGGGGTGTGACCCGTGCCGTGGTAGTATGGCGTGAAGACGATCCGCATGCTTGGGTTTATCCTCCGCGCCGTCGCGGCGGCCCACACAGTGAGGACCGCATGTGCGCTGTGGATGTGCACCACGTCTGCTTCGTTTAGAAGTTTCCGGAGGAGGTTTCTCAGCTGGTCTCTCTTCTTAGGTATGTGGTAGGCGCCGCTGGGCGCCCAGGTGGGCCACCGAATTACGCGTACGCCGTTTATCTCCTCTTCGCGGGGTTTGTCGGCCTTCGGGTCGCCTGTTACCACGGTTGTTTCGTGTCCTAGTGCGGCGAGTCTTTCCGCTATCGACTTGGCTACGTACTCCACACCACCTATGTTGGGATAGTAGCTTGGCGTGACTAGGAGTATTCTCATTTATCCTGCTTCTCCCACACCAGTTCCTTATCCCAGAGGTTTTTGACTGCGGCGGCTATTAGGTAGAGCTGGGCGGCGGCCCACGTGCGGTACGGTTTGATTGCTAGGGCGGCGGCTCCGGCGGCCAGCAGGGCGAGGGCGGGGGGTGTGGCGGCCGCGGCGAGGGCGGCAACGGCGGCTGGGAGTAGCCAGGGGTTGGCGAGGTGGAGGTACTTCTCGGCGTAGAGGATGGGCCGCATGGGGGGTGGGGCCCCAGCCGTGGGGGTCTTCAGGAAGTGTTGTAGTAGGTGTTGGGCGCGTCTTATGCGCCACTTGTGGTAGCCGTTGTGGGGTACGGCCTCGGCGCACCAGAGGTCTTCGGCGGCGACGGCTCGGTATCCTATGGCGGCTATTTTCGCGGCTGTGTGGCTGTCGTCGGCGCCTATGTCGAGGGGGAATCCGCCGATTTTTCGTAGTAGCTCTGTCTTGTAGGCGGCGAGTTCGCCGTGGAAGATGGGGGTGGCCCACCTCTTGCTTTCGGCGAGTCTGAGGACGTTGTAGTGGTCGCGGTAGCCGGCTTCGACGCCTGCGGGCCCGTCGGCGGCGGGCTTCTTGAGGCAGGTGACGGCGCCTACTGCGGGGTTGGCGAGCCAGCTGACGGCCCACCTGAGGGCGTCTCTCTGGGGCCAGCGGCAGTCGGCGTCGGTTATGACGAAGACCTCGCCCCTGGCCATGGCCAGCGCGGCGTTTAGGGCCGACGCCTTGCCGCGCCTCTGGGGCTCCTCCACGACTTTGACGTCCGCGTCGGGGTGCGCGGCCGCCCACCTCCTGGCTCTTTCGGCCGTGCCGTCTGTGCTGGCCGAGTCGACGACGATTATCTCAAGCCTGTGTCGGGGGTAGTTCTGTCTGTATACGTCCTCCAGCTTCTCCTCGATGTGCCTGGCCTCGTTGTAGGTGGGTATGGCGACTGTCACGGTGGGGGCGTAGGCGGGGTCGGGCTTGATGCACCAAGGCGTTTTGAGCCACCGCCTGGCGGCGGCGTAGTAGGCGAGGGGCGTGCCGAAGTGGGCGGCGGCCAGAGCGGCGCCGAGGGCGGTCAGGGGGTCCATGGGGTGAGGAGCCTCTG
>Ga0209740_1000137_pt1 | contig 12559 bp, 23 predicted proteins | sample ConCONMetagenome_FD_184733 | JGI IMG/M metagenome (GOLD analysis project Ga0209740, IMG submission 184733) | Hot spring microbial streamer communities from Conch Spring, Yellowstone National Park, USA - CON_C (SPAdes) (version 3) | ecosystem: Environmental > Aquatic > Thermal springs > Hot...
GGTTTATGGAGGTTGTACAGGTCGATGCTACTAAATTAGACAACGTGCACTACACCACGGAGCAGGTGAGGTTCTGGTTTAGGATAAACGAAGACGTGAAGATGTACCTAAAGCCTGCGAAGATTAAAGCCATCCTAGCTGAGCTCGGAGTCGTGCTAGAAATCGACGAGACGCGGAACTACTACATAAGGATATGTCTGTAAGAAGACGTATTCCAGACATACCTGTCGATTACATCAACCGTTTGGCTATACTCGGCATGGTTTACGACGGCTCGCCACCTATACGTCGCGTCGTGGTTGTTGAAGCCAGAAGCGATGGACTGGCAGTGACGTATGAAGGTAGCAGTACTAGGCCAGTGGGCTGCAACGACTACTTTATAGTCGAACTCAGAAGACTCAGAAGACTGGAGAGAGACGTACGTAAGAAGGTGGAACTTGCGCTGAATGCATTAGCGGACAGACACATGCTCTACGTGGATCCCGGGTCCAAGAAAGAAGTGTCCATCATCACGTTGACTAAAGACTTTATGTATATAATTTCTAGAGATGAAAATGGCGCTTATCAACACGTGATAACGCCAAACTGTCTCAGCTACTTGTTCATCAAGGTTGCGCCACATGGCTGTTGAAGAGGGCACCTACAGGGTTGGGAAAAGGTGTTACAGAGTTGTAAAACTCTTCGATGAGTGCGACGTGCGTAGGGAGATGATTACTTACGATGTGTCTAAGCTGTACCGTAACGGCGAATACCTAGGCGACTGCATGATGAAGTACGAGCTAGACCCAGCCATCTGTGCCGCATTGAGTTCTAAATAGGTCGCCTTTTTCCCTATATAGTCTCTATATAGTCGGCGAGTGTTTTTGGGGGGTGTACCCCCCACCCTGAAATTCGTACGCCTTTTTCGTAGACGTTTCGTGTGTGTACGTACGACGCAACTTCGTCAATTCGTACGGCTATTCGTATAACGTAGTCAGAGAGAGTAATTTTGACAAACTTTTCAAGTTGTCTAGAAACGTAAAGAGGTGTTTTTATACATGTACGCCGACTTGTACGGCGCCTTGTTCTTTATATCATCTACATGTAGCAGATGCGATGTCTTGCGCTTGGCTTGGCGGCTTGTGGCGACCGAGCTACAACGTCTACATCTTCGTGGGGAGACCTGGCATGGGGAAGACCACGGCGGCTCTTCACCTTGTTGCGTACGACTTGTGGCGCCGCGGCTTCGTCGGCGACTACCGCGATGCGCTGAAGGCCGCGGGGGACAGGCTCTTCTTGGGGCGCGACCTTGAGGAGCTGTTTGAGTACATCCTGCAACACGTCGACGACCCCAAGGCCGACTGGCTCATCATAGACGACGCGGCTGTGGGGTTCCACGACTTCGCCGACCCCGTCGTTTGGTCTAAGTTCGTCGACATAGTCAAGACGGCGAGGAACGCCGTGGCGAAGCGCGGCGTGATCTTCACCACGACTTCTGTCAAGTACCTCTCGACGCGTATCAGACACAGCGCACATGTGTACTACGTCAAGAGAGAGATGCTCCGCGTCAAGACCTACGCCATGTCGAACAGATGTGAAATAACCACAGACGACTTCCCGTCGCTGTACACGGCGATTGTGGAGGTCGAGACCACGCTAGAGGGTCTCATACACTACCAAGAGTGGCACAGGGCGGAGCTGGCGACGCGGTGGCGCCTAGCTGGGGCCATTCCGGTCTCGCAGGAGTTCGCCATGCCACGTGAAGTGGAGGAGGTTCACATCCGCGCCAGGAAGGAGCGGGTGAGGAGGGCGGCGGAGGAGGCGCTGGATCGGATAAGACGGAAGCGCGGAAACGGCGCCTAGGCTGTGCGCCTGCTGGTTGCGTCGCTTTTCCTCGTCGCCTTTTTAGACGCCTTGACGACGTATATAATCGTTGCGTGGGGTCTAGGCGTGGAGGCAAACCCCGCCGTGGCTGATGTGGTTAACAGCAACCCCGCTGTGCTTTTCCCCTTGGCGTTTATCAGCGCCGCGGTCCTGGCGGTTGCGCTACATGTGGCGGCTTGGCTGTCGAACAGGCTACCACCCCGGCTCCGCGTCGCGGTGATGCGCTACCTGACGTGGGCTGTAGCCGCCGCGGTGTTAGTCAGAGCCGCAGTGGTTGTGAACAACCTGGCGATAATCGTAAATGCGTGACGTGGCGGTGCTTAAGGCTTAAAAAACGACAGAAGATGTACGGCATGGACGAGCCCGTCACGCTGTACAGGCGGCACTGGACTGTGTCAAACACGGTGAAGAGACTCAAGTGTGGCAAGACATGGCGTAAGGGAGACGTCGTCGTCAGCGCGTGCGTGAAGGGGAACGCGGCTTATGTAATGATTACGGCGCCCAACAGGTACTGGCCTGCCCACGGGAAGTACATGTACACCTACATGGAGGCGCCTAGGAGCATGTTCGACCTGCTGATAGACAGGTTGCATGGCATTGGGGAGGAGCTCGGTGTCTCTATGAAAGACGTCGCTAGCTACTTATTCGACCGCATGTTAGCGAAGAAAAAACAGAAGAGCCGTGTCTAGCTCTACGCCGTACACCACGGCGTTAAGGCTTAAAAAAAGATGCGTAAATCGGCGTCATGTTTACATCTAAGAGAAGGAGAAAGACGACTAGGAGAAGGATGTACGAGACGGTTAAAGCCGCAGCGCTTGCGTTGCTGAGCCGCCTGGCGCCGCCAGTTGCGTCTGCACCTGTAGCCTCGGCGCCGCCTGTCGGGACTCAGCTACCTGTCAGGTTCAGCGCGGAGATCCGGGAGGGCGCTGGGGCGTTTGTAATACTCATCATCGCAGCCGCGGCTGTGGCGATAGCGGCAGCTGTCGGCTCTTACGTGCTAAACGCCCTGGGGCCAGCCACCAACGCGACAATCACCAGACAGGGCGAGCAGGCGATATTCTCGGCGGTGACCGCCTTTGGCATAGTGGCCGCGTTGCTAGGCGCGCTGGTGGTGGGCGTAATAGCGTTCGGCTTCCTCAAGAGGATATGGCGGGAGTTCGCAGGAGGGTAGCCATGAGGAGGAGGAGGAAAACCAGGAGGTAGGTCGGGGGCCGCCTCCCCCATAAAGCCAACCCTTTTTTCCTTTATATCTTCTAGATTACTATCATTCGTATGGTCTCCCTCATTGCGCTGGGCTTAGCCTTTGCGCTGTTGATAGCGCACCTCATCGACGGCCGCGTGCCGAGGGGCTACGTCGTCGCGGCGTTTATAGCGTCGGCCATAGTCGCCGCTGGAGACCTCAGAGAGCCCGTGGGCCAGACCTGCGTGACGACAACCACGACGGTGACCACGACTACGACGGGCGCACTTGGACAGCCCGTCACTGTCACGCAGACCTACCCCGTCGAGACATGTACGACGCACTACGTCCTGCGTGTGGAGTCCCTCGCCGCGCTGGTCGCGTCTATCGCATTTGCCATGCTGACGTTGATCCTTGAGGTTCTGAGCCGTCTCGCCGCCGCGGCGGGGGGCGGCTGGACGGCGTAAGAGTTTTAAAGATGCGTCGTGGTATAACACATGTTCGACTTCATCAACGAGTGGGGAGAGAAGCTTTTCCGCTTCTCCGTACTGTCGGCTTTGATGTACACAATCGTCACAGTCGGCGTCGCCAACGCCGGACTGATCACGCTGGACGACTTGCCGCCTTTGGCGTCGTGGGTGAACTGGTTTGTTCAGAGCGGCGTAAACAGCTACGCCGTGTCTAACGACGTCTTCAGCAACTTCTCGGCGATAAACGTCTTGATGACGGTGTTTGCGTTCCTGTACAACTTGATGACGTGGCTTCTCCAGCTGGCTCAGTTCGCCGGGAATATACTGTCTCAATTCGGCGCCGCCTGGGCGGCGTGGGTCGTCACGGCCATCGCCGCCTTTGCCCAGTTCATAGCAAACTACTACATTGCGTGGCGCATGTTCCTCTTCGTCAAGACAGTAATAGGGCAGGTGTCGATTAGGGTATGAGGGGCGAGCTGACGCTTGGCAACGTCATCCTCATCGTCATCGTCAGCGCCATCTGGCCGTGGGCCGTGTCGCTGTTCATCGACGCCTTCATGTCGGCGTCCCCAGCGCCGCCTGAAGGGCTGAACTCGTCTGCGTATTCAACCGCAGTTGCCCTGGCGGCGTTTGTGAAGGACAACGCCGCGACGCTTACCGTGGCGTCTGTACTGCTTACGGCGGTGTTGGTGAGGTGGCGGGGGATATGAGCGGCGACGCGGTTGGCCCCCTCACGATCATCGCCGTCCTGGCGGTCGTCGCCATAGCCACAGTCGCCGCGAACACGGCGATGTCCGCCATCGCCGACGGGTTCAAACAACTGACGGGGACAGACATCTTCCTGCCGTATGCAGACCTGTGGAGCGAGGTGACGCAACTCGGCTGGATAATCATCGCGGCGACCTTCGCCGCAGCGGCGTTCACCGTGTGGAGGGTGATCAGGGAGCGGTAGCGGTAAAGAATTAAAAAACAAGGCTCTTTTTCGTCTATGTCTAACCTTCCGCAGTGGATACAGTGGCGTAGTCCCACAGCGCCACCGCCGCAGATGCGGCACATCGACCCAGCCACGCTGACGATGGCGCGCGAGCAGGTGATAAATGTCCATGCCCTCTTAGAGCTGACGGGTGTGCCGACGCTCTACCGTTGGGGCCAGGCAATTTGGGAGCGTCGCCCCATCCACGAAGTTGAGCGCGAGTACTTCGACCGCGTCTACAGACATCTGCAACAGCTAGGCGCGGCGGCGCCGACTAGGCTGGAGGTTCCGCAACGCGGCATTATACCGGCCGACTACGTCGCCGAGGGGGCGCGCAAGCCGCCGCCGACCGTGCCAGACAGGGTTTCCGCCATAATCGCCCCCGACCTGCCGGAAGACGTCAAGAGGAGGTTGCAGGCGGTGGGGGCGCCGGCGTCGGCTGATGATGTGGCGGCGGCGGTTGCTGGTCGGTCTATGGTGCTGGCGCCGGCCGTGCTCCCTGGCATGGCTGGCATAACGCGGGAGACCGCCAAACAACTGGCGAAGGTCGCGGCGGCTGGCTTCGGCGTTGGGGGGACTGGCGCCGCGGCGGTGCGCACTGTCCAAGGCTTCCCCGAGGAGGCGCCGAAGGCGTTTCTAGAGGTCGGTCTTGCCAGCACCGTGGCGGCGGATGCGGCGGCCGTGTTGAGGGCGTTGGCCGCAGGCGCGTCGGCACACCAACTCAGAGCCGCGGCTCAGCAGGTGCTGAGACGTCGGCAGGAGATGCGGGGGCTGGAGTGGCGCGACCCCGAAGGCGAAGTCTTCGTCAAAGAGGTCGAGGACGCGCTTCTGCGTCTGAAGAAGGGGGATACGTCTAAGTACGACGCCCTTGTGAGACAGTTTGAGGATTGGCAGAAGAAGGTCGAGGAGTTCCAGAAGCTGTATGAGCTTAAACAGAGGGGCGAGTTGCCGCCTGACAAGGAGTCTGAATACACGAAGTTGCTGAGGGAGGTGTTGCGGATAAGAGACAGGTATGATGATCTCAAGATGTACATCGAGGCGGCGCGGGAGATGGGGCTGGAGGCGGGGGCCCGTCGGATGGAGCTCGAGAGTCGCACTATATCCGACTTGGCGCGCGCGGTGCAGGAGATGCCACCTGGCCCGCCGCCTAAGGATTTGATCCAGTGGCTCCAGAGACTGGATTTGGACTTACTGCTTAAGCTGACGAAGGATCCCAATAAGTTGGCTAAATACGCCAAGCGCTTCGGCGTAGATGAGCAGACGCTGGCTGAGCGCGCCGCGCTGATGCTGAGGGAGCGGGCGTGGGAGAACGTGACGCGCCTGTCTCCCGACGAGCTTAAGAAGATCTTGATGGATGAGCAACTTCTTAAGGAGCATGCTTCGAAGCTAGGCGTCAGCGAGGACAAGCTGAGGACGCTGATAGAGGAACAGCTCCAGAAACACATGGGCGTCAGGCCGCCGCCAGAGCCGCAACCCATGCCCGAGAAGCCGCCGATAGAGCGGATAGCACCTAAAAGAGATCAGTTTAAGCCACCCGAGACGGACGTCTCTGAGGGTGTGGTCACAAGGGAGGGGCAGGTTCTCATCGTCAAGCCTAAGGAAGAAGGCCACGTTACCGTTAGGGGTCTCGAAGAGCTACCAGACGTGCAGGCGCGGCTGAGGGCGTTGCTGAGGAGACGTCTCCAGGAGAAGTCTCCTGCCACTACACGTGGCGCCGCAAAAGATGTCGAGTCGGCGCGGGCGTCGGATGAGCAGGTTCCGAAGACCCGCCCCAAGGAGACTGGCGAACAGACGCCACGCGTCAAGGATGAGCAGACGCTACGCGCCGAGGAGGGGTCGCGCGTCAAGGAGGAGCAAACTGTCCGCGTGGGGGATGAGCAGATACCTGCTGTAGAGACGGCGGAGCGTGTTGTCGTAGACCGCGACACGCTTCGCGCCATAGTCCCCGCGCTCCCCACCTACGTCTTCGCAATGCCCGCGCCAACAGTGTTGGCGTTTATCAGCCGCGCTGTCGGGGCGCCGATGGTGCTGGCGCCCAACCTGCCGCGACCACTACCGCGCGAGAGCTTCGGCGCGTGGCTAGACAGAGTCTTCGCTGGGACTGGCTTCAGCTGGCGCTCCTTGGCGGCGCAGAGGGAGACGTTCGTCTTCGCCTAGAGACCTCCACGCCTAGCCTGAAAACTCCACCCTTTTTTCCCCCGTCGTAATTAACCTAAGTATCGACCTGCGCCACACCGAGTCCTCCTTCTGTCTCTCCTCGACTAACAGCTCCACGTATTCACTGCCATAGCGCAGTAGCAGTCGGTCGCCTTCGTCCAGGACGTCGTCGGGCTTCCCCAACAGCAGGATTATGTCGAATTGGTTGAGGTAGCCGTTGACGCATGCCATGTCGCCGCGTCTAAGCGTCTCCTTGAGCGCGTCAATATCGCGCTCGGCGCCGTAAAGCTTCTTGCAAGCCTCCCATGCCACGTTCTTTATTATACTGTAGAATAATAAAGAAGTGTGGCCCTGCATAGAGCTCGTTAAGCGCGGTGGCACCGCGCTGTGGCGCCGTCCCGGGGACTGCTTCGAAGTGCATGGATACACACAAGTCAGGGAGCTCCCCGCCGTAGAAGTAGCCGCTCGTAGCGTTGGGTGGCGGGCGGAGCGCTTATCGACTGGGGAGCTCTACATACAGTACGACAGAGTATTCGAAGAGCTCGACAGGTGCTTCTCTCAATACGACAAGCCGTGTAAGTTGCTCCTCTACGGCCCGCCTGGCACTGGAAAATCATACGCGCCACGTTTTTTCGCAAAGAAGTGGGGCCGTTGCGTCTTGGTTAAGTCGCCTGGTCAACTGATATCGAAGTGGGTTGGAGAGACGGAGGAGAACGTCCAACGCACCGTGGAGGAGGCTGAAAAGACAAACTGCATCGTGGTGTTCGACGAGGGCGACGTCTTCCTTAAGCAGAGGTTCACACAGGAGCGGACTTGGGACACTGTCAACGTGCTCCTCACGGCCGTGCAGGAGATGCGCCGCGGTGGCGTAGTGGTTACTACCAATGTGCCGCCGTATCGGTTGGATCCTGCGCTTCTGCGTGGCGGCCGGCTGAAGCCTGTAGCCGTCCCCTTGCCGACGCGGGAGATGATTGAAACTTACGCCAAGCTCAGGGGTCTCCAGGCGTCTCCCAATGCACAGAACTTCGCCGAGGTGGAGGATCCGCGGGCGACGCAGGCGGAGACGGAGTGGTACTACATGCTCCACCCCGTGGACGCGGGCCGCTTGGACTACGTCATCGAGGCTGAGCGGGGGGTGTGGACGCTGTGGCTCACGTCTCCGGAGCTGACCATTGTGGCAATCTGGCTCTACTACACGCAACAGGGGAGACAGGTGTGGTGGGTTCGCCGGCCCCAAAGCGATTACTCCTACGTCATCAACATGGCCGACGAGTACGGTGCCGTGGTCGTGATTGACCACTTGGCGGTGGCAGATGTGCTCCGCTTCATCAAGCCACCACAGAAGGCGCTTATTTTCGTCGTGACGCAAAGCACTTCGTTTTCGCAACCCGTCGTAAAGCCCACAAAGGCGACGTACCCCAGCGTGGAAACGGCAGTGAGAGACGCCGTGATCAGGGTGAGACCTACTTGTCGTGGCGAGTCTCCAACGGAAGTCACCAGACGGTTCTTCTGGAACAACTGCTGACCTTTATAACGTCTCTACAATACAGAGATGTGATTACCCGCGAAACTGAGATCTGGCTTCAGGCTGTCAGCCGTTTTAATTGGGCCAGGGTTCTGGAGAGGCTCCGCACCGTGTGTACCGACCTCGAGTCCATCGCCGAGTTCGTCGTGTGTTGCACCGACAAACTTCTGGCGCTGTGCGCCGACCCCAACACGGCGATGCAGACTGCCATATGCGCTAGTGAGTCTGAGGCGCGGGGCGCCGCGCTGGAGCAGTGCACCGCCACGTTGAACAAGATAATAGTTGAGACGTATGGATTCGAGGAGTAGCTTCATCCTGGCTGAGGCTAAGGCGTCGCTTGTACGCGAAACGATACGCGAGTTCAAAAAGCTACTGCGCGCCCGTACTGCTGATGAGCGGATAGAATCTGCGCTCAACATAATCGCGTTGGCTAGGGCCCTGGAGGTTGCCGAAGCCGATAACTCCGTGTGCGTAATAATGCTGAGGTATCTGAGACACGTCGGCGTGGCTAAGTGCCCCGACATCCGAACGCTTGAGGACGCTGTGAATTACCAGTTCCACGACGACGCTGAAATTGACCTGACCGTGAAGGCGCTCTACGCATACAGCGCTCTGCTGAAGAAGGCGGCGCTGTTCCACGCCATGGGTCAGCGCTTCACGCTCTAGTTCTTTATATCTATAGAATATAATGCAGACGTGTCTGTCGTCCAAGCTGTCGCCTTCCTCGACGACGGGACAGCAGTCATCGCCAAGAGGTTCGCTGTCGTGTCGCCACATATTGAAATCTACCAGACGAAGCGCGGCCCCATCATCGCCTTCGCGCTACGTGAGCCGATTAGGGATGACCGCGGTGGCTTGTGGCGTGTGTTGCTTGTGCAGAGCATCACTGCAGTCGAGAACAAGCAGGCGATGAGTGGCTACGAGCCGTCGGCAGCTCGCATGTTTTCCCTGTCTTACTTCGCCACGCTGTGTCCCGACAAGCCGTCCGTGGAGGAGTGTCTTGCGGATTTGATCAACAACGTGGTACAGAAGAAGCTGGGGGAGCGGTTCAACATCTCGATCGACGGCAGGTACATGATCGCCATAGACACCTCCCCGGCGCAGGTGGAGCGGATGGTGGAGGCACTCCACGCCGACGTCAACACGATGCTGACAGCGGCATACGCGGAGTTCCAGCACTGGCTTCAGAACGTCAGAACATTCGAGCGGTTGGCGAAGGCTGTGGCGAGGGGTGGCGCGAGCTGGCTCCTCCTGGGCGTCATCGCAATTGCGTTGCTGGTCATGTTGCCTGTGCTGTTGCCTCAGATAATGCAGATGCTTCAGGGTTTGGGACTATGGAGGTAGTGGAGACTCTAATCAAGATGATGTGGTGGTATGGCCGCGGACTGCCGCCGCGTCGGCTAGGCGTCGTGGTGTACGACTGGGGCGGGTTCTCAGCCGCGGCTCCGGGCCAGATGCGTCTCGTGCCTGCCGACGTGTCGCAGGCAGTCACAGACGTGGCGCAACACGCGTCTACGCAGAGCAACGTCTTCGCGGCAGCGTGGCTGTGGTCTAAGCCGCCGCCTACGCTGTGGCGTCTCCTCCCGACTCCCGTGCCGAAGAGACGTATCCTTTACTTCGCCGAGTGGGGCAAAATGTATGTGTCCGAGAAAGAAGTGTTCGCGGTTAAGTGGGTCTCTACGAAGTGTTGCTACGCATTGGCGTGGTCGTATCCCTGGGCCTGGGTTGTGAGCAGACGTGTGTTGCGGTCGCCGCTCCCGACGCCGCCCGCCCGGGCTAGACTATGATGCCCGCGCCTAGACGCGGCAGGAAGAAGGAGGGAGAGACACCTCCCTCACAGCCGCCGTCTCAGCCCCAGCAACAACAGCCGCAGACGCAGGAGCAACAGAAGCCGCGGCGTAGCGGTGTGCAGACCGCGTCGTGGTTCTACGATGCGCTGAGTAGGGAGTACGACGTTGGGCGGATTGCGGATGTGCTGGACAGGCTGACGTCGTACAGGTTCACGCAGGAGGTGGAGTTCCACAAGGCCTTAAGCGATCTGCGTGCAATCATAAGCGCCACGACGTCTCAGTGGGTCTCTACGCTAGCTGTAGCCGACCCATGTACGCGCGCCGAGTGTCTTGCGGCGAAGTCAGTCGCTGTGGCTATGAACATCATGTACCTGGCGCATCATCTAATTTACACCACGAGGTTCGAGAAGGCGAAGCAACAGCCGACCCCAGAGGAGCGGCTGAAGCTGACTCTGGAGGCTCTGAGGGCTCTGCGCTTGATCAAGGCGGCGCAGGGACTGATCTGGAGCGCGGCGCGGGGCGTCGCCGCGCTGAGCTACGTAGAGCCCTACGGCAGTTGGGCGTTTTTGGCGCACTTATTCAGAAGAAAGACCAGGGAGGAGAGGACATGATGGCGCTCTTTGTCGCCATAGCCGCCGTTGCCGTGGAGCGGCTCATCAACAAGAGTCGTCTCAGGCTCCACGAGGTGCTGGCAGACGTTGGTTGGCTGACGCTTCTCTTCGCCTTCATCGAGTTCGGGTACCTCAAGTTCGTAGAAGCGCTTACGTTGAGCTCTGGATCTGCGGCGCGAGTCTTGTGGTACACAGAGTGGTGGGTGTTCAAAGACCTTCTCCTAAATACCGCCATCGCTGTCATGCTGGTATTCGCGTCGGTATGGCTGGAGTCCGCGGGAGTGCGTATCGAGCTGAGACGCCTCTCTCCGCCGCGGCGGCCCGCCACGAGACTTCCCCCGACGCCGAAGTCTTCCAGTGATACATCAAAACCGCAAGACAAGAAATGCGACATAGAGTGGCATGAAGCTACGTGACTTCTACGCACTTGTCGTCCTGTTTCTGCCATGCGCTCTTAGGGACTCCTTGACTACGCAGAAGGCCAGGACGCGGTGGGGCGACCTCGTGACTGAATTTGTTGACTTGTGGATGGCGACCGACTTCCTGACGTCGTTTGTCGTAACCCTCATCAGGGCGTCTAAGGGCGACGAGGCCATCAGGCAGGCGCTGATTAGACACGCGCGAAACAGCGACAGCGTCGGGGAGACTACGCGCAGGTGGCTAAATGGCGAGACGGTAGACGTCTACGACGTCTTGCGCGAAGCCGCAGAGCGCTTTGAGAACACCTGGCCGCTTTACTGCTGGAGGTGCGGGAGGAAGTGGTGTAAAGAATTAAAAAATAGATATAGAAACAAGCCATGAGACTCCTGGGCGGAATAATCCTCGCCGTCGTCGTGCTCATGATGTACTACCTGCTGGTGGAGTACGTGCCTTTCTACATGAAAACGAGCGTGTCGGAGGTCATTACGTACAACGAGTACATCGCGCCGCCTAACGCGGCGCAGTTCTTCACGTACTTCGCGATAATCCTGGTGACGTTTGTGGTGGGCTATGTGGCGTACCGCACTCGCTATTAGCCTCGCGCTGGTAATTGCGTTGCTATCGGCGCACAGCGCATGTGCGCAGGGCGCCCAGTGCGGCGTGGTCTACTACACCGTGACTAAGACGTACACCAAGGTGCAGACCGTGACTGCGGTGGATGAGGTTGTCATCAACTACACGCTTACGACAACAACGACGCGGACACTGACGACGACGATTATAGACGTGGAGCCCGGGGGCATCCTGGCCAACTTCACCTGCACCTGGGTGCCGCCGCCTACGCTGGGGGCGCCGCCTGTGTCTGCGCCTGGCCTGCCGACGCCACAGGGCGACTTCGTCTACTTGTTGTTGGTGAGCGTCGCCTTCGGCGCCTTCGCGCTGGCGATGGTGTACGAGCTCGCCAGAGTCGCGGTGTTCCTCGCCGTCGCCACCGCCGCCATATGGATAATGGCCACCGCCTACACTCCGCTTGCGCCCCTAGCCGCCGCGCTCACCGCGCTTACGGTGGCCTTCATCCTCGCAACTGCGTTCTTCAAGCGGTAAGGGTTTAAAATCCGTCTCTACGTTTTTTCCATGTCGAGAAGAAACATCTATCAGGGCCCCACCTCCTGCTGGGCTCAGCACGAGCGCGTCTCTGCGCCGGGTTCCGGAATAGATGAGCGCGCCGCACGGGCCATCTTGTACCTGATGGAGACGGAGCTCCGCCGCGGCTGGACGTTCGACCACACCTGCCGCCGCGTAAAGATGACGCCCGAGTTAGCAAGAAAAAGGGCGCTGTATCTAATAGCGCTCGCGAAAAAGCACCGCGGCGCCGCGGAGGCGCGCCGCGTCGCCGAAATCGTGTACACCTGGCTGGAGAAGCACAGACTGCTGTCAGGTGCGGTGAGGAGGAGGGTGGCGGCGTATGTCTCTGCTTAGTCTATTCTTCGTTGCGCTACTCGCCGCCTTGGCGTCGGCGCAGTGGAGCGACGTGTTCGTAAGCTACTGGATCAACGCCACGCCTGTTAGG
>Ga0209740_1000139_pt1 | contig 12527 bp, 15 predicted proteins | sample ConCONMetagenome_FD_184733 | JGI IMG/M metagenome (GOLD analysis project Ga0209740, IMG submission 184733) | Hot spring microbial streamer communities from Conch Spring, Yellowstone National Park, USA - CON_C (SPAdes) (version 3) | ecosystem: Environmental > Aquatic > Thermal springs > Hot...
CTTCGTATGTTTCATTTCCTATCCGCACCTTCCAAGCACCCGGGGTAAATTCTCTCAGCATATTCATCTCAGAGAACACGATTTTCTGAATTCTCCCGTAGCTGTCTATCTCAATGTCTTTTATCTGTGTAGGCAGTCTGATGGTTGCGTAGGGTCGGATACCCTGCAGTTTTTCATGGGCTTTTGTAAGTGCCTCTGCCTTAGGCTTGTCTATAATCACAAACACAGTTCCGTAGATGAGTGTAAGCTTTGCGATGTTTCTCATAAAGTCGTCAATGTCTGTGCCTCGCAAATCTACATTCTGACAGAACTCTGCGTATTCCGTATTCGTTGCAAAGTCCCTCTGCGGTTCTACTCTGAAGAGGGCACCCACATAAGTGTCAACGATTTTCTTTACAAAGTTGGGATAAATGGCAAGCTGTCTTCTGCGTGCGTATTTCTCATCAGTCTCCCGTGGGTATTTCACAAGGTAAGAGCCGTCGCTAAACCCACCCAGCCCAGTGTAGCTATCCCAGCAAAGCCTGTAGTCTATCATGCTTCACCTCCTTATAACCATCTAAGTTTCAAAAACTTGTATGGGAAAGCCGTCGCCCTTTCTTCTAAAGCCATGACCGCATAGACAAGGGCATCTACGATGTCGTCGTGTGCGGAGAAGGGAAACTCTAAAAGCTGTTTTACTGCTTCTTCTTGCCCTTTTGCAAAGTAGATCAGTCCGCTTTCAAAAAACGGCACAAGCTTTTGTGCTCGTAGGACTTTGTTTGTGTGCGGTTTGATGCCCCGGATGGGCAAGCTTACTCCTCGCTTGCTTGCTATATCTTGTATTAGCTTTCTGTAGACTTCCTGAAATGCTACCTCTTCAAAGACAATTAAAGACGGTTTGAAGGTTAGCTGTATGGAAATGAGGGTGTCTATGAGTTCGTTAGGAGTGGCACGCTTATTATATATATATAAGGAATATAGGTGTCCTGTCTCCCTGTCCCTTCCCACTACTGCTATGGCTGTGTAGTCTCCTTTTTCTTTGCCCGTGCTTGGGTCTACGCCTGCCACGATGTCAAGCTTGCTTAAGTCTAATTTCTCTTCGTAATACCTGATCCACTCGGGTCTGAAAATCCTGTCTTCGTCGGACAAGGGCTCGTTCATATACTCAGATGCAAACGCATAACTTCCGATCTCTTGCTTCTTTTTCTCCAACGCCTCTAAAGTCCAAAGGTAAGGATGCAAGGGCTTGCCTTCGTCGGTGATGGCTTTGTATTTCTTAGCAAACCAGCCCAGTTCCTGCCCCTTCGTAATAAGTTCATTCAAAAGGCTATCGTAATGAAGGATGGTTCCGATGACGAAAATCTTTGCGTTCTGAGATAAGCCCATCACAACCCTGTAAAACCACTTCTTTAGCTTATCCCTTAAAGATTTAGAGTTTGCGTGTTCTTCTGACTCTATGTCGTCAAGTATGACTAAGTCGGGTCTTTCTCCACGCTTGACTAAACCTCTTAGCTTTTGTCCTGCACCTCGTGAAATCACTGTTGTATGCACTGTGTCTATTCTCTCCACAGTAGCCCGTTTAATGACTTCTCCGAAGTCCTGCAAAATTGCAGGGTTGTTTTCCAATTCCAGCCTGATGTCTTCCAGCTGTTCCTTTGCCCTTTGTTCTGATGCACCGATACAGACTATGAACTTGTGCTTGCCATAAAGGATAGACCATAGAACATAGCCCAGATATATGAGAGATGTCTTTCCGTGCTCCCTTGGTGCCGCAACAACTACCCGTTTCATTTCTGGGTTTTCCAAAAAGCTTATGATTTCTAACTGAAATGGGGCAAAAGGCTTTCTGAAGATGTGCGGGAGGTAGGTCTGGCAAAAGAAAGCAAAGTCGTTCCTTGCCCGTTCTTTCCTGTCTTTGTCTGCTTCTGAGATAAGCACTCTTTCTAAAACCCTGCTGACTGCTTTTTCCTTATAACTCATGCTTCAACTCCGCAATGATGCGTTTTGCAAGGTCTTCATCTAAATGCTTTGCTAAAGTCTTTGCTACTTTCTCAAGGACTTTCTCTGTGTGTTCTATTAGTTGAGTTTTTGTTTTTTCTATGTATGCACTGCTACGAGAGAGATTGCTCGCGGTATGCACAAGCCTCATGAGTGCGTCTATCTTCGCATCTTCTACTTCTCCTTTCTCTTGCCATTCTGCTATAACTTCCAGCAGTAAGCCTGTTGCGAGGGTTGCAAGGGTCTGGGATTGCTGGAATGTGTCAAGGTCCTCATCAGACAGTAGCCCACTTCTTTTCAACTCCAACAGAGGTTTTAGCTTCCTGATCAGTCTATGAATAGAGGATCTGGACGCTTGGGCTTGTGGGAATTTGATTTTTATCTCTTGTTCTAATTCCCGCAGGGTTTTACCTCTTTCGTATTCCTTCACTGCGTATTCTTTTGCTTCCGGGTATCTATCAAGAGAATGCCTCCTTGCCATCTCAAACTTCCTCCACATTTTCGTCAATGATTTCTTTCTCCAGCAGTGCTTTTCCTTTGGCGGTCAGTCTCAGTTTTTGAATTTTTGTCTGATGGGCGGGTAGTTCAACTTCAAGCACTTCTATGTAGCCTTTGTCAAGTAGATATTTGATATTCTTCTCAAGTAGCTTTTTACTGTCCGTGAATATTCTCCAGTCCGCCAGTAGTGCTTCAATCATTTTTACGGTGAGGCTATCGGGATACACTTGTTCAAGGAACTTGAGTATTAAATAATTCACTTGCTTTCGCATTTCTTAGCCTCCAGCTTGCTGATAAGCTTTTCTATCTTCTCTTCAAGCTTTTCTAACTTCATCTCCATGCGTGCTTCTACTTTGTTTTGAAAAGCCAAGAAGTCCTCTTTTCTCAGATACTCTTTCAACATCATCTTCTCAATCTCTGCGTTCTTTTCTTTCTCTTCCTCTAAGTCCTTTTGCAGTTGTTCCAGCGTCTTCATAATGTTTGCCATCGTTGTCTTGATGATTGCGTAGTTGATGATAATTGCCACAAGTGAGGAAACCGCAAAAACAATGATTGCGGGATGTGTCAAAATCTGTTCCATCACTCTTTCACCTCCAAAACCTTCTGCATCAAATCCTCTAACGCCAAACGGGCGTTTATGCCTACTCCTTCGTATTCTGCATCTGTGAGTTGTATCGTAAGGAAGACAAGCTTTTCCTTTTCAGACAGTCTCTCTGTCCGGAACCTGCAATTTTGCAGTTCTTTCATCCTGCGTAAAAACTCACATACCCGCTTTGCAGTAATACGCATAGTGATGGAATATAGAAGAGATGGTTTGGAGAGTTTTCCTATTTTGCGTGGCTTAGGGGAGGAAGCCGTAGGTGCGGATGTTATAGAAAGCGTAGTAGTCTGACATCGATATTCTTCTGTTGTATGTGCGTGTCTTAATTCTCAGTTTAGCTTGTGCGGGCTCGTATTTTCTGATTTCTATTCTAAGTAATGCGGAGGCGTAATTGCTGTTGTCTGCAATGATGCGGAGTTTTGCTTGCGGGCGAGGGAATGCCCTGAGGGTCATGATATACAGCTTTGCTTGTGCGGGTCCGATGGTCTGTATTCTTAGCTTAGCTTGTATCTTGCTTTCAGTCTCTATTCTTAGTCTGGCTTGTATAGAGTTTGCGGCGTATATGCGGAGGCGGGCGGATGCGTAGCGGGTATTGTTTACAAAGATGCGGAGTTTGGCGGACGGTTGGTAGGGGAAGCTATAAGTGCTAAGTGAGTAGGTAGGGAAGTAGTATTCAATAACGCTAGTGTCCGCAAATGCGCCTCCAGGTCCTGTGTAGGATATTACTCGTTCAATATAGTAAGGGAAACTCAATACACCCATGTTCACATCACGCGGTGTATGTACATGCAATAAGCAGGGCTGCTGGTAGGTCTTATTGCAAACAGAGACCTGATTATTGCCGTTTTTGGTGTTAGATCTATTGTTATAGGAGAATAAGAGACAGGACCCAAGCCCTGTAGCGCGGAATCGTAAAACATTACAAGCTGTTCTCTTCTGTTTTCAATTGCAAGGCGGTAGTCTTCTAAAGTAGCATGTTGTGGTTGGGGTGTAGAGGGGAAACTAACCTGATGGATAGCAACAATCCATCTTTGGTTATGGAATAGTAGTTGCGCAACTATAAAACGTCCTGAGGTGAAAGGGAGGATTTGATCACCGCGAATCATTACTACACCAAGCCTATCTGTGCGAGGTCTTAAGCCTGTATGAATCAGTGGGTTTATCATAGTTGCGAAAATAGTTGGGTTGACGGGATTGTATAGCAGGGTCCGATATCGTAGGGCAATAGGCTTAAGGGATGGAAGGATTTTAGACGAATAGGTTGGGTCTGAGCCTGGAGTTTCATAAACTGCCTCAAAAACTTCAACATTTACTCCAACGAGAGGGGGGAAGCATAGAAAATGGCTAATCTGAACAGATGCCCGCGGTGGCGGTGGATCTGGCGGTAAGTTTGGCGGTGGTTGTTGCGGTGGCCGTTGTGGTTGTGGTGGAGGGCAAGCGACGGGCGGTATTGTCGGAGGAGGCCAATATCCCCGCCTCATCGCTACACCAGCTCCAACTCCGTATAAAAACGGTATACAACTCATCTAACTTACCTCCTCAACTAAATTTACTTCTGAAATAGCATAATCTTTCGTAATTCTGTGCGTGTATCCCACAACTCTAAACTCTTTGCCTTTGAACCTGATCTTGTGGTAAAGGTCAAGTTCTGGAAGTAGCACGCACTTTAAATACCCTCGTTCTTGTAAATTCAACTTGAAATGTTTCAGCAGTCTGTTTATATCTGCTTGGTTTTCAAGTATCACATCGGAGTTATTAATCTCAATCGTAGCAAGCGGGCACGAGTGTTCATCTTTAGCTTCTACCTTATACCGCCAGCCTTCGCCCTCCGCTTTCATTGTGATGGCGATGGGTTTGGGTTTTGGTAATGCGTAATCAAACACAACAGAGTCTGTCAGTTCAAAAGTGTTTTGAATGTATTCCACATCTGTGCCCACGGGTACGCCGTCCTCGTTGATTTTGATAATGATATTCTGAGGGAACTTGCGAAGGACTTGTATAACATCTGCGAAGTTATTTACGATGATGGGTTTAATAAACTTTGCAGTGCTGGAAGTCCGCACTATTGCACCAAGTGCGCCAAAAACCTGCGCTGGATAAGACGACGGCCACCGTCCACCGAACGGTGCATCCCAGAATACTCTGTAGCCGTTTACATCATCAACTATTTTCTCAAAGACAAAAACCCACCCGAGGGTGTATTCAAAGTCCTCCAACCTATACCTGACTCTTGCAATTCTGAAAACAAGAAGAGAGTTTGGCGGGTAGGAGAGGGCGTTGCTTTGTATAAGTGTGTTTAAATTCCACGGAGTGCCCGGGAGAGGGAGAGAAAAAGAAGACGACTGAAAATATTCAGCTTTAGCTGTCATATCGTAGTAGTCAAGGTAGATTGCGAAAGGTCTATATCTCTGGTTTACATAATCAAAGTAATATCTGTAAAGCACGCTGGGCGGGTCTCTCCACGGGTAGTTTGCGAACTCTTCTGTGTGTGTGCTCGGCGCCTCTCTTCCTCCGGTTTGTCTTGCGGTGTCGTGGCCCCAGAAGCTCAGAAGGCTTTCAAGTCTTTGCCTGAAGGTGGGATTTACCAGCGTATTGAATGCTTCTCTTGTGATGATAATCGTGGGCTGTATATCAGCACAGTTCAGAATTGTTTCGTAGTATGCACTTACACGCCCGCATGGTTTCTGCTGTGCGTTTTTTAATCTGCCCCTAAAGAGATGCGCCCTTGCGAAGCTAATATTGACTTCGGGCGGTGGAGTGTAATTAATAAACTCTATCTGTGCAGATTTGAAATAGCTGTTCTCTCTTGCTTGAATTTCAACAGAGAGTGTTTTGTCCTTCGGAACTCCGTCTATCAAGCAAGGGAAGAAATAGCTTCTACTCATAGCACTACAAACCTCACCGTTCCCTTGTAAATATCCACTCCCTGCCTTGTCCTCACCGCAGTATCCACCATATCTCCCGCCACATACTCAAGATTTACCTCCGTGATAAGTGCATAGAAAGACACATCCTCATCTGCTATCATAGTCTTTGTCCCAAGCATTAATCCAAGTGCCCGTGCTTGTGCTGATGTGCAAGTGTTTATAACTACTTCCTTTTCTGAATTGTCTTTGCTTTCTTCTTCCACTTGCACATTAAGAGAGATTTGCCCTCTGTAATATTCTGTGCCGTCTTCTTTACAGAAGACATACTTCATCACATAGCGGTCGTATTCGTCTGTGATTTTGACTGTGATTATGTCTGATTCTGTAAGTCTGTAAAGTCTGCCGTATATGTCTATTGCCCTGAAAAGCAAGCCTTCCATATCAACGACGATAGAGATAACCTCTCCCACCCGTGCGGAGCCCGAAGAGGAGCTATACACGGATACGGAGCCCGTTGGTGGCGAACCTCCCACTGCAGGACTGCAGTTTGATATGTATTCTGTGCCGTCAATAGCATAAAGGACATTCCTCTTTTCCTCTTTGCTTTTAGCACTGCAGGGTGGAAGGATGAGGGAGTTAATTTTCCGAGTTGTTGCTTGTTTTTTGATGATAGAAGCAGAAGCCCGCCCGCCCCATTTATTGCGTATCCAAGCATCGTTAAGCGTTATAGTTCCTATTTGCACCGCCATTTTACCTCACCCTCAACGATTCACCCGTTTGTGCATTTACCACATCCGCATAAATCACTATCCTTCTGCCGTTCAGACTTTCTATCTGTGCCTCCGCAGCGGACATATCAAGTTCTATACGAGGCTTCAAGTTCTCAAGTTGCATAATCATCTGAGAAATCTTGCTAACCTGCTGTGCATAGAAATCTTCAAGCTGTCTTGCTTGTTGTATGAGACTATCAGATACGCTTGCTTGAATTTGCTGTAGTTGTCTCATCACAGAATCAACGAAAGTTGCACCAAACAGCCTTCCAAAATCCACTCCCTCTGCGATGGGTGTTCTCTGCAAAATTTCAGACAGCTGGGAGACCATGTTCTTAGCCTTCTCAAAACTTCCTGTGATGTTTGCGAACATGTTAGTAAGTGCTTGCTTAGGCATGGAGAGGAAGGTTTGAAATGCTTGTGTGAGTTCATCTGGTGTTAGCTGTTTAAGGCTATCTCTAATCTGCTGAACTAAGTCTTGATATTGCATTTTGAGAATTTCTATCTGTTGCGGTGCTAAGCCTTGTGCGATTGCTTGCTGTATTTGAGATGCGACATCTCTTGCTTGTTGGACAAGGTTTAGTATGTTTGCTACCTGCGTTATTGGTTCTTGTTGGGTGGTAAATCCGAGTTGGATTTGCAATTCTTTCGGAATAAACTTGCTGATCAGTTCTTGCCTCTCCTTCTCAAGCTGTGCGAGTAGATTGTTTCTTTCTCTTGTGAGTTCTACTACCTTGCGTGCGTAGTCTTGTTCTTTAGCCCAAGCTTCCCTAAGAAATTCCTCCAGTGCTTGTCTTCTTCTCCGATAGCCCTCCACTGCTGCTTGGGCTATTTCAAGTTCAGTCTGCAAGATTTCCCGCAACACCTGCTTACGTGCTTCATCTTCAAGGTTCTCTTTTAGCAATTCTTGCAGTTCTCTAAGCTTTCTCTTTAGCGTGTCTATTCTGTCTTCTACATCTGAAGTGTCTATAGCCAGTTCAAGCTTTTGAGAGAATGCTTTCGCCTCATCTTGTAGTGCGTTCATAATGTCCTGAAGGGACAGGCTGTCTTTCAGCTTTTGTTTCATCTCCTGCAATTTTGCAATTACCTGTTCCTGATCCTTGAGGGACTTCAAAATCTCTTCTACTTGCTGTTTAGAAACTTTTCTGATCGCCTGTGCGGTTATCTGCCCTGCTTTGCTTATCTCTTCTGCGGCTTTTTTCTGTGTTTCTTTGTATCTCTTAGCATCCTCCTCCGCCAGTTCCCGCATCTTTGCGGTGATTTTGAGACTTTCCTGCAGTTCCTCCTCCGAGATGCCGAGAAAACGTCCGATACCCGGGATTTTACCGATCAAAGCCCTCAACCTGTTGATGCCGTCAATTATGAATGTTTCTATTCTGATTAGCCATTTTGTGAATGCTCCTTTGGTTTGTTCATCCAGCCATTCCCGGAGCATCTCGCCGATGTTCCAGCCGATTAATGCGGTAGCTACTATGATGTTTAGCCGTGAGAACAAAGCACCCAAGCCCGTTATAGCTGTTCCGCCCACCGTGCTGAGAGTTCTCATGCTACCGATCAGGGCTTCAATAGCAGATTTCAGAGCAGAAACAGCTTTCACCACTACATAGATTTCAATTGCCTTCGTAATAAATCCGCCAAATTCTACCGTAAGAGTGCCCACCACCTTTACTAATGTGCTTATGATGTTATAGAGATTTGTTAGCGTTTCTGAGATTTTCTCCACGAGTTCCTGCCCTTCCACGGATAGTTCTATCTTTCCGTCTTTGACCACCAGAAACCTTGCCACGAACTCGTCTAAGTCCTTTTTGATAGCTTCAAAGACTTTAGCAGTAGCCATTCCAGCAAGGACTTGGAAGACTTCTTTAGCTTTAGCGAGCAGTCCAGTAAAGCTTGTTTCTATATCTTTAGATGCTAATTGAAAACCCTGCAATCTTGCAGTTAGTTCCTGAAATAGTGTTCCCTGCTCCCTCCATCTATTGACCATTTCATTGGTTATTCCTAAAGCCCTCGCCAATTGGCTATTCATGTCAATTGTGCCCATCAGGAGGTCCCGAGTTTCTTGGACCACCTGATTCATGGGTAGACCCAAGCCCGCTACTGCGTTAGACAAGAGGACAACGAAATTGGAAAACTCTTTCAGATTACCACCCGCCGACAGAAACGGTGCCATGATCCCTTGAGAGATCTGGACAAGGTCTTGGAAGGTTAGAACAGTCTGCAATCCCGCAACACGGAGTTCATTGAGTAGTTGATTTGAAAGCACAACTGCGTTTGCGTATTTCTCTGCACCTTCCACAAGTCTGCCCTGTTCGTCCCTTATTTGTGCAATTGATGTGAGAATACCCGCAAAGCCTATCCTTGCTTGTTCTATCTGTTTATTGAATTCTATTCCCTCCTTAACGAAGCCCACGAAGGGCAAGGACAGGGCTATTGTTCGTATTGTTGATACAATGCTTTCAAACTGACTTGCAAGTTGTTTAGCTGACTGCGTGCTTTGTTCTATGTTTTCCTGCAATTTTTCAGTCCATTCGACATCTATACCCTGCAGCCTGTTTCTCAGATCTTCAAGCTGTGCCCTTAGCTGTCCGACCTCTGCCCTGATCTCTAATACCAGTTGTTCACTTATCGCCATCTTGAAACTCCTCCAAAAGTTCTTCTATAGAGTTTTCTTCTTCTCCAAATACGCTGTCTATGTCTTCCTTTGAACCCCATACCGCCAGCTTGACGAGATAGACAAACTCTTTCCACTCACGCATTTTGCGTTTGTAGTAAGCAGAAAGCATTTCACGAAGGAAGGGTAAGGGATAGTCAAAGACTTGGTGGTTTGCACTGATGAGTTCTTCAATTATTTCTGCGAGAGGAGCTCGTTCGCTTTTTGAAGTAGCACCTTCAGTTCTGTAAAAAAATCCGTGTCCTCCTTCAACACATCTATGCATGCGTTGAAAATTTTCAGTGCGTCGGAGGGCTTGAGTTCTTCTATCTCCTTTTGTCCCAAGCCCGTCATTGCAGACATGAAAGGAACTGCGGACTGCAAATATGCAGACGGTTTTAATTGCCCTTGTAGGATGTCGTTTAGAACTTGTGATATGAGTTCAGAAAAGCGTATGAAGTCCTTGAATGTTAAACTCCTCACTTGCACATCCCTGCCGTCTGAGAGTTTGACAATCTTTACTGTTTCATACTTCATACATCAACCTCCAGAATTTCGTTCGTGGTGAGTATCCAGTCCTCCCAGATAGATGGTGCCTGTTCGGGTTCAAATATGCGGAGCCAAAAGCTTCTTGCATTTGCTACACCGCCGAGGACTTCTACACCAAGGTTAATACTGTTGTTTTTTGGATTTGTATCCAGTCCTGACCTATTCAATGCCAGAACCCAATAGGGTCCGTTGGTTGCGTCTGGTTGGTGGATGGTAGGGTTTATATCTCTAACTGTTATTGTGATTTGGGCTGTACCGGGGTTGGATGCAGCTTGGCATTTTTTAGTGCTGTCTGGAGAGCCAAACCACACCTGAAAATCTACATACGCCCCGCCTCCCGCAGTGTTGAGGATAATGTTAATCGGTGTATTTAGATTGGCTGGCTGTGTAAGGTTCTCATCAAGATAAAACCCAAAAGGCATTACCTTACTCCTCTGCTGATGATTTGCGGTTTTGTGGTAAATGTCCCTTCAAACTTCACAGATAGCCAATCATCGCCAATGAGTTTGAGTTCTCCCGAGGGAGTTAAGGAAACCTCTCCAATCACGTCTAAGACTTGCCCTTTCGGTGGGTCGCCCTTAAACCACAATGTGCCTGTTATCTGAAACCTTTGTCCGCTTTGAAGTGTAGTCTTAGTCATCGCATCGTAAGAGTAGTCAATTCTTAGATTTGTGCTGTTTGCGATATTCCCGCCCGGGACTATGTATATTGCACCTGCCTCGTAGTCTATTTCATAGTCCGTGCCTTCTACATATGTGGTCGGAGATGCTGCGTCGTTGGTGACTACTGGTGCGGGAGTTCTTCTGATTTTTTCATGTGCAAGCTTATACCAAAAGCCTTGCTTGACACCGTTTATAGCCTCATCTACTACAGACCCTGCGGTGATATTTGTATCTGTTCTGCTTGCGAGGGCGAACTTTTCAAGCGTCTCAATCCTCAATTCGTCAATCTCAAAGCTAACATTGAATTCTTGCGATTTGACTATCTCTGCATCCTTAACCTTTATGCCCGATGCTGTTGAGTAGTGCTCAAGCTTTTCAGTCCTTACCTCTAAGCTGAAGTCTTTGACGTTTCCAAAGTCTTCAAAGCCTGCCTCTCCGACGGGTTTGAATAAAAGCATCCCTCTGCCAAGTGTATAAACCTTTGTTGTGCTCATGCTTTGAGAATATAGAAGGATGGAGTTTTATTGTTTTCGCATTTTGCGAGGGAAAGTTAGAGTTCCACTCTCTTTATAGCCTCTACCGCTACCCCCACAATCCGCAAATCTTCAGTTTTAATCTGTTCTGGTGGGACGGGTGGATATTTTGGGTTATCAGAAGTTAGCACAATCAAGCCGTTTATCCTCGTAAGCCTCTTAACTATTAACTCCCCGGAGTGATTTCGCACTACCACCACTTTCCCATTCGGAATGTCTGCCCCATCACCTACATAAGCCTTAAACACCACAAAATCACCATCATGTAGGGTGGGCTCCATACTATCGCCATGCACTTGCACTGAGAACTTTCCGCCTTTCTGGAATGTTTCTTTGCTAACAAGAACCCAGCCCACCGCTTCCATGTCCGCAGGGCTTTCTGGGAACCCTGCTCCCGCACGCCCTACAACTGGAATACGCACAAGCTTCTCAAGAACTTCTCTTGTTTTTGCTTCTAACTCTTCTAACAATGCCTTCTCTCTTTTCTCCCACATCTCCCCCTGCCCTGTTTTTAGCCATTCGTAAGAGACGCCGAAGACTTGGGAGATAAGCTTTAGGGCTGTATCAGGGATTTGGACTGTGCCAGCTTCCCAGTATTGTATGGCTCTCAAAGATTTCCCTATTCTTTTCCCAAACTCTTCCTGTGATAATCCTAAAGCTTTCCTTAGGTATTTAAGCCTTTCGTGGACATTGCCTGTTTCTCCGCTTATGCAATGTTGCATGCCTATCCTACCATACCTCTTGACTTTTGTGCAAAATTGCGTATAATACTTCCTATGGGTTCTAACCTCATACCCATAAGGGATATTGTAAAAGAGGCAGGAAGGAGGCAGGGAATAAGTCTTAGCAGGCTGGCGAACATTCTCAATGTTAATCATGTCTATTTGTTTAGCGTGTTGTCCGGCAAGAAAATCTCCCGTCCTCTTATCTGCAAAATTGCAGAGACTCTTCATCTTTCTGACCTCCCGTCTCAGTATGAGATGTTTTTAAGGCAACGGCGTGTAGAAAACAAGGGCAAGAAAACCACAACCACCAAAAAAAGTAGCAAAAAATCCAAAAAATCCCATAAAGGAGGTGTATCATGAGGCACTCAAGCTTTAACTGGGTCTTCCGGGAATTCCTCCGGAAGAAGAGTCCTTACCCATTGGCTTCCCGTCTTGGGAAGTCGGAAAAGCTAATCTACGCTTGGTCTATGGACGAGGACAATCCCTTCCATAGGCGGGACCCACTCAGCTATGCGATGGACACGCTACTCGTTATCCACGAGCACATGCCCGAGCTTGCTTTCAAAGCACTTCAGGAAATAGCACACAGGCTTGGCTACAGGCTGGAGCCCTACCCTGCGGAAAGGGAAGTTCCATTTAAGGAAATCCTCAAAGAACTTAACGACGCCGAGGAAGCCCTCGTGGATGAGGAAAAC
>Ga0209740_1000145_pt1 | contig 12331 bp, 14 predicted proteins | sample ConCONMetagenome_FD_184733 | JGI IMG/M metagenome (GOLD analysis project Ga0209740, IMG submission 184733) | Hot spring microbial streamer communities from Conch Spring, Yellowstone National Park, USA - CON_C (SPAdes) (version 3) | ecosystem: Environmental > Aquatic > Thermal springs > Hot...
GCCTTTTAGCCATCCCAGCCTTAGCTTTAGCCTCAACCTGGCAGATAGCCATGATGCTCATCCTTTTAGAGAGGTTTGGCAAAGCTTTAAGGGCTCCGGCAAGAGATACCCTTCTTTCCTACGCCACGAAAAAGATAGGACGGGGAATTGGCTTTGGGTTGCATGAGGCTTTAGACCAAGTTGGAGCCTTGGTCGGACCTCTTATCGTCTTTATAGGCTTTTATCTTGGCTTCGGCTACAAAGAGGCTTTTTCCATTCTTTTAGCACCAGCCCTTTTAGCCCTTACCTTTCTTTTTATCGCCCGATTTCTCTTTGCAGTTCCAGCAAAGTTTGAAACCGATACAAAGCAAGCACAAGTTACAGAACAAAGGCTACCACGGGATTTTTGGCTCTATGCCTTTGGTATGGGCTTTCTTGCCTTCGGGTTCTTGAACTTCGCCCTCCTAAGCTTTCACTGGGAAAAGACTAAGATCTTTGATAAGAACTTGATCCCCTTGCTTTACGCTTTAGCCATGGGAGTTGATGCCATCTCGGCGCTTATCCTGGGCTATCTTTATGACAGAATAAAGCTGAAAGCCCTGCTTTTAGCTCTAATTTTTTCTCTCTTGGCTATTCCTCTTTCCATCCTTGGTGATAAGCCTTTAGTTATCCTTGGTGTGGTACTCTGGGGTATAGGTCTTTCGGCTCAAGAATCAATCGTCCGTGCAGCAATTGCCGAGCTTGTTCCAAAGGAAAAGAGAGCGACTGCCTACGGTATCTTCAACATCCTTTTTGGCGGATTTTGGTTCTTAGGAAGCTTTTTCCTTGGCTTTCTTTACGATTATTCTCCGCTTTTTATGGTGGTTTGCTCCGTTGCTTTTCAAGCCTTGGCTATACCTTTTGTTATTAAGATAGAAGTTCGAAAGTAGAGACTGCGATGTTTAACACCTTAAAAGGGCGACCTCTAGGTCGCCCTGGTATATCGTTTAATTATTCGTTCAGAATTCGAACGAGCTTAATGCTGCAGTAGAGGTCTTCTCCGGCTAAGGGTGGGTTTAGGTCAAGGGTAATTTCCTCTTCGGTTACCTCTATTACCCTTGCCGGTATGATTATTTCACCCCGAGGAGTGTCAAGGAACAAGGAAAGAAGCATGCCCGGTTCTGGCTCAACATCAAGCTCAAGTCCAGCCCTTGATAATGTCCGGACAAGGTTTGGGTCTCTTGGACCAAAGGCTTTATCAGAAGGAATGACGACCTCCTTTTCTTCTCCTTCGGACATCCCTACTACAGCCTCTGACAGACCGGGAATGATCTCCGGTGAGCCAACCTCAAAAACTAAGGGCTCAGACTGATAGGTGTCCTCAAACACCTCACCCGAGCTCGTCTTCCCAACTAAATGAATGCTAACTACATCACCAAACTGCACTTTACGCATAACGCAAACTCCTTGTGAGTTTTGATAGAAGACGAGACCTTAGAGGATAGGACTCTAAGAGCTCGTAGCTTCTACCTAAGTGGTTAAGCTAACACAGAAGTGATTTTTTACAAGGGGGGTTATGAAGAGGTTAGGACAACTAAAGCAAAGCACATGATCCCAGGCTTATCCTTTTGAAATATTAAACCTTCAGTCGTTCGGGCTTTGAGAGAAATTCTGTCTTCAGGTAGGTTTAGGAGCCGGGATAGATTTTTCTTCATCTTTACATAATAGGGGGAGAGCTTTGGCTCATCAGCAACGATGGTAAGGTCTACCTGATCTACTTTGTATCCCTTTTCATGGAGCTTGTTTAGGGCGACAAGAAGGAAGAAGCTACTTTCTCTGTCCTTGTAGGCTGGTTCTGTGTCTGGAAAAAGTGTTCCTATGTCAGGGAGACCTCCAGCTGAAAGGAGGGCATCCGTTAGAGCATGAAGCACCACATCTCCGTCTGAATGCCCAAGGAGCCCCTTATCATGCTCAATGGGAACACCAGCAAGGACAAGTTTTCTCCCCCGAACTAAAGGATGGACATCAAAGCTAAAAGCTATTTTCATAAAAATTTTTTTTGGACTCAGCCGGCGGTGGGGATCGAACCCACGACCTGCGGATTACGAATCCGCTGCTCTACCGCTGAGCTACGCCGGCAAAGCTTACAACTTTAAATTTAGTTTAGGTGCTTGAATTTTCAAATCTATAGTTTGTTTTCTTACTTACCACCGCAAGGATGACTAAAAGGACTAGAATACCCAAGATAAAAATCCGAGCAAACCATTGATTGGTTGATGCGGAAAGAATAGCGTCAAGCTGAGTAGTAATCCAAAAGTAGCCAAGGAATAGCAGAAAGAGAGGGCTTACAATTCCTGTTAAATAAACAAATCCTTTTGGCAATTTGATAGCTGTATCTCTGGTTAATTCCTGGTAGAAATTTTCAGGTCCAAAAATCCAGATAAAAATAAATATTTCAATAAAGGCAAACACTAAAAGAAGAAGGGAGCCTGCCCAAAAGTCAAGCTCATCGAGAAAGGCAGGCACAAAGGCTGAAAGATGAGCCCCCACTATAACAAACAGCATGCTTAAGGCTACTGAATTTTTATGACTTAATTTTAATTCCTCTTCAAAGAAGGCCACTAAAGGTTGAATTAAAGCTAGGGATGAGGTAAGAGCGGCGATGAAAAGAAGGCTAAACCACAAAAAGGCTAGGATTTCTCCTAATGGTAGGTTCATAAGAATGGCAGGCATGGTCATAAAGCCTATACGGAAGGTTCCTTCCTTTGCAAGCTCTGGGACAGCAAGAGCTCCAAACATAGCAAAGGCTGCTGGGATAGCAATGCTTGCCCCGATAACAAGCTCAACAAACTCGTTTAAGCCCGCAGTATAAAGACCTGCTTTTACCACATCTTCCTTTGGCTTCACATAGCTCGCGTAAGTTGCTATGGCTCCCATTCCTAAGGAAAGGGTAAAGAATATCTGACCAGCGGCTTCAACCCAGACCATAGGATTTGAAAGACCCGAAAAATCAAGAGAATATATAAACTTCAAACCATCAAGGCCGGCAAAATTGTTGGCGCTTAAAGAAACTGCTCCAAGGATTAATCCCATGATTATTAGAGCTGGCATTCCGATTTTAGCCGTAAGCTCAATACCCTTCATCACCCCTCGATGAAGAATTATCCAGTTTATAATAAGAGTTATCCACAGAAATAGAATGGCTACACTTGAAGGCGAAGCATACCAGCGAAAGAATTCTACATAAGGAGCCATGGCTGATTTATAGTCCGAAGAAAGAACAGGTTCAGGAAGCTTCCCAAGAAGGGAGAAAACAGCAAAACCCAAGGTCCAAGATTCAATCCAGATGTAATACATTACTATTAAGAGAGGAATGGCAACTCCGATAGCACCTAAAGCTCTTGCCCATCGAGCTTGACTAAAAAATTGTCCCATAATCCCAACCATCGACCCACGTCCATAACGTCCTGCATACCTTCCAACAACCCACTCAATAAGCATAACCGGAAGCCCGAGCAAAACAAGTGATATAAAATAAGGCACCATAAAAGCACCGCCACCATAAAGAGCTGCTTTAGAAGGAAACCTTAAGATATTTCCTAAACCTACCGCATTACCTGCAGCAGCCAAAATCATTCCAATTCGTGTGCCCCAGCTTTCACGCCCCTGCATAACTCACACCATGGCTTTTTTTCTAAGTATTCGAAATCTATTGCATCTTTTCCTTAATCCGCTTAATGATAACATGGGCAGTGTTGAAAGCAAGCTGTATGCTTCCTTTAGGAACAGCGATATCTCCCGCTAAGAAAAGACCAGGGATGTTTGTCTCAAAGTGTTCATCCACTTTTGGTCTATCTTCCAGGTCAAACTCAACGCCGATATACTTCAAAAATCCCTTGGGACTGCTCCCACCAAAGCAGTAGTAGACAAAATCAAAAACATCGCTTGAGCCATCCTTAAAGTGAACCCTTACCCTATCTCCTTCAGCGCTCAAACCCTCAATGTCTGTCCCAAGCATTAGCTTTATCTTTCCTTCGTTGACTTTTTCTTCAAGCAGGGAAAGATTGACCGGGTTTATGCGGAAAAACTGAGGTCTACGGTAGGAAAGATAGACTTCACAGTTTTTGCAAACAAAGATTGCCGTCTCAGCCGCTGTGTCTCCTCCTCCAACTACTAAAACTTTACCAGATGCTGGGCAGAGGGAAGGAGGCTCAAAGAAGACTTTATCTTTTACCTCCTTTGGAATGGGATAGTCGGGTTTTTTCGGCTGACCAAAAATGCCTATAGCCACAACCACAAAGTCGGCTAAAAACTTAGGCTCTCCCTTAACCTTTACCTCAAAGACCTCGCCTTTTTTGCTTATCCAGTTGACCTCCGAATTAAAACGAATGTCAAGCTTATACTCAGAAACAATCCTTTCCATCCTTTTTAAAAAGTCTTCTTTACTTTCCGTTTCAAAGCTAAGTCTTCCAATGGGGACTACATCTACCCCTCGCCAGACGGCATCAACCCTTTTCCCTGGGCGAAAAAGCCGAACGATGGTATCGCAGATGTGGTCTGTCTTTTCAAGGATGACTGTCGGCTCTATCCCTTCTTCCTTGGCTTCAACCCCGCAGGCAATCCCCGCTGGACCTGCCCCAACCACTAAAACTTTTACCCTCTCCATCGCTTCCCTCTGTGCTCTCTAAGTTTTTATTTAGGTCTATTTAACCATTGCCAAGTATGACTTATTATGGTTTCCAGGTCGTCATACTCAGGCTCAAAGGAGAGCATCTCTCTTATCTTATCCACCTTAGCGATGAGCATCGGTGGGTCGCCTGGTCTCCTTGGTCCTTCTTTAACAGGAAAATCTATGCCTGTAACTTTTTTCGCTACTTCAACTACCTCACGCACAGAATAGCCCCTTCCGTATCCGCAGTTAAAAACCTCGGATACTGAGGTCTCAAGCAGGAATTTCAAGGCTAAAAGATGGGCTTTAGCTAAGTCCATGACATGAATGTAGTCCCTTACGCAGGTTCCGTCTTTTGTGGGATAGTCTGTGCCGTAGATTTCAAGGTATGGAAGCTCACCTTTTGCCGCCTTCAAAGCCCTTAGTATCAAGTGGGTTGGCTGTTTATAGGTAGGTCCGACTTCCCCCTCAGGGTCAGCACCAGCAACATTGAAATACCGCAAAGATACATACTGGACCTCATCGGCATCTGCCATATCTTTAAGAATCTGCTCCACCATAGCCTTTGTTCTGCCGTAAGGGTTTATGGGGTTAAGGGGGGCTGTCTCAGGCACGGGTATAACCTCAGGGATTCCGTATACAGCCGCCGAAGAGGAAAAAAGAAACTTCTTTATGTTAGCCCTTTGCATGGCAGAGAGGAGATGAATTGTTCCGGAAACATTGTTCTTGTAGTAAAGAAGGGGTTTTTCTACGCTTTCTGGAACGACGATAAAAGCGGCAAAATGCATTACCACTTGAGGCTTAAACTCAGATAGAACTTGAAAAACAGCCTCCTCATCTAAAAGGTCTACCTTATAATGCAATCCCCACTTTAGGTTTTCTCCTGAGGTGGTAGAAAGATTGTCTAAAACCGCAACCTCATAGCCTTCTTTAAAAAGAAGCTTCAGCACATGGGAACCGATGTAGCCTGCCCCTCCAGTCAAAAGGACTCTCATGGGCAAATTTTCTCCATTTAAAACAGATTTTCTTTAGAAAAACTCCTCAAATTTTTAAAAATTAAGCTTAAATCAAACATTTCTTGTTGTTTTTAACATGTTTCCAATTCTTTGCAACATGTTAAAATATTCTTTTACTAACAAGATGAAAAGACCAGTTTGGGTTGAGCGCCCGCTTAATAAGGAGAAGTATTTAGTCTTTTTGAAGGAAGGGGGGCTTTCGCCTTTCTTAGCAAGCTACTTAGCTCGCAGGGGCTTTGAAGACCTTCATTCAGCCTACAGGTTCCTTTTCCCAAGGCTTGAGGATTTTGCCTCTCCCTTTTTAATTCCGGACATGGAGCTTGCGGTCAAACGATTAGAGACCGCTTTGCGCACAAACGAAAGGATCGGTCTCTACGCCGATTCTGACGCAGACGGGATCCTTGGTGCCTTCATTCTCTACGATTTTTTAAGTAAATTAATTCCTGAAGAAAACCTCGTCGTCTACTTTACAGACAGGCTACACAAGGGCTACGGTTTTCATCCCCAGTCTATTCCCTACTTCAAAGCTCAAGGAGTAAGTCTTATCATCACTATCGATGTTGGCGTTGCGGACGGAGAAACGGTGGAGCTTGCGAAAGGTGCAGGTCTTGATGTCATCATCACCGACCATCATGAATTTCAGGACCTTCCCCGGACGATAACCATCACCGGAAAAAGAAGCCAATGCGAAAGCCTCCATCATCTTTGCGGAGCAGGGGTTGTATTCCAGCTTCTAAAAGCTCTAAGGAGTTATCTTTTTGAACAGGGTTTCTTTGCGACAAAAGATACGGTTCCTAAGCTAAGACCCTATTTAGAGATTGCCGGGCTTGCCACGCTTGCAGACATGGTGCCCCTTGTGGGAGAAAATAGGCTTATCACCTACTTTGGTTTCAGGGAGCTTGAGAGGTCATCCTTCCCAGCTCTTAGGGCTTTACTTTCCGACCTTCGGTATGGGATAACCGAAAGGGACCTTCAGCTTTCTATCATCCCAAGGATCAACGCCTGTTTTAGGCTTGGTCGCCCCGAGCTTTTCTTCAATTTCTTAAAGGAAAAAGACGAGACCAAAATCAGCATGCTTCTTAAAGAGATAGACAGCTTGAACGAGGAAAGAAAAAGCCTTTCTGCAAGCCTTTGGGAGAGGGTTTTAGAAAAACGAAAAGAGGCAGAAAGAGAAAGCTTTGTTCTTATTTTTGATAAAAGTCTTCCTAAGGGACATCTTGGGGTTCTTGCCCAGAGGCTTAAGTCCTATACAGGGAAACCTGCCATAGTCCTAACAGCTGACAAAAACGGAACCCTTGTTGGTTCAGCAAGAAGCCCAGAGGGCTTAAACCTTTTAGCCCTTCTTAGCCGACGAGAGGACCTTTTTGTCCAGCTTGGAGGGCATGCCTCGGCTTTTGGGTTAAAGATAGAAAAGGATAGGCTCGGTGAGCTGATATCCTATTTGGAAGAAATCTTAAAAGGCTATGTCCCTCAAGAGCTTGAGCTCATCTATCTTGACTATGAGGGCAGGGTTTCTGAGTTTCTCGAGGAGGAAAATCTCGTAGCTCTTAGGGAGCTTCCGCCGTATGGGATTGGTCATGAACCTCCGATGGTGCTTTTAAAGAAGTTTGAAGTTAAAGAAATCAAGCCTCTTAAAGAAAAACATTGTGAAATTTGGCTTAAGGATGGTTTTCGAGAGGTGAGGGGGGTTCTTTTTAACAGGCAAATTAAAAGGGAGCCCATTCTTCTTGCCTGTGAGCCCTACATCAATAGCTTTAGTGGAAACCTTGAGTTTAGGGTGGAAGACTTTAAAGATGAGCTTGAATGAACCCTCTTTGAACATAAGAATCATCAAGGAAGAGGAGGAATATCGGTATCTTTCCCCTTATGCTTGTAAGGCAAGGGAGAGCCGAGGAAGGCTTCGTCCTGAGCCTGAGTGTGAAATTAGGACCTGTTTTGAAAGGGATCGAGATAGGATCATTCACTCTAAAGCCTTCCGGAGGCTAAAGCATAAGACCCAAGTGTTCTTAGCCCCGAGGGGAGACCACTTTCGCACAAGGTTAACCCATACTTTAGAGACAGCTCAGATCGCAAGAACTATAGCTAAGGCTCTTCGTCTAAATGTAGATTTAACAGAGGCTATAGCCCTTGGGCATGACCTTGGTCATACTCCCTTTGGGCATGCTGGGGAGGAAGTGTTAAACGAGCTCCTACCGGGGGGTTTTAGGCATTATGAACAGAGCGGTAGGGTGGTTGACCTTTTAGAAAGGGAAGGCAAAGGGTTAAACCTAACGCTGGAGGTCCGGGACGGGATTGTCTCTCACTCTAAGGGGAGGGGTCCGATTTTGAGCAAAGACCGAAAACCCCTAACTCTTGAAGCCGAGGTAGTTAGGATCTCTGACATCATAGCCTATGTAAACCACGACATAGATGACGCTATCCGGGCTGGTATTATCTCAAAAGAGGACCTTCCTGATTTGGTAAAAAAGGAGCTTGGGGATACCCATTCCAAAAGGATAGACACCTTGGTAAAAGCGGTAGTCTATCCTACCCTTTCCGCGGGAGGAAAGGAAATTTTAGTTGATGAAAAGAAACTTTCAGCCCTTTATGTGCTGAGAGATTTTCTTTTTGAACGGGTCTATAAAGCAAAGGTTGTCCGAAAGGAGCTTGAGAAGGCAAAGGGGATTCTTTATCGACTTTTTGAATACTATATGGAACATTTTGAGGAGATAGAATATCTTGTTAAAATGAGAAACATCTTACCCCATGAGCCGAAGGAGCGGCTTGTTGCTGACTACATTGCTGGCATGACCGACCGTTTTGCCCTAACACAGTATCAAGAGTTTTTCCTGCCAAACCCCTGGGTATAGGGAGAAGAAGATGAAAAGGATAGGCTGGTTTACTACAGGAAGGGATGAGGCAGCTCTCCTACTTCTTGAGATGGCTTACCGTAAAATTAAAGAGGGCTTTCTGCCCTTAGAGATTGGTTATGTTTTCGTAAGTAGAGACCCTGGAGAAAGCGAGCCTTCGGATAGGTTGATTCGTGTCGCTAAAGAGGAAATGGGATTAAGGGTCGTTACCTTCTCTGCTAAGAAATTTATGCCCGAGTTAAGAAACACAAACTTAGAGGAATGGAGAAAAAAATACCATGAAGAGGTCTATAAGCTCTTGCCAGAAGAGGTTGATTTTGGGATGCTTGCTGGTTACATGTGGATTGTGTCGGAGGAGTTTTGCGAAAAGATCCCTCTTTTAAATCTTCATCCAGCCTTACCAGGAGGACCTAAGGGGACTTGGCAAGAGGTAATTTGGCAGCTAATCAGCGCAAGGAGCGCAGAAACTGGAGTGATGATCCATAGGGTAACGCCTGAGCTTGACGAAGGACCACCCCTTACCTTTGTGCGCATCCCTATAAGAACTGCGGACTTTTTACCCCTATGGGAGGAGGCGGAAAGGATCCTCTTGAAAAAGCATCTAAGCGGTCTAAAAAAAGAGGAGGGAGAGAAAAACAAGCTCTTTCTCAAGATCAGGGAAGAGGGGGTAAAAAGGGAGTTACCTTTGATAGTGCTTACTTTACGGGCTCTTGGGGAGGGAAAAATAAGCTTTGATTCGCCTAACCTTCCCCTTGACCTAACTCAAGAGGTAGAGGAATATTTAAAAAACGAAAAATGACTTTGGAGGCAGGATAATGAAGCGCTACCTTATCTTGATCTTTCTTTCAAGCTTACTTTTCGCCTGCGTTGAAGATACATCAACCCTTAAGGTTAAGCTTATAAACCTTGAGAGTAGGCTAAACGTCCTGGAAAACCGAGTGGCAAAGCTTGAAAACGATACCCAAGCCCTTGAAAGCAGGATCACTAAAACGATAGTAGAACGGCAGGCCCTTATCGTTTCTGACCTTGAAGAGGTAAAGAAAGACCAGCTTAGACTTCAGGCAAGGCTTGAAGACCTAAGCTACAAGCTTGAGGGCAAGGAAAGGGAAGAAAAAAAGACAAGAGAGGACCTGTTAACCAGGGTTTCGGCTCTTGAGCTAAGACTAAAGAGGATTGAGAGCCTTGTCCAATCTTTAAACGATACCGCCATTCAAAATGCCACCACCCAGAATGCCATCCTCACATCCATCCCTAAACCTCAAGAAAATAAATCTGTCATCCCGAGCGAAGCGAGGGACCTCACCCCTACATTCACCCCTAAACCTCAAGAAAAGGCAAAGCTGCAAGAGGTGCCGAAGAACCTAAAAGAAGAAGACCTCTTTCAACAGGCTTATCTCCATTTTCAAAGGGGAGATTATCGTTTAGCAAGAAGCTACTGGGAGGAGTATCTAAAGAGATATCCCAAGGGGCGCTGGGTTGGGCAGGCTTACTACTGGCTGGGTGAGACTTACTTTAAGGAGAAAAACTATGAAGAAGCCATTATTTATTACCAAAAGTTGATAGACCTTCCAGAGCCCAATCCATTTAAACCCAAAGCTATGCTCAAACAAGCTGAAGCCTTTTTACAGTTAAAGGATAAAAAAGCCGCAGAGATCGTTCTAAAAAAGTTAGTTAGAACCTTTCCAGGAACACAAGAAGCTAAAGAGGGAGAGAAAATCTTAAAAGGGCTAAAGTAGGTGCCAACGGGGTTTTAAAACCCCCCTTTGGCTCCTTCAAATCTTAAACCGGCATTACTTCTTCCTCTCTTCTACTTTTAGATAACCAGCCCTGTAGGGATTTATGGTAACGACAGGAATGGGGGAATTCTTTACCACGCCTTCAGCCACGCTTCCAAAAAGGATCCTATTTATACCCTTTCTTCCATGAGTTCCGATAACGATTAAGTCTGCTCCTTTTTCTTGAGCAACCCTAAGGATTGTTTCCACCACATCCCCCTTTTCAAGGACTGGCTCTACATCTGGAAAGTCAGAAAAATGTTCCTTCAAAAAGTCTTCCATCGACTTTTTAGCCTCTTCATAAAGGGTGTTTTCAAGCTCGGTTAAGGTTTTAAGGTAATCAACGATCCCTTCATAAGTTGATAGGTCTTCAAGGACGTAGGTGAGAATAATCTTAGCGTTAAGTTGCTTGGCAAAGTCCTTTGCCCACTTAGCCAAAATAGGTGCAACTCCCGAAAAATCAACAGGGACAAGGATCGTTCTAATCTCTACCATAGCAAACCTCCTTTAAATTTTATATTCTAAAATTAATAATATGATTTCTCTAAAGTTCAGTCAAGAGAATTTTTTAAAGGGTATAAGAGTTTTGAAAAATCTACAAAGGCTTTTGTAAAAATTACAAAGTTATAAAAACAAAGAGACTCCGCTTGCATCTAGAGTCCTAAGCTAAGTACTCAAGAGTATAGAGGAATGGGGTTGTCGACCAGGGCGCAAGAGATGGGTCTTCTGTCTATCTCTCAATCCGAAAGCAGAGAGGAGCTCCATCTGAATTTTGTAGGGCAAGCGGCTCGCTCTACACAAAAACTGAGCACAAATCCTTGCGTCCATGCGATTGTCTTTTTTGCAGGGTGGATACCTTCTAATTATGACGGAGAATAGAAATAGGCATGCAATTTGCAAAAAAATAAAGAACGCTTAGGAGGCGGGTTATGAGGTACAAAAAAGCTTTAGCCTTGATGTTTGGCATTGGGACTTTGGTTGGTGGTCCTGCCTTTGCTAAAAAAGGTATGGGTGGACCGATGGTTCCTCCAGTTGACCCAGCAAAGCTTCAGGAGTTCTGCAAGGATGCGCAACCTCTCTATAAAGAGGGAGGCTCAGCTAAGGCTTGAGAAACGTTCCCTTATGCTTCAGCCGAACCCAAACTGGGATGCTATCCTTGAGAAAGAGCAGGAGCTTGCTAAAATTCGGGTAGAGTTAATGAAAAAAGCACATGATAAGAGGTTGCCGGTTGGTAGATTTGGCATGTGGAGAAAATATTGCGTATGGTAGAATGATGAGCTTCTCCCAGACCAAGTCTAAAGGCTTTGGTCTGAGCTTTTTACTTTTTATTTTTCTTTTTATTCATATCTTTCACTTTTCTCTTTGGGCTAAGTCAGGTTGCTGCTTAGAAAATTCTGCTTATGACCCAAATTTAGAGGTCACCTTTCACGGTAAGATTTTAAGATTTTAAAGGTTTATCTTCCTCCAAAAGGGCTTGCAGTATCAACCTTTAAAACACCTCTTTCGCTTCCTGCCTGAAGGGCGTTTTCAAGAAGATTGATGAGGACTTGTTTGAGCTTGTCTCGGTCTGAGTAAACGTTAAATTCTTCGCCTTTATAATTTAACACAAGGTCTGCGGAAGGATAAAGAAGTTTTAATGTTTCGATAACCTTGGTCAAGAGGTCTCTTAGGTCAAAGAGGCTTAACTTAAGGGGTTTTGGGTGAGTGTATGAGCTTCGCTTTTCAAGCAAGCGCTCAAGGCAAAGTGCTTCCTTAAAGATGAGGCTCTGGGGTTTTTTAGTCTTATCATCATATACCCTTTCTTAAGCTTAACTGAGCAAACCCCTTGATGCACGCCAGAGGATTTTTCATCTCATGGGCAAGGGTCTTAGAGATGAACTGCCAACGCTCAAGGTCCTCTATTTTTTCCTCAAGGCATAAAGCCTCCTTATCAACAAAAAGGAAGCTATTCCTCCGAAGAAGAGCAAAAGGGAAAGAAAGAAATCTAAATAAATGTTTCTGTTTCGTTTAGCATAAAGAAGAGCGGACTCAACGGGTAGGATATGCAACCCAATCCTTAGAATG
>Ga0209740_1000150_pt1 | contig 12015 bp, 15 predicted proteins | sample ConCONMetagenome_FD_184733 | JGI IMG/M metagenome (GOLD analysis project Ga0209740, IMG submission 184733) | Hot spring microbial streamer communities from Conch Spring, Yellowstone National Park, USA - CON_C (SPAdes) (version 3) | ecosystem: Environmental > Aquatic > Thermal springs > Hot...
AGACGTGGAGTTTCCCTGGAGGTAGGGACTTCACGACGGCAGGGGCACCTTGCCCCCTGAGTTTTCTTTGAAACCCTGAATTTGTAAGCCCTGCTGCCTCTCTGAAGTAAGGGGCACAGGGCTAAGGGGAAGGAGTTCCCTTCTCCCGAAGCCGTAGAAAAACTTTCAAGGAGGTAAAGGGATGAAGATAAGAGAGATGGAGGAACTCAAGGCCTCCTTGAAAAACTACAAGGAGGCCCTCGGGCCAGAAAGGCTAAAAGTAAGGGCTGACAGAAGAGTCAGCCCTGAGGTCGGGCAGATCAGAGTCTTTTTCTGGATGCCCGAAGAATACGTCCTCGTCTTCAAGATCGAGGACGACGGGCTTGTCCACGCGGTCCCTCTGACCGAGTGGGTAAACCTAACCACGTGTTCCCTAAGGGTGCACGTGAGGCACTACACGTGGGCACCTCTACCCTTCCACGTGTATCTCAGGAAGGAAGTGGTAGAGGAGGAAAGCTATCCTCTGGCCCTGGTGAGACCTGAGACCATAGAAGCGGTCCTCAGGTCTGTGGAAAGGTCTCCGACCTGGTCAGCATGGAGACCTGTGCGGGAGTTCCTCCGCCTCAACTGGAAGAGGTGGGAGGGACTCACCCTGGGGTCGTTGTTCCACACACACGACCTCAGGGAGAAGGGAGAGGGCTAAACCTCTCCCTGTTTAGAGGGCCTTCGTGCCCTCTGCGTCGCCGTGCCTTTTTTTCTTCAATTAGTAAGCCTAAGTAAGTGTTTCCATCCTATAGTCCAATTTTTGATGTTTATTTACCCAAAGCCCTCAGAAGGGCAGACGGAGAAAGCAAGCTTATTTGCCAGTTCTTTCCATAGGATGAGTCTGTCTTCACGGCCGTAATCTGCCCTTTCAAGGGATGACTCTGCCTTCACGGGCGGAGTCTGCCCACCCAGACCACCTTTCTGTTCCTTGAAATTCTTTGACTTGGCGGTGGTGGAATTCTTACCTTACATTTCGGGTTGTAAGGTAAGACAAAGGGAGGAGTCTGCCTGTTTGAATTTGTAAGGCCTCGTGTGGTTGGGTGGTGGTCCCACCCGTAAGCTGGCCCTAAGGGTCAGGCCATCCAACCAAACTCTCTCTTTTGGGAGGGGCACGGGGTCGTAGGAGGAGTAAGCTATGGTAGAGAAGGAAAGGAAGGTGTTGAAGGACACCGACCTGTATAGGTATGAGAGTGTAGAGATAAGCGGGAAGCGTCTCTACATGTATTTTAACGTGTCCTATATCAGGGACACGGACAGGTTGGTGGAATTCAAGCGGATAACGGGTGAGGCGGTGAGTGGATCTCTCCCTATTCTTGTGGCAAGATTAAGGGTAGAAGGCAAGGTTGTAGAATACCACAGGATAAGCATCAATGATGTCTACGGAGGAGACCTGTATATCAAGCGGATCACCGAGGACAGGCCCTCCAAGAAACACGGGATCCTGTATATCAGCTATCACGAAAGGGCTGAAAACAACTACGTGTTCTTTTACAGGGAAGATGATGAGTTTGGAGAGGCTGACCAGTTCGATTACCTGACCTATGGAGAAATGATGAAAGAAATGGTCAGGTATGTAGAACAGGGCGCAGAGGTTATGTATCTGTCAGAGGGCAAGTATGATCCAGTGGAATATAAGAGACTTGTGCTAAGAGAAGACTGACTCCCTCCTCCAAGGCGGGTTAAAAGCCCGCCTGTTTTTTTAGTCCGTTTCCTTTTTCCCTTTTCAAGCCCACATTTGAGTAAATTTGTCAGCCCAGGTTTGGGTGCGGTCATCCAGGGTAAGAGTGCCCAAAGGGCACCGCCGCACCCATCCCGCAAGGGAGTGTGCCTGGGAGGAGGAAAGAGATGAATAAGTGGCTGGTGTATGTGCCGTATGATGATGTGCCTCAAAAAAGTTTTATCGTTGTTGCCCCCGCAGACTGGGGGCAAGACAGAGTGTTAAAAGCCCTGTTGGACATGGGCTTTGATGGGGTCTGTTTAAGGCCTCACGATGCCCATGGTGATATTGACAGTCTGTGTGGGCTTGTCAAGGTTCTCTACCTTCCAGACTGGAGGGTAGATACACAAAGGGTTGTTTTCTGACCCTTTGGCTTTAAAAAGGAGGTTCTGCCATGGCACAGGAGGAGGTTGTCAAGCTTTGGGATCTTTTTGAATGTGATTTCTTTGGGCATATTCACGAGGGCATTTGGGAAGGAGTGGGTCAAGAAAATCTTGCAGTAAAGATAGCCCTAAGGCACGCTTAAGAGGGCTTTATGCCCTCTGAGTTTTTCCTTTTTCCTTCATTGGTTAGTCCCGTTGGTGTCGTGGTCATCCAAGGTAAGTGTGTCCCGAAGGGACACCGCCACGACAGTTCTCCCTAAAGGGAGAACAAACGGGACAGGAGGAACGCGATGAGTGAAAAGAAGCAAACCGCTAAGCAAAGGAGGAGGGCTTTTGAAATCTATATGGGCACGGATAAGGTGGGAACCGTGAGAATTGAAGGGAGTTTGCCTGTGCCCTGGCAGATGAAAGTAAAAACAAAGGACAGGATCTATTTCATCTACCGCATTAAGGAGGACTTGTGGCTGGTAAATTTTGCTTTCCCTTCTTTTTTGTTTCTCAAAAAGTTGTAAATCCTGTCCCCAAAGGTGCGGCCATTCAGGGTAAGAGTGCCCATAGGGCACCGCCGCACCGCCCAGACGGGTAGGGACAGGGAGGAGGAAAGGGATGACAGTATACCTTTGTAGTTTCAAACACTTTACCTCCAAAATCGCCCCCTTCCTTGAGGGGCTAAGCTTGAACATTTCCCCCATCACAGTGGGGGATGCACAGGCCCTCCTTGCTGAGGGCTTTGTGTCTGTGGTAGGCTTCAAGCCTATCGCAAGGATGTTAAGTGAAGTTCTGGGGATAGATGTGCCCGCCAAAAGGGCACAGATTTCCCCAGTGGAGGGAGACGTGGTGGTCTCCTTCCAAATTACTCACCTCCCTACAGGGAGTGAGATAAGGTTTTTCAAAGTGGAACTAGAAGCTGCTCTTGCAACGCAGGAGCAGCATAGGAGGATAAGGGAACTAATAAAAGGGAAAAGGTTGTCCTTTTCCCTGATGGCTGAGGTTTTGGGAAAAACCTCAGTAGAGTGCTTCCGTGTCTTAAGGGACGGAAGCTTGACTTACAAGGAGGCTGAGAGGCTGCTGGAGGTAGTCTCTGCCTCCTGATTTAGAGGGCTTTATGCCCTCTGCGTTTCCCCTTTTCCTTCATTAGTCAGTCCCGTTGATGCCATGGTCATCCAAGGTAAGTGGTGCCAAAGGCGCCCGCCATGGCAGTTCTCCCAAGAGGGAGGACAAGCGGGACAGGAGGCAAAGCATGACAGTTTATCTTTGCAATTCTTTTACGTTGTCCATGATCATGCCCGACTTGCTTGAGGCGGGCGTGGTCATTAAGGTCTCTCCCATCTCACTGGAGGAGGCTAAAGCCCTGTTGCAGCAGGGCTTTGTGTCAGCGGTGGGACACGAATCCACCGCAAGAGTCCTAAGCAGTTTGCTTGGGACCGATGTGCCCTTCAACAGGGCACAAATTGCCATAACTGGGGGAGATGTAATAGTCTCCTTCCAGTTTATGGTGAGACTCCCTGAGGGTAAAATCCTCGGGGAGGATGAGGTGATTGCCCTCTATAATGAGGGCAAGATAAAGTTTTTCAAGGTGGAAATTCTCTTCCCTGTGCAGGGAGGAGAAGGTATTCTTGCCCTCTATGAAACTCCTGCCAGACTCTATATCTGGCAGGAGAGAAGATGCGACCTCTGTGGAGAGATCACAAAAGTGGTCTGCTACCACAGGGTCGGAGATTGGGATGGTCAAAGTGTTGACCATCTGTTCATATGCAAAGAGTGTGTGAAGGCCATCTTGGCCTCGCCACTCGTTTGCGAAAGGCTGGACTACTGTCCCTGCAACTGCGGAGGGTAGTTCAGCCTGTGCGGGGGCTTTATGCCCCCCTGAGTTTTGCTTCCTTTCTTTGTAAACCCTCGTAGGACTGGGTATTCGTCATCCCGCCTTGTGGGTAGGTCATCCACAGGTAAGACCGTCCAAAGGGCGGCGCCTACCCACTCCCGAGAGGGAAAAGGCGGGAAGGAGGAAAGGATGATAGCAGTAAAGTCAAAGAGGAGAAAAAAGGCATTCACAAGGCAAAGGGCGATTTGGATTGCCTATGTGCGTCCCGATTATTGGGCAGAGTTCTCTGAACCAGAGTTTAAGGTAGTTGCCCCGCTTCGTGGAAAAAGGAGAAGGTCTTGAAAGCACTCTGGGACAAAGGCGTAGAGGCTACCTATCTGCGTAGTCTGCATAGAGACCTTGCGATTAGGATGGAGAATGTCCGCAAGGTTCATGATTGGATTTCGGAAGGTGAAGAATTTGGCATGGCATGGGAAGATCTGCCTCGTAAAGTGATATACCTTCCCTCTGGGAGGATAAAAGTCTTCCCAGAAAAGGAGAGAGAGTATTTCAGAAGGGTGATGCACTTCCTCCCTTCCCATCCGCAAGCGGAAATCTCAGTTCAGCACTATGAGGTAGAAGAAGGTCTGCATGTAATAAGGGTTGTTGTTAGCGGCGTCCACAGACATGTCCTCCGATGGAACTTCAGAACTTTCTCCTCTGTGGTGAAGGACTTTATGCCAGTTGGGTGTCTATGCGACTTTGTTGGAAACGGGTATGAGGTGGAGTTTGGACCTGTATTGAACGCTGAGGCAATCCGAGTGGTATGCAAGCTTGTGGAAAATATCGCAAAGAGGCTTATCAGAAAAGGATTTTTAAGCTACCGCTGCGGTAGGATAAGAAGGAAGCACCTGCCCAAATACTACCTGCGATTCATCGCCCAAGAGGAATTGCAAATTCTTCAGTCCCTTAGAGACTGAAGACGAGGGGCACTTTGCCTCTGAGTTTCCCTCTGGGCCTCGTGCCCTCTTTCTTTCATTCAATACATCAGGAAGGAATTCTTACCTTACATTACAAGTTGTAAGGTAAGACAAGTTAAAACGGGAATTTCTGGTTTTTAAACGAACTTTTCTGATTTTTAACACATTTGAGAAATTTTTAAACCCTGCCCGCAAGCTATGGCCATCCAAGGTAAGAGTGTCCCAGAGGGACACCGCCATAGCGTCCCGTAAGGGATAGGGTAGGGTAGGAGGAAAGGGATGAAGAAGGTAGTGTTAACGCCTATCTACGGACACAACCCTTACGTAGAGGGTGCTGCAATAGCCTTTTCAGAGAGGCAGTGGAAGAATTTGCTTAAGCTTCCTACTGAATACCCTGATTGTTGGGATCCTGAGTATGTAGCTGCTGTTCGTCTTGGGGAACTCAAGCTTTTGCATCACGGAACTTGTGAGTATTTCATGTGTGTGCCCGTCATAAATGCTCCGTATGCAAGGATTTTTACATTTGGAACCTATGAGGTTCCAGACCTCATCATTGACAAGGAAAAAGCGGCGGTAATTGCTGCTTTGAAAAAACATAGAGGCTTTCGCAGGCTGCTGAACAAGTATAAGGCTGGAAAGCTGGTGTGGGCACACGCAAGTGAGTTTGATGATGTAAGGGATAACGAATATCCAGTGTTTTATGTGATTTTGAACAATGCTAACTCTCCCGTAGAGTTAATAGTTCCGTGAGTAAAGGGCGGGTTTTAAGCCCGCCCTGCTTCTTCCTTCCATAAGTCAGTTCCACCTTTTTGCTTTGATTAGTCAGCCCTGCCCCAGAGGTGCGGCCATCCACGGTAAGAGTGCCCAAAGGGCGCCGCCGCACCGCCTGAAAGGGATAGGGTAGGGTAGGAGGAAAACATGAGGAAGGCTTTAAGCATCAAGGGAGTGCCCTACAAGGGAGTTATCGTGAAAGCCCTCCACTATTTGGAGGGAGATGTGTATGACTACAGGGACTTTCCAAACAATGCAATCCTTGTGGTCAAAAAGGGCACACGCCTGCACGAAATAAAGGGTGTGGGCGTTCGTCTTGATTTAGGCTGGGCGGAGATTTTCCCTGCACTTCCTCCAGATGACTGGGAAGGAGACTACGCTTCCTATTTGGCTGCATACGACGTTCCTGTGTATGTAGGACTTTCTCCCGTTGTAAGGTGTCTTTGGCTTAAAACCTACACCACCCGTAGGTGGCTGGTTGTTATTCCTGAGGAAGAGTGGGAAGGAAACTGGAAGGAGGTGAAGGAATATCTCCTGAGTCATAAGGTTATCCGTCCTCAGAACCTTGGAGAGATCTCCATCACCTTGGGTGGAGATCCCGAGTTTGAAGTATATGTAGATGGGCAACTCGTCCCTGCCAAAAAGCTTTCCATCTTCAAAAGAGGAGGAAAGTTTGGTCCCATAGGGACGGACGGAGACTCTGATATAGCAGAACTCCGCCCAGCCATCGCATACTCCGAGGAGGAGTATGTGGAGAACTTTCTGAGGCTTGTAAGAAGTCTCAGAAGGAAAACGAGAAAGGACTACGCCCTCTCTGTAAAGGGCGATGTTTATCCGTTAGGAGGCCACATCCATGTAGGTTCTCCCAACAGGAATGTGGTAAGAGTTCTTCAGGGCGAGGTGGAAACTTTTATATCCGCCCTTGATGACTTTTTGGGGAGGGTAATCCTTCCCACATCAGGGCCCGCAAGAATAGGGACAGGGAACGCCCGCCCTGGCGTGTATGAACTCAAGCCTTACGGGTGGGAGTATAAAACTCCGCCCGCAAGTATTTATGCGGACCCAGAGATGGTTCGCATAGTTTATAAACTCACTAAAAACCTCGTGGAGGCACTCCTTAAGGAGGAGGAGATCTCCTACGAGGTTGTGGATGGGAAAGCGGAAAGAAAGGAGTATCTCCGCTTCCTAACAGAGGAAGAAACGGAATACTTCCTTTCCTTTCCGCAACGCTGGGCACAGGGAGAAATCCATCCCTTTGTGCCCATGGAGGAACTGGCAGCGGACATCGCTGCTAAGTGAGGCGGGGCGGAATGCCCCTGGCTTTTTCTTCATAAGTCAGTCCCCATCCTAAGCAGGCCATCCAAGGTAAGAGTTCCCATAGGGAACCGCCTGCTTATACGTGGACTTTTTAAAACCCACGGGGTGATAATTTGGGGATTTCTTGGCGTGTTGTGGAGTGCCGAAGGTCCCCGGTCTTTAGCGGATGGCGGTTAGACTCTTAAACAACCAACCAGCAAAAACGAACGAAATTTCTCACTTTTTAAACGCCCGCAAAGAAATTTTGAATTGGTTGCACCCTGTCCGATAGGTGAGGTCATCCACAGGTAAGACTGCCCAAAGGGCAGCGCCTCACCGCCCGCAAGGGTAGGACAGGGAGGAGGTATAGCCATGCAAAAGCTTAGGTCCATCCTGCTACTCGGGGCACAAAGCCCCATGACAGTGTGCTTCCCCAACCAATATTGCAAGCACTATTACTACTTCCACATAGGGGAAGCTGCGACTGAGGAGGAAGTCAGGTCCGCCATCACAAAGGCGGACGTAATTTACAGCTTCCTCTCAGAGGAGGAAGCGGATGTCCTGTCGTGGGCACTCCGCATAAAGGTTCCGAAGAGGAACCTGATAAGGCTGGAGGAGGCCTTCAACACTCTGGGTGTTTCATACCCAGAGAATATCTACCTGATAACGGTTCACTGGGAAATGTGCCCCATCATCCACAGGGTTTGGTGGAGTTTCACTGGCGGCGGGGGCTAAACCCTGCCCTTCGGGGGCTTTTATGCCCCCTGAGTTTTCTTCCCTTTTCTTCTTCTATTGGTTTCCCTCTACCCACTGCGGTGGTCATCCACAGGTAAGAGTGGCCAAAGGCCACCGCCACCGCCTTCCGCAAGGAAGAGGGTAGAGGGGGAGGAAGGTCATGAAGCACCAAGCCCAACAACAAGCTGCAAGGACTCAAAGGCCTCAGCACCAAGCCGCTCAAGGGCAGCCTCAAGCTGTCCTTGAGTTCTTCCACAAGGCCAGCGAGGACAAGCACAAAAAGCTTGTCCTTGCTGTGTCTGAGAGGGGCGGAGTGATCCTCCGCCTCATTGAGAGGGAAGGCGAAGGTCAAAAGGCCATAGTCTTCTCTCTCAATAGAACTGAAACAATCTCCCTCGCAAGGGAGGTTGAGTTCTACCTGATGGGAGTGGTAAAGCCCACTCCCAATGTAAGTGGAAGGCCCACGATAGTGGAGTTCTTCCACTACAACGACCAAAGCGGTCAGTATAAGAAGCTGGCCGTGGAGGTCTTTGAGGATGGGGGTCTTGCCCTCGTTCTCCGTGAAGGAGAGAAGGGCAGGATCCCCGATGGGATCGTCTTTAGCCTCAGTAGGGCTGAGGCGATCCACCTGGTGGAGGAGTTAAAACTCCTCTTCCAGGGAAGAAGGGTTTAAAGCCCTGAGTGAGGATGCGGGCGGTCCGCCCGCTTTTTATTTAGTCAAACTTGTCAGCCCAAGGTCAAGTCTGGGGATGGTCATCCAAGGTAAGTCCGTCCTAAGGACGGCGCCATCTCCGCCAAAAGGGCTTGGTCTTAGGGTGGAGGCAATATGGGAAAGGTAAAGCTGGTTCGCTATGATGCCACGGGAAAGCCTATTGAAGAGATTGAGGTGGATGAAGAGTGTATCTCAGTGGATAGCTTTGGCGAAAAGTTCTCATTTCGTGCAGACGTGGAATGCGAGGAGTTATACGAAAAGTTAAGAGGGGGCTTCTGGCGTCCAGTTTTGAAAGAAGAAGAGGAAGAGGAAGAGGAGGAAGAAGACAGGTGGTATAGGAGGAGAAGGAGGAAAAAGGAGAGAAACAGAAGAAACAGAAGGCGAAGAAAAAGGTAGCCCATCCCAAAGGGATGCTGAGTGAGGAGGGCCTTCTGGCCCTTTTTGTCAGTCCCGTAAGGAGATGGCCATCCAGGGTAAGAGTGGCCAGAGGCCACCGCCATCTCCTACCTGCCTTTCGGCAGGCTTGCGGGACAGGAGGTAAAGATGCCACAAGTTCTTAGCCTTAAATTTTTAGAAGTTGCCCCATCCCCTTCCAAGGGAGGGCTGCCCTGGGTGATTCCACTCACGGCCTATTCGGAAATAGCCTTTACAACGTCAGACGGGGTAGAAATTAGACTTCGCCCTCAACTTTATGGAGAGGACCTTGTCTTGGGGGTAAACAGGTGGCTTAGCCCCCAAGTCGCAAGGGCTGTCCTTGAATTCCTGAAGAAGGACATACCCAGATTTTACAGGTTGAGGGCGTTCCTCCTCAGTGAAGTGCCTGAGGGCAGCTCTGAAGAGGATACACGGTTGTTCATATGGGAGTCCAGCCCAGATAGGGTTGAACTGTCAAGTGGCAGGGAGTATCACACAGTCCGCATCCTTGAAGGCGGACGTGCCGAATGTTCCTGCCCAGACTTTCAAAACAGGAGGGCGGGAACAGGGACTTGGTGCAAGCATATAAGGGCTTTGCACCGATTTTTGAGGGAGACCTTTTCTCCCAATGCGGTGATGTTCCCTTACTGTTTGCCCCTACAGGAAATAGATGAAGTTCCTCCATCCGCAAAGTTCATAGAGGAACTTGGAGGCCTTTATGAGGTCCTGTCCCATCCAGATGCGGAAAGGGGAAGTTATGCCCGCTGCAGGGATGTGTATGACACTCCCACTCTGGGAGTTGAGTTTGAAATCCCAGGGGGGAGAGGGGCTGAAATGGTCCTTCTTGTGAAGGTAATTTCAGTCCTGAAAAACCGCGGGCTTGTCCTCTCTTATGAGAGGGATGCGTCCGTGGACGGCGGGGAGATAAAGCTTACTCCCTTCCCCGCCACAATTGAGGAAGTCCTCAAAAGAGGACAACTCCTCAAGGACTTAAGAGACCTCGTAAAGGGTCTCTTTGTAAGTTCCAAACCCGCTGGGCTACATGTTCACGTGAACATGTGGCCCTTTAGAGAACGGTTGGGGGAGATTCTTTTAATCCTCCTCCCCTTTGTCCTCCTCTTGCAGAGGAGGTTTAATCTCGCCGCTATCTTTGGGCGTGGGCTAAACTCCTATGCCACAGGGATAGAGGCGTTGGTCCCTCCACGGTATTGGTGGGTGAACTTTATGTCCCTGCCCCATACCGTGGAGATAAGGCTGGGTTGTTCTAAACACGGCGACCCAGTCAAGATATTGCTGATGGCCCTCTTCATGCAGAGGGCCTTTTGGGCAATAATGGAGGGAAGGTTTGAATTGCCTTCCCCTGATGCCAGCGGAGACAAGCTGATCTCCGCTTTTTCACAGCTTCTTTCCGAGGAGGAAAGAAGCTACATAGTGCCTCTACTCAAGGAGGCACTTTTAAGTCCCGAAAGGGACTGAGTGGAGGGGCATGTGCCCCCGCTTTTTGTTTAGTCAAACCCTGCGTTGGATGGGCCTTACTTGGGGGATTACCCCCAGCCCATCCGTCCCTGAAGAGGGACAGCAGGGAAAGGAGGTTAAGCCATGAGGAAAGTCCTTAGCATACCACACTACGACCTTCCCTACGACGAGGAACAGGGGCTATTTTTTGTAGTTCCTTACGTTAGGTATAGTCCTCTTAACAGACATGACTATGTAGATTTCGGCCACCACAGCATTGTGGTGGTGCCAGAAAGCAGCGTTGAACTAAAGGACCTCGTCGGCTATCCAGAAGACGAACCTGAATGGGCATCCTTCTGGACGTATGAGGGAAGCTACGAGGAGGAAGAGTTCTTAGACCTTCCCTTCGTGGCGGATATTCCCATGTATGGTGTTGTGATCTTGGAAGGATATATCACGGGGAAAAAGATACTCGTTGTTCTTGGAGAGGTTTGGGATGACCCTAAACAGTTCAGGGAAGGAAGCCCATTCAGGGAACTTCTCCTCAGAGAGGGTTTTGCGTCTTTAGAACCACCCTCTCTGAAAAATGCCACCATCACCCTTGGTGGAGACCCAGAGTTTGAGGTGGTAGACCTTGAAAGCGGGGAGATAATCCCTGCTTACAAGGTAGATGTTTTTGAAGAGGGCGAAGATAAGCCCTTTTCAGCGGTGGGCACGGATGGAAATGATGCTATAGCGGAAATCCGTCCAAGCCCACATAAAACTCCCGAGGGCTATGTGCGGCAGGTTAGGTCTATCCTTGAGAAAATAAGAAAGACAGCCTCTTGGATAGACCTGTCTGTGGAGGGGAACAAATACCCCCTTGGCGGGCACATTCATGTGGGTGCCCGAGATGACTTAACAAGGAGGGTCCTCAAGAAGAAAGTAAGCGTCTTTATATCCGCCCTTGATGACTTTATTGGGAAGCTGTTGCTTCCCACGTCAGGGGCTGCGAGGGGCAAGTATGCGAAGCTTTTCGCATACGAGTTAAAGCCCTATGGCTGGGAGTATAGAACGCCTCCAGCCAGCATCTACGGAGACATGGAGGTTCTCCGTATAACCTACAAGCTTACCCAAAAGCTTGTAGAGAAATTACTTAGGGAGGGAAAACTCTCCTACGAGGTGGGAGAAGGAGGCACTCCTCCCTTTGAGGAATACCTTGCTTTTCTCACAGAAGAGGAGGCAAGGTATTTCCTGGACTTCCCAAGGAGATGGGAAGAGGGTCTTGTTCCAAGAACCCTCTTCCAAGCGGCCGTTGCGGTCGCTGAGTAAGGGCCTTTTGGCCCTTTCACTTGTAAAACCAAGGTCAAGCCACGGGTCAGGGAAGGTCATCCAAGGTAAGTCCGTCCAAAGGGCGGCGCCGTTCCTGTCCCCAAGGCTTGTCCTTGGGAGGAGGTAGCAATGAAGAAAACGGTTTCCCTCAGAAGAAAACTAAATCTCACCCTCTCTCCCTATGAGGGGGTGTATATCTTCGGCCTCCGCTATGTGGAAGGCGAATTTTATGACTACGAGAACTTGCCCAAAGTGGCGGTTCTCGTAGCAAAGCAAGGGTCCGTGTTTTTGGACCTTGCTATCAACTACACCAAATATCTCGGGTGGGCAACCCTTGAATATGTTGTCCTACCCGAGGACTGGGAGGATACATACGATGACTTTGTGTATGAGTATGACCTCCCAGAGTTTCACGG
>Ga0209740_1000158_pt1 | contig 11730 bp, 8 predicted proteins | sample ConCONMetagenome_FD_184733 | JGI IMG/M metagenome (GOLD analysis project Ga0209740, IMG submission 184733) | Hot spring microbial streamer communities from Conch Spring, Yellowstone National Park, USA - CON_C (SPAdes) (version 3) | ecosystem: Environmental > Aquatic > Thermal springs > Hot...
TGCTCAACGCCTTCTTAACGGCGTCGGGGGTATCCGCCACCCTAAACATGTACCTACCCTGCGCGTCGCGCACCAGCCTAGACACCCTAACCTCCATCACTCGGACCTGGCGCCCACCAGCCGCCGCAACAAGCCGTTCACTACTATATAACTGTTGCATCTCGTTATACATCTGCTGAACTACAGAATCCGGAACCCCCTTCTTAAACACCACTGTAACCACACTAAACCTCTCCCCACCAGCCGACAGATTACCCACAAACACAGACGCCACAGGCGGAGACGGAGGAGACTCCGGCTGCCTAATACCCGCATTGTCAACCTCCTGACCAGAAACCAACGCAACCAACAACATCGCAACCACCATTACTATGCCCCCATTTGTAATTTTGGAACTTTGCATAACTGATGTTTTGAACTATTATTTAAACATTACGCCTCAGACAGAACATCTACTCAAAAACGCTAACTAACCCTAATTTCCAAATTCCCCCCGCAAACTACAACCCTCACATCTCCGAAGCTCGCCTCAGCCCAGCGGCGTTCAACAGAATATGACAACCTACAGGCGAATGATAAATCCGCTGCAATTTCAGTCCAAATACACTAAGTTCTCGTACGGCTGTACACAAGGTTAATAATTCGTTTAAATCTAAAGGCTATAAAAAATACCTGAAGAGAACTGTTGCTACCCCTTCACTAGGTGTCGTATTCTCTTACTCCAAGCCTACAACCCTTAGGAGGGAACCTTACATAATCACCCATAGACTCTCACATCAGAAAGAAGCTTCTTCGCTAATATAACTGGCTTTTCGATATCGGGTAAATGCCTACCGATAGTGAATTCTATGGTTTTAGTTTCTCTTGACAAATTAAATAGAATATCCTTCACAATACCGGGCAATTTATCGTATTCTCTGGGGTTGAAGCTGTCTATAATATAGTGTTCCTCGCTGAGTCCTAGGTACGAGAGTATGTCTAGTACCTTAACGTCGTCTCTAGGCATGAAAAACAGTGTGGGTTTGCCGTAAGCTAGAGAAACTATGCCAGCATGCATTCTAGAAGTGATAACCATATCACAAGAATTAAAGATCCTGGCCGAGTCGAATATGTTTTGGGGAGCCTTAATTTCGATATTTCTCCTTAGCGATTCATCGAGGACCCCCAGTAAGTCGTGTATAGCATATTCATCGCCAAGACGTGTAGAGGACTTGACAGTATGGGGTACAAGCCAGATCTCTGCATCAAATTCACTGATAAGAACTCTTATTAAGTGCTTCAACGCAAGCAGATATCTGGGGTACAGCTGGTCTAAATTATAGAAATAAAAGTAGTCACTACGGGGGACTATACAGACCACGAGACTCCGCCTCCTTACAAAATTGCCAGGGTTTTCAGCAAGAATCCTAATTCCAAACCCCGAGTCTAATGTCACGAACAACCTACTAGGATCTACAAACTTGGTGAGTATATCGTAGGAGTACCTGCCTCGAACAAAGATAACGTCAAAGCGTTGCAACGCTTTTCTAAGGGCCTTTAAGTATCGTTCACGATGTTTAAGTCCAATAAGAGATGCGGAAATAGGGTAGATTATCAGAGGACCCTTTACGACAAACCTTGCGCAGTTATAGGTTAGCAGGTCATCAAAAAAAGCTGCATACTCTAGAGTATGCCCCGCTATAAACCCCCCATCGTACTTTAACCCATCGATAAACCTGCCCACTGGCGGTCTAACGTAGGTCGCCATTATCGTGTTCTCGTAATATCTCTTGTAGACGAGATCTTTTAACTTGCTTACCAGGTTTTTTGACAGCGTAGTATTATACTCAGGGAATGCTACCTTTTGAGGTTTTTGTTTGGTGACGCCGCTACCTACAAACATTCTAAAAATACTAAATACATCTGTACGTTCGTGAAATCCCTGAAGTATTCTTATCGAACTACTGCTGGGAATTAGTGTGAGCGGCGCATTGAGAGAACCTGTAGGGACAAACATATCGACCTTAGCGTTGCTGAAATGCTTTGTAATAAGAACAGCTCCAACAATGTTTTGTAGCTCATCCCCTAACCCGCCGGGCGCTACTACACTTGCTACAAGAATCTTCATAACCATTCAATTAATTACTGCATGGATTTATAAGCTAGGAGTCTCCACAGATGATGGCACCTCTATCCTGATTGCGTGAAAGAGTATAATTCTTCTGCGAGTGTGTTGCTATCAGCCTTGGTTAGAATGCTTGTAATACCGTCCTCTGTGATCTTTCGTGGTGCCCCCTATTACTCTTAAACTGCTCAAACACCTTAACCGGCGTACTATCCAACGTCAGCACGAAGACTCTAGCTACGGCGCATTGATGCTACACATATATTATTAAACATCGATGCAATTCAGATACATTAATTCAGCTCAAGACCAAGAGAACAGAAAAGACCCATGCCAAATCCTCAGGCGGATGCGAAAGCTCTACTTCGGCTACGACAAAGAAGAGAGGAGATAGTACCCAGGCCCCGCGACACGGATATGCGTAAACCCAACATTGTAATAATCGTCCTCGACGCCCTCCGCGAAGACCATGCCCAAGACCTAGACAGACTGGTTGATTACGGCTTCGTCAAATATCAAAACGCCATAGCCCCAGCCCCCTGGACACTGCATCACACGTCTCCATACTCACAGACGTGCACACCCTCAAACACGGGATACACAAAACAAAAGAATTACGGAAGAAGAATTAATTAAGATACTTACAACTAAGAATAAGCTAGATTAATATAACAACCTGCAGAACTATAAAGACTGAAATTACAATACCACTTTAATCTCAGCAAACACACTCTCTGTCATGCCCATTCATGGCTTTGAAGCCGATCACAACATACTCCTAAACCCTATCTCGTCTACCATTGCGGTTGACAATACTTTAAGCGTAAATAAGTTCGAAAGCAAGGAAGTAGAACTAGCTTTGTTACCAATATAGCTAACCGCTAAATGCCACTCAGCTATCTCTAACACGTCGTCTGAATCTTCCAATATCTATCTGACTTACTTTGTAAGGGGAGAAAGGAGAAAGTCTTGCGGTTTCCATCAAGATCTTACGTCCGGAAAAGCAACTTTTCTATTTGTAAATCATCTGAAAAACCACGCTCCCTCACTCGGTTAGGACAAGACAAAAAAGGTACCTGTGTGCAACTAATGGGTATTAACTGGTAGAATCGGTCCCCACGACCAAAGTTTTCGGTGCACCTATCTCCACCACGCGGAAAGGGCAACAAGGAGATCGTAGAACCAGTAAGCACAGTACCAAAGAAGGCAGACCACTCCAATCATAATCGACACGTCTGATCACGGCGAATTACTCGGCGGCGACGACGCAACTCATATCTACTCCCTAAAAGAGGTAATATAGGAGTATCACTATACGTCAAATATCAAGAAGTGTGGAAAAAGAAAAAACTATATAACAAAACTTTAAAACAACCAGAATACGCCAAAGGCAAGCAAGCGCAGGAGGTGCTCAGAAAGCTACTTCACTAAAGACTCCAAGAGGGAAATAAACCTCTCCACATTACCGCTACCAAACCTCTCAAAAGCATACCTCCTCATTTCATGCTTATCAAACCTTCGCTCTATAATTGTCGATATAGCCTTTGCCACTTCCTCTGGTGTAGGATTAGTAGTGATGCCATAACTACCCACTAATTCGGGGATAGCCCCCCTATTGGAACCCACCACAGGAACACCAAGACTTATAGACTCCACAACCACTAAACCAAATGCCTCTGGCCATATACTGGGCAAAATAAGGGCCTTAGCCTTAGCCATCATGTTAAAGTAGTCAGCATCAGACAACCTACCAAGGAACTTAACCCACCCCTCAACACCTAGTCTTCTCGCTAAACCCTCCACCCACGACCCTGATGTACCAGTCATATAGAGCTTCATATCGATACCCTCATTCAGTAATATTTTCAAGGCATTCAATAAGACGTGAGGACCCTTAACCAGATTTGCCCCGCTAGCGTAAAGTATGTAATCACCTGACTCATCAGGTAACGACGAGATGTACCGCCATGGCCTATGCGCCGCGGGGTTATAAACCACCACAACCCTGTCCCTAACCTCAGGCAGGTGAGAAACAACGATGTCCCGCGTGGCGTTAGACACGGCGACAAAAACGTCGACTGAGTCGACAAAGGGATCTATGATTCTCTTCCACCTAAAGTAGTCTAGGGGCCCCTTGCCGAAGTCGAGAAGCCAGTACGTCTCAGCCCTAAGATTGTCTAACAGTCCTATTTCCGCCAAAAATCTATTCGTCAACTGTTTGCATCGAGTCAACAGCCAAGGTGAGCACTTTCTGCCGCATACTCCGTTAAAGCCATATGTAAACCACATGATCGGACATATGGGCTCATAAGAATGCAGATGAGCCACTACCGGCAATTTCTTGATACGCTTAACCCTTTCCGTAACGGCATACTCATTTCCGGCAATCCACACGGCATCAGCCCAGCGTACAAGTCGCTCAAAAACGCTATCTGGCTTCATCTGAAGTAATGTGCCAACATTCCAACAAGGCAATCTATGTACCTCGACACTATCCGGGAACAGAGCGTATTTACCCCCTAGACAAGAAACAACCTTTATCTCTATGTCATTTAACTTTGCAAGGAAAGATAGAAACTCATTAACTATTACTTGCGCACCACTGTACCAAATTCCATTAATCGTCACTAAAAGTCTCATTGTAGCAATGAACGGAGAAGCCTTAATAAGTGTTGTCTCTGCTTTATCCTAACCTCGCCTACCGAGAAGAAACTCCCTAAACCTACGTGAGAACACGGGCCTTTTATCTTGAATGTCGCGCAGATATACCACCACAAGCTCAACGAACTCTCTGGGCGAGGAGGCCCACAGCACCTCATCTTTGTAGTCCTGTCTCTCCACAAACAACTTATGTGTTAATTTGACAACAAACATGTCCACTACTCCGGCATCGATGGAACCCAGTCCAAGCTCCTCATCTATGCATCTTTCAATAATACAAATCGGATGAAATAATTAATTTCAGAAATCGCTCCCTTGGTAAAAAGAGAAGCCGATAGACGACAAGATTGTCCCACTTTTCTGTTTTCGACTCTCTCTGTAGGATTAACTAATGACTAGAGTATCTCATCAATATTAGTTTTTTACTGACTCCTCTCGTTAATGAAAGCGATATCTCCTCTTTAAATAGTCTTGGTGAGATACCAAAAGGGGGATATGCCATCACCTGTGGGTGAATTTCGTGCCTTTTCGCCAACCTTTTCGTGAGGTAAAACGTCTTGTTAGGAATCGGAAGTCGCTAGGCGGAATAAGCAATAACCTCATATTCACTCCCCCACTGCCCCCCAATCTACCTCCACAAAAGATCTTAACCTATCAAGAGGAGTTTCCATCCGCGAAATACAATATGTGGCCTCTCCCTCCACCACAGGTGAGCCATCTGCAGAGAAGCATAACGATACATTCTTTCTTTCCTTTACCAACATTGGCATCTTAAACGTATCCTCCCACCTTTCTATACCAGACTCAACTAACCTCTGTAGAATCTTCGCTACGCGTCTCCCAGCTTGGCCGTCGCCGAGGGGGCATCTTGAGAGGTCAGGTGGAGGTAGAGTAGGCATCTCAGCAACAGACACGATGTTCTTAATCATATACTCTACGTCGTCGATTGGCACTAGCTGGTTATAACCTAACACAACGGTTTCGATCCATTCGGTTGTGCGTCTAAGAGTCACGATTCTTTTCCCCAGAATGAAAGTCTCCTCTTGTACGCCTCCGCTGTCTGTAACCACCACGCGTGCCCCCCGCAGAAGCGTAACAAACTCCAAATACCCCAGAGGCTTAGTTATTACTATATTATCCACAGCTTCCAACCGTTTAAAAAGCCCCATTTCCTCCATTCGCTTCCTAGTATGGGGATGAACCGGAAACACCACCTTGAAACTGGGGAGAGCACGTGCGACGCCTACCAACGCAGAGACTGCTACGTGAAGTCTCTGATCTACTAGGTTCTCCCGCCTATGCAACGTGACCAGGACGTAGCCCTCCGGCTCAATCCCTAACTCATTCAAGACCTCCTTCCTCAACAAATTGTTGGAAACTATATGCATGAGGGCGTCCACAACTGTGCTACCCACGAGTCTAATAGAAGACCGCGGAACCCCCTCATACAACAGGTTAACTACAGCCAGCTTAGACGGCGCAAGTCTGAGGTCGGCAACGGCGTCTGCAACCCTCCTATTAACCTCTTCCAACATCGTCATGTCAAAACTACGCATACCAGCCTCGTCATGCACAAACGGCCTACCTACATGCGCCGACGCCAATGCCGCGGCAAGGGTGGTGTTGGTATCGCCCAATGCGTAAACAAAACGAGGCTGGATCTTTTTCGTCTCACTTGCTATTTTCTGGATAAGTAGACCAACCTGCTCGGACATGTTGCTAGCTTGCACTCCCACGTCTAGAAACACATCCGGTTCCGGGAGTTTCAGCTGTTCAAAGAAGACTCTGCTCATCTCGTAGTCGTAGTGCTGGCCGCTCCACACAAAGACGTAGTCCACGCCAAGCTTTTCAAGCCACCAAAACACAGGAGCAAGCTTAATAGCCTCAGGCCTAGTCCCGGCAACAACCATAATGCTTCTAACGCTCATGACCAAGCAAACCCCCGAGTATATATTTCCAATACAAGGAGATTACTTGCGGGTCTCTCTTCCTTAAAATTGTTGAAATAGCATTTTTTGTAATATAGCATTTTTGTTCATCTCTTTTCAATAGGTAATTGTATATTTTTACAGCCATTTCGTACGGCGAAGTTGCAAGGATACCATTAAAGCCATCAACGATCTCTTCTTCAGTTGGGTCTGCAGTAAGTTTCGCAAGTGGCACGCCCTTGCACACTGCTTCTAAGGCTGCAAAACCCAGCTCAGGAAAAGTGTATGCCACAAGAAATAAATCGGCTCCCTTTATCCTCTCTTTAAAATCTGAAACATATCCCATGTATTTGACAAAAGGTAAACGCGAAATCGTCTGTATAATATTATCAGGTATATCCTTACCGTAAATTTCGAGAATTGCAGAAGTTTGTAAATTATTTAGCTTAAGGAGTTTATTTATATGATTTACAATAGTTACAGCTGTCGGTATACCTTCAATTTTTCCCCCGCCTATACTTACATAGGTCACAATGCGAAAGTTATGTCTATGCGTCTTAGAATGATCTTTACAAGGATCATCAAGTGGTCTGCATAAAATTGGGTTAGGAACTATAATTGCGTCGCGAATGCCGTTTTCACGTGCCGTAATCCTTGATACAGCGGTTATATAATCAATTATTGACCTACTTAGAAGGTATCTATAGATGTTCCATAGTACCATGGTATATATTAATCCGAAAAATCTTCTTAGTGTTTTTTTATTAGATCTACTATAATAGATAAGCGCCTCCTTGATCACCCAACCATGTAAAGTCATCATTTTTTTTGGTCTTCTAGCAGTCATAAATAGTACCAACAGCAGAAGTCCTGGAGGACCTTGTAAATGTATCACGTTACATGATCGTAAAAGCTTTAATACTCCATTATTTCTCAGAATATTTAATAAACTTGTTTGAAAAAGAATTGTATAACATCCAAGAATTTTTCTAAATATATATATATACATTAATGTAGCTTGTACAACACCCCCTTTCTCACTTGGTGGCGGTCCTATCACGCACACACGCTTTTCCTTAGTGCAATTTAATTCCATAGTTGCGGCTCTTGCAAGTTCAAATATCTTTCATTGAGGAGAACACCATTAACACTATTATTTTCCTCCCTTCATGCCCACTGCATGATTAATATAACCAGTCTATCACTAGTCCATCTATCCGCTTTCAACAATGTATGCACACCGTCTCTATACCTGGAATCCATTAAGATCCCCGAGCCCAGATCACAGCGCCATTACTAGAATAAAGAACCGAATTCTCAAGTTCTCTAATCATGACAAACACCTCGGCGCTCCACACCCCTGGCATGTCAAATGATCCTTGACGGAGTATGATCAATCCACTAAAGCGTTCAAGATATGCTAACTCAACATAAAGGCCATAGCTACCTCCAAATATAAACTCAATACCTTTATATCTGAACCCTCGGTATTGACGCTGTATATCAAGATATGTGTCAGCCGTGAAGTGACCACTCCGCCAGTCTGTCAAATAAGTGCCGGGGGCTAGCATCTGTGAAAGTATGCGTATTTGTTGTGCATCTCCGTAAGAAATCAAACCTGATAGCGATAGCCCATAGGGATTGCTGGTATATGGATTCTTCGGTGCAAATACACCAGAATAGGCGAAAGAAAATACAGCAACGGCTACAAGTAGCAAAGAGTATAGAGCGCCATACCGCCTCCTTCGAAGCAACTCGAAAGCATAGGGAGCGAATACGGCCAGCATAGCCGCCGACGGCAAGCCGAGGTACCGTGGCAAATCCGCCGCTGGAAATGCCGAGGCCCCGATATAAGCGATGATGAGAAACGTACCTGAGAGAAAGGCAAGGGTCCTGGCAGACCCTCTGCCGTGTAGAAAGACGAGAAGCCCCGACACAGCTAGGACGGAGAGAGCTAAGTTGCCCAGCGATGAGGTAGGCGGAGCCGAGACGGGGGCTGTCGCGGCGAGAATTTTCTCCCCCCGTAGAAAGGTTAGAACAGCCTCCACAACATTTCTGTAAGCGCCAGACAGCACATAGAACAATGAGGTGTAGATAGCGTATGCGGCGAAGATTATAATGAGGTTGAGCAACATGGCGGTGGTCTCTCTTCCCCTCTTAGAGATCCAGAGAGCCGTAGTAGTCAGCACCATCCAGGTGGCGACGCCCCCATGACCAAACACGCCTGCCGCAAGTAGCGGTATCCGTAACAGCGCTGAGCCCGCCAGAAACGCCGTGAGGAATACCGTAAGCGAATAGACTTGTGGTATGTACCAGGCAGACCATATCACTGCAAGCGGCACCATGAGGAGAACGAATGCTCCCCTGAAGTCGTCGAACCCGCCGAACCTTCGGGATAGCAGAAAGACTACCAGCGGTAGCTGTAGCAGATACAGGAGGCCCATAACTACGCTGGCCCAAGCGGGACCCAGCCCGCTCATTAGCGACACCAAGGCATACTCCAGCGGAACCATCGGGAAGGGGTAGGCCGAGTGTCTAACGGTGGTCTCCGTGACGTGCCCCGTCTGTAGCGCCTGGGTAGCCCACAAGATGTCACCCCACGTGTCGTTGCCAAAGGAGGGGGCGTATAGCGTGTAGAGCGGGATGAGGGAGGTCCCCACTATAGCCGTGGCTACGGCGACTTTCTTCGCCGGCCTCTCATCTGCCAGTGCCGTAATTAACAACGTGAAAGCTAGCGCTATGACGTAACCAAGTCCTGTATTCCTGAGGTGGAGAAGCTCTGTCTCGGCCACTATATACACGGCAACAGGGAAGATCCACAGGGAAACGGGCAGACGGATACTAAATGGCTTAGCGCTGTTGCTTGAAGGCAGTAATAACGCTATAAGTGCGAGAGATAAGCTAATTTCGGCGAATAATAACTGACTAGCACTAATTCTGTTTGTGTAGTAAAACCAAAATAAGGTTAGCAATGCAATAACTAGGAGAAACATAACTAGCCACTCTAACTTCGTATGGATCCTAATGACCATCATCCGGCAAAAGACTTAAGTTGCATGTTCGCAACGTAAAGAGCATACTTCCTTGACCTTGTTGAAGATAAGGAAAAATAAAGTAGTGTGCAACTTGCTCCCTTAATGTTGTGCTAATCCCAATGCAAGCTCGCCAACGTGTTTAAGAGAGTCATAAATTTAGAGCAATTTTCATATTGTACCCGTCTGCATTATTGAAAATGCAAAGGATAAAGAAATTCTGGCGAATAAAAAATTGATCCGTAATAACGCGATTCGTACAACAGAGCAGGAAATAAGCATACCGTTAAATATCGGTGGGGATGCAATAAGCTGTTTTAATTTCATAAATCTTTAAATAAAAATTTATATTTCATTAATAGTTTTACATAGGAGTACTTAAAACCGATCTTGTCGATTGTTGAAACTTTTTCAAATTCATTCCGTGGATTATTTATATAGCGTATTTTTTCTATTTTTTTTAAAACATCAGCTATTATTCGCGGTATTGCTGAAACTCCAAACATGCGAAAATCGAAAATCATCAAGTTATAGACATTAGCAAAGTGACGTTTCAATGTGTCAACAGTACATCCTCCAGGATTACCTGAAACATGGAATGCGACGGCACGCGGTTGATAAAACATAATAAATCCATGCTTTAATATACGGTAGTATAAATCGCTATCTTCATATAAGTAATTATATTTATACCCTGTGTAATATGTTCCAACTATATTAAATATCTCTCTTGGTATCAATGAAGTTGCTGGCGGATGCTCTGAGAGTATTATATGAGAAGTCTCCACATCGTAATTTGCACAATGGTCGCCAGTTAGCATATTAAAATATCCTATAATTTTAGCACATTCGTGAAGCGGAGAATATATTCTTGTCGAGGATACAAGAATCAGTCTTGGCGCCACTGCTCCAACCTTGTATTTTTTAGAAAGTGCACTATAAGTTTTTACAAGGATCTCTATAGTATTTGGCATTAGTATCAAGTCGTCTTCTGAAAAAAATATAAGATTTCCTTTGGCATAACTAAGTCCTATGTTGCGCGATGCAGGTAATCCTCTGTGGATGTCGTTTCTAATATATTTTATGTCATGATTGTCTTTAGCTATATTTTCTACTACTTTGCTTGTAGAATCAGTTGAATTATCATCAACTATAATTATTTCCAAATTTTTATAGGTTTGCCGTAAAATGCTCTGGATTGCACTTCTCAAAATGTAGGCTCTATTTCGTGTCGGAATAATTACAGAAACTAACGGTGCCTTGTTCGAACTCACCAGCTAGAAGAAAACCACGATATATAAGCCGTTACGACGGTCCTTAGGACGAGAAGAACTATATATCGTCTCTAGGCCTTTGAGGACTATCTGGAGGGCAAAGTACTACTCGTTGCCGGGTGCCCTCTTGAGGAGGGGGTGCTCCGGGGATCGCACATCGTGAATGTCGCTCGCCTTAAAGCTCATGTTGACGCCTCTAAATAGAAGGGAGAAGCACTCACTGTCTGGGATGTAGGGGCTGTGGGCGATGTCTAGGTTTTTGTGAGGTATACGCCAAGTCGGTATTTCTTCAGTAGGGGATGCGGCCTCTCGAGCCAGAACCTGACTGCCTATCTATAGAGCTTCGTTGGTGGCTTGTCGTCCGGGATTGGGAGGAGTATCATTTTCTGTAAGTCAAGGTATATGTCTCTGCTGGCGATGTCTGCCGCCCGGGGGTAGGCGAGATGGAGCTTTACGTATTTCTCTATCCATTTAGAGAGCGGTATGGCGTCGTCTGTGAAGAGCATAAGGTCACCTATTGTGTTTTTCTTGCCTAGGTTCAACGCGTGGGTGACGAATCCACGCCGTTGTTTTATCACGACGCAACTGAGGCCTGCCTTACGGGAGAGGTCTTCGACCTCTTTTATGTTGCATTTCTTAACCACGAGGACTGTTTCATGAGGTCTGAGTGTCTGGACTCTTAGGGCGAGGAGGGAGTGCTTGATGTAGCTACAACCCTTGCTGGGGATAAT
>Ga0209740_1000159_pt1 | contig 11662 bp, 14 predicted proteins | sample ConCONMetagenome_FD_184733 | JGI IMG/M metagenome (GOLD analysis project Ga0209740, IMG submission 184733) | Hot spring microbial streamer communities from Conch Spring, Yellowstone National Park, USA - CON_C (SPAdes) (version 3) | ecosystem: Environmental > Aquatic > Thermal springs > Hot...
ACTTCCTAACCCACTCCACGCCGAATGCTTGTAGCTCCGGGTACTCCTTTAGAAGCTCCTCTACGGGGTCGATCTTGATAACTAAAGCCGACTCAGGCGGCTCCCTCGTCCTCTCCAGCTCCCTCTTGTAGTCTCTTAGTATCTCCTCAACGCATTCCTCCACCGCGCGGCAGTAAGGCTGGTCCAGCTTCACCCCGTTTACGACAACGCCGCAGAAGACGTCGTACTGATTAATCCCCACACCCACTCTTACATACTCATACCACACACCCACGTCGTACCGCCCGCTCAGCTCCCACAGAGCGTCAACCACTTGTTGCCTAAGGCACCCACCCACCTCCTCATCCCTACGCCTCCTCCACCTCTCCTTAGCCTCCCACCTCCTCCTATCCCTCGAATGAACCCACACGCGGTAACGCACGCACACACCTCTGCGACAGCCCTCAGCCGTCAGCACCCCCTCGTAGAGACAGCCGTCGTTGGTACACCACTCCCGCCGAGGCGGCTCATACTCCACATACTGGAGGATACCGAGTTTTTGAGGTAGCTCAAAAACGGCGGCCGTGGTCCTAATCCTTCTTGCGGCCTCCGTCATATCCACTCCCTCAAAGCCATCAACACCTCCTCCACCGCCCTCCTCTCGATTAAGTAGGTACCTTTCTTGTGTCTCTTTGCGAGCCCCTTCTCCACTAGCCTCATCATGAGGCTGTGCACAGCCCTTCCACACCGCCTATCCACCCCACATATATCCCGCGTCCTCACCGCGACTAGAAAGCCCCTCTCACCATCTACACGCCTCTGTATGTGTAAAAGCAGTGCGGGTAGGTAATGCCTTATCTTCCAGACCTTCATACCCTCATCCTCCCGGCGGCTTTCCTAATGCTCGCCGTCGTTGTGCCAGCCGCCTCAGCCAGCGCCTTCAAAAGACCCAGCTTCTTCAACGACGCCAACCACAACGCCGCCGCCGCCCACACCCAAGGATTCTTACCAAACAAAAGCCTCCTGTTCTTTTCAAGAAGCTCCACCGCGGCTTTGACTACAGGCGCCGGTAGATTAACCCTAGCCGCCAGCGTCCCCACGTAGTCATCTACGGAGGGTCTCCTGCCCAGCTTCATTACTTCTTTCAGCCTCCACGCCACCTTCCTAACCCTCCGCTCCTCGGCCTTACTACACTTCAGAAAGTCCTCCAGCGGCCTAGGCGCGCCGGCCGCCTTAGCGGCGGTCCACAGGACAGCCACGGCAACCACCTCCGGCGGAAAGCCCCCCACTACGTCAAAATACCTCTTCACTAGCAATTCAGCCTCCTCAGCCACGTTCTGCGGTAGACTGACGCATTCCTTTACGCGCCTAATCTCGCTTCCTATTGCCAACAGCCTCCTCTCAAAGCCGTGAAGCGTCTCTCTGTGAAACTTCGCCAACCTACGCCACCGCACGCCATGCTCCGGCTTAACGGCCACATCCGTCTTGGCGACTAGTTTAAGCGGGGCCGTCCTAACCCGCCTCTTCTCCCTCTCGTCGAAAACCCTCCACTCCGGCCCAGTGTCTACAGCTGATTCAGCCACCACCAAGCCGCATTGAGCACACACTGTTTCTCCCCTCTCCCTGTCGTCTACTAGGGGACCCCCACAGGCTGGACACCCAGCCATGACCTGGAGAAAACCCCACCTTTATAAAGTTTTTGCAAAATCGATATAATTATAAAGGGTAAAGGCGACTAAATAGTTAAGTCGTCCAAAAAGTACGCAGTTTAAGACGCCGACTCTTAAGAACAACAAAAAATGTATAGTCTGAAAGAAAAAACGGTTTAAGACGGCGGGAGGAGGAAGGTTGACAAAAAAGTTGGGTTTAGAGGCGGCAGTGCTTTACGCGCCTAGCCTTCTCCACCGCCTTCTGCTTCACGGCCTCGTCCTTCAGCGCCAGGGCCCGGCCTTTGAGCCACTGCACTGCCTCGTCGTGTAGCCTAAAGCCGACTACTGGCTCCGTGTTTAACAGGATGTGCACCTCCTCCACGTCTGCCAGCCTCTCGCCGTAGTGGGGACAGGCCACGGCGGTGAACTTGTCGCCCTCAAGCACGACCTCTACGCCGAAGAGGCCGCTTCCAAAAATCCACGGCACAGCCACCCATGCCTTCTCCGCCCACCACTCGCCGGGCTCAGCCTCACGCGGGAATTTGACCACGGCGTACACCACGTCGCCCGTCTTAACCCACGCCGTCGGTACGGCGGCTTTAAGCGCCTCCTCGGCATCCCAAACCTGCCGATAGAACTGCCAAAGCTCCATATCAACACTCCAGCGAAACCTCCTCCTCGCCCACGTTAAACCACTTCGCCAAGAACCTCCTCACCGCCTCCACAGGCACCGCATACCAGTCGTCAACAGCACCCACCACATACATATCGCCCACCCTAACCACCACCACGTCCTCATCCACACCACCCACAGACACCCAGCAACGCCTTGCGAACCGCACTTCCCTCATCGTCAACACCTCCACCCGACCCATAACCCCAGAAAAACATACCCTTAAAAACATTACGCAAAACCGATAATATTATACGAAAGAAAAACGATAAATTAGTAAACACACGCAGAAACTCGCAGTTTAAAACACCGTCTTCTAGAACTAACATATTTTGTTAAACCGACGAAAAGACGCAGTTTAAAACGCCTAATTTTCAAATTGACAAATTAGTTTAACGAGGAGAATTCGGCCTCTGGCGGTTGCGGCTGTTGCTACAACCTAGATGAAAGGCGCCGCACTGCGTATACGCCGCCGCCTTAAGCGATAGAAATAAAAACCAGCACCAACTCAAACACAGCCCCCACAGACCGGACACCCGACGCCTCCACCCAAACCACACCTCCACCCGGCCCACACACCTCTCCCCACCTCTTCATGGACAGGCTTATAGAGGCGGTAGCCGCATATCTGTGCAGACATAGAAGCGTGGGGCTTCTCCGCCTCACCCTCGACCTTACGCGGCGCAGGCCGGAACTATTCGCCGAGGTGGGCGCCGCGGAGGTGGTGAAAGGCGCCGTGGCCCCACCCACGCCCAGCACAGACACCTGGTGGCGGGCAGTCGCCGCCGTCAATACGGTATATGCCCTGCGCGAGAGGGGACTGGCCCAGTACGTGCGGGAGGCCGAGGTGGTCAGCTGGACGGGCCCGCCCTGTTGACAACCCGACGCCAAGCCGCCTAACGCCAAATCCTGCAAAACCGCCAACCGCGAAGAATGGCGTTCTTTTACACCTTTTTCTCGTCTTCGCTTTCGCGAGACGCCGAAGAACGGCGCCTCGCCTTCACCCAACGCCATGTGAAATGAATGTAAAGCGTGGTTTCAAGCCGACCGCCGAACTTACAAAAAACCAAAGAAAAACTTAAAAACCCACAACAACCAAACACACAAGCCCCAGAATCTCAAGAAGGGTTGAAACGTAATGCTTGTATCGACCGGCGTAGCTTGAGTTGCGGCTACTAGGCCAGAATCTCAAGAAGGGTTGAAACGCGCCAATAAGCGTCTTAACGATGGAGCTCTTGTAACCTCGTACTCCAGAATCTCAAGAAGGGTTGAAACCTAGGGTGTCGCCAGCCTTAATTACGATCTTGTGTGGCACCAGAATCTCAAGAAGGGTTGGAACATCACGTTATCGTTGCAATCTTTTGCTTGTATGAAAATACCAGAATCTCAAGAAGGGTTGAAACGTCATCTCCTCCCCTATGAGCGACCTGACCGTTTCCAAGTACTCAACCAGAATCTCAAGAAGGGTTGAAACTTTATCACGGCCGCTACGTGTATAAGCGCAACCAGATAGAGGCCAGAATCTCAAGAAGGGTTGAAACATATGTATATAGCCCGCTGTTTGGCGTCAGCGTCGTCTGTAGCCAGAATCTCAAGAAGGGTTGAAACTGGCCAAACGCCGTGAGTGTTGCGTTTAACACGGCTACGATTACCAGAATCTCAAGAAGGGTTGAAACTGCTGATATCTAGCTTGTTTACATCAATCTTGCGGAGTTTCCAGAATCTCAAGAAGGGTTGAAACAACGGCGCTTCACGACGCCGCAGAGTACTGTCCAGAAGCTATTCCAGAATCTCAAGAAGGGTTGAAACATGGGAAAGACTGGGACGCTATGTCGCAGTGCGTGCAGGCATCACCAGAATCTCAAGAAGGGTTGAAACGACTCTGTAAACTTCTTGCTCTCCAGCCGCAGGGAGATGTAAATCCAGAATCTCAAGAAGGGTTGAAACATAGAGCTGACGCAACCTACAGAGAGCATGTCAGTTGTGCTCCAGAATCTCAAGAAGGGTTGAAACGCCAGCGGCCAAAGCGTTTTAAACACGCAGTAGGTATATGCCTCTCCCAGAATCTCAAGAAGGGTTGAAACTGCTTGAGAAATACCGTTTCGATAGCACTTAAAAACCCCTTGGACCAGAATCTCAAGAAGGGTTGAAACACAGTCTCTCTGAGTTGCGAAATAAGCTCCTCGGCCGCGGCGCGGCCAGAATCTCAAGAAGGGTTGAAACTGTCGACAGAGCGAGACGGCGGCTTCGTCGCTTGGGCAGACTCGGCAAGTCTGTCTCGCAAAGTCCCTCGGCGGAGGGGCCTGCGCGTCTGGGGGCGCTCAGCTTATCGCCGGCTTTTTCGCTAGCTCCGCGGACGTAGAGAACCTCAAGCCCCGGTAGCTTCTCTCCACAGAGATCTCAACCGTGGGAACGCTTGTCCGCGGCTCTGCTAGGACATCCTCTCGGAACCTGACAGAAACGCCGTTGAGCTTCGGCGTCGGGGCTCTACACCGGCGCCTCTTCTCCCAGCCTCTTGAGCTCTTTCCTCAACGCTTTATGCGCCGTTGGCCATGTCCAGGCCAGCGTAGATGCGGCGTCTAGTATCGCCGCCTCGGCCTCCCACGCGCGGATCTTCCATCTGGGTCCGTCTCTACAGCGTCTGGCCAAATACAGCGCGGCCGCCAGCGCTTTGGCCAGCTGAACAGCCGCCCTTCTCACGTCCACTGGGCGCGGGATCAGCCTTTTGAGTCTGGCGGCTAGGGTGAGGGGGTCTGACAAGTTGCCCAGAAAATACGTGTCGCGAGGCCGCCAGCCAAGCTTTAAATAAAGCCTACTGCCGAGAAGCCAGAGGTAGCCGGAGAGCGGACCCACCCGGACCTTCCCCACGTAGAGGTACATGGCCTACGCCGGCGGTTTTTCTGAGTAGCCCATCAGCTCTGCGGCGGCCCGTTGAGCCCCGCCCAAGGCGGCGGCCCTTCCCCATTCGCATCGGACGAGCTTCAACTCTCTAAACATAACCGCCGACTCACACACCAATAAAAAATTACGTATAGATGAATGTAAAGAGTGGATCTACAAAAAAACAGACGCGGCAAGCGGGGACCAGACGGCGAATAGAGGAGGCTGGCAGAACATAAACACGACACAAACCCCGTTTACAAATATAAAAACATGTAACAGCGCACTAGGCGCCCAGACAACAGGGGACTCAGCCCGCAACTACAACACGTACTGCTCAACGTTGCCACGCGGCGTCACTTCAGCCATTTTGCAACTTTACGCATCGCCAGCAGAAACCTTTCGACGGCGGATACGTAGTAAGATTCTAAGAGACGGTTTCGAGCCAGGCATGTTTTCAAAAGTCGTTTCAACCCTTCTTGAGATTCTAGCACAGGGAGCCTGTGGAGCTTGGTGGCTTCTCGAAGGCGGTTTCAAACCCTCTTGAGATTCTAGGCTGTATGAGGTGAGCGTAGTGGGGCTGGGCCTTGTTGAGTTTCAACCCTTCTTGAGATTCTAGAGTCTTTCATCCCAATGGCCACTGTTTTGATGCCACGTCTTTTGTTTCAAACCTTCTTGAGATTCTAGATACATATGAAGAGGCAGGTAAGCCCGATGGAACTTCCCAGTTTCAACCCTTCTTGAGATTCTAGTAGAACGAGATTTACGACGCTAGCGAGTTTGCTGACTACGTGTTTCAACCCTTCTTGAGATTCTAGTAGATCGATTTGGCAACCCATCACGTTGGATTCTGAAGATAATTGTTTCAACCCTTCTTGAGATTCTAGCGGCAACACGTGCTCCGTCCTGAGTCTCCTCGGCGCGGGCGCGTTTCAACTCTTCTTGAGATTCTAGAGATGGGGTGAAACGCCTCTCCACGTGGCATCGTTTAACGATGTTTCAACCCTTCTTGAGATTCTAGCTACTGAGAAGCTCCCCTAGATACGCGATTTTGTCATCTGTTTCAACCCTTCTTGAGATTCTAGGTTAAGATGTAGAAATGGAGAAGCGTGTATTGAACTTGTGTTTCAACCCTTCTTGAGATTCTAGTTGGTTTGGTGGGCGCTAGAAGGCGAAGGTATAGAGGCGGTAGCGTTTCAACCCTTCTTGAGATTCTAGCCTATCAAGACATATGAGGTTATGCCGCTTCATGAATCTCTACGTTTCAACCCTTCTTGAGATTCTAGCAAGATAGTCTACAAAATAGAAGGCCTAAATGTTCCCGTGGTGTTTCAACCCTTCTTGAGATTCTAGCAACATGCTGTGTTGACCTATGTCGCCGTTGGCCACCTCGGGGCGCGCGTTTCAACCCTTCTTGAGATTCTAGCTCGAAGAGGCCGAATCAAACGCGCGCGCCGTCCTCGACGTTTCAACCCTTCTTGAGATTCTAGGGCTTGTGTGTTTGGTTGTTGTGGGTTTTTAAGTTTTTCTTTGGTTTTTTGTAAGTTCGGCGGTCGGTTTGAGACTACGCTTTACATTCATTTCACACGGCGTTGGGTAGTATCGACGCGCCGTTCTTCGGCGTCTCGCGAAAGCGAAGACGAGAAAAAGGCGGAAAAGAACGCCATTCTTCGCAGTTGGCGGTTTTGTAGGGGGCGGGTTTGTCAACAGACCTGTCCAGTTGACGGTCTCCGCTTCGCCTGGACCAGCCCCTCCCGCGTAGCGTACGCCGCGCCTCTCACCACCTCCACTGCGCCTGCGAGCCTACGCCGGGCGTGAGACGGAAAAGCCCAACGCTCCTGTGGCGGCACAAGTGTGCGGTTGCCGCCTCCGCCAGCTTGTCCATAAAGAAGAGACATGCGGGGTCTGTGTGGGGTTTGATGCAGGTTTATACCGCTGGAGATGGCTGCAGCTCCTCCAGCGGCTTGACCCACCTCTCCCCCCTCCTGTCAAACCTAAAGCCAAGCCTCCTACACACCTCGGTGTACTTCCTAAACTGCCTCTGGTCCATAGGCGCCGTCCTCTTCACGTAGACGTAGCCCTCCTCCACGCCGACGTGCACCGGCAGGCCGGAGAACTGTCTCCTCACCTCCTCTAGCATGCGCTTCACTCCGCCCCCGCCGGTAGATACAACGCCACGCTCCGCGGCGTCTTTACGCTCAACGTCTGCCTCCTCTCCACCGTCTCTGCGCCGGCCGACTCTGCGCACAGCGCCCACCGCCGCTTCTGCGTCTGTTGCTGTCTTCTCCGCCGCCTCTCCTCCGCCGGCGCCTGTCGTCTTGTCTGTGTCTGCCTGGGCCGTCTTTTCAAGCTTGTAGCCCGGCGCCGTGCCCATAAAGACGGCCTCTACGCCTAGGTCTAGGGCGGCTCTGCACCTGACAGCGGCCACCTTTCCCTCTCGGCCCACGGCCGCCTTTATCTTCAGCAGAGGTCTTCGACGACTTCAAGCCTGAGGCCGAATAGGCGCCTCTCAGCCGCCTCAATGACCTAGGCCGCCTTTCCATCCTCGGCGAATTCCTTCTTGAGTTGAGTAGACACAGCCGTCGCAATTCTAAACCACTTGTCCTCATACAGGATATCTCTAATTGCAGACAGCTCCCTCGTCCGCGCCTCCGCGCCGCCGCGTCTAGCCCTCCTCTCTACCTCCGCCAGCTCCTCCTCCACCTGCCTAATCTCCGCCTCCACCTCCTCAACCACACGCCGCAACAAACCCCTGAGATCAAAATCCACAAAGTGCTGGGTGGGGGAGTTTAAAACTTTCTACATACCCCAGAGGCGGAGTATATATTCCTCCGCGTTGAATATATATCGCGTCTGCAAGATACAGACCTTCAATATCGTTATACCGAAATATTATTGGCGCACCGTTAAATACTCCGCCTTTCCCTCAGCGATACGGTTTATAAAGAGGTGTGAGAGGAGGGGGCGTGACATCGTTATTGAATAGGGCACGGGATGTAGGAGCTGGTCTCTACATATGTATCCGTCCCGGGGCGTCCCCCGGCGACCAGAAAGCGATATGTAGGTGGGGCTATGATCTGCCGACTTAACATAGACCCCTCTATATTAATCCACCGCGACCCACGCGCCTGGGAGGAGCTGTTGGGCTGGGGGTGTATTGAGGCGTTTCTGGAGGGGGCGAGGTTTGTGGGCGTCGACGGCCTAGACTCTCTTGTGGATTACAGCGTGTCTTCCCCCTCGGCTATGCGGCTTGTCCTAGCGGGGGTGAGGTTCTCGGGGCGTTACGGGCGGGAGTGGGAGAGCTATCTGCGCGGCAGGCTGGAGATGGGGGCCCGTATGAAATTCCCCAAGGTGGAGACGGGGGTGAGGAGAGACGACGTGTGGATACAGATATCGCCCGCCTACATGCTCCTACCCTTCGACGAGACCAAAAGGACGTGGCAGAGGAAGGCGCACACCCTCCTGAAGCACCTCAAAGACATCCCCACGTCGCACAACCCCCACAGCTACATCTCGCTAGTATTTCCAGAAGAGCTGAGGGCGCTTTCTGCGTGGGGCTACGTCTGGGTCGCCAGCATAAAGTCGCGGGACAGATACAACGACGCGCTGGCTGAGTGGCTGTACTGGCTTGACAACGTCCGGATGCCGCACATAGATGTAGCCATGGGGAAGTTTACGCCCCGGTCCTCTCTTGACACAGTTGTATTAAAACGGAGGAGAGTTGAACGCCGATTCGGTGACAAAATCGGCGCGCCGATTCTGCCACCAAAACATGGGTAGTATGCACGGCGAGGCTCTTGACGTTTTTAGAGAGGGACTCCGCCGCTTCCTGGCGGAGGGCGGCTTCGCCTGGGTGGAGCGCCCAGGCCCGCCTCCCCCAGGCGTCAAGATTCTCAAAAATGCACATCCTCCCCGCATCGCCGAGAGGCTCTGCGAAGAAGGCTTCCCCTAGTCTACATATCCGCAGTGAGACGCCGAGACTCCTCCACGCCGCTGGAGGAGGCCTGCCTCCGGGGGGAGGTCGTCTGCTACGTCTACGGCGACGTGGAGTGGGCACCCGAGCTGGAGGGCAAATGTAAGCCTGTCACCTTCTACGTAGACGTGAGGGAGGAGAAGAAGGCCCTGGAGGCCCTCCTCCTCTACATCGCGAGGACTAGAAGCCTCCCCTGGATCGCCTTCAATAGAGATGTGCTTAAAGTAGTTGGCCTCTGCGACGTGGAGCCAAACGCCTGTCTCACTGAAGAGGCCGTGGCGAAGAAGGTGGAGGCGATAAAGAAACAGCTGGCCGCCCGGCGCCCGGAGCCGCCGAGAAGCTCTACAGCCGAAGGCGCCGGGGATGGGGCCGGCTTAGTGACGGCGGCTGAGGCGCAGAAAGACGCGCCGCCCCAAGCCAGGCCGGAGCCGACGCAGAAGACAGATAGAGGCAGATCCGCGGAGGAGCCGCCGCGCCCGCGGCTTGACCCGGCTGTGTTGGAGCTGTTGAGGCGGTGTTATGGAGAGGAGTGCGTCTCTAGGCTTCTGGCTTGTCATGAGTAGCGGGAGGAGGTGCGGCGGGCCTTTTGCAGAGGTGTGGACGTTAGCCGACGTGGTGCTGGAGGGGGGCTGTAAGAAGTCGGTGCAGTTTCTCAACACCCGCCTAGAGCTCTGCGTCTTGGCGGCTCTCATCAAGACGGCTCCCGCCGGCTCTATGGTTAGGCTAAGGCCTGAGATAGTTAGGAGGCTTGTGGAGGAGCTGGCCGCCGCCGCTGGGCGAGACCGCGAGAGGATTAGAAACGCCCTGCTCAAAAAGGCCGGGGAGGTGATGGCCCAGCTGAGGAGAGAGCTGGGCGACAAAACCCCCGCGGAGGCCCTCCTAGCAAAGCTGGCAGAGCTATTCCTCAAGGAGCTAGAGGCGTAGGCCCACCCCCTCCTCCTCCCGCCCCTCATGGACAGGAGTAGGTTTATCCCCCGCTCCTCTAGACGTTTTTCCATGGATAAGGCGGTGGTGGTTGTCTGCGGCGAGCTTATGCAGATCTCTCTAGCCTTCTCCGCCTACTACCCGCTCTGCTCGGGCGGCCCGCCGTGTGCCTATGCCGAGGCTGTGGAGCGGCTTATACGCAGAGCCGCCTCTGCGAGAGAAGCGGAGGAGCTTCTCGAGGCGATGGAAGGGAGGGTTAGGCTGGAGGAGCTGGGCCTGCCGGCCCCGGCGCTGGAGGTCCTCACGGAGGAGCTTGGGGCTGAGGCGCATTGGCTTGACGCCTTGGCCGCCTCCTTCTTCCGCCTCTACCTCGGCATGCACAGACGGCGCCGCGTAGACGGGCGGGACGTGGCCTTCGCCCTCTGCCTCTGGGCGCAGAAGAAGCGCCGGGAAGACCCGTGGAACCCCCTCTGGCGCGCCGCAGAGCTGAAGCCCGAAAAGCTCTACACGGCGGAGGAGGCCCGGGAGGCGCTGAAGATAAATGAGGCCCTCTTCAGAAGGCTGTGGAGGAGGGCCCTGGCCAACGAACATGCATACGGCTTCCAGCTCATCCTAGCCGCACTCAGCCTCATGGCCACCCCCACGCGCTCCGCGCCGTGATGCAAGACGCCGCACTCCGCTTACAACGCCGCAATGTAATACGGCGCGTTCACAATATTCCGCCTATCCACGGCGCAATATAAAACGGCGCGTCTACAATGTTCCGCCGACTAAGGCGCAATGTAAGACGCCGAATTCACAATATCCCGCCTATCTCGGCACAATATAAGACGCCGAATCTGCAATGTGCCGCTCAACGCCGCAATGTAATACGGCGTGTTCACAATACGGCGTAATGCTCCGCGCCGGCTCTACAACGGTTTATCCCCCGGCCTCCCTATGCCTCTGTGAAAAAGACAAAATGCGTCACCATCAACGCCTCCCTCTTAGCCGATGCTGAGGAGGCGGCGGCTAGGCTAGGCATACCCCTCTCAGCCCTTGTGGAGGAGGCCTTGAGGCGCTTCCTCAGACAGGCAGAGGCGTGGAGAGGCGTAGAGGAGAAGCTAGCCAGCGTAGAGGCCCTCCTCAGGCAGTGCCTCCAGAGAGAGGCCCGGCCGGCGGAGCCGTCCAGCCGGCAAGAGCCCACACCTCAGCTCGGCGACAACTTGTGGGTCAGCATACTCAGAAGGCGGGGCTAGGGTTTATCCAGCCACCCACCCCCACAGCCATGCGGCCGATCAAAACCGTCATCATGAGCTCGCTAGACGGCGGCGTGGGGAAGACCACCCTGGCCTCAGTCCTCTCAGTGGCCAAAGGCTACGTGCTCCTCATAGATGCAGACTGGGAGAAAGCCGACGTGTCACAGCTGTTCCGGGCCCCGCGGAAGCCCGGCTGGCTGTCGCCGTTTATCGACGGCCAAAAGCCGTATATACACCGCGTCAACCCCATGCTCTACGTCGTCCCCGGCTACGAGGCCATGGAGCTCTACCAGAAATACGGCGAAGACGTGACGGGGAGCTTCGCGGAGGCGCTTCTGGAGTGGGT
>Ga0209740_1000161_pt1 | contig 11629 bp, 10 predicted proteins | sample ConCONMetagenome_FD_184733 | JGI IMG/M metagenome (GOLD analysis project Ga0209740, IMG submission 184733) | Hot spring microbial streamer communities from Conch Spring, Yellowstone National Park, USA - CON_C (SPAdes) (version 3) | ecosystem: Environmental > Aquatic > Thermal springs > Hot...
GGGTTGCGGCAAGTCGGCGTTTCTCCGGCAGGTCTCTGCGATGCTTAGGGAGTTGGGGTTTGATGTGTTTTATCTTCATCCTCTGGAGAGGGAGTTTAGGGCTGAGGTGGCGGTGCCCGATGTTCGGCGTGAATTTGTGCAGTTTGTGGAGAGGGCTCTTGGCGAAAACGCCCTAGGCAGAGCCGCCTGGGCCGCGCTTGACTTCGTCCGGAAACTGCAGAGGGCGAGGTGGGGAAGAATCGCCGTGGTGGCAGACGACGTCTTCCAGGCCATAGGGCTGGACGCGGTGGCGGCGTATGTCAAGGCGTTGCTGAACCTTATCGAATACCCAGCGTCGAGGTACGAGAGGATGGTCGTCCTCGTCGCCACCAGCGAGGGGGTTTCGCGGCGGGAGGTTGGGCGTCATCTCTGGGCTGAGGTTGCCCCCATGTGGAACATGTCTAGGGAGGGTTTTCAACAGCTCTACGACAGGATCCCAAGCCCGAAGCCGCCGTTTGACGAGGCTTGGCGTCTGACGGGGGGAAATCCGAGGATGTTGGCTAGGCTGTATGAGGCCCGGTGGAACGTGGAGGGGGTGGTTTCTCGTCTTGTCGACGAGAAGAGGTTTTCTGCTGGTTTTGTGGCTAGGTGGAGGAGGTGGCTTGAGGCGGCGGTGGAGGACCCGGATGCGCTTTGGAATCCCGACGCGCCGGAGGAGTTGATCGACGAGCTGGAGGAGAGGAATTTAATCATCTACCACATGTATAGAAGGGAGGAGTGGGCTTGGATAGACCAGCCCCCGCCTGAAAAGGACCCCGAAATCGGCGTGGGGAGGCGCGTGGCCTGGCGCACCCCACTGCATAGAGAGGCGGTGAGGAGGGCGCTGGCCGAGCCGTAGGCACGCCGCCGATATGATGTCGGGGCTTCGCTCCCGGCCGCTAATGGAGGGGTACGATGTCTTTGACTTTCTCTATGTGCCTGACGGCGTCTTCCCAGTGGTCCTTGAAGGTGGCTGGGTCGAGGTCTTTTTCGTAGAAGTATCTGTGCATTACCTCAGCCGCCTTAAGCATGTCGCGGAAGGCTTGTCTGTGTTCCTCCTCTACGTTGTGGGTGACGTAGTTGTAGAGCTTGCCGTGGCTCCACGCGGCTATGAATACCCCTCTGAGGGCGGCGTGTAGCTTGATGAGGGCTGTTGCGGCTCCCCACAGCTTTTCAGCCGCCTGTGTGTAGTCTCCTTGTTCCAGTAGCCTGTGGGCTTCGTTGTAGTACTTCTGGAACAGCTCCATGTACTTCTCGGCCCTCTTGGAGGGGTTTGTGGCTAAGTTCTTCAACTCCTCTGCGGCGTCGTCCTCGTCCCAGCCCATGGCCTCCGCGATCTCCCTCAATATTAAGATATCGCTCTTGTACAGTTGCATGCCGCTGGCTAGCTTAGTGGCCAGGGAGACTACCTCGGGGTATTCGCGGCGGAGCTCTTCAAGGTCTTCGACCGTCCCTTTCTGCTCTGTTTTGGCTGGTATGTAGATTTGTGCGCTGGCCACAGTGCTTCCGCTCCCGGCCACGTAGCTTACCGACGGCGTCTCTAATCTAGGGGCGCGCGAACTTGGAGAGATGACTAATGTGTCGCTCATAGGCATCATTTCCTTGGTTTCCAGCTTACTTTATAGAGCCAGTGAACCCAGTATATGGGCTCGTTTGTTGGCGATCTGTAGTGCGTGTTTCTGGCGACCATTACTGCTTCGGCTACAACCCTCACCTCGAATTCGCCCTGCGAGCTCTGGACGACCTCCAGCGCCTCGGCGGGCTTTTGTTCGACGATGTCGAGCAACTCCCAGCCGTCTCTGGCAAGCTCGAGACCTGGGAAGAGCGGCTTATCTTTGACGAACTCTCTGAGGCTGTCTGGGATGGACTCTACGTAGACGCCGCCTGTGACGTTTGCGTAGAAGTTTACGCCGCCAAATGGCGAGAAGCCTATCTCCTTGACGTCAACGATAAGTATCTTAAGCCGCAGGTGCGCGCCATCGGACAGCTTGATGTCGCCAACGCCCATAGGCTGGGAAGACACGGTATAAACATGGGCTAGGCTTAATAACCTTATCGCAACGAGGCGTTCATTTTTTCGACGCGCAAAAGTTCCGCCTTGGAGCTGGCGGCGGGCTGGTTTGAAGCTTGACGTTTCAAGGCGCATCTCCACGTTGGGAGTCGGCAGAAGGAGGCGCGGCTGCCGAGTACGTGAACTCTGTAGTGGAGGATTCTAGGAGGCGGAATCCCATGCCTGTCGACGTTGGCGGAGATCGTGGACGGATTACTTATAGGCCGATTGTGGAGTGGAGCATGGAGTTAATGCGATGCCGATGGATAATTCGTTAATAATATCCCAGAGATTCTGGCGGCCCAAGGACTGAGATGCCGCGTTGATGGTCCTATTTATGGGTCTGGCTGGGTTGGTGGTTTGGGGCAGATATTCGCCTTCAGGGGGATATCTCCTCTAGACCGCTTGTCCTGGGGTTCGCTTTAAAGCCCAGCGTTTCGAGGGCGTACACCCCCAGCAGGGGCGTCGGCACGTTTAGCTCAGCTACGAGGGCAGGCCCCTCCTACCTTTGACCTCCACCTCTGCGAGGAAGAGCTTGGCCCTGATCTTCCTCCCGTCCGCCAGCAGTAGGTCGACGGCGTAGGGCGTCTCTAGAAGCCCCAGCTCTTTGATGGTTTCTGGGTCTAGGACGATGTAGGTTGATCCTGTACCGGCCAGCATTTTCATGTCTCTCGACGCTTTCATGCCTCTGACCGTGACGTTTGCGTAGGTGAAGTCCATGCCGATAAATAGGCCATGCCGCATTTAAAAGTCTGTCTTGACGCAAGGGGTCTTGGTGGGTTCTTGGGGGTGTCTCGTCGGCGTCTTTGTCCGCCTTTGTCGTTTTGTCGGACCGGGGCTGTAGAGTCATGGGGGTGCGCCGGGGCATCTTCGTCGCTGGTCTTTCGCTATGTGTTGGTTGAGGATCCGCCGAGGTGGAGGCGGTGAAGCCGTGGCGGTGGGCGTGGATCAGCCGCCGTCTGCGGTTGAAGAGAAAGGGATATAAAATGTTGTGCTATTTTTGGTGTGTCTCAGTCGGTAGTTGAGGGGTTGGTGGAGGGGGTTGGTGGAGTTGAGGCTAGGAGGCTGGTTCTCACGTTGTACGATGTGTTTGCGAGTGTTTACAGGGAGCTTTACAGCTTGGTTGAGAGTTTTGATGAGGATTTGTCGAGGGGGGTTGTGGATGTTGATGAGTATTATAGGGAGGCTGAGGAAGTCGTTCGTAGTATGTATCTAGATGCTTATTATCTGGCTGGTAGATTTAACGAGGTGTTGGTGCGGCATCCCGAACTGCTCAAGGTGCTTCCCGGGGCGGCGCCGATGCAGTCTCCCGATGTTTTGTATAAACTACTTGGCGTCTTGGCTGGTGTTTCGTTTAGGATTGCTTGTGGGTTTGAGGGGCCTAGGAGGGGAGTTCTTGTCTTGCTTGGGTATTCGTATCTAGGGCTTGCCTGGGGCAGGCTGCTGGATGCTGTTGTTTTCACGTTGGCCTCGATCGCCTTGGCCCGTGACAGTAGGGATGTCGCAGTGGAGCTCCTCAGGAGGGTTGATGTCGATTTAGAGGGCGTTATCAATTTCGCATGTGGTGCGGTGGAGTTGGCGAAATTCCTCGAGGACCGCGGCATTGGTTCGATTCCTGAGTGAGCCTTTCCATGGGTGGTAATGGGTACTTGGTAGATACAAACGTCGTATTAGACGTGGTGCGTCTCGTACTTGTGGCAAAACCTCTTTATGAGGCTGTGATGAAGGATCTGAAGGATGTAGAGGCGTTGCGACAGGTGGCGAGCGCTGTTGACGGAATAAATAGGAGGTGGGTTGCTAGTTTTTTGTTTCTGAGTTATAAGTGTACGCGTGGCGGCGGTTGTTTCGTTGTAGATTTTGCGCGACGTATTGAGTTGCCTAGGGTATTTACGAAATTGTTGCTGGGTGGGGCCTTGTCGGTTGGGCGTGGGGGCGGGTCGTTGCTGGATGAGGTCGTGGGTTTGGCCGAAAGGTGGCTCTCCATGGTGGGGTCGTCTCTTGGCGTTGGAATGTTAGGTATGGATTATGGTGATTTTGAGGTGGCGAGGGAGGTGGTAAAGGTCTATGGGGCGTGTGGTTCAAGGTCTCTCGCAAGGGTTTTGGACAATGCCATAGATATCCTGCTGGTGGCTGTGGCGTTGAATAGGGGCTATGGCTTCGTAACAACAGACAGGAGGCTGGTTTGCGGTTTGTATAATAAAATCGTTACTGGCGTTGGCCAAGTGCGCGGGGGCGATGTGCCTTGGGGCTCTGTCTTAGTGTGTCTGGCAGATGCTAGGCTGGGCGTTGGCGGTGGGGTGCTCAGCACAAAGATATACCTAATCCACGAACAATGTAATCGGCAGTGCTCAGAGAGGGAGAGGTGGTGTTGACGACTTATTTCAATAAGCTACACCATGTCTCTTCTCAGCGGTGGCTGTGGCGGGGGTTGCGCTGTCGTTGCGGGCGCCGGGGGCGCGGGTTCTCTGTTCTGGTGTACCTTTCCGCCCGTATGGCCTGCGGACGCCGCAGTTTCTTGTCTGCGCCGCGGCTTGCCTGAGGCCGTATACACGCGGCATGTGACGCCGCATGGCTCTAGCCCTCCGGCGCCGTGGGCTCCCGTCTTAAGCTTTTTAAAAAAGGTAAACATTATACCGTGGATGTTGAAATTCTTAAGCGGACTTTGAGGGAGCTTGTGGAGAGGGAGCCGTCTTTTCTCAGAGACCTCATGCTGGATGCTTTGAGGTCTGACGGAGGCGCGGCTGAGGCGTTGCTGGAGTTACTCACTAGACACTCAGAGGCTAAGCTAAAGCTGGCGCAGGCTGTTGCTGGATCCATCGCCGTACCTCTCAACGTAGCCACCAAGGAGGACCTCAAGCAGTTAGCCACAAAACAAGACCTAGAGGAGCTGAAGAAGTGGGCTGAGGAGAAGTTCGCAACCAAGGAAGATCTCAAGCAATACGCCACCAAGCAAGACCTAGAGACGGCGGTGGAGCAACTAAGAGCCGAGATAAAGCGCATCGAGGGCATTATGGCGACAAAGGGGGACATAAAGCGTATTGAGTACATGATGGCGACTAAGGAGCAGTTTGAAGCCATAGCGGTGAGTGTGGAGGATAGTGGGCGCGACATGGTTCAGTATCTGCTGGAGCAGAGGGGTTACAGATGCGCAGGAGAGCGGCTACGTCTAGATGCGGAGTACGAGTTTGACATCTACTGCAACGCTGGTGTGCTTACTGCAGTAGGCGAGGCCAAGGTTAGGGCCGGCGGCCGCGACGTAGATAAGGCCCTGGAAAGGGCGCAAGAGCTGTTACGCAGACAACCCGACAAGATATCCGGAAAACTCATCCCGGTATTTTACACCCTCGTCGCAGAGCCCTCAGCTGTGCAGAAGGCAAAGGAACTCAAGATATGGCTCATAGAAAGCAAAAGAGAAGTCGTCACACTGGAGGAGGTCCTTGGGCGGACATAGAGCTGAGCTCTGCCCTCTGTCTCTACGCTTCGTGGAGGTGCCCCTTGGCGGTTTCGAACGACTCCTCCGTCTGCCGCCGCGCCTTCTGTTCTGCTCGGCGGGCTGTTCCGGCCTAATCTCCCTAGGTCTCACGCCGTGGCGCGACTTGCCGCCGTCTATGGAGAGGGCCCTCGGCTGAGATAGGCGCGCGTCGCGTCTTCCCGCAGATAGCCGTAGGGTGATGCTCTTTATGGTCTCGTTTTTTTATCATTGGGCATCTCTGCCGGGGGGCTGATCTAGGAAGGTGGCTGGCTACGGCGGCCCTAGTAGGTTTTCGACCTTACCTGCCTTGTGGAGCCGCGTCTGGTTGGCGTGTGAGGGCTTAGCTCCTTCAGCGTCTCTCCGGCTTGCCGCCCCTCGACGCGGGGCCACCGGCTCCTGAGCCGCAGACGTTACGTTGGTTGCCGCGTGTGGCGTCTCGACAGCTCGCCGCGTGGGTTGTTGCTGGCAGTCGGGGAGGCGGAGGACGGCGGAGATCCGTGGCTCTGCATAGCCGTACCTCTCCGGATGCCTAGCCGAGGTCTTCATCTGGGGCCCTGCGCACCGCCGCCTCAGCTTTTCCTCGGTTTTTACGAGGTTCCGCTGTTGGAGAGGCTGGTCGACATAAACATGCTGATAGACTCAATAACCTACCGGGACCCGCCGCTGTGGATAGACCAGCCTCCTCCAGAGCGCGATTTAGAACCGCGATTTAGAACTCGGCATAGGGAAACACGTAGCTTGGCACACTCCGCTTCACAGAGAGGCTGTGAGGAGGGCGTTGCAGGAGATGTGAAGAGACTTCAAGCAGCCGGGTTGCGATCCATCCTCCCGGGCGGCGGGGCGTCCTCGCCCGCCTATTGGTGGGGATCATGGGGCTGTTGAGCCGGCGCCGTGGGTCACCCCGCGCAGGTTGCCTAACCGTTTAAAAGGGCGCCTTGGGTAGGCGTATTTCCTCGTCGCTAGACGCGGTGTTGTATATTTGCTAAATTCCTATACTCCCATGATCCCGCATTTCCACGACTTGTGTTTGGCGAGTATGAAGGTTTTGTTTTTGCTACTTAATTTGCGTATATGCCGAATGTCTCAACCTCAGTTAAGTAGTCTTTTTAAACTAGTCCTATAGGACTAGTCTGATGAGAATATATATTAGGAGGAAGGAGGAGGATGCGGTTAGGGTTATAGGGAACTGGACTCTTATATACGGTAGGAGGAAGACGGGCAAGACCACCTTGGTTAAACGCAACCTGCGTATGGACTATTATGTGCTAATAGCTGATCCAGGTAATGTAATAACGCTTGACGACAGGGTGGTCAGGGTCGGCGAGGCGATGAGGGAGGTTAGGGATGTCCTCCGCAGAGGCGGTCTGACGGTCGTCGACGAGTTTCAACGCCTGCCTGAGGTGTACTGGAGCATGATCAGCAATTGGGCCGGCAGTGGGGTTTTGGTGGCCGTGGGTTCAAGCTACGGCATAGTCAACAAGGTGTTTGATAGGAATAGCCCCCTTCTGGGGCTCTTCATGCCGATGGAGGTCGGCATAATATCCTACGAGGACGTACTGAGCCAGGTTGGAGACCCGCTCCTCTCGGTGCTCCTAAGGGATCCGTGGGTCATACCGTTTATCGACAGTTACGAGGACTTCGCCCGTAGGGTTAAGGAGTTCTCGCTGATATCAAAGGGGTTGGTGGGGGAGGTCTTCAGGGAGGAGGATAGGGAACTCACGGATACGTACTACAGGATACTACTGCTCCTGGGCGAGGGCGTGTGGAGGACTTCGGAGATTGCAGGCATAATACAGCCGAGGGGAGGGGTGGCTACGGTTTCCTCTATGGTTAATAAGCTCGTTAAGATGGGGCTCGTTAAGAAGATACCCACATTATCCAAGGAGAACTACTACAAGGTGGACTCCCCGCCGCTGTCCCTCGCCCTATACGCAGAGTCCAAATACGCCGTTGGCGAGAGGGATGTGGAAATCCCAGACCTACCCCTAGGCAGGGAGGTTCAATTCAGCGTAGGCGAAATGCTGGCCAGGTACTTCAGGGGAACCCTATACTATTCGCCAAAGGAGGACATAGACGTGGTTATAGTTAGGGGGAGGAGGCCGATATGGGCCTTTGAGGTTAAGGTTGGTGAAATAACCAGGGATGAGGCGGTGAGGGCTGTGAAGAGGATGAGTAAGGTAGCCGAGAAGGTAGGCCTAGTTAGCCTAAGGGATAGGCCGGGAGATTACGGCGACCTAAGCCTAGGCCCCAAGGAGTTGCTGGAGATAGCCAGGAAGGTCTCCAGAGGCGAATCAATACAGGGCAACCCACCTCAATAGATCATAATATGGAAAAACCAGGTGTAGTGTGTCAATGCGGTAAGGGCAACCTTAGCCCTATGTCGTTACGCAATTTGCCGTGGTCTGACGTGACGACTATGAGCGCGTTGGAGCAATCTGACAAAACGAGCGAGAGACCTCGCCGTTTGGGGCGAGCAGGTTATCTCTGCAGTATTGTGGTTGCTATTTCCACGGCCCTCCTTGTTTCTGCGCAGTGGGGATAGGTGCGCCAAAATCTTCGGTCTTGGGGAATTATGTCCCCCGTGCCCATTTTTGTACCGCAGATGCATATTTTTGTTGTGCTAGCGAGTGTGTGGCTTTCCACGAGACTTACGAATAGGAAAAACGGCTCCAGACGTAAGGTCTTAAGGAGGGACCCGCAAGGCTTCCTCCTTTCTCCCTTACAAAATCCATATGTCTTGGAATGGTCTTCAGACGGCCTATTGGGTATAGTTCAACGACCTTTAGCAATTATATATTCTTTCTTTCTCATGTAGAGAATAAAGCTGTTGCCTCCTAGCCTCCTCTGGTGCTGACAAGTCTCTTCCCGTCGTCGTCTCCCTTTCCGATGGCTGTAGGCGCGTCTCGATCGAGCAGAGTTCTTCATCGGGTCTCTGGCCGTAGCTGGTCTCGCCTCGGTTTTTTATCTTCTCTCTGGCTTGATAATCTTGGGGCGCGGGTTCTGGTGGCTCTGGCTTGCGGCGGCGTGGGTTTCTCATGTTGCTCTTTCCAGATTCGCCCCTTTTGGAGCTCTTTCTGTCTCGCGGCCGCTGGGTCTCGGGGCGTTGGTAAAACTCGGCCGCGTATCGCTGATTTGCTGGCGCGGATGGTCTGTTTGTGTAGACTTTATGTATAGGGAGGGGTCTGCAGGTGCCCAATATATGGAGAGAAGCCGCGTAGAAATCGGCGCAACGAAGTGGATGTATGCTCTGCCTTTGGACGTCTGGGCGGGGAGTGGTGGGTTGCGAATTGGGCTGTAGAGCGTTTCAGCCGCTCCGAGGCGGAGCCGCCCTAAGGGGGTGGCGTCCGAGGGCGTGTGGTGAACTCTCGTTTATCTGAGGCGGAGTTCTCTATTTAAAGAACTCTAGGTGTCTGACGGCGCCTGAAGGTAGCTGGGTTTCTTTCGTAAGAGTCGTGCACTGCATGTCTTAAGCATGTCGCAGAAGGCACGTTGTGACGTAACTATACAGCTTGTCGTGGCTCTAGGCGGCTTATGAGGGCCGCGTGGAGCTTGGTGAGGGCTGTTGCGGCTCCCCACAGTTGCCGCCTACGGGTCCTCGTTCCTGAAGCTTGTGCTAGTACCGCTCCGCCTCTTGGCTCGGAGGGGTTCGTGGCCAGTTCTTTAACTCGTCTGCGGCGTCGTCCCTGGCCTCCCTCCACAGGCTTGAGGGTGAAGTTTTGGGCATATGCGTAGCTCTCGGGAGCTTTTCTTTGCCTCCTTACAAACGGTTGATCTTTTCCTAAAGCTTTTCTGTCAAGAATTTTTATAGGGACTTACTTTTGTCCTACCGTTGAAGCGTTTAGATTTGGCTCTCATACATGCGCCAAGTGTGTACGACTTTAGGAAACGTGGCTACGTGCATTATGGTCATATAAGCGACGTAATTCCGTCTAAGCCGATATTTGATATGTCCTGCAGGTTTCTTTTCGCTGGTTTCGTATCTAGAAGAAAGAGGTGTAAAGACTGGGGTATTCAACATCGTTGCGAAGATGGTGAACGACCCCGATGTAGATGTGGCGAGGCTGATTCGTCAAATTGACGCCGAAGTGTACGGGGTAGATCTCCACTGGCTGGTGCATTCCCACGGCGCTCTTGAACTTGCGAAGCTGGTTAAAGAAGTCACGGGGAGGCCGGTTATTCTCGGCGGGCTCGCGGCCACTTTCTACTGGCGCGAGGTACTAGAAATTCCCTTTGTAGATGTCGTTGTCCTTGGCGACGCGGTCGAGCCCGTGCTCTACCTGCTTCTGCAAAAATTCAAGAAGGGCCTCCTCGGAGAATTGGAGGAGATACCTAATGTAGCCTACAGGACAGATGGGGGAATAAAATTCACGGGGTTGAAATACGTCCCGGCGGAGCTCGACGAGCTTCGTCCCAAGTACGAAATAGTTGTGAAGGTTATGGTTAGAGGCTGCATTGACCTCTCGCTTCCGTGGAGCACGTTTCTGAAGCACCCAATCGCAGCTGTAATAACCTATAAGGGGTGTGTCTACAACTGTTTGGCATGTGGGGGGCCGCTTTGCCTATAGCGTAGTCTTTCAGAGGAAAAATCTGGGAGTAAAGAGGCCTGAAACTGTTTTTGAGGAATATAGGGAAATAAGGAAACAATAAAAGAAGAGGAGTTCTACCTAAAGAAGAAAACCGTACTCTCCTACTTGACTCCGCGGCTAGCTTGGGAAATAATAAAATACAAATTCACAGCTTAGATCAACATATTTTGAAAAAAATCTACTGTAACCCCCTCTACAATAGCCTCCAGTCCACCAACCCTATTCCAGAATCAGCCTTAACCTTGAAATGGGCAAACCCTATATTATTGACTCTTGCGCCAGTACGGCGGGGACGTGATTGACGGAGTGCGTTTTGTGCCGGCAGACTTCACGAGAAACAAGTACGCTGGTTAGTGTCTGTCTTCTGGCGGCACGAGGGTGTGTAGGCGTATATGAGAGCTTTTGTGCAAGCCCCGGAGGTATTGTCTAAGCGGTGTAGTTACAGGCACGTCGCTCAGCCGCCCCCTGTTTATGTCGTAGGCCGCCGTGGAGATGTAGAAGCTTTGGAAGCCCTTGCAGTATGCCCTTAGACATATGTCTCTGTCTTCTGCCTGTGTCATCCCCTCGTTGAAGAGTCCCACCTTTCTGAATACGTCTCGGCGGAAAAGAGTCACGCTGAAGACCACGAAAGGGGCTGGGCAGAGCGTGGGGCTGGGGTCGCCGCCTAGGCTGGCCATGATGTTTTGTACATCATCTTCAGATGAGACGTAGGCAAGCGAGCAGTCCTTCACCGCGTCTCTCAACAGCCCCATATTGACTCCGTCCAGCAACGTAGAGAGAAACACATCGCCGGGTGGAGCTTTTGCGCCCAAAACCCGGAGCGGGCGATCCAGCCGTATCAATTTACATATTCCGTTAGCAGCTTTCTATAAAACGCGTTTCTCGGCGTTGTTTCGTCGTAGAAGGGCTCATAAGTTTTTACAACCATACCGCTCTCGATGTATGCTTTGTATGTTACTCCGCTGATTCCGCCGACGTTGGGCAGGTAGTCGAATAGGTTTTCGTATTTTTCTACCCACCTCTCCTCCGCTACTGCGTCGTCGTCGTCGAGGAAAAGTATTACATCCCCCTTGGCGTTGTCTATTGCCATCTGGACGGCATCTGTGAAGTTCCCCCTTTCATGAACGACGAGCTTTATGGGTAGCTGTGTGGAGAAGCTCCTTATTACTTCCTCGCTACCGTCACCCGACGGCTTCAGCACTATCACCACATCCTCGGGTTTTCTCGTCTGGCTGGCGATACTCGCCAGAGAGCGGGGCAACGCCCACGCCCTCCTATACGTCACCATGACCACAGTAACCTTCACAGACAGGAAAGATGCCCCTAATTAAGTTTAAGCCAATGCTCAGTCTTGCGACGGGTTGCGCACCACTACATGGACCCGCTGAACGGCGACTCCGACTTCTGTCTCTGCGGCTTTGGCACATGGCGAGCCGAAGTTTAGCGCTCGCCGACGCCTTCAGGTTCTGAGAATTCCGCCAGTTGGGAACGGGATAGATTTGA
>Ga0209740_1000166_pt1 | contig 11472 bp, 10 predicted proteins | sample ConCONMetagenome_FD_184733 | JGI IMG/M metagenome (GOLD analysis project Ga0209740, IMG submission 184733) | Hot spring microbial streamer communities from Conch Spring, Yellowstone National Park, USA - CON_C (SPAdes) (version 3) | ecosystem: Environmental > Aquatic > Thermal springs > Hot...
CCACAACAGTTGCTAAGAAGACCTTGGCGGGAAGTTCTTTTACCGCCTCCCGCACAAGGAGTTTTGCGATGCCCTTGTTTCTATACTCGGGCATCACATACAGGTGGCAAATCTCGGCATAAAGCCAACCAAGCCTTCGCCACCCTATGCACGCAACTACCTCGCCGTTTTCCTCGTAGACGAGGTAGCCATCAGCAGGGGAAGGTCTTCCTCCTATCCCCTGCTCTTCAAAGGAGGCGTAAACAAGCCTCCTTACTTCTTCCCACCCTGCGGGCCTTAGCATCCTTCAACCTCCTGAACTTCATATGGCACCGCAAGGGCGGTTTCATCAAGGACGTATAGCACGTCCCCGTCTCTCAGGCCGATTGCCACCTCTTTTGGGCGCTTTCCGCAAGTTGGGTAGGCAATCAGCCTGTAGTGGTCCAGACGGTATAGAACACCGTCTGGGTCTAAAGCCCAGCGTGGCATGTGTTTGTAGCTGGGCTTGATTTCAAAGGACAGCCCGTTATCCAGCAGAAGGAACAGGCCGTCCTCTCTGAGGATGATTTCCCCCTCTTCTACGGGAGACTCATCCCCAAAGTAGAGGTAGGCCACACCGTCCTCCACCTTGAAGCGGAGGGCGCCTACCTCTACGATAAGGTGGTCTTTCTCCAGACCACACTCACACAGGAGGTCTTCCTTTTCCTCCCACTCATCCTCCCAGTAAAGGGAGGGATAGGAGTAGGAGTAGGAATACCTCCTACTTCTGGAAAGACCTGTGAAGGTCCTTCCAAAGGTCCAGTAGGAGTTGGAGACCTTGAGGCCTCCTACCTCCTCCCACTGGCCTACGAGGAAGGGTTCCTCCTCGTCAGGGAGGCACACTGCAAACCGAGAGTGTGCCCTAACCCTTTCAAGGAGGCCACCCTCCCTAAGAAGCAGCTTAAGCTGCTTCTTGTTTAGCTTGAGTTGGCTCAATTGAAAAGCCAACTCAAAGGTATCCGAGGACCCTTGGGTAATTTTGATGTCAAGGGTCCCGTTGTGGAAGAGGTAGGCTGTTCCCTCTTCCAGTTCAACCTCAAAGGGATGGGTCTGCTCTGGACAGACCCTGCCCCTTGAGACAATTCTAAAGTGCACTACGAGGATAGAACCCTCCCTTGTGAAGGGCTCTACCTCGTTCCAAAGGGCTTCAAATTTCATGAAGCCCTTCTTCATTATCCACGTGCGGGACTTTTCATCCCACACGCAGAAACCTGCCCCGTGGGAGTTTGCCTCCCACATCAATCTTGCGTCCTCATAAGAGAGGACGGCGTTGATTGGTTTGAAGCAGATGACACACATTGCTGCCTCCCTGTCCCGCAGTCCTGCCCTTTGGCAGGAGGGAGAAGGCGCCGTCCTCTTGGACGGTCTTACCTCTGGTTGACCTTCTCCCTGCGGGACTGACAAAAAAGGGCCGTAAGGCCCTCTACTCAGCGACCTTTTGGGTCGCTAATAGCTTCAGCTGGGCGAGATACTTCTCTACCCAGCTGACAAATTCTTCAAGGAGGGTTTCAGGTATTTCCTCCTCCCTCCTGAACCTGTAGGGAATGCCAATCCAGATTTCTGGAATGGCACCCTTCACAAATGGCACCTTAGGAAATTCCTCCTTCAGGCGCCACTCCTCTGGCGCAGTGGGAATGGCAAAAACATCCCCTCTGCGCTGCGCAAGCCCGTAAAGGACAAACCATACAGGCCTCCTTACGGGCAGATCCTTGAGTGCCTTTTTAAAGACACTCTTCTCATAAGAATACCACTCGTCCAAAAACGCAAAAAGGACTCGTGGTATTTCTCCCATGGGCACAAGGGGAATAACCTCTCCCTTTGCCCATTTTTCTGGGAAGGCTAAGAAGTATTCCGCCTCCTCTTTTGTGAGGAAACGGAAATACTCCTCTTTTTTAACCCTCCCACTATCAAGGGTCTCGTAGGAGATTTCTCCCTGCCGCAGAAGCGTCTCCACGAGACCCTTAGTAAGTTTATACACTATGCGAACCATCTCAAGGTCCGCATAGAAACTTGCGGGTGGTGTTCTGTATTCCCACCCGTAGCTTTTGAGTTCGTAGGCACCGAGACGTGCATAACCGCCCCGTGCACTACCTGAAGTGGGAAGGAGAACCCTTCCCACAAAGTCATCCAAGACCTCAACGAAGCTTTCCACTTCGTCCTGAAGGACTTGGACGACAAGGTCATTGGGAGACCCTATGTGAATGTGGCCTCCCAGTGCGTATGTGTCCCCCTGGACTGACAGGAGGACGCCTTCGTCCTTGACCTCTTTTACAAGGGCAAGGAAATTCTCCACATACTCCTCCTCAGAGTATGCGGGAGATGGACGGAGTTCGGCAGTGTGTGCCGCACCGTCCGTTCCGATGGGGTCGTAAGTGTCCCCATCTTCAAAGATGGAGAGGTCGCTTGCGGGAACAACCTCTCCACCATAAATCACCTCAAACTCGGGGTCGCCCCCGAGAGTGAGGAACTCCTCACCTGGGGCAGGCCAAGTTTCCAAATAGTCAGCCCACCTCTCCCAAACGAGGTAGCGACTTACCTCGTCATATCTTTCCTCCATCGCCCTTGCGGACACGATGCAGATCCTATTCCACCATCCATCCACACGTGCCTGCAGGAGGACAATGTTGTCGTCAAGGACGATCCCGCCCTTGAAAACTGGGACTGAATACTTCTCCCAGTCTGAGTCCGGGATCTCAGTCCCTTTTAGCTTGACCCATCCAAGATCAAGCTCTCCTTCCACGCCTCCTACGTTGAGGAAGCGTGTTCCTTCCTTGACTACAAACACTGTGTTGTGTGGCAGCTTATAGCCAAGGAAATCCACCTCGCCCTCTACAAGGTAGAGGGACCTGAAAAGGAGTCCTTTGTAAGGGACTCCTTGTGGAATTGGAAATTTTTTTAGCATTACTGCCTTTCTCATTTCTCCTCCGCCCAAAGGTCAAGCCCTTTTGAGAGCGGGACAGGGATGGCGCCGTCCTCTGGACGGACTTACCGTGGATGACCATCCCTGACCCTTGACTTGACCTTGGGCTTACAAGTCAAAGGGCCAAAAAGGCCCTTTACTCAGCGGGACAGCTGCCCGCTAAAAGTGCCGAGGAGGAAGGGACAGACCCTACCCTCCTCCCATCTTTTTGGAAACTCCAAGAGACACCTTGCCTCCTCTTCAGTGAGAAAAGCAAGGTATTCATCAAAGGGAGGGATGCCTCCTTTGCCCACCTCGTAGGAGAGTTCTCCCTCCCTTAGAAGTTTCTCTACAAGCCCTTTAGTAAGCTTGTAGGTTATACGGAGAACCTCAAGGTCTCCGTAGATGCTGGCTGGTGGCGTTTTATACTCCCAGCCATGGGACTTCAACTCGTATGCGGACAAAACCGCATACTTGCCCCTTGCTGCCCCTGACGTGGGAAGGAGTATCTTCCCAATGAAATCGTCAAGGGCGGATATGAAGACCCTCACATTAGCTTGGAGGGTCTCCCTCACGAGGGCATCCTTGGCGCCCACGTGAATATGTCCGCCGAGGGGATAGGTGTTTCCCTCTACGGACAGGTCTATCCACGGAACCCTCAATTTGAGGTCCCTGAGGATAGCCACAAACTCCCTTATATACTCCTCGGGAGTTTCACAGGGTCCTGGACGGATCTCCGCTATAACATCGTGTCCGTCCGTGCCCACCTTTGAGGTGGGTTTGCAAGAACCCTCCTCAAAAACACCCACATCATAAGCGTGGATCACCTCCCCGCTGAGGATGTCCACCACCTCAAACTCGGGATCTCCTCCGAGAAGAACGGTGGCATCCCTTAGAGTGGGAGGCTCCAAAAAGGCAAAACCCTCCCTCAGAAGAAACTCCCTAAAGGGAGAGCCTTCCTTGAATTGGTCTGGGTCTTCCCAGACCTCCTCAAGGACCACGAGGATGCGTCTTCCTGAGGCGCACCCTTCCAAAAGCACAACGCCCCTCATAGGAACGTCTGCTACGAAGGGCAGGTCTAAGTCCAGAGGGTTGGCAGGACCCTCATAGGCACTGAACCTTGCCCAATCACCCTCTTGCCCATACTCCTCCAAGGGTAGGTATCCCGAGAGGTCCTTTATAATGACCTCATCACTGAGAACCTCCACAATGTGGCGGTCCCCAAGATACTGGAAGCCCAACCTCTCGATAGGCCTCCATGTAGTGGAGGGTTTAAAACAGTAGAGACCCTCCACCCTAATAAATGGGTAGCTAAGTTTTAGATGCTTTTCCACAGCTTTACCTCCCGCCCCTGCTGTCCCTTTTCAGGGACGGATGGGCTGGGGGTAATCCCCCGAGTAAGGCCCATCCAACGCAGGGGCTAACAAGAAGCGGGGGGCAATAGCCCCCTATACTCAGTCCCTTGTGGGACTTAAAAGTGCCTCCTTGAGGAGAGGCACTATGTAGCTTCTTTCCTCCTCGGAAAGAAGCGTTGAAAAAGCGGAGATAAGTTCTTCTCCGCTTGCGTTAAAGGGAGGCACTTCAAACCTCCCTTCCATTATCGCCCAAAAGGCCCTCTGGAGGAAGAGGGCCATCAGCAGTATTTTGACTGGGTCGCCGTGTTTAGAGCAACCCAGTCGGACCTCCACGGTCTGCGGCAGGGTCGTGAAGTTGACCCACCAATACCGCAGAGGGACTGTCGCCCCTATCCTTGTAGCATAGGGGTTCATCCCCCGCCCAAAGATAGAGACGAGGTTAAACCTCCTCTGGAGGAGGAGGGCAAACGGAAGGAGGAGTTCAGGAACATCCTCCCACCGTTCTCTAAAGGGCCACATGTTTATATGAACATGTAGCCCTGAGTATTTAGAACTCTCAAAGAGACCTCTTACGAGGCCTCTTAAGTTCTTGAGGAGTTGTCCTTTCTTGAGGACCTCCTCAAGGGTGGCGGGGAAGGGAGTTAACTTTATTTCCCCGCCCGCAACGGACGCGTCCCTCTCATAGGAGAGGACGAGCCCGCGGTTTTTCAGGGCTGAAACAACCTTCAGAAGAAGAGTTGCCCCAGGCCCTGTCCCCTCTGGGATTTCAAACTCCACTCCCAGAGTGGGAGTTTCATACCCATCCCTGCGGCGGGTATAGTCTTCCCTTTCCGCATCGGGATGGGAAAACACCTCATAGAGGCCACCAAGTGCCTCTATGAACTCTACCTCTGGGGAGACTTTATCCATCTCCCACAGAGGCAGGTAATAAGGGAGTTTCTCCACGTTGGGAGAGAACTCCTCCCTCAATCCTTGGTGCAAGGCTTTGATATGCTTGCACCAAGCACCTACCTTCCTCCTCCTGTAGAAGTAGTCCGGGCACGTGCATTCTACGTGCCCGTCGTTGTGGATGCGGACTGTGTATGTTTGTCCGCTATCCAAACTCAACAGTTCAACCCTGTCTGGGCTGAACTGTTTTATGCCTATCCGGGCAGTCCTTTCAGAACTGCCCTCTGGAACCTCCCTGAGGAGGAACGCCCTCAGCCTATAAAAGCGGGGCATATCCTTCCTCAGGAATTCAAGGACAGCCCTCGCAACTTGGGGGCTAAGTTCTTGGTTTGCCCCCAAGACAAGGAACCGTCCATACAGTTGGGGGATGAGTCTAATATCCTCCCCATCTGGCCCCGTAAAGGCCAGCGATGTGTGGGCCCTGTAGGGCACCACACGAATTGCCCCCTCCGTGGGAGAGGGGGAAACTTTGATAAAGTTTGGACGAACGGTTTGTGGCATGGCTACCTCCCTTGCCCGCAGACCTGCCCTTTGGCAGGAGGAAGGTGGCGGTGGCCTCTTGGCCACTCTTACCTCTGGATGGCCACCTTCCCGCGGGCTTGACAAAAGAGGGGCAAATTGCCCCCTCTCACTCAGCGGCTACTGGTGCCGCCAAGAGATCCAACTGGGCAAGGTATTCTCTTACCCAACTGGTGAATTCCTTCAGGATCTCGGAGGGCAGCACCTCCAAAATCCTGAACCTGTAAGGGACGCCCACCCAGACCTCTGGGAGGGCACCATTAATGAATGGCGCCTTAGGAAACTCGCCCTTCAGGCGCCACTTTTCGGGGGCGGTGGGGATGACAAACGCATCCCCCGCCAACCTTTCAATCCCGTAAAGGACCAGCCTTATTGGTCTCTTCACGGGAAGGTTCCTGAGGGCCTCTTTAAAGACCCTCATCATGTCTTCAATCCAGCCGCCGTTGAAGCTAAGAATGACGGCTGGAAGTTTACCAACGGGCACAAAGGGAACTATCTCCCTCCGTGCCCATTTCAGCGGGAAGCTGAGGAAATACTCCGTCTCCTCTTTTGTGAGGAAACGGTAGTATTCCTCTTTTTTTGCCCTCCCGTCCTCAAGGACCTCGTAGGAGAGTTCTCCCTCCTGAAGGAGGGACTCCACGAGGCCCTTGGTAAGCTTGAAAGTGATGCGGACCATCTCTGGGTCCGCATAGAAACTGCTGGGAGGTGTTCTATACTCCCAGCCGTAGGTTTTTAACTCGTAGGCACCAAGGCTTCCAAATTCGCCCCGTGCCTCGCCGCTCGTGGGCAGAAGCACTCTGCCCACAAAATCATCCAGGGCCTCAATGAAGGCTGGTGCCCCTTCCTTCAAAGCCCTGGCCACGAACGGATTGGGAGACCCAACATGAATATGGCCTCCCAACGGGTAATAGTCCCCCTGCACAGACAGGAGGACGCCTTCTTCCTTTACCCTTCTTGCAAGGGCAAGGAAGTTTTCCGCATACTCCTCAGGAGAGTATGCGGGGTCTGGACGGAGTTCGGCGATATGCTCCGCCCCGTCCAGTCCAATGGGGCCATAGGAGCCCCCTCTGTTAAAGATGGGGACTGTGCACGCGGGCACCAGCACCCCATCCTTAAAAACTTCAAATTCAGGATCTCCCCCGAGCGTGATGGGGAGATCCAACTCCCCGAGTTTTTCCTCGGGAATGGCGTAGCCCGCCTTGAGGAGGTATTTCTTAACCTCCTCCCATCGGCTGGTCCACGCCTTTTCAGAAACCACCAGAACTTCTTTCCCTGTTCTGGCGGTCCTGAACTCTACGGCCATGCCTCTTAAAGCACGACCGCAAAAAACGGGAAGGTCCTTTTCGTATAGATACTCTTCGTAGGAACCTTCCCAGTCCTCAGGCAGGCGGACACGGAAAAACTTCGCCCACCTGAGTTCCATGTCTTTTTCAAGGCCAAGGTCATAAAACCTTGTGCCTTGTTTCGCTACGAGGACCGTCTTAGGAGGACGGTCCCCGTCGTAAATAAATCGGTAAAGCCCACTAACATGGTGGACTTCACCAAGAATCACCCCCTCGTAGGGGGTGAGTCTTTTTAAAAGGAGATGTTTTTTCATTCACCCTCCACCCAAGACCAAGCCCTTTCGGGAAGGAACGGCGCCGCCCTCAGGACGGACTTACCTTGGTTGACCGTCCTTCCCAACTTGGCCTTGGGCTTACAAATTCTGCGGGTTAACTAAGTCTTCAACTTTGCCTTAAGAGTTAGTTAACCTCTCCCAGCTAAAATAACCTCCATGAGGGTTCTAAGTCTTGCAGACATTGACAGACAAGCTATTAACCTGATAAAGCAGGTGGGTTTTTCTAAGGCATATGAGATTTTTTATGAAAAGTGGAAAAACAATCCACTCCCTCACTACACTGCAATCGTTATGGCGTTGGCGGAGATAACGGGGAGAGAGAAGGTGGAGGGTCCCTACAAGGGTTATTGGGGTGTTTTTGCCAAGTTTTTGTATCTTCGTTGGAGAAGACTTGCCTATCAAGAGGGAAAGCAATACACCTCCGCAAGCTATCTGAGAGAAATCCTAAGCAACATCACAGAAGAGGAACCCATATATCTGTCTGAGGTGTTTTTGATGGGAGTGATAATGAAGGAGAGATACCCTGCTAACTTTCAGTCCCTTGAAAGGCATCTTCTTACCCATGCCACAGTTCACACAGTTTATATGTTCAAGCTTCTTCACTCCAACAGGTTTATTCTCCCTCCTGAGGACTTAACCTCTAAGCTTATGGCATACTATCACGCTACTTTGCACCTTCTTCCAGAGAGGGAGTGGTTAAAAAAGGAACTGGGAATATAACTGACTTAGGGGGCTTTCTCACCCCCTACATAGCGGGAGGCAAAACACCTCCCGCAACTGCCCAGACAAGCTGGGCAGTAAATTACGGCCCTCATAAAGAGGACCGTCGTGAACTGGATCCATGAGGATCCAGTGGGGGTTGCGGCCAGAGGGCTGGCCGCCCAGGCACAGGGAAGGAGTGGGATTTCTCCTCCCCTGGGGAGTTTTTTCCAAACTCCCCAGCCTGGCCCCCAAATAATGGAGACCAGACTGGGGCGAGGGAGTGGTTTTTTAACTCTCTTTCCCCCACTTCCCTCCCCTTTTTTACCACCCCTCGGTCCCCGCCCATTGCGGGCGGGGTTAACCAATTCACATAGGAAAAAACTAAAAAATGCGGGCAAAAGCCCGCCCTAACTCAGAGGGCTTTAAACCCTCCGATAAAAGAGGAGCCGAAGCTCCTCCATTAGGTGAATCGTCTCCGCCCTGCTAAGGGCAAAGACGATACCATCCGCAGGGGTTCCCTTTTCCCCCTGACGGAGGACGAGGGCAATGCCCCCGTCCTTGAAAATTTCAACGGCCAACTTTTTGTATTGGCCGTTTTTATTTGCGTGGAAGAGTTCCACTACGGAAGCCCTTCCACCTTCCTTGGGAGTGGAGTTTGCCACTCCCATCAAATAGAACTCAAGTTCTCTGGACAGAGTTATTAACTCTGTCCTACTAAGAGAGAAGACGATGCTTTTCACACCGTCTTCCCTCTTTTCAGAGAGGCGGAGGATTACTCCACCCCTCTGGGAAATGGAGAGGACAAGTTTTTTGAACTTGCCTCCACCGCTTTGGTGGAAAAACTCAAGGACAGGTTTTTCCTGCCCTTGAGTGGTTTGAGAGGGCCTTTGAGTAGCCCTCTGTTGGCTTTGAGGCCTCGTTTGCTGAGGCCTCGTTTGCTGCTGTTGTTGCTGCTGCCTCACGGCTACCTCCTTCTGCTTCATGGCATACCTCCTGCCACTGCCCTACCCCTTGCGGGGCGGTGCGGCGGTGCCCCTTCGGGACACACTTACCTTGGATGGCCGCACCATTGGGCAGGGCTGACTAATTGAAGAAAGCGGGGCATAAAGCCCCTCCCAACTCAGCGGCCAAAAGACCGCTGAATGCGGGAGAGGATTCTTTGAATTTCCTCTCCCATCTCTTGCTGGAGGGCTTGGAAGATCTCCTCATCCTCCAGCAACTCAATCACATACCGAGGGCCTAAAAGGCCCTCCTTGTAGTCTTCAAGGATGAGACGGGCTGCATGAAGCCCGTCTTTTGGATACTCTCGGTAGAGGAACTTTATCGCCTCCACCGAGACATCTTTAAAATGCTTTACCACAAGAGAGTAAAGCGTGGGAATTCCTCCCGCACGCCTTACCCTCTTCAAGTAGGAGTCTATATCCTCTCCCTCTTCAGGAGGGATATAGCCCTCCTTCAACTCGTTAATTAGCCAAGAGGGAAGGTCTATCTTTCCCTCTTCAATCATGTGGGAGACGTAAGGCCAGTCCATCTCGTCTCCCACCACGATTATCTGATCACCCGCCCATCTTCCCACGAACGGGTGATCGTCTTCACTATCGGGGATAGCCGTGGCTGCGAGGAGAACCCCCGCAACCCTTCTATCAAAGGCTATCTCCCACAACTTAGCGGGAGCACCCAACCTATGCGGGTGGATATACTCCCGCTTGGAGAGGTTGGCCAACAGGTAATATTGACCCATCAGCCAACCTCCTCCAAATCCACAGGGCAAAGTGCATCAAGCACCTGCCCTGTAATATCCCTATACTCCCTCAACACGAGAGAGTATAGGTCTTTATTGTGGGGGGTTAGGACGACAACATGGTCTCCTACCCACCACCCACCAAAGAACGGGCTTATTTCCCCGCCCCATAGCACGGCGAGGATCCCCGTTATCATAAGTCTGTGGACCCTTGACAGGTCCACAAATTCCTTTTTCGTTAAATTGGCAAGGAGCATGGAATCATGTCCAGAGATCATGACTTACCTCCGCCCTGTCCCTACCCTTTCGGGCGGTGCGGCGGCGGCCTTTGGCCGCACTTACCTTGGATGACCGCACCTTTTGGGACAGGGCTAACTAATTCAAAAAAGGAGGGCACAAGCCCTCCTCAGCGGTCAAATGGAAAACTCAAGGGCAAAGATGCCCCTGAACCGAGGGTCAGAAAACAACCCTCACCTCGGGAAGACTTTCATCTCCCCGCACATAGAGGACGAGGTCTTCGCCCTCATTAAGAGGAACTTCCTCGCCCTCTATGAACAACTTCACGGAAGGATCTTTTTTAACTATCCTTCCGTCTGGGAGGGCATCATACCCTCCAGTGAAGTAGGTAGTCCCTGCTTCAAGGACTACCTCTATTTCTCCGCCCGGGAGTTCCTTTACGGAAGCCTTCCCGAAACGGGAAAATCTGAGAAGACTGATGTCAGCCTTCTCGGTTATCAGGATGGTGGCTTTCCTACAGCACACCACCCTTTGCCACGGTTCAGTGAGGCACAGTTCACTGCCCCACTGAACTGCTATAACTTTCCTGAGGAACTCATCTTTGTCCCTCAGGAAATCTACAGGGCGCCTTGCCATCGCCCGTGCCTTTTGGAGGAGGGTAGGGAAATACCACCCTACCACATCCTCTATCAAGTCCTCGTGGACCAGAAGGTCCACGGGAACGGGCTCCCACTCTTTCAGCGGGACGCCCTTGTAAGCGGATGGCTCATCGTCCATCCGCTCCAAGAGGAGGACATACAAGTCCTCCCCTACCTTCACTATCTCTCCCCCTTTGAGGGGAGGGAGAGAAGGGAGGTTTAGAAGAGAGGCTTTTTCCATCTTGCCCCCTGCCCCGCCCATCTTCCTTGCGGAACCGCCACGGCGCCGTCCTCAGGACGGACTTACCTTGGTTGACCGTGGCGGCAGGCGGGGCTTACAAATTCAAACAGACAGGCTACCCCCTCTTTAGCTCAGACTACTCCCTCTAAAACTTGAGGGTGTTAAAGAAGCGTGGGTTTGAGGTAGTGGTTCGGGATGGATGGGATGGGTTGGGTTGGTGTGGGTTTAAACAAGGAAGAGAGGGGAACGAACTAAAATAGAAAGGCGGGCTGAAACCCGCCTGAAAGGTGTAGGTGGCTTAGCCCACCACCTCCACTAACATGAAGGAGGCCTGGCCCTGGTCATACAGGGCCTTGACCTCCTCAGCACTGAGGATCTGGCCCTCTTGGAGCCTGATCCTCAGTTGAAATACCACGAGGGCGTCTCCCGCCCTCATGGTGATAGCTGTCCTGTTGAAGGGCACTTCAACCCCCAACAGGACACTTAAAATCTCGGCCGTGGACTGATGGCCAACGGCCGATATAAAACCTTCCCTGAGGAGACTCTTCGCCTCCTC
>Ga0209740_1000167_pt1 | contig 11463 bp, 12 predicted proteins | sample ConCONMetagenome_FD_184733 | JGI IMG/M metagenome (GOLD analysis project Ga0209740, IMG submission 184733) | Hot spring microbial streamer communities from Conch Spring, Yellowstone National Park, USA - CON_C (SPAdes) (version 3) | ecosystem: Environmental > Aquatic > Thermal springs > Hot...
CTGTACCCCTTCCTTATTCCCTCGTCGAGCTCATCATCACCCAAGATGTTTTTGATCCCCAAAAGCCCCCAAAGGTTATAAGCGGTGTGAATGTTATCCACGTATTTCATAGTGATCCTGTCAAGCCCGTAGATCCATCTTCCATCTTCCCCCTGATAATTTATTAACGTTTTAGCGATCTCTCTTGCGGTTTCTTCTTCTCCACCGCTTATAAGGTACGCAAGGGCTCCCAAAACCGAACTGTTAAAAATCCTCAACCTATCTAATGGCGTATAGCTCATCCAAAGGTATCCATTTTCATCCCTGAAAACGTTTAAAGTTTTCTCGTAAAATGGCAAAAATTCCCCAAGATCTATCTTCCAACCGAAAACCTTCCTTGCGCAGTTTAGGGCAAATACCGCAAAGCTCGTTGCTATAACATTTGGCGTTCCAAGGGGAACATAAAATACACTACTCTGCCAAGGAAAGTTATAACCGAAAGCTATCCCACCGTTAGTTTTTATAGCATAACCCTTTAATATCTCCCAAACCTTTCTTGCCCTTTCCTCATCACCCAAGAGGGAATACGTCCAAAGGAAGAGGGCCAAACCCTTTGGGTTATGCCCCTTTGGGATAAGAAGAATTTTCCTAAATTTTTCATCAACCCTCTTAACGAACTGTTGGAACAACAGACGATAAATGGGTAAATTTATCCCTGAAAGTGGAGAGAGCAAACCATCGTAAGGGTCATAACCTTTGTAGTTTTCCCTTTCCGCAAAAGCTAAGATCCTATCCAAGCTCATTCCACTATCCTCCTCTTATAAACGGGAATTTTAAGATGATTTTCACCCTTAAGATAGAAGGTTTATGAACAAATACGGAAGTTTGATTTTGGGCTTAGTTTTCCTTGCTCTGGGTATCTTCATAGGCTCTTTTGGCACAATTTACTTTAAGGGGAAAGCTGAAGGGGGATCGGAGGAAGTGCCGAAGGACGTATATAAAAAGGTTGGGGAGGTTTATATAACAAAGACGGATTTGGAGATGGCTTCCTCTATACCTCAGATCACCGCATCAAAGGAGGATATAGAGAAGGGGATCATAAAACTCGCCCTGTTTTACAACGAGGGAAAAAATTTGGGTTTGGATAAGGACAGTACGGTTAAGAGGTTAATGTACTGGGCGGAGAAGAACGTGGTTGCGGACGCCTTCTATAGGAAATATGTGCTTCCAAAGATAACGGTGGATACGACAGAGGTTATAAAGTTTATAAACGAGCATAAGGAAGAGTTTTCTACTGAAATTGCTATGCTTACGGTTTCTTTTCAGGATCCTAAACTTGCAGATACTTTAAAGAAACTTTTGAGGGACGGAAGTTATGCTGCGAACCTCATGCTTGAGGAATTCGCGAGGGGAGGGAAGATAGGGGTTCAGCCTACCGGTTATCAAAACTTGGGACTTGGAAGGTTCGCCCTAAGCGAAGAGGAATATGGCGCTTTAAGGGGCGCAAAGAAGGGGGATGTTATAGGGCCATTTCAGGTTGGACCGAACGTATTCGTGGTTGCGAAGGTGGTGGATATTAGAAAAACGAATATAAATAAGCTTGACCCACAGGTTAAAAGTATAATATACCAGTTCCTGCTTGAAAAGAGGCGCGTGGAGGTTGAAGATTCAGTTTTTTCCGCCCTTTCCGCTAAGTACAGGAGGTGAGGCATGTTATTTTTGCTTATTTCTCAGCTTGATACGGTTGATAGGATAGTGGCGGTGGTTGGAAATAGGGCGTTTTGGATGTCCGAGGTGGACGAGATAGCCTTAATATACGGGGGGGCTATGGGGATAACACCGGACAAACTCGGGGAGTTTAGGAAAGCGGTCCTTGAGGAACTTGTGAATATGGAGCTTTTATACCTAAAGGTGAGGCAAGATACAACCATAAAGGTTTCCGATCAAGAAATAAATCAAGCCCTTGATCAGCAAATAAACATTCTTATGGGAAACCTGAAAAAAGAGGAATTTGAGGAAAGGCTTAAGGAAGCCGGGCTTACGGTGGATTACCTTAGGGAGTATTATAGGGGTTTTGTGCAGAGAAACCTTTACATCCAAAAGTTTGTTGAGATGAAGATAAGACCGAACATAAAAGTCAGCGATGAGGAGGTTATGAACTTTTATAAAACTTACAAGGATTCCCTAAAACAGCCGGACGAGTATAAGATCGCGGTTATTTCCTTCATAGTTAAACCATCGGCGAGCGAGGAACAGGAATATTACCAAAGGGCGAAAAATATACACGAGAGGTTGAAGAAGGGGGAGGATTTCTCAAGGTTGGCAGTGCAGATGTCGGACGATAGGGAGAGCGCGCAAAGGGGTGGAAATTTAGGCGTGATACCCAAGAACGCATTACCACCGGATTTCATAAAGGAAATAGAAAAAACATCGGTGGGCGGGATCACGAAACCCTTAAGGGGACCTCAGGGTTATCATATCTTTAAAGTACTTGGGAAACAGGATGATTCATACCTTTTGGCTCATATATTGGTGAAAGTTAAACCCTCGCAAAGGGCAAAGAATAATGTTATGGCGCGGGCAAAGAGGGTGGCAAACTTGGCCAAAGCGGGGCAGGACTTCTCAAAGCTTGCTAGGACTTATTCCGAAGATCCAATAAGTAGGGAGAACGGAGGGGATATAGGTTGGGTGAGTGAAGTGGTTTTGCCCAAGAACCTCGCCGAAATCTTAAGAAACGCCAAGGTGGGTGATATAGTTGGACCAATCGAATCTCCCGATGGTTTAACGATAAATATTTTCAAGGTCCTTGATAAGAGGGAGGGTAAGGAGCCCACATACGAAGAAATTAGAAATGTGGTCTTGGGTAGGAAAATAGATGAGCAGTTAAAAAAGCTCGTAGAGGATGCAAAGAAGGAGTTTTATTACAAGATCAACCTATGAGGTTTGGGATATTAACCTTTGTAAGGAGGGCCTTATTAAACGGGGATGAATTTTGGGGTTTTAGGGATGGTTGGCAGGGTGTTGTAGTTTAATCCTTTGGAATACAGGGGCTTTATAAATTCTGCCCTTTCAACCTTGCAAGAAGTTGATGGTTTGGTGGTTATAGGGGGAAAGTGGTGTTCATACCAAAAACCATTGATAACGATATATGGGGTACGGAAAGTATAGGTTTTGATAATTACATTCAACTGCTGAATCCCAAAAGAGGGTTTTTGTGGTCCAGGTTATGGGGAGGCATACGGGTTGGATAGCCCTGTATTTGGGAATATCGGCGGGGGCGGATGTTATCGTAATACCCGAGTGCCAAATAGCGGAAGTCGTTGAAAACAGGAGGAGGAAGGGGAGAAAATTTAGTAAGGTATTCGGATCAGAAGGTTCAATAGGTTTGTTGAGGTAGGGTATGTCCTTAGGGGGGAAGCCCGAGCGCGTATGACAGGCTTATGGCACATACTATGGGAAATTTTGCTTATGAACTTTTATCAAAAGGTAAATTGGTTATGATGTCTTTGCCTTGGACGTTAGCCTTGAGGAATTCCTAAGGGTCAAAATATTTTTTGGATAATATGCTCCATTTATCTGAATTTTATTTTTCTTAAATCCCATTAATTTTTTCTTATGTGGATAATCGCCCTACTTCCCACCAGAGGTTCGGATTATGCTGTAAAGGTGGATACCGCTTTTTGGATCACGTTTTTCTTATCCCTCATCTTCTTTGTGATAATAAACTTCGCCCTTTTGGTGTTCATAATCAAGTACAGGAGAAAGAAGGGGGATGAAGAACCCGGAGCACCGATAAGCCACAACACACCCCTTGAGATCGTATAGACACTTATACCCACCATCCTTTTGTTCGTGATATTCTGGTTTGGATATAAAGCTTACGCCGAGATAAAATGGCCAAAAGAAAAACCTAAGTACGAGATCAGGATAACCGCGAGGCAGTGGGGTTGGACCGCGGAATATTCCGATGGGAAGAAGCTTATAACGGGAACAATAAAGGATGATAGATTCATCACCCCCAAGGATTTTCAGCCTATAATCTTCGTTCCCGCTGGGGAACCCGTACAGTTGATCCTAACCTCCCAGGATGTTATTCACAGCTTCTACGTACCGAAATTTAGGGTAAAATACGATGCGATCCCGGGAAGATATACGAAGATTTGGTTTCAGGCTGAAAGACCCGGAGAATACGAGGTTTTTTGCGCAGAATACTGCGGGGCTTGGCACTCAAGGATGCCTGCTAAGGTTGTAGCCCTTCCCCCCAAGCAATTTGAAAGGTTTATGATGATCCCCGCGGAAAAGTTTAACAATACGTTGGCAAGCATGCCCCTTGATTCCACTTACGCGGTTTTAAATCTCTCGGATAAAGAGTTTGAGGAGTGGTCCGGAGCGCAGGAGAAGCTCCTTTTAGTCATGTCTCCCGCGGATAGGGGGAAGGTTTTATCTCAAAGATTGTGTCAATCCTGTCATTCCTTTGATGGTTCTCCGGGGATAGGTCCGACTTGGAAGGGGTCGTTTGGTCGTACGGTGGAGCTTGCGGATGGTAGGAAGGTGGTTGCGGATGAGAACTATATTAGGGAATCTACACTTCAGCCTCAGGCGAAAATTGTTAAGGGCTTTCAGCCCGTTATGCCCTCCTTCCAGGGGCAATTGACCGAGGAACAAATTTCGGACATAATTGAATTTATAAAGACACTTAAATAAGGAGGTGCAAGATGGAGGCAAAGCTTCGGGAAATTGAAAGCAAAAGAACATACCTTGATGAAAAGGGGATAAGATCCTGGCTCTTTACCCTAGACCATAAGAGGATAGGGCTAATGTACCTATTCACGATCCTTATCTTCCTCCTCGTCGGGGGACTATTTGCCATAATCTTCAGGACGGAGCTCGCATTCCCCGGAAGGCAATTCTTATCACCCGAAGCCCACAACATTTTATTTACCCTACACGGGGCAATGCTCACCTTCCTCGTAATAATCCCACTAATACCCTCCGCCTTGGGTAACTTTTTCCTCCCAATAATGATCGGCGCAAGGGAAGTCGTATTTCCCAGGATAAACCTACTGAGCTATTGGCTTTTCTTTACTGGTGCCTTATTGTTGTTATTTTCCCTCCTTTTATACTCCCTACAGCGCAAACAAGGGCCTGAACGTCTTTATAGTATCCCTTGCGGTATTTATACTCGGCATGTCTTCAATTTTAACGGGTATGAATTTCATAGTGACCGTTCACAAGCTAAGGGCGCCGGGTATGACCTGGGGAAAACTTCCCCTCTTCGTTTGGGCTCTATACGCTACAAGCTTGGTTCAGCTCCTTGCGACCCCCGTTTTGGGTATAACTTTGCTCCTGCTTGGAATGGAGAATCTACTTGGTATAGGATTCTTCGATCCCGCAAAGGGTGGTGATCCCGTCCTATTCCAGCATCTCTTCTGGTTCTATTCGCATCCCGCGGTTTATATTATGATCCTACCTGCCTTTGGTGTGATCTCGGAGCTTGTATCCGTTCACAGTAGAAAACCCATATTCGGATATTGGTTCATAGCGGCATCTTCTTTGGCGATAGCCTTCATAGGTTTCATCGTTTGGGGACACCATATGTTCGTTGCGGGTATGTCTCCAATAGCGGACATTATATTCTCCTTCTTAACTTACCTTGTTGCCATACCTACCGCAGTGAAGATCTTCAACTGGACCGCAACATTGTACAAGGGCAAGATCTCATTTACAACACCTATGCTTTATGCCCTTGGCTTCATTTCCCTTTTCCTTATAGGAGGTTTAACGGGACTATTCCTGGCGAATTTGGGTACCGATATACATCTTCATGATACTTACTTTGTGGTTGGGCACTTCCATTATGTTATGGTTGGAGCGGCGGTATTTGCCTTCTTTGGCGCCCTGTTCCATTGGACACCCAAGATGTTCGGGAGGATGTATAATGAAAGGTGGGCAAAAATTGGTTGGTTCTTCAACTTCCTAGGTTTTAACCTCGCTTTCTTCCCACATTTCATTCTTGGAATACAAGGTATGCCCAGAAGGTACTGGGATTATCCGGCGGAGTTCCAAAGCTTGCATTTTGTTTCAACGATAGGGGCTTATTTAATAGCCTTAGGTGCCTTGATATCCCTTGCGGTCTTTATACACGCCATATTTAAGGGCGAAAAGGCGGAAGATAACCCTTGGGGTGGCAAATCCCTTGAATGGACTATACCTTCTCCTCCCCCGACCGAGAACTTTGAGAAAATACCCGTAGTCAAAGAGGGACCTTACGATTTTGTGAAACACTAAAAGGAGGTAAGATATGGAACAGGTTCTTGAGAAACAGCATGATGTTGAAGAAAAACACGCGGGCTTGGAAGGGGCAAAGATGGGGATGTGGCTCTTCCCTTTTACCGAGCTCCTTCTCTTCGGAGGACTATTCGCCGCTTATGCGGTTTTCCACACGATTTACTCGAAGGATTTTGAGATCGCCCACCATAATTTAAACAGAACCATAGGTTTTATAAACACCTTGATCCTTATTACAAGCTCTCTCACAATGGCGCTTTCGGTTTGGAGCGCCCAAACGAGTAGGAAAGGGCTATTAAACCTCTTCTTGCTTTTAACTATCCTTTTGGGAACGGCCTTTTTAGTGATAAAGTTGTCCGGTGGTATGTGCTACTACCCTACTTAAAACTTACGAAGCTTTAAAGGAGATAGGGGATCTAAAGGTGGGAAGGGATTACAGGGTTTTGGTTTATTCCTTTAATCACAAGAACACGGTTGAGGAGGCAAAACAAAAGTTCAACTCATATTCGCACTTCTTTGGTGAAAATGCGGTCTTTGCGATTGGGGATTCTCTTAACGTTCTGAAGCTCTCGGAGATCTTAGGTTTTAAGTACAAAAAGGTAAAGGAGGGTTTATATTCGCACCCAGTGGCGATATTTGTTACCACCCCCGACGGTAAAACCTCCCAGGTAATATACGACTTCGGCAAAATAAACCCGATGGACTTAAGGCTCTCACTTTTGGAAGCGTCAAAAGGTAAGATAGGGGAAAACAGGCTCATAAACAAGTTCCTTATGTACTGCTTTGAGTACGATTCCGCAAATAAAAGATACGAGCTTGTGGTTTGGAACTTAGTAAAGCTTTTTGGGATACTTAGCATAGGCATAATATTGGTCCTGTATGCATACATTTTCTTTAAGAGGGAGAAAAAAACATAGCCAAAGATAAAATAAGAGCAAAGGCTAACTGCGAAAAGACAAACACGGAATACTTACCTTTCCCGAAAACCCTATAAGACCAATACAAAACTGGTGCAATTTGGGAGAGGGAAACAGCGAAGGCCAAACCTATGTATCCGAAGAAAAAGGAAAGGATCGGTGCCAAGAAAAAATTTGTTATCGTTGATAAGACAAAACCCTCGTTTGCCAACCTCCTCTTAAATAGGGCAAAAAGGTAAGAAAGGAAAATAGAAGAATATACGAAAGCGGGCAATGAAGGTAGATAACCTAAAACCGCCAAATAAGTGTTCTCCGCATCAAGTAGGGTAAATTTCCCCCTAACGAACAAAAGCCTTATTATCATTTCACCAAATATACCGAAAAGGAGGACAAAAAACAAGGAAAAAATTGTGCTGAAAATTATGGACTTTTTGAGTTTTTGAAGTGCCCTACCCTCCTCTTCCGAGCTTTCCTTGGAGAGAACTGTGCCGAAGGATACCCCTATTAGTCCCTGGGGTAGCTGTATTAAGCGGAAGGCGTAATTTAAATAGGCTATGGAGCCCGTGGGTAAGAAGGAGGATATTACCGTGTTTATGAAGGTGGAGATTTGGAGGAAACCGCTGTTTAGGGATATTGAGAGCCAATTTTTGAAAAATTCTGGGATTGCAGGGTGCTTGAAGTTGGGTTTTTGGGGAAGTTCAAAGGTAAAGGGTAGAAGAAAGAGAAACTGCATAACGCATCCGACGAGGAAGGATAAAGCCCCAAGAATTGGGTACTTTGAAGCAAAAAAAAGGGTTATTATCATGCCTAGGTTGAAAAATACGGGGGAGAAACCGGATATAAAAAACTTCCCCCTTGAATTTGCTATTCCCATCTGAAGGGCAGACGCGCTTATGAAGAGGAGGGAAGGGAACGTAAAGAGCATAGAACTCAAAGTAAAGGAGTATTTTTCGGGATCCTTTGAAAACCCCGGGGCTATTACGTTTAGTATAAATGGAGAAAAGAGCATTCCCAAGATCACCGCCATGGAGGTTGCGCCGATTATGATGTATATTAAGGACCAAAGTAATCCCTTGTCTTTCCACCTAACAAATATTGGAACGAAGGCGTTTTGAGATATTCCCTCCGCAAGGATACCCCTCAACATCGTTGGGATCCTTATTGCAACCACCACCGCGTCCGCGTATTGGGTTGAACCCAAAGAATAAGCAAAAACCATCTCCCTTAAGAAACCCAAAACCCTGCTTATTAGGGTTCCAAAGGCGAAGGATAAAGCGGATTTTAAACTCATAAAACGGAATGCAAAAGGAGGTATATGAAACTTGAAATTGGGTAAAGGAAGCTTCCTATTATGCTTATCGGTGAGATGATGGAGATGATGATCAAGATCCAAAGTACCCAAGAGAGCTTTGATTCAATATCGTAGTTTTGGTATAAGTTGGGGAATATTCCCTGAAGGATCCTCCAACCATCAAGGGGAGGGAGGGGTATTAGATTAAAAACCGCGAGGTATATGTTTATCCAAACGAAAGTATCAAGACCAATGGGATTTACGAAGTTTTGGGCAAAGACGCCAACCGATGCCAGAATTATGTTTGATAAGGGGCCGGCGAGGGCAACCATTGCGGTATTTAGGGGTGGGTTTTTGAAGTAGAAGGGGTTTACAGGGACGGGTTTTGCCCAACCGAACCCCACAAGGAGGACCATAAGGAAGCCGATGGGGTCGATATGAACGAGGGGGTTTAGGGATAATCTACCTTCATACTTTGCGGTGCGATCCCCCAACTTATAAGCCATCCAAGCGTGGGCGAATTCGTGGAAGGTTAGGGAAAGGATTAAAAAGGGGCTTATGGCCAGTCTTATTATCAGACTTTCCATAGAAGTTTGTATATCCTCTGCTCAAGTATTCCCAAAAGGGAATACGTTAGCCAGTAAAGAACTATGCCCGCGGGGAAGGTCAAAAATAGGAATACAAAGAGGAGGGATATTAAAATGGATATGCGCTTTGATTGGGGATCTACGTTAGGCTGTAAATAAACGTTTAGCACGCTCACGCCACCCATAATTATAGGAAGAACATAGTAAGGGTCCCTCGCGCTTAGGTCCTTTATCCAGAATATAAACTCCGCCCCCTTTAGCTCTATTGAGTTTTGCAGAACCTGGTATAGGGCGAAAAATATTGGAAGCTGTAGGAAGAGGGGGAGGCAACCGGAGAAGGGATTGAAACCCGCCTCCCTGTAAAGCTTCATGGTTTCCCACTGTAGCCTTTCCGGATCGTTCCCGTAAAGCTTTTGGATCTTTTCCAGCTTGGGCTTTAATTCCTGCATCTTTGCGGATGCTTTATACATATTAATTGAAAGGGGAGAGGTTAGGAGTTTTATAAAAAGCGCCAAGAGGATTATCGCAATCCCATAATTCTTCGTCAAACCCTCAAAAAACGTCAGGACCCAGTATATCGGCCAGGCGAGGAAGGTGGTCCAACCCCCTCCCAGGTCAAAGGCTTTTTCCATATTGGGTTCCATTGAAAGGAGCCTCTTCTCCGCTGGACCAAAAAATACGAAGAATTCCTTGTCCCCCTTTGGATAGAGCCTTAAAGTTATCCTATCCCCGTCCTTGAAGGATACGACGAACCCCCTAAAATCCCAAACCGAAACCATATAGTACCTTGACCTTAAGCCTATCCACCTTACGCTATCGGTATAAAACTCTTGGTTGGCGTTTTGATAGTTAAACTTCTTTAATTTCCCATCAAGGTATTGCACGAAGATCTCTTTCCTCTCGTGATTTGGATCCTCCGTTATTGGGAGGGTTACCTGTAAGGGCCTTTCTTCCTTCAGGGTTATCTTCAGGCGGTAATTACCGAGATTCTCAAGGTTAAATATCTGCGTATCCCTTAAGGGTTTTATAATGTAGCCCGTTACCCTCGCCTTATGCCTCTTATCGTTTAAGCCGTAAATTGCGCCCGTATTCTCATCTATTAGGTATTCGTATCCGCCGGCTTTAAGGGTTATAAGGGGGGGTTCAGGGGAGGCCTTTATAACCGTTTCCTCCTTTTTTTCGGTTTGCTGTTTAAAGAGCTCTTCCCTTCTGGGCCTTAGGACAAAATAGTCCCAAAGGAGCAAAAAGGTCATTACGAAGATAAAATATAGGATTATCCCCCTTGTTCTGTTCATCACCTATCAACGTCCCCAAAAACCGGATCTAAGGAACCCAAGATGGCAGTAATATCCGCTATGTAATGTCCGAGTAATATATGCTGTATTGCCATGAGGTTTGAGTAGGATGGGGAGCGGAGTTTTACCCTCGCGGGTTGGGGCTTTCCGTCGGAGTATATAAACGCCCCAAGCTCCCCCCTCGGGCTTTCCACTTTGGCATAAACCCAAGTGTTCGGGGGAAGCTTTATACCCACGGGCGTCTTCACGGGCATACGGGAGCTTATAGGACCTGAGGGTAGCCCATCTATAACCTGTTCAATTATTTTGAGGGATTCAAAGAGTTCAAGGTACCTTACGGTGGCCCTTGAGAAGGCGTCTCCCCCCTCCAAAGTTATTACGTTAAACTGTAAATCGTTATATGAGGAGTATCCGTCCGCTTTCCTGACGTCGTATGGCACACCGCTTGCCCTTAACGTGGGTCCGGATGCCCCTATTCTCAGGGCCAAATCCTTCGGTAAAACACCAACATTCACCGTCCTCGCTTTGAATATTGAGTTAGTTAAGAAAGGTTCATAATCCTCAAAGGACTTCCTTAGATACTTAACGGTTTCCTTGACTTTCCTGTCAAAACCTGCAGGGACGTCGTACCTTACCCCACCTATAAAGACGAAGTTGGGATGGAACCTTGAACCCGTAAGGATCTCTTTAAGATCCAAAAGTTTTTCCCTATCCCTAAAACAGAACATGGCTAAATTTGTGCCACCCCCAAACGCCCCACCGAGGTCAAGCCCGTAAGTTCCTATCGCCACAAGGTGGGATGTGATCCTCTCTATCTCCGATAGTAAAACCCTAAGGTATTGAGCCCTTTTCGGCACCTCTATTCCCGCCCCTTTTTCCACCGCCAAAACGAAAGCTAAGGCGTTTAGTGATGGGGCAAGGTAATCGTTCCTTTCAAGGATTGGAGGAATATTGTCGTACCCCCTATACTCGCAGAGCTTTTCAACCCCCCTGTGAAGATAACCTATTACGGGCTCAACCTTAAGGATCTTTTCCCCTTCAAGGTGTAAGATCAACCTTAGGACCCCATGCGTTGATGGGTGCTGGGGTCCCATATTTAGCACAAG
>Ga0209740_1000170_pt1 | contig 11441 bp, 14 predicted proteins | sample ConCONMetagenome_FD_184733 | JGI IMG/M metagenome (GOLD analysis project Ga0209740, IMG submission 184733) | Hot spring microbial streamer communities from Conch Spring, Yellowstone National Park, USA - CON_C (SPAdes) (version 3) | ecosystem: Environmental > Aquatic > Thermal springs > Hot...
CTCACTACCCGGAAATAATCGACCCCGATATCGTGGACAAGGTTGTTGTTCTAAGGCTCAACCCTTTCGAGCTTGAGAAGAGGCTCTTAGAGAGGGGTTGGGGGAGGGAGAAGGTTAACGAGAACGTTACGGCTGAGATACTCGGGACGGTTTCAGTGAACGCTTTAGAAGCCTTCGGGGACGACAGGGTTTACGAGCTGGATGTTTCCGGGAAGAGCGTTGGAGAAGTACTCGACGAAGTCTTTGCGGTCGTGAAGGGAGAGGCCCGGTTCGAACCAGGCTTGAGGATTAACTGGCTTGAGCAAATCCCCGCGGAAGCCTTGGACAGGTTTAACAATTACGGGGGTGATGGCAACGGTTTTTAAACTAGCATCATGGAGCGAGCTTGAGAGAATGGTTTCCAAGGCGGACATCGTGCTAATGGTTCTTGACGCCAGGACGCCCTTAGAGACCTTCAGCAGGAGGCTCGAGGCGGTGACGGCTAAGCACGGTAAGCAACTGCTCCTCGTTCTCAACAAGAGCGATCTGATACCCAGGGATGTTGCCGACGAGTGGAAAGAGTTTTTCAAGACCAGGGGCTACCACGTGGTCTACATTGCTGCAGCCAGGCACATGGGCACTCTAAGGCTTCGCCGAGCAATCAAGCACTTGGCCAGGGAGTTCCCTGTAACGGTCGCTGTGGCGGGGTATCCAAAGGTGGGTAAGTCCTCAATAATCAACGCGCTGAAAGGACGCCACTCAGCCCCAACTAGCCCCTATCCTGGAAGCCCAGGCTACACCAGGAGCTTCCAACTCTACAGGATTGACGAGGACATCTACATGATCGACGCCCCGGGTGTAATACCTGTGGAGGGAGGGGATTTGGAGAGAGTTCTAAGAGGATATCCGCCGGAGAAACTGAAAGATCCGGTAAACCCTGCGATTGAGCTAATAAAGAAGATCCTGAGCTACAATAGGGAAGCATTCGCCATAGCCTACGGTATTGAGGCGCAGGATCCGCTAAGCATTCTCGAACAATACGCTGTTAAGAGGGGATGGTTTTACAAGACCACTAAGGAGCCATTGATAGAGGAGGCTGCGAGGGCTATTATAAGGGATTATCACGATGGTAGGATACCTTTTTATGAGAGGCCTGGACAATTAAGTAGTTGAGAGTGCCAGATCATGCCTGTTAAGGTAAATATAGCGGGTGAGAGGAAGCCGAAGATTGTTGAAGTATCCAGAATCAAGGTTAAAGACCTGCTCGCAGAACTAGGGCTGAATCCTACCGAGTACGTTGTTCTAAAGGATGGTGAAATACTCGTCGATGATGACGAGGTTGTTGACGGGGAGGCGATAACGGTTTTCACGGTCAAGTCGGGAGGGTAGGGGTTGAGAGGGGTGACGGGTACGCTCAGTCCAGAGGAGCTTGAGAGGTATAGTAGGCAGATTCCCGTGATCGGGGTTGAGGGCCAGCTGAGGCTTAAAAACTCGAGCATCCTGGTTGCGGGAGCCGGGGGGTTAGGATCAGCTGTCTTATACTACCTAGTTGCCATGGGTGTTGGCAGGATAATCGTTATAGATGAAGGATTAGTTGAGTTGAGCAATCTTCAAAGACAAATCCTCTACACGGTTGATGACATAGGCAGGCCAAAAGCAACCGTTGCCTACCACAAGCTGAGAAAACTCAACCCTAATGTCGAGATAACACCGGTTCATGCGAGGATTACCGAGGAAATAATAGACGACTATGTGAAAAGCGTTGACGTCGTTGTAGACGCACTGGACAATTGGGAGACCAGATTTATTCTAGACAAGGCTTGCTGGAGGTTTGGAAAACCCCTGGTTCACGCAGGGGTCGGCGAATTCTACGGTCAGGTAACCACGATAATTCCCGGTAAAACCCCTTGCTTAAGATGCCTGTTCCAAGGGGTTGATAAGGCGGAGAAGAAGCCAGTGATAGTTATGGGTCATATACCAGGCTTGTTAGGGTTGTTAGAGGTTAATGAGGTAATTAAAATAATTCTCGGTGTGGGAGAGCCATTGACTAATAAACTAGCCTTGTTCAATGCTAAAACAAACAGCTTGGAAATAGTTGAGATTAAGAAGTTTGAATGCCAAGTATGTCAGGAATAGAGTTTTCAACCACCCATTTCAGGAGTTATCAGCGTCACCCTGTCGCCATCTCTTAACGGGGTGGTGAGCGAGATGGTTGGGGTATCGTTCACGTATGTTACAAATACGAACTGGCCTTCAAGGAACTTGGTGAAGATCCTTGGGTTAACTGTTTCACCAAGTTTTTTCAACAGATCGTAGAGCGTTGCGTTCTCAGGTAGTTCTACCGTTATTATTGATTTCTGGGAGAGCTCGCTGGCTCTTCCGAGGAAGACCACTGTTATCTTCAAAAGCCCCACCCTTATTCAATATGACGTCATCCCCCTATATTTTCCTTCACTACTACAACTCTATCCGCGCTTGTGACTTCCGCATCATATTTTTCAACGAGTTTATCGTTTACGAGAACGAGAATGCTGTACCCCTCTATATCCTCCTTCAACCACTCTAACAGGTTTTTCAAAAGCGTTTTCTCAACACTGAAGCATCTCTCAACATGATCAGGAAGTATTTTAACGCAGAGCAATTCCTAAAACCCTTAACCACGCTTTTTTGAGAAATAGATTTTCTCTCTTAAAAATGTTGAAACACGTGAGGAGTTGGGGTCGAAAAAGAACTATAGCAAGGTTTTAAAACGGTGCGAACACTCCTATGAACACAAGCCATGCAAGTGTAGTTTTAGCTGTTAAGCTTAGTATAATGTACATTCTCTCGCCGTAGAGATAAGCAGATTCCCCTCACGCATCCAGGCTACACAGTTTACATTAAGTAGCATAAGGCTCCGCCACATGAAGGGAGATGCGATGATAATAGTGACTACACCTGGCAAGATAATAATGCCGAGTTCGGAAAAACCCGGCTCACGAGCACAGTCTATAGAGAATTATCTTACGCCTGCCCCTACTCACAGGTTCCTCGCACACCAGGCCTTCTCTCATGAGAGATTTAATGGCTTTGTAAACCCCTCTTAGAGAGGACTCGGGGTTATTCCTCCATACTTCGTAAGCTGTTGCCCTGTCTAGGTTCTCGAGGGTCTTCAACACCTCCTCAGCCAGCTTGCTTCTCCTTCTCCTCGATCTAGGCTTGTAGCCGATGGTTAATACGGCGATTGAGCCCTGAATGTTCTTCGCTACTTGGAACCCCATTGCGGAGAGGGGCGCCGTGTATATTCCCTTTCTGAGGAGATGATTAAACGAGTCTAGGGCGTCCTCACTGGAGGCCCTTACGATCTCTACCCGATCCATGTTTTTCAAGAAGTCGGGGATTACAGCGCCTTCCGGGAATACGGCTACCACTTTCAAGTCTATTGCCAGCCCACTTTTCTCTAATTCGCTTAGTCCTTTCGCGAGGGAAAACGCTAGAACACCGGTCATTGCAGGGACGACAATGTATTCAATGCTAACCCTCTTCTCACATATTTCGAAGACAATCGTCTTCAAGCCCTCTACCGTCAACGCGCTAGTGTACTCAACGGGGACCCCCACGCTGTTTCCACACGCTGAAAGCTCTCCCCGGCTAGCCAGCTCGAATAAGTCGTCAACGTCTATTTCAAGCGGTTTTTCAACGCAGTAGTGTGCTCTTACCCCGCGAGGAAGGTAGTATGAAAGAGACCTTGTGAAGTCGGGCTCGTATCGTACCTTTATTCTCCTAATCCCACTGGATGCGATGTGGCCTGAAATAAGGGCGGAGGCTCTATCCGCGTAGCTACCCGTTGGGTTAAACCGTTCGTTTTTAACGAGGACTCCGTCGAGCTCCATGATAGGCGTTAAGCCCTCTCCACGAGTGGACGCGACGTGCATCTGGGGGAGGAGGCTGCCATACCTCAGTATGCCGGGTTTTGATTCGTCGACTTTGAAAACGGGAGCTTCATATTCTATTATAGGTATGCCTCCGCAAAAAGGGCAACTAGTTAAGTACCCATTCTCTCCAAGCTCTCGGTTACAAACACTGCATTTTACCTTGTGTTGTTGCAAAACAAACCCATGTCTTTCTATCTCTTGGCGAGGCTTATTAAGTACTCGTATATTTTCTTGTCCCCGGTGATCTCGGGGTGGAACGAAATAGCGATTAAACTGCCCTGCTTTGCGGCCGCGCCCACTCTTCCAATTGCTGGATGATCTATGTAGCCCGTTATTTTCGCCGGGCTCCAAGCATCCGATATAACAGGTGCCCTTATGAAAGCGGCTCTAACCTCGCCAATGTCTTCTATGTATACCGTTGCTTCGAAAGACTCGTTCTGTCTTCCAAACGCGTTTCTCGTCACCGCTATATTCATTAATCCAAGCGTGAACTGGCCCGTCTCACCAACCACTCTGTCGATTACTTGCTTGGCCAGGATTATTGCCCCTGCACAAGTCCCCAGTACCGGATTCCCTTCTTCTGCATATTCTACTATGGCCTGCGAGAGCCCCATTTGCGATATCAGATTGCCAATGGTTGTCGACTCGCCGCCGGGTATGATCAATGCTTTGATCTCTCTCAATTGCTCGCTCCTCTTAACGTAGACCGCTTCAACACCGAGCTCTTTCAGCAACTGCGCATGCTCCAGGTAGTCGCCTTGAAGAGCTAATACACCTATCTTCACGGCTACTCACCTCTCACCTGCATCAATTGCTCTGGCTTCAAAGTCCTAATGTCAATGCCCAGCATCGCATTCTTCTCAGACACCATTTTCTGCGCTTCGACAACGGTTTCTGGGTCGTCGTAGAAGGCCGTGGCGAGCACGATAGCTCTTGCCCTTGTAGCTGGATCGCTACTCTTGAATATACCCGATCCCACGAACACACCGTCCGCCCCGAGCCACATCATGAGCGCTGCATCGGCTGGTGTAGCTATTCCTCCCGCCGCGAAATTCACCACTGGTAGTCTGCCGAGTTTTGCGGTGAGGAGGGCCAACTCATGTGGCACCTTGTTCTCCTTGGAGTAAATCCATATCGCCTCATAGTCGCCCTCAATGTAGTACCCCCTTAATAAGGAGATATCCCTGTTTACCATTTTCATGTGCCTGACGGCCTCTGCCACGTTGCCTGTTCCGGGCTCTCCCTTCGTTCTAATCATTGAAGCTCCTTCATAGATTCTTCTAAGGGCTTCGGGCAGGCTTCGCGCCCCGTTCACAAAGGGCGTTTTAAACCTCCACTTGTTGATGTGTGCCTTCTCGTCAACGGGAGTTAAAACCTCGCTTTCATCTATCAAGTCCACCCCTAGCTCTTCGAGTAGCCTGGCCTCCTTTTCATGTCCTATCCTGCACTTTGCAGATACAGGGATGGTTATCGCATCCATAACGCTCTCTATGACTTTTAAATCGGCTGTTCTCGCGACACCGCCCGCCATTCTCACATCGTATGGTAACTTGTCTAAAACCATCACGCCCACTGCGCCGCTTTCCTCGGCTATTCTCGCCTGCTCCGGGGATGTAACGTCCATGATAACTCCGCCTTTCAGCATCGAGATAAAGCCATATTTGACGAGGGGTGTCGCGCTCTCTACTACTAATCCCTCCTCTACGGCTCTATCCCTCGCCTCGAGCAACTCGTAGATCAGGTCCCTGAGCTTTCCGAGAAATACATACCCGTCGACTAGCTTCATTTAAAAACCACCAGTGAGGAACAATCGAGAGGAGGATTGTTAAGACTTGTTGAACGTTCAATAAAAAAAGTCTTTTTCAAGCTACAGGCACTTCCCCCATGAGAGACGAGAGTGAGGCATGTTGCTTTACACATTGCAATTTCTAGATCATGTGAAACGTTTTGTATAAAATATTCGAACCGGAATCTGTGGGATGTATGTTTAAATGATACCAATGCTCCATCCTAAGGCTATTGAAATCTGGATGATCGTGGGGACTAACGCTATTTTCAACCAGGACCTCCACGTAATCTTGACTTTCTCTCTATCAAGAAGCCCAATAGCCACTATGTTGGCTGTGGAACCGATTGGAGTGAAGTTGCCTCCCAATACGCTCCCGTATAGCAGGCTCCAGTAGATTTTCTTCGTTGAAAATAATGCTTCTATGGTTTTAACAATCGGTGTGGCCGCCACTATCACGCTTAAATTATCTAGTAGGCTGCTTAAAATTGCCGAGAAAACTAGCATCAACTCCCCCAGTATCCCCGGGTCTCCGTCGCTCGTGGGCATCCCTGCCTCGATGACTAGGTAAGCTAGTTTGGAAGCAATCCCGGTGTATAGGAGGGAGAAACCGAGCATGAAGAGCGATATGAAGAACAGTATTGAAGGCCATTCAACTCCTCTCGTTATAGCGTGCTCCAGTTTTCCAGGGCCGTAGACTAATCCTGCGACCAATATTAGAGTGTACGGTATGAAGGAGAGGAGGGAGTGCGGCTGGATCTCGCTACCGGAGAAGCTTGTTAGGATCTCTGCGGTGATGTCAACCGTGGACACTGTTACAAGGAATACCAGTACGAGCAACGCTCCCATTTTAACCTTCCTAAGATCCTCTTTGCGTATGTTGGAATAGTATGCTTCTATTCTCTTCGTAACCTTATTCTTACTGAGCTCGTTTGCCAGGGTTCTAAGGTAGTTCTTGTTTAAAATATAGATAGCGGTGTAAACAACTATTAAGAGAATAAATGATAAAGGCAGTGATTTCGACAAGAAGTCTTTAACGGAGAGCTGTGCCGTGAAAGACAAATATATTCCAATAGGGTTTCCAACCGGTAGTGCCATGCTACCAGTATTGGTTGCTAAAATCGTGGCAACCGCAAGCATATACACGTCCTGGCGTGTGAGTCTTTTTATCTCGAACACTAGAAAGATCACGTAGACAATGCTGGTTGCCTCATCAACAATCATTGCTAGAAACCAGGCGAAGAATAAGAGTGTAAAGAAGAGTTTGTTGACCGAGCCGTTTGAGAATTCGAGTATTTTGATCGCGAGATACTCGAAAACACCTAGGGATTTGAGGATGAAGGCTAATGTCATGCTACCTATGAGGAATAAGATTAGATTCCACTCCACACCTGTGATCATGTTTTGAGGAGGCACTATGCCGAGGATTGTTACCAGGGATATTCCAAGGAAAACAGCATAGTAGCGGTACTCCATAGACAGTATTGTCAACCCTATGACGGCTAGGAAAAGCCCTAGGGAAACGGATTGCTTGAAAATACTTGATAAATCATTAATGCTGTCCCTGTTCCCAGTAACCGCTCTCCAGTACTCGACTATCTCGGAGCCGACAGGGGTGTTAGGGATTGCTACACAGTAGGAGATTAGGGTTGAAAGGGTGAATGAGAGCAGGAGTATTAAAGCTGTTTTTCTCCACATGAGAACACCTCATGCTTGTTATGAAGCAGATTTGTTATTTAGGAGGCCACTTCCTGTCGAAGAATATGTTCTTCCCCGTAACGGACAATGGGATCCCGTATACTACGTCTGCCTTCAGCAACCCGAGCTCCTGAGCTGCAACACCTATAGTGAACATTACCCTGTTGTCTATGTTGAGCAAGCTTGCCGTTTTAACGGCTGATCCTATTGCTATTCCAAGATTAACCAGTGAATTGACGATATCGGGATCCAGAATCCATTCACTAGGTTTGTTTAACTGTAGGTTTGAAACACTGCACCCTATCAGGACGACCGCTAGGCTGTTTCTAACATTTTGAGCATCTCTCCTGAAGAAATCCCCGTACTCAGGGGCAAGCTCCTCCATTTTCAGGGCCAGCTCCTCCAGCTCCTCTTTCGAATCGAGCACTAGTGTTACAATGTTGTCAACTCCCCTAGCCTTTGGAGCCGTCTTTGCCGACGCCACCATTAACTCCGCGGCTGTTTTCACAGCGTTTTTTACCGCGTCCTGTTCGGTAATCACAGGGGTTCACCGAAGCTGTTTTAATTAAGGGTGTTGTTTAAATACATGCATCCGCCCTCATGTTATACAAAAACACTTCCGTAATCCCTATGCTTCCGCTGTGCGGGCACGGTTTGGACCTGGTTTTTTAAACAATGTGCAATTTCTTCAAACATGTTTAGTCTTATCGATACTGTAACGTGATCAAATAGGGTAGTTAATCGCTAATTAACTTAACCTTGGTCCAGTTAACCAGCGATCTCCTCGTTGAATCCCTCGCTTATATTTTCAGCGAATGGTTAGCTTGATCAATGATCGGGGGTACCTCCTTTATACAAATAAAACCATGAGAGGTCTGCTACCCATCAACAACAATGTGCAAGCTAAAGCGGCAGCAGGCTACAGGCTAATACCTTCGAGACAACTCCCTGACCTAACAAGTGTAAACGGGCTAGGTAGTTTCGTTTAACTCCTCCTAGATCAGGCGGGCTCGGTATTACGCTTGGTTTCTCAACAATGTTTCAGTTTCCGTAAACTTTTCATAAAATAATCTACTGTTATTTCAAGCGTGAACGAATGTTGATTCATTGATAAGTGTTCCTTATCCTTGAGTAACACGGAAACCTCCCCATCACTATTGAAACCTAGTGAAGTATATAGGTTGTTTAATCTGAACCCTTTTAGATCAAGTGTTTTAGGTAATACCTGTCGATTTTTGAACAAAGATGCATCAATCTCTTTCAAAAACATGGTTCATAACCAAGTTTTGTTAAAAACATAGTTGTTTGGTAATTTATTCTTTAGTCTTTGTTTTCAACGCTGTAGTGATCTCTATTAATGCTGGGATATTCTTAGTCTTAGTTATTTTTAATTGAACAGCATCAATAAATAATACAATATCGCTGTCCGGCTCCGGAATAATCGCCCTACCATCAATCAGAACCCTGTCCGGTAGGGTACTGTATGATTCGAAGAAAGCGCCGAAAACATCCACTCTCACCCCGCCTTTCTTATACTCCAGCTTCAGTTGCAATCCACCACCCCCGCGAACACCAAGCCTGGACGCGATGAGGCCCATGTTATCCACACTTAACTTCTCTCCAGACTCTTAAATACGTTACAGATCGCTCAGCCCTGGGACAACGCTCCTCGCCTTCTCCAGGAGGCTCGCATACCATTCAGGGAGCCTCAGTTCATGCATGATCCTGCCCGGGGTGTACGGTTTTAAATCCAACACTGGGGTACCGTTGAAAACGTCCAATCCATTTACGCGTAGAAACCTGCCACTAACGCTCGTCAACTCAACTATTGAAACCCCTAACGGGTTTGGACGGTAAGGGGAGTCGGTTGCGAAAACCCCTACTAACGGTAGCTCCTCTGGTTTGAAACCATATTTCACAAGCCTTCTCGGCTTGACCAGTAGCGTCTTCCTGTCCCGGTCAATTGCCTTGTGCAGGAACGTTACAAGGATTATGTGTGAGAACCCTTCCAGACCCTTCAAACCCTCCTCGTAATCCGGGAATATCTCAACAATCCCTGGGACCCCGCCGATACTGTTCTTAACTTCTTCATCATCTGCTTCGACATGGACGACTCCAATAGGCTTGAGCTCTATTTTAAACTCCGCCATGTTAGAGGACACCGTTTACGAGATGTTAATATTCTCGGGCAGTAATTAATATTCGTGGAGAGCTTTATGAGCGAGGTAACAGTAATCGGTTTAGGAAGAGTCGGGTTTAGAACGCTTAAACTATTGCAAGAGCTGCTTCCCCACGCAAGCTTCAACGCTGTCGACGCGAACCCAGGGGTTAAACCCTTGGCTGAGGCCCTAGATAGGACGGTGTTCCATGTATATTCGCAGAACGTGTTGAAAGAGCTCGCGAGCAGGTCAGACTTAATCGTAACAGCCCTACCATCCTCTACAGCCTTCCCTATCCTGAAATCCCTTGCTGAGGAATGCGTTAACATTGTTGATGTTTCATTCACGAGGGAAGACCCCTACCTGCTCGAGCCCGTAGTGGAGAAGTGTGGAACGGTGTTCATACCTGACGCCGGGTTCGCCCCAGGCTACAGTAATTTGGTCGCCGGGTACGTGGGGAGGGAGCTAGGGGGGTAGGAAAGCATAGACATAATGGTTGGAGGCATCCCCAGCTACCCTGTCCCACCCCTAGGCTATGTTGTAACGTGGAATCCTTTAGACCTCATCGAAGAGTATAAGAGGCCTGCGAGAATCATTCGCAACGGGGAACTTATAGCAGTGGACCCGTTGTCCGAAACCATTACGGTTAATGTTGAAAGCGTTGGGAGGCTTGAAGGGTTCGTGTCAGACGGCTTGAGAACCCTGCTGAGAAATATCAGGGCGAGAAACATGAGAGAGGTAACTCTGAGATGGCCCGGGCACATAGGCTTCATGAAGCTCCTGAGAGACCTGGGGTTGATGAGCGAGGAGTATTTGGAAATTGACAATATCAGCGTGCAACCTGTGAAGCTCCTGGCTAAAATCTTCGAGACAAGGCTGAAAGCGGATGTCAACGATTTAGCAATCCTACACGTGGAGACAACGGGGGCTGGTGGGGAGAGGTATGTTGAGACAGCTGTTTTACAGGGCACGAGGGAGAACCCTGCGACACCATACTTCACAGCCCTCGTTCACGCGTATACTTCATACCTGGTTGCGAAAGGACTCGTCGAGCCAGGTGTCCAGCCCCTAGAAAACATGAGCGAGCACAAACATGGATTCCAGGAGTATTTGGAAAGTAAAAACGTCAAAATAATGATCAAACGCTGGTAGGGAGGACAATGTTTTCAGAAGCTGATGCCCTCGGGAGAAGCATATTATTCGGGTTGATACCTGCCCTGGGAACCGGTATTGGAGGTCTAATAGGGGTTTTAACGCCTCACTCGAGAGAATCCTACATGGACTTAGGCCTAAGCTTCGCGGCAGGGTTGATGCTGGTAGCGTCTTTCACAAGCCTACTTATCCCATCTATAGAGCTCTCCAACATTTACGTAGCGTTGGCGGGCTTGATAACTGGGGTGGCAATGATCTTTCTCATAGATAAGCTCACCCCGCACGAGCACTTGGAGGAGAGGTTTGAGGGCCCTGCTAGATACAAGGGAAGGGTGAAGACGCTCTACCTAATGGTTTTCGCACTGCTCATTCACAATATCCCCGAGGGAATGGCTGTTGGGGCAGGCTCAGCACTTGTTTTCGAAAAAGGATTGGCTTTGTCAATAGCAATAGCCATCCAGGACGTGCCCGAGGGCTTCGCGGTCTCCTATCCATTGATAGGTTTGACAGGCAACCGGTTTAAAGCCTTCTTAATAGCGGCTCTCTCCGGGTTTAGTGAAACACTTGCAAGCATGTTAACGGGCTTGCTGATAGAGGTGGGGCAGGGGTTGATACCCTTCATACTCGCGTTGGCCGCCGGGGCAATGATTTACGTTGTAAGCGACGAGGTGATTCCTGAGACCCATAAGTACGGGCATGAGGATGTTGCGACAATAGGGTTTGTAACAGGGTTTATAACGATGCTACTCCTGG
>Ga0209740_1000172_pt1 | contig 11392 bp, 13 predicted proteins | sample ConCONMetagenome_FD_184733 | JGI IMG/M metagenome (GOLD analysis project Ga0209740, IMG submission 184733) | Hot spring microbial streamer communities from Conch Spring, Yellowstone National Park, USA - CON_C (SPAdes) (version 3) | ecosystem: Environmental > Aquatic > Thermal springs > Hot...
GCTTTTCAACCGAGTAAGCAGGTGGAGGAAAGGGATTACCTTACTTGCTTACCTTTATGGCTACGCTATAGGCTATAGCTTTTTCAGGAAGTCTCAAATATGGGGGTAATTTCTCACCCGACGTATGTATGGATTGTAATTTTAGGACCAACTCAGATGAAATGTGGTATAATAATTCATAATAAAAGAAGGAGGAAAAAGAGATGAATAAAAGCAAACGTATTCTTGTAACGGGTGCTGGTGGGTTTATCGGACATCATCTTGTAAAGAGATTAAAAGCTGAAGGATACTGGGTTAGGGGAGTTGACATCAAATATCCAGAATTTGAACCAAGCCCCGCAGATGAATTTGAATTGCTTGATTTAAGGAGGTGGGATAATTGTTTAATTGCGACTCGAGGAATTGACGAGGTTTATCACCTCGCTGCTGATATGGGTGGTATAGGATATATAACAACTTATCATGCAGATGTTGCAAGAAATAATATTCTTATAAATGCACATATGCTTGAAGCCAGTAGGATTAATGGTGTTAAGAAGTTCCTGTTCACCTCATCTGCATGTGTCTATCCACGATATAGGCAAAATACACCAGATGTGTCGCCATTAAAGGAAGAAGATGCATATCCTGCAGACCCAGAGCCAGGATATGGATGGGAAAAATTATTTACTGAAGAGTTGTGCAGGTATTATTGGCAGGATTACAAATTTGAAACAAGGATCGTTAGATTACATAATGTTTATGGACCGCTTGCGACATATGAAGGTGGGCGAGAAAAAGCCCCAGCTGCAATTTGTAGGAAAATTGCACTCGCAAAAGACGGGGATGAAATTGAGGTATGGGGGGATGGAAATCAAACAAGGTCTTTTTTGTATATTGATGATTGCATTGAGGGATTGATAAGGATTATGGCTTCGGAATATAGAGAGCCATTAAATCTTGGATCTGACAGGTTGGTCACCATAAATGAATTGGTTGATATAGTTGCTAAAATTGCTGGTAAAAATATAAAGAAAAAGCATGACCTTAAAAAACCGCAAGGTGTTAGAGGTAGAAATAGTGATAATACAAGATTGAGACAGGTTTTGGGTTGGGAGCCACAGATACCACTTGAAGTTGGGCTTGAGAAAACATATAAATGGGTTGAAAGTGAACTCAGGAAAAAAGGAGTGATTTAAGTTTGGTTCAGAGGATGGTGAATTTTTAAGTGGAGAAGTAGAAATGGACGAGAGTTATTTTGGAGGCAGAAGGAAGGTTGAAAAACGAGATTTTCAAAAACATCCAATAGGTTTTGGTTTAGATAAAGAGATTGATCTAAATAGTGAGGAAAGCATATTAAAAATTCTTTCAAAACTTGGCATTTCTCTCAACTCTTCGTATCCCAACTCTAATGTTTCAGTTACCATCTGGGGTTCTGGAGAGGTTTACCAGGAGTTTTTACATGTAGATGACCTTGCAGATGCTTGCGTATATTTGATGGAAAATGTAGATGCAGAAGTAATGGGCAGACTTTGTCCAGATTATTTTGTAAATGTAGGAACAGGAGTGGATATTAAGATTAAAGAGCTTGCTATTATGATAAAAGAAATTGTGGGTTTTAAAGGCGACATTATACATGATTTAAGCAAGCCAGATGGAACACTTAGAAAGCTTTTAGATGTTAGTAAGGTTAAACAGCTTGGCTGGGAGCCAAAGATAGGACTGGAAGAAGGGATAAGGAGAGTTTATGGTAATTATTTATGCATAAGAAAGGGGTGAATTATGCGTAAACGTGTTTTGGTAACAGGAGGTGCTGGATTTATAGGTTCACATTTATGTGAGAGATTATTGCAAGAAGGTCATGAAGTTATCTGCGTTGATAATTTTTATACTGGGACAAAGGACAACATTAAGCACCTAATGAATAATCCTTATTTTGAAATTATTAGGCATGATATAACCTTTCCTTTGTATGTAGAGGCAGATGAGATATATCATTTAGCATGCCCTGCTTCACCAGTTCATTATCAAAAAGACCCAGTATTTACAATTAAAACCGCTGTCCACGGGACGATAAATATGCTTGGATTAGCAAAAAGGACCAGAGCTAAAATTCTTTTAGCTTCTACGAGCGAGGTTTATGGAGATCCGGAAGTTCATCCGCAACCTGAAGAATACTGGGGGAATGTTAATCCTATTGGCCCTAGGGCTTGTTATGACCAAGGTAAGAGATGCGCAGAGACATTATTTTTTGATTATCATAGGCATCATAAAGTAAAAATAAAAATTGCAAGAATATTCAATACCTATGGTCCACGGATGCAAATTAAAGACGGGAGAGTTATAAGTAATTTTATCGCGCAAGCCTTGAAAGGGGAAGATATCACAGTATATGGAGATGGGTCTCAAACACGAAGTTTTTGCTATATAGATGATATGATTGAAGGCTTGATTAGATTAATGAATACTCCTGATGAGATAATAGGTCCGATTAATTTGGGTAACCCTAAAGAGACGTCCATTTTAGAGCTCGCCCAAAAGATTATACAATTGACAGGGAGTAATTCTAAAATTGTTTTTAAGCCATTACCTCAAGATGACCCACGCAGAAGATGTCCTGATATTACTAAAGCAAAATTAATACTTAACTGGGAACCTAAAATTTCTTTAGAAGAAGGATTAAAAAGAACCATAGAGTATTTTAAGCAAAAATTAGGAGTATAAGTTTTTGATTTTTAATTTATAGAAATCAAAGACATAAAATAAAAAGGCTCTCGTGTATCACTAACTATTTGGGACCCTGGGGAAGTTTATAGAGAGTTTTTGTATGTTGATGACCTTGCGGATGCAAGCTTATATTTGATGGAGAATGTGGATACCAAAGATATGGCAAAGCTCTGTCTGGACTATTTTGTGAATAAGGATGTTAAAATCAAAGACCTTAAGTACGTAATAAAATCTATTGTAGGATTATATTGTGAGATGGTGAGATAAGGTATAATAGAACTACGCCCGAGGGAACGCCGACATGAAAGTGGAAGCTTTAAAGCTTGGATTACAACAGGTTCTTAACCATCAGGGTATAAGGCGATATGGGGCAAACACTTTATGGCTTTTTGCAGAACAGGTTTTACGAATGGTTGCTGGATTTTTGGTAGGAGCATGGGTTGCAAGGTATTTAGGTCCAGAAAAGTTTGGATTGTTAAGCTATGCTTTGGCTTTTGTATTTATTTTTCAAGGGATAGCTAAGTTAGGGCTTGATGGGATAGTGGTTAGGGATTTAGTCCAAGAACCAGAAAAAAGGGATGTATATCTTGGCACTTCGTTTTGGTTAAAACTCGTTGGTGGTGTAATCACTTTCCTAATCATTGTCATTATATTATTTATTCAATCTATTTTTACTTCTAACTTTTTCAGTGAAACAAACATTTATATTTTAATAATCGCTTTTGGAATTATTTTCCAAAGCCTTGAAGTAATTGATTTTTACTATCAAGCGAAAGTTCAGGCTAAGTATATTTCTATAAGAAGAATTGTTCAACTGATTTTTTCTTCTATTATAAAGATATTTTTAGTTTTAACAGGTGCCGATCTGATATGGTTTGTGTTGGTTAGTCTTTTTGATATAATATCATTATCTATAATGGGATGGTTAATTTATAGGTCTCAAGGGCTACCAAATTTTGTAAGGTATTTTGATATGGAGATTGGAAAGAAATTATTAAGGGATAGTTTGCCGTTGTTATTAAGTAGTATAGCTATCTCAATTTATATGAGGATAGATCAAGTAATGATAAAAAATATGCTTGGAGATAGGGAAGTTGGTCTTTATTCTGCTGCTATGAGGCTTGTAGAGGTTTGGTATTTTATTCCCATGATTATAACTCAATCTGTATTTCCTGCTATTGTGAATGCAAAAAAGATAAGTGAGGAATTGTATTATAAAAGATTGCAAAGGTTATATGCTTTGATGGTATGGATTGGGATTTTAATTGCTTTAATTGTAACAATTTTAAGCAATTGGATAATAACATTTTTATATGGTCAAGCGTATGTAGGATCTGCAAAAGTTTTAATGATAAGTATATGGGTTATTGTATTTGTATTTTTAGGGGTGTTGCAGGGAGTATTTTTTATCAATAATAATTTACAGAAACAAAAGTTTCTAATAACATTATTTTGCGGGCTGATAAATATTATTTTAAATATATTTTTGATTAGTTTTTTTAAAACTTATGGGGCAGCTTTTGCCACATTAATTTCTTATGCATTAGGCACACTGTTTTTTCCTTTGTTTTTCAAAAATACGAGACATTTTATGGTTATGACTTACAGGGCATTTTATTTATGGAGGTTATATAAATGAAAAATCTTAGGATAATAGTTGCTACTACTTTTAGAGATTTTAAAGGAACAGAAAATGATGAATTACAGCGAGAATTTTTAAAAAGTTTATCATACCAAACATATAGAAATTTTGAAATTGTTGTTACTTTGTTTGGTGAAAAAAACGTAAAAAGTGAAGTAGAAAAATTTGAATTAGATTCTTATTTTTATAATAGCATGATATGTGAAAATTATAGGTATTCATTAACAGAGGTTGTTTTAAATGCGATAAGGCATGCTAGTTCAAGATATGATAGTTATTTAATTTGTTGGACAACTTGTGATGTTATATATGATAGAAATTTTTTTGAAACAATCGTAAAACATTACGAGGATAACTATATTGGAACGTCTCATCCACATATAATATTTTCATCAATAGAAGAATTTAGAAACAAATCACCAAATAGAAAATTAGGACTATTAAGTGGCTTTGATGTAATTTTTTTTGATAAGAAATTTATAGAAAATCCAAAAGTCAGATTAAGTATAGAAAAATACGTATTTTATGATTGGGGCGTATTTGAACATTTCTTAATATCCTTAAATGAGTTGTCTAATAGTGTAAAAATGGTGAATATCTACGAAGAAAGTAAAGTATATAAAGTAGAAAATAATAGAGAGCTAACAAATGAATCAAATCAATTTTTAGTTAATAGTCATCGGAGAAACAGTAAAGTATTTATTAATTTCCTTGAGGAAATGAACATCTCAAAGGAATATTTTGATTTAGTTTATTGTCATTTAAAATTCACCATACCATCAAAAAAATATATACATTATTTGAGATTTTCAAGAGATATTGTTGCATATATTAGAAGAAGGACGCTAAGGATTATAGCTTCAAAAATTCCTAAAAATATTAAATCTATCATTAAAAGGAGGATAAAAAAATGAAGATTTGTGTGATAGGAGCAGGGATTTCAGGACTAACTGCGGGAAAATTATTATCTAAAATTCATGATGTAACCATATATGAAAAAAATAAACACATAGGAGGGATAGCAAGAACTAAAACAGTAGATGGAGTGGCATACCATACTGTTGGTGGGCATTGTTTAAATTCACGTAATAAAGCTGTTATGGATTTTATTTTTAACCAGATACTACCAAAAGAAGAATGGCATGAGGTAAAGAGGGTTGCAAAAATATACTTTTCAGGTCATTTCATTTCTTATCCAATAGAATATGCTATAAGAGAAATAGCAGATTTTAACGAAGATTTAGCTTTCAGAATTACAAGAGACTTTTTCTGTGCGGAAGATAAGGAAGTTGAGAATTTAGAGGAGTGGTTTATAACTAAATTTGGAGAAACGCTTGCAAACGAATATTTTATTCCGTACAATAGGAAAATTTGGAAAATGGAGCCGTCTAAAATGAGCCATAGATGGGTTGAAGGAAAATTGCCCATACCAAATAAAAAGGAATTCTTTAAAGCATTAATTAAGGGTAATGAAGATGATATGCCACACAAAACTTTTTTTTATCCCAACTCGAATAATCAAAACACTTTTATAGAAGCTTTAGCTAAGGGGCTGAAAATTTTAACAAATTGTGAGGTTATAAGTATAAAAAAAGTTGGGAATAAATGGATTATAAACGATAAAGATGAATATGATTTGGTTATAAGTACAATGCCTTTGAACATCCTGCCAAAGGTACTAAAAGATACACCGTATGAAATTATCCAGGAAGCCGAGAAATTAAAATATAATAAAGTAACAACGGTTTTATGGAAAACGAAACCTATTCCTTTTACGTGGACATATTATCCATCGCAAGACATTCTATTTCATAGAATCATACACATAGGAAATTTCTTCATTCCAAAGTCAAATTACTCAATTACCGAAGCTATTGGAGAACATAGTTATGATACTATGATTGAATATGGAAAAAAAATAGATTATTTAATAGAACCTATCGATTATCATGTATCAGAACATGCTTATATTGTTTTTGATCAAAATTATGATTATTCAGTAACTAAGATAAAAGATTATTTAGATAGTATAGGTATATATACTGTTGGTAGATTTGGTGAGTGGAAATACTATAATATGGACAACTGTATAGAAAGTGTATTTAAGTTAGTTGATAAAATAAATAGCTTGTTTAAAAGATAAAATGAAAAAGGATAGCTTTAATATAAATTTAAAAATTCCTGTGAAGGAGATTAAAAAATGAAATTAGCACTCATAGTCCTCTTTACCTACAACCGTCCATGGCATACAAAACAGACAGTTGAAGCTCTGCAAAAAATATGTATGCAGAACAAAGTCAGCTTTTTATATTTTCAGATGGTCCAAAAACAGAAAAAGATGAACCAAAAGTTAAAGAAGTTAGAAAATATTTAAAAACAATAAAAGGCTTTAAAAATATTGAAATAATAGAAAGAGACAAAAACTGGGGACTTACGAATAATATAAATAATATAATAGATGGAATTACAAAAATAGTTAATGAGTATGGTAGAATAATAGTAGTAGAAGATGATACATTTACAAGTCCTTACTTTTTAAAATATATGAACGAAGCTTTAATTAAGTATGAGGATAAGGAAAAGGTTATGCATATATCTGGATATATGTTTCCTATAAAAAAAGAAGGATTACCAGATACTTTCTTCTTAAAACCAACTTCCTCTTGGGGTTTTGCAACTTGGGAAAGGGCATGGAAATTTTTTGAAAGAAATCCTCAAAAGCAAATTACTGCACTTAGCAAAGAACAGATAAAAGATTTTAATTTAAATAATTCCTACGATTATTGGGCTCAGGTGGTTCTAAATTACAAAGGGAAATTACATACATGGTCGATATTTTGGTATTTAAGTGTTTATTTGAGAGGAGGTTTAAGCCTTCATCCAAGAGAAAGCCTTACAAAAAATATAGGTGCAGATGGTAGTGGAACACATTTTAGCGGTAAGACCAGTATTTTTGATGTTGAATTGACAGACAAAGATAGCTGGGAGTCTGCACAAAGATAGCTGGGAGTCTGCAGAAAAGATTGTATAACATCCATTGGCGAGGAGACGCCTTGAAGATTACTTTAATAAAGTAAAGCCTCCATTTTGGAGGAGGATAGCCTCTAAATTTTTACCCGAAGAGCTTAAGAAGTTTTTAAAAAATAGACTTAAACTTAGGTGATTCGTGCTATAATATATAATAAAGCATGGGAGTGTGAAGATGAATTTAGTAGAACTCGTCAAAGTTACCTCTTCCGAAGAGGAAGCAGAAAAGTTCTTAAGAGTAAAGGGCGTTTTAAAAACCTTTGACCGCTGTCCCTTTTTAAATGCTACGGATGTAGGAAGGAATGGTGCATAAGAAAAGATAGTATACTTGAAGGTTTAAAGGCCCCCTTCACTAAATTTATTCTAGCTGTTAAGCTCTTTATCTTAGAAGTTCCCGTTAATAAGGCTTGTAAAGAGCTTGATTTAGCTTATAATACTACCCACAAGATGGACAACAGGATTAGGCAGTGCATATTCAAATTTGTTTCATTGGTAATGTATGGATTTAAACATGAGAGGATAGACAAGAGTATTAAGTTTTCGAACGGGAAGGTCTATATTAATGGGATAGAAGGGTTTTGGGGTTATGCCAAGGAAAGGCTTCTTAAATTTCACGGGGTAAGCAGAAAGTATTTTGTGTATTATTTGAAGGCGCTTGAATTCAGATATAATTTTAGGGCTAACTTAGATGAAATGTTGTATAATATGGTTGGTGGAATGAAATGAGCAATTGCCTTTTAAAATATATGAAAGAAGCTTTGAATAGGTATGATGAAAAGGAAAGGGTTGTGCGTATATCTGGATGTATATTTCCTATTAAAACCAACTACTTGCTGTGGATTGGCAACATGGAAAAGAGCTTGGAAATACCATTGAATATTTCAGGAGGATCTTGAAATGATTGAAAATTCAAAATTTTATCCACCTTCTCCATTAAAAACACCAGTTTTATTTTTAATATTCAACCGCCTTGAAACAACAAAAAAAGTCTTTGAAGAAATTAGAAAAGCAAAACCGCCAAGATTATATATAGCATCAGACGGACCAAGAGAACATAAGGTAGGTGAATCAGAAAAAGTTAAAGCTGTTAGAGATTATGTGTTGAATAATATAGATTGGAATTGTGAAGTAAAAACTTTATTTAGGGAAAAGAATCTTGGCTGTGGAAGGGCTGTTAGTGGAGCAATTACATGGTTTTTTGAAAATGAAGAAATGGGTATTATCTTAGAAGATGATTGTGTGCCTTCACAAAGTTTCTTTTGGTTTTGTGAAGAGCTTTTAAATAGATATAAGGATGATATGAGGATTTGGCATATTGGAGGTTGTAATTTTCAGGATTGTAAAAAAAGAGGAGAAGGAGATTATTATTTTTCTGCATTAAATCATGTTTGGGGGTGGGCAAGTTGGGCAAATAGATGGAAATATTACGATTTTGAATTAAAAAATATCAATGATGATAGATTTATTGAAAATTACTGGGGAGGTCCTGCTTTGAAGTATTGGAAAAAAATTTTCTGGACTATGAAAAACCTTGAGATAGATGCATGGGATTATCAATGGACATTTACTATGTGGTATTATAAAGGTCTGGCAATTTTACCAAATGTAAACTTAGTTTCAAATATTGGTTTTGGTCAAGATGCGACTCATACATTGTATGAAGATAAAAGAGTTAGCAAACTACCCGTACAAGATTTAATGCTAAGTCAGCATCCAAGCAAGATCGAAAGAGATATAGAAGCTGATATGTATACTTATTATCGCAATTTTCATGAACCTATATGGATAAGTTTAGTACGACCTATTTCCAAAGTTGTGCCTAAAAAAATCAAAAATTTTATAAAGGAGAATCTAAAGTGAACTGCAAAATATGTAAATCCAAAATGCAAAAAATCTTTGATGCAAAGGTAATGAACAAATACGAAATTGATTATTTTTATTGTCAAAACTGCGGATTCTTACAAACAGAAGAACCATATTGGCTTGATGAGGCATACAAAGATCCTATCCCAATAACCGATACTGGTTATATGCAGACGAATATTTACCTATCTAAAATAACTACGATATTGTTGTTGATGTTTTTTGATTATAAGAAAAAGTTTTTAGATTACGGGGGGGGCTATGGTGTGTTTGTAAGACTTATGCGTGATATCGGCTTTGATTTTTATTGGTATGATAAATATACTCAAAATTTATTTGCAAGAGGATTTGAATACAATGAAGCCATGAAAGATGAGATTGAAGCTATAACATGCTTTGAAGTTTTTGAACATCTCGTAAATCCTATAGAAGAAATTGAAAATATGTTATTTATCTCTAAAAACATCATATTTACTACTGAGCTTTTACCTAATCCGATACCTAAACCTCAAGATTGGTGGTATTATGGTTTAGACCATGGACAACATATTTCTTTTTATAGTAAGAAGACACTACATTATATAGCTAATAAATACAATATAAATTACTCTAATATGGGAAATATTCATATTTTTAGTAAAAAGGAAATATCAGACCTTAAATTAAAAATAATTTTAAAGTTAAGTAAAATTGGATTGCATAAAATTTTTGAGGCAATGCTAAAATTAAATGGAGGTAGCAAAAATGAGCACATATTTTGAAGCTAGACAAGTGAAACCTGAAGATTATTTAGACTACACATTGCCGTATTGGTTAAAAAAAAGATTGCCAAGCAATAAAGATGCGTTAATCTTAGATTTTGGGTGCGGATTTGGACAAACTTTAATTGCATTAAAAAAAATAGGATATAAAAATGTATTCGGATGTGATATTGATGATCATGCTTTAAATTATTGTAGAAGTAAAGGTCTTAATGTAGAAAAAGTAGACAATATAAATTCGTTTGTAGAAAAATATAAAGAAAAGTTTGATATGGTTTTAATGTTTCATGTGCTTGAACACTTCCGCAAATCTGAAATCATACCAACTTTAAAAGCAGTGAAGGAATTACTCAAAGAGGAAGGAGTATTGATCATTACTGTTCCAAATGCACAAAGTAATACCGGAACCTATTGGGCTTATGAAGACTTTACTCATGAATATCTATTTACATCGGGTAGTATATACTATGTGTTAACAATGGCTGGGTTTAGACAAATCGAATTTATAGATATTGATTGCACTGAGGGTCTTCCGATTATTAAAAAGCTTGTCAGAAAAATCTTACTAAAAATGTATAAAGCAAAAGTACATTTTTACAACAAAATCACTTGTTCTTCCTTTCATAAGCCAAGTCCCGAAATATATAGTTTTGAAATAAAAGTCTTGGCGAAAAAATGAATAAAATAATTTTAAAAATTAAATCACTTGTTAAGTTTATGTTATTTAGATTTGTTGATGTATTTGTTTATTTAAGGGAAAGGACAGCAAATTTCGGTAACAAACATCGTTCGTCTAAAAACATTCTCCTTATACGCCTTGATGCAATAGGAGACTATATACTTTTTAGAAATTTTATTGAAATTCTTAAAAAAGAACCTAAATATAGTGAGTATAAAATTACACTTATTGGAAATATTATGTGGAAAGAACTCGCAGAAACATTAGACAAAGAATATATATCTGAATTTATATGGATAGACACAAAAAAATTTCATAGAAATATCATATATAGGTATAGGACTTTAAGAAAAGTATATTCTACGTACTATGATATCGTAATACATCCTACGTATTCAAGGACCTACGATGCAGATAATATAGTCAAGATGTCTAATGCTAGTGAAAAGATAGGAAGTATAGGAGATTTATCTAATATAAGTAGATGGCAAAAAAGAATAACCGATAAATACTATACTAAGCTAATACCAGCGCAAAAAAATATCATGTTTGAGTTTTACAGAAATATAGAATTCTTTGAAAACCTACTGGATAAAAAGTTAGATATTACGAAACCTTACATAAAATTACCAGCTAACTATACTTTCAATTTAGAACTTCCGCAATCAAATTATGCGGTTCTGTTTATTGGAGCATCTGCAAATTTTAGGAAAT
>Ga0209740_1000173_pt1 | contig 11391 bp, 14 predicted proteins | sample ConCONMetagenome_FD_184733 | JGI IMG/M metagenome (GOLD analysis project Ga0209740, IMG submission 184733) | Hot spring microbial streamer communities from Conch Spring, Yellowstone National Park, USA - CON_C (SPAdes) (version 3) | ecosystem: Environmental > Aquatic > Thermal springs > Hot...
TGGCGTCCAGGCTGTCGGCCACCTTAAGCCCCGCCTCCTCCGCCAGCCTCCACACCCGGCGGTAATACGCCTGAAGCGTCGGCGTGGCGGCGCCGCCGAATATCACCAGACGGGCCCCCGGCACCTCCTTCACCAGGCGGGGCGCCACCTCCCTCACCACCCAGTGATACCGCTTCTCCTGCGAGAAGCGGCCCAGCATCACGACGACCGGCTCCCTCTCCTCGAAGGGCCTCGGCCTCTCCACCACCTCGACGTTGGGTGGAAGCGGCGGGTTGAGCACCTCCGGCTCCTCGCCATACACCATCTCAGCCACCGAAGCCGTCCACCGCGAATTCACAAGAACCACATCAGCCGCCCGGAACGGGTTATCCCGCATAAACCTCGGCAGAAGCCACGTGTAGACCCTCCAGTACAGATTCAGCGGAAACCTGCCGTACCGCTCCATTATGTACGGATCCTCACCATACGCAAGCCCAGTCCCCCTAAACCTAGGGTCAACAGCCACCTCGTAGGGGAAGTGGATATACTCCACAAGACGGAACGCCTTACGCCTCAGAAGCGGCTTATACGTCACCTCGTCAATAAACACGAGCTCCGGCCTAAACCTCTTCACCGCCTTCAACGCGGGATACCACACAAAGAGCCTACTCCACAGCCCAAACGCCCTAGCGCCAAACGGCAGAGTCACGGTCTCGTATCTACGCAGATCTATGCCGTACCACTCCAAATACCGCGAGGCGTCGAACTTGAAAGTACCGGCAAGCACCGGCCTATAGCCCAACTCGTCAAGCGCCAAAGCCGCAGAGGCACAGACCAACTGACCACCACCCGGCGAGCCCCAGTAGTGGTGTGATATAAGGGCATTTTTCACAGCATCCAGCCGTAACTTGACTATTTAAACTTAAGAGGTAATCAGAGCAGTCTCGACACAACTTGGTATGGAAAGGCAATTATACTAGGTAGGCTTTGCGGCTAGTATCCGATGGGGACGAGAAGCTCGTGAATAATGCCGCTGAAGATATTTTAAAAAGAGGTTGTGATGACCCGTGTGGATGCTTGAGAGGGGAAAGTGGTGATAAGTCTCCTACTCACCATAGCCATGACGTAGATATAAACCATATAGCAGAATCAAGAATTCCACTATGGAGTTTCAGAGTTGCATCGGCTCTCGCGAATGTTGGAAATTGCAGAGCAATTGCAATTCGGCAGGCTAATTTAGGTAAATTTTTACTGAAAACTATAGAAAATGTCGTCATAGTTTTTGTTACTTATAAATTTCAATACTTAGATATGTTAGATAAAATAATAAATAAACTAAAAGTACTTAATCTGTATAAGTTAATGGGCGAAACTGGTTATATCGATGATGTTGTTTATAGTTTGATTAATAGAAGTATGAATGTAATATTAGATATTAACGAGTATAAAAACATAAAATACTATGGTATTTTTAAAAAACTTAGAACATACTCATTCATACTTCAACAGCACTCAAGAATGCCATTCGCTAACGATCTGGCTTCATATTATATAAAAATCTTTAGATGCCTTCCTCGTTCTGCTTATTTTGTCCTTAGCGTCTATGAGTTGGAGACCTTAAGGAGCTTAAAACTCGGCAGATATATCAAATTAAGACCCATAGGTGTGGATGTTCATAAAATACAATATAATTAACCCAAAGACTAGGTGTAAAATTCGTCAGCGACCACTCGCCGCGTTGACTGTCTTCAACGTAGGCCACGCCACAGCTTTAACCATTCTAGGCTACGTCACTGTTCGGTGTCCATGCGTGTTTGCCAGGAGGCCGGAGCGATTCGCGGAGCTAACCTGGGCCGACCTGCCGGCCTCTCTTTTGGCCTGGGCCTTCCCAGCGGTCTATATGGCCATATGCGGTAGCTCAACCTTGAGGTTCTAGCGATGGGTCTGGTGCTTCTGGCGCCTTCCGCCCGGCCGGCAGACGCCTACCTCTCCGTATGGCGACAGAGGATGCTGGATCTGTGGAGTTACTCGAACCAAACGGTGAAGCTTGCGGGGGAGCTTGCCGTCAAGCTTAGCCTCCATACATACCCTTCTGCTGATAGATATGGCCATGCCTCTGCCCACGGTTCTTGCAAAGTTAACTAAGCCGCGAATCTCCTCCACCGTTTCTGCGTTAGGGGAGTTAACCGGCGGCGCCCTTTTCCACGCGCTTTTCTTAATTTCCGCGACTGCGGGAGGTCTCGGCACATGTTCCGTGTTCATGGCCGGAGATATTTCCTCCTCTTGTATAGCTTTGTCTTAGATTTCGGGGTCGGCCTATCCCGCCTTGGCAACAGCGCCTTTGACGCACAGCTCGCTCTTTGCCGAGGGCGACAGACTCCGACGGGTGCCTCAAGACGGGGCTGACCTGCTCTACCTCTATTATTATGAACATTAGTAGGTTCTATTTGTTTATGGGTCAGGAGTTCGTAATTAGAGCGTTCAGCAAATCTGTCGATATGTAACTCCGAGCTGGTATTTATGGGCGCCACCGAGGGTTTGACAAATCTATTGTTTAGTTACTTGATGAGCCCATCCAGAGAACTCGGCGGCGGGGTCGCGGAGGGTGCGCAAATTTCTCGCACGAGATCTCTTAGAGAGACATCGCATATCTGCGTACTGCTCCCAATCGATAGGAGGATAGAGGACTTCGAGCCTTAAAATGCTTTCTCTGTCAGTTAGGCCGTAAATAGGCCATTGGCATATACTCTTCGCGTAGGTTAAGATGCCTATTTAGTGCCTAATACTAGAAGGGCATAGAAATAATCAATGAGGATTTAAAATGATAGTGGACAAGTGCCAGAGCGGGAGAATAATCTTTAATTATGCATCGTATCGAGTATGTTCATGGCAAGGGTTGTAGCACTCTGGCTTAATTATAACAGTTCAAGATTGTGGGATATAGCAAGGGAATCTCTACATTCAGTTCTTAACCTTGAACGAGGCGATTTCAGCCTAACGATTCTAGTCGTTGATGGTGGCTCTACCGACAATTCGCCAGATCTAATAAACAAATATATTAGTAACATTGGGTTTAAGAATGAAGTGGTTCTATATAGATTATCTGAAAATAGAGGTTATGCCGGCAATTTGAACAGCGGCTATGAGTACGCAGTTAATAACCTGGGCGCCGATTATGTAGTTTTTCTCAATAACGACTTCATAGTAAGAAGCGACAGCTTGAGGAGATTATTTGAATGGATTAAGAGGGGAGATTACGTCGGAATCCAAGGCCTAGAGCTAAGACCTGACGGCGTCATAGGTAATGCTGGCGTGTTTCACGACGAGTTTGGGCAAGTCCTAGCCGCTTGCAGAGGCTATAAGATAGAGGATTGCGATTTAACAAAACCTCATTATGTGACTTTCACAATGGGTGGTTATACGATCTACTCAGTAGATTTTATTAATGAGTTACCAGATAAGTTACCATTTATAACAGATACTTTTATGTATTTCGATGATAATTATATAGGTCTCATGGCATGGCAGAAATCTCGAAAAGTTGCATTTGTGCCAGTTATAGCGGGCATTCATCATGGCGGCACGACCAGTAAGTCGTTATATGGAGTTAAGTCGAATAGCGTGAACTTATATCTAATGATAAAAGCCAAAACAGCACTATGGGAAAATATGCATTGTAGATATCACAACCTCTTCAAATTATATAAATCAAGACTTTATCTTATGGCTAAATTACATTTGCTTGACGAAAGTATAAGAAGAGGTATATTTGATGGAATTAAATTAGCCAAAATCGTAAGAGAAAAAGCTGGAATTATTGATATGGAGAAAGCAACTCATGTAGAGTTCTCAAGGACTTTCTACTTAATTAGAGCAACAGTGCCGGGTTTCGGCTCTATTGCTACACATGATTCTCACATAAAATATCTATCTAAACATATAAGATATCCAGATAAACTATAACTGAATTTATTTAATTAATTTATTACATTCATTAATATATTATAATAATGTTTTAGCAAATAATCGAGATTAAGCAAAGTATTTGCGTTATGGGTACTCGAAGTTGTTCTCCGCCTCAGCCAGCGGGGGGCAGTTTCTGTCCTTTTGGCTTAGTATTGCTCTGTCGGGGGCGGGCCACCTCACGGCGATGGCCGGGTCGTCCCACCTGATGCATCTATCGCGCTGGGGGTCGTACTCCTTGGTGACGAGGTACAGGAAGTGCGTCTCCTCCAGGGACTGCAAGCCGTGGGCAAAGCCAGGCGGGATCCAAAGCGCCTCGCCGGGCCCTAGCTCCGCCGCGACCCACCTGCCGAAATATGGCGAGCCCCTGCGGATGTCCACCGCAACGTCGAACACCCGCCCCCTAACCACAAAAACCAACTTACCCTGCTCCGACGGCTTCAACTGATAGTGGAGACCCCTAACCACAAACGGCTTTGAATAAATCAGGTTCACCTGCACGAAGTCAAAGGGAAGCCCCGCCGCCATGTACTCAGTACGCTTCCAAAGCTCCGCATAGAAGCCCCTCTCGTCTTCAAACAGGCGGTAGCGGAAATACATCACATCGGGGATAGCCAGCCTTCTGACCTCAACTAGTGGCATAGCTCTGTCCAAGCCACTCTCTTTTAAATATTGACAAGGCGTAATTCACGTCGTCTATGGGCACGCCGAGCATCTCGGAAGCCCTCTTGCTGACTAGACTAGAGTCCCTGGGCCTAGGCGCCTTGTACCCCACTTCGGCCATGGAGATAGGTTTGACCAAGCTCTTGGGGAAGCTGAAAGCCTCTGCAATCGCCAAGGCGAACTCGTATCGAGACATCCGCGGTCCCGCGGCGTGGAGCACACCTGCGTGCTCCCTCTCCGCCAGTCTCGCCACCACCTCGGCAATTAGAGTGTTCAGCGTCGGCGACCCCCACTGATCTGCCACTGCCTTTACCTCCTCGCCGCGCGCCAGCTTCTCCACAACGGCGCGGCCGAAGTTAAGCCTCCCAGGCCCGAAGCCGTATATCCAAGCCACCCTCACCACAGAGCCCCCCACCGCCAAAACCGCCTCTTCGCCCAGGAGCTTAGAGAGGCCGTAGTAGTTCACAGGCCGGGGCGGGTCCTCCTCCCTATAGAGCCCCCGGTCGCCGGGGAAGACGTAATCCGTCGAGAGATATACCACCCTAGCCCCCATTCTATACGCCTCGCCGGCGACCTCCCTAGTCGCCGCGGCGTTTAACCTGTAGCAGAGCTGGGGCTCCGCCTCGCATCTATCTACGTCGCCCAGCGCCGCGGCGTGGACCACCAGAGACGGCTTGTAGCGCCTCACGACTCCGCGGGGGTCCTCCGCCAGATCCCACCTAACCGCAGGCACGCCCTCCACGGGGTGTTGGTTATATACGCCGAGCACCTCCCAGCCGGCGGAGGCCAGCCTAAGCGCTGTTTTCCAGCCAGGCGACGAGCTCACCCCCGTAACCAGCGCCAAGCCCCTCATTTCGCCAGCAACCTCTTGTACCACTTGACGGTCCACCACCTCTCCTCCGGCTTCAGATGGCTGAGGAGGAGCTCGTGGTATACCTGCCTCACCCCCTCCCCCAACTTGTAGAGGGGTTGCCACCCCAGCCGCCTTATCTTGGCGAAAGAGACGGCGTAGCTTCGCCTATCCACCTCACCCCTGAAAACTATATCGCCTCCCGCCACCTCCTGCACCGCCTTTGCCACGTCAATAATTCTGTAGTTCTGGTCATCCGACCCCACGTTGAAGACTTGGCCCGACACGGAGTCGGGCGGCTGCTCCAGCATAAAGACTACGGCCCGGGCCACGTCTACCACGTGGACAAGCGGCCTCATCTGCATGCCGTCTCCCTCCACGTATATCCTTCCCTCAGTGTAGGCAGTAAGAGTCATGGCGTTCACAACAAGATCGAAACGCATCCTTCTGGAGGGCCCATACACCGTGGCGAACCTCAAGGCCGCTGGGGAGAAGCCGCGGGATGCCAGAGGCAGAACCTCCTGTTCGGCCAGGAGGTTGGCTTTGGCGTATGTGGTGAGGGGGTTGGGCTTCGCAGTCTCGTCCGCCACGCCGTTTTGCTTGCCGTAGACGCTACAGCTAGAGGCAAGGACGTAGCGGGGGACCCCCCTCTCAGCCGCAAGCTTAGCGTTTCTCGCCCTGGCTCTGTAGTTTATGGAGAGAGTAAGCTCGGGGTCCAGCTCACCAGCTAGATCGTTAGAGATCGCAGCGAGATCCACCACGGCGTCCACGTCTGCGAAAACAGCGCCATCCACCTCTCTGACGTCTTTCTTCACCAGCTCGAAGTTAGGGTGCCCCGCTACGTGGCTGAGGACGTCGTCGCCAAAGACAAGCCAGTCTACGCAACGCACCCTGTACCCCCTCTGCAGGAGGAGCGGCGTAAGCGTAGTCCCAATGTAGCCACCGCAACCGATCACCAACACCCTCATAGCCGCCACTAAACCCCAGTTTAAAACTCTACCGCCGAGTAGTCCGAGACGTGTAGGCGGAGGGTCCTCCGGCCTCTTGCAACTACTCTGGCATGTCTGCCGAGTATAGACTCCTCAAGCCTCTCCACGCCCTCCATCACCGCCCCCTCCATCAAGACGCTGTACTCCACCGCGCTGTCTCTAACCACCGCCCTAGGCCCCACGCTGGTGAAGGGGCCGACAAAGGAGTTCTCAACCACCGCGCCCTCCCCCACGACGGCGGGCCCCCTCACCACGCTGTTCTTAACCACGGCGCCGGGCTCCACCACGACCCGACCCTCCAGCCGGCTGTTCTCAACGGTGCCCTTGAGGTCCAGACGGGCGTACTCGTCGAGGAGGAGGGCGTTTGCGGCAAGGACGTCGTCTTTCTTGCCGATGTCCAGCCACCAGCCCTCGTGGACGGCGTACTCTACCTGCCTGTAGTCCTTCAGCATGAGGGTCAGGGCGTCTGTTATCTCGTACTCCCCACGCCAAGAGGGCTTGAGTTGCTTTATGTAGTCGAAGACGGCCAGCGTGAAGAAGTAGAGACCCACGAGGGCAAAGCGGGAGGGGGGCTCCTTCGGCTTCTCCACGAAACCCACCAGCCACCCGCCTCCGTCGAAGACCGCCACGCCGAACCGCGTCGGGTCCTCGACCTCCTTGAGGATGACGAGGGCGTCTGCCCGCGTCTCTGTGAACCGCCTTAGATACGACACCACGCCGCCCTTAACGAGGTTGTCGCCGAGGTAAACCAAGAAGGAGCCCGACATGTACCTCTCCGCCAGCGACACCGCGTGGGCGATGCCAAGAGGCCTCTCTTGTAGGAGGTACTCAACGGACAAGCCGAACTTCGACCCGTCGCCTACATACTCGGCAATCTGTTCCCTATTGTGAGGACCCACCACGATAAACACCTCCCCCACCCCGGCTTCCGCGATTTGAGACAGAACCCAGCCCAGGACAGGCCGATTCGCGAGGGGCACGAGGTGTTTAGACATGGAGAGTGAAGTCGGGCGGAGACGCGTCGCGTAGCCACCTGCAAGGACAACTGCTTGCATAAACTCTCAGATATAGATCCTAATTAACTTTGAAACTTCATATGCACCACCTTTTGCCTATCAATGTCCAGATAACCCTCCGCGGCATGATGCGACTGATGGCTTTTGATTGGCAGAGCAGTATGCCGAGTCTTCTCGCCAGCGGGGCTATATCCATCCCGATAAGCTTTTTGGCTCTTCGTCCAACGACTACCGAGTACAGCATTATTTGGCTTAAATCGTTCGGCGACCAGTTCGTAGGTTTTCTAGCCTTTAAAAACACACCAGGGCCTTTCCAATCTTTCTCAAGCGCAATTACCTCAAAATCGCCGAATATTTTCTCCATGTCTTCTGTTTCGTAGCGCCAATAGTCATGGGGATAGGCATGATAGGGGAAGCCCCTAGAAGGCACAGTTATGTAGATAAAGCCGCCGGGCTTCAGCACGGCCTTCATGTTATTCACTACACTCCTCCAGTCAAAGACATGCTCGAAGACATCGATGGAGACCACCGCATCGAAGGACTCAGGCCCGTAATATTCGACGAGCCTTTCCGCCGGCAGAACATCGACGTATTTGCCAGCCTCTATATCGACTCCGACATGTTCCCGCGGCCTACAGGACCTCTCAATTAACTACCTGACGCTACCATTCACAAACTTACTACCAACCTCTAACACCCGCCTGCCGGCAAACTCCGCACAGTCAATAGACCTCATGAAGAAGTCGAGCGCAGAGACACACATAGCAGTCGAAACACACATATATAATAAAGTTAGTAAACAACACTCTATTGCATGTTATGCTGATTAATATATTAATATTTAGATAGATATCAACAGCAAAGTGGGGCGGGGGTGCGTGGCGTAGCCGCCGGCGAGGACAAAGGCCTACATAGCCTAGAGACGACCTATAAATATATCTCACGGATCCTACGGAAACTGCCCTTTGCGGCGGGGATGTTTGGGCCTTTAGGCGGTTTTCGCGATTGACAGGGCCCCACTGGGCGAATATGGCCGCGGCGCTGGTTCGCCGGCTCTGCAACCCCTCTGAGGGCCGGCGAAGATCTGGCGAGGACGACGATCTACTCAGAGGGGACCCCCCGAAGTGTGGAGAGCAAGTCACTAGAGGGGAGACCGGAGGCAGGCTACCTTCTTGCCACCACGTATACCTGCCTCTCTATCGGGATCGCCAAGCTTCTCATGGGCTTGATCTCTGTCGAGAAGCCGGCCGCCTCCAGGTGTCTCTTTATTTCGCGGTAGCCGTTATGGTACTAATGACTATCTGGCTAAAGACATCGAGGTCGCCGGGGTCTGCGTTCGGCACAGCCTCGTATTCACACCCCTCGCAATCCATCTTGAGGGCCGAGCCCTCCTCAACCTCGAACTCCTTAATCAGCGTCCTCAACGTATACATCCTCACCTTGACGTCGCAACAGTCGCCCGGCCTAAAGAGAGAATATCCCTCCACGTCGCCGAGGTCTGCGCAGACCTCTCCGTCTGTAGCGCCGAGGCCTGCATTAACCAGGACAACTCTATCCGCATGGCTATTGGCCTTTATGTTGAGCAACGCCTCTCCATAGAGCCGCGGATACGGCTCGAGGGCAATAACCCTCCTCGCGCCGCGCAGAGAGAACAAAATGGCCGTATCGCCCATGCCAGCGCCAACATCCACTACGGTCCTCCCCCCAACATCTATGTCGTCGTAGGCACCGTCACTTAAATTCTCATGGACGATATCGAATAAAAACGCCGCCGAATTTATGTGAAAACGGACTCTATTATTTTCCTATGTTGAGGATCAGATACATCGAGTCGTTACATTCTATGCCGTTAAACAGACCATCGTAATATGCATTAACAACACTAGCATATGAACGTCTAGTTAACATATACTCTCTACCTACCCTACAGCAATAGATGTTGATGTATTTTACATCAAGCCCATATTTAGACAGATAGTACTTAAGGCCAGCAGAAAACCAATTACAGAACAATTGCCTGCTTTGAAGGAGAGCTCTAAGCTTCCGGATGAGATTCATGGAAAGTTATATTTCAACCACATAAAAATATTTTTAGGCAATATTCTCATTTTTGGAGATTCAAAGAATCAGAGTAGTATTTCTGCAACAACAGAGGGCTGATCAGAAAATCCGCCGGTGTCGAACTCCACGATGCCGTAGGGGCTTCGGAGGGGGACTAGGGCTATGGCGCCGTCGGCGTCGCCCAGCGCCTCCACGAGCTTATCTAGAGAGAGGTTGGTCAAGACGTCGCCGTTGAGGACTACGAAGACGTCGTCTGTGATGAAGGGCTCGGCGTTTTTAATGGCGCCTCCAGTGCCCAAAGGCTCCTCCTCCACGCTGTAGAAAATCCTCACCCCAAGCTTCCTCCCATCCCCCAACGCCTCAAAGATCTTATGCTTGAGATAACCCACCGCAAGCACCACGTCGCGCACCCCAAACCCCCTCAACCACTCAATCTGCCTCACCAAGATGGGCTTCCCACCCACTGGCAACAACGGCTTAGGCACTTCCCAAGTCAAAGGCGCAAGCCTCTTACCAAACCCACCAGCCAACACAACAACCGGCATATATCTGAGAAAATTACCGGTTCTAGTAGTGATTGTTGTGAGAATCTATTTTCCATGTACCATTTTATTGTTTGTCTTAGTCCTGTGTATAGGTTTATTTGTGGGGTTTGGCATGTGGCTTTGGTTATCTTGGTTATGTCTGGGCATCTGCGTCTTCTGTCGTGGGGGCGTGGGGGGTGGGGGGAATACTGGCTTGAGGGGCATCCCCATGATTTCATGTATTATCCTTGCCAGGTCTCGTATGGTCATCTCTTGGTTTGACCCCACGTTGTAGACGTCGTTGTAGGGGGCCTGTCTCTACAAGTTTCTTGACTATTTTCGCGTGGTCGTTTACGTGCATAAAGGCCCTCGTCTGCGTGCCGTCGCCTATGATGGTGAACTCCTCCTCCCTCAGCACCTTCCTAATGAACTCCGGAATTACCTGGCCGTATTCGCTTGTGTCCATACGCGGGCCGTAGGTATTGAAGATACGGAGGATTAAGTAGTTTGAGCGGCGCCCAGCCACATACCTAGTATAGAACTCGCCAAAGGCCTTAGAGGCGGCGTAGCTATCCCGCTCCGCGTAGAACTCGTGAATTATGGGATGATCCTCCGGAGTAGGTATCTTGGTCTGCTCCATAGGTTCATGAGGTCCACGACGACTTTCTTGCCGACGGCCTTTTGCGGCATAGACGCTGTAAGGGTTCATCACGATTACACCGTCGCTTTCAGTTTTAGAGAAATACGGCGCGTAGAGTAGCTCATACAGCGAGGCGTCCGGCATCACTGCGCGGTCTTGTCTAGGGCAGTTGTAAATCGCCCCCAGACAGTTGCGTATCGACTTCAACGGGTCGCTCCTGGTCGCCGAAGCGCCTTATTATCGCCTCTCTCCCGCCAGAGATCTTTTTGGGGGGTTCCTTAGATATCCAATAAACGTCCTTAAGAAATACGTGGGGATCCCGCAACACTAAAAAAAGAAATAGGGACGTGGGTAGAAGCCGGGGTCTAAAACGGTGATCTAGGAATACCTCATAACTTGCTCAACAGCGCAATGGCCCGTTCGAGACACTCCTTAAACGTGAAGCCGGAGATCCACGCGAGCAACCTCTGCGACAAGAGGCTCCAAGCTCTCCCGTCGGTGAGGAGATTGGCCACGGCCTCCGCGACCTCCTCGGCGTTGCTATAGCCCACGCCAAACTCACCGAAGCCCGCCAGGTCTGTCCAGGCGCCGCCGGACTGATGCACCACCACGGGCAGTCCCCGCGCCATGGCCTCCGCAACGGCGATGCCCCAGTGCTCGTTGATAGTGGCGTGGAGGAAGGCCCTCGCCCTATCCATAGTCTCGT
>Ga0209740_1000176_pt1 | contig 11279 bp, 10 predicted proteins | sample ConCONMetagenome_FD_184733 | JGI IMG/M metagenome (GOLD analysis project Ga0209740, IMG submission 184733) | Hot spring microbial streamer communities from Conch Spring, Yellowstone National Park, USA - CON_C (SPAdes) (version 3) | ecosystem: Environmental > Aquatic > Thermal springs > Hot...
GCCCCTCTACTATCTGGAGGGGGCGGTGAAGGGTTTCATATCCTTCTCATTCTATCAGTTGAAAATGGGTGACATGTTGCTCAAATTACCCGAGCTCGAGAGAGCTATAAGCCTTAGCATACCGATTTCTTTAAACAGCCTATTCCTGTTACTTCTAGGACTCAGCTCGATTGCCTATTGGATTTACAGAAAACATAGTCCAGTATTAGCTAGACTAATGTTTCCAACCTCCATGGCAACAGTCTTCTCCACAACCATTTTCTACATGACCTATACCGTCTACATCTTGAAAGTGGTTGAGTCCCTCGCCGGGGAGTATGTCGTGACAAGCTCGGCCGGAATCCTGATCCTAGGGCAGGTAATCCTGGAATCCTCGCCCCTGGCAGACATGATGATATCGCCACTTCCTTTCCTATCCATCTCTATCCTTAACGCCGTATTGTCGACAATGTGGATTTTGCGAATCTATACGAAACTATCTTCTCAAGGTACGAAATAGAGATCAAAAGTAGCATGGTGACTAACAGGCCTGCAAGAACTACCCCTACAAAGTCGTAGAATAACGCGCCCACGCCCGTGTTAACCGTGATCATTAGACCTGTGAGAAAACACGATAGACCGGTAACTACGGACAGGGTGGTTTTGCGTCTTCTATACTTACGGGCTGTCCCGGCCAGTGAGGTTATTCCGTAAATAGCTAGCGATAACCCTAGGAACATGATCATAATTCCATAGGAGAGGTTGAAAATCCTGAGCGATACTAGGCGAACGATCTTAAACTCCCTCGAGACCAATCACGAAGCAACCCCAACTAGCGAGCCAGCGAAAATTACGTTGATAGCACCCGGGTAGGTCGGGATGAAGCCGTCGCGCGATAAGGCATGAATCGCCCTCAAAGACGACGCCCATGAAGTAAGGGCCGTGTTGAAGAAGAAGAGAAAGCCCGCAAACCCCAGTATTACAAGCAGTGAAGAATTGTGAATCGTTAAGTAGAACGGGAGGAAAAGTGAAGGCTACGGTAGGATTTCAAGATTGACAAGCTTTTGAAGCGAACCCGGGTTATTCATGTAAAGATAGGAATAGGCTGCGAGCAGGTCGCTGCCTGTAGCTTTCACAACCGTGCTTGACAAAAGATAGGCGAGGAGGACTGTGTGGTAAGCTGTGAACCCTCCGATAACGAAGGATTTCTCGGGCTCCTTCACCTCCACGGAGAGAAGCGCAGGCATCTCCGAACCCAGGTATGACTAGAAAACCATTAAAGCATGGTTTAAAGTAGCCGACTCTGCATCCGCTGGTGCGAGCGGTAGCGAACCATGTTGCGCAGCTTCTTCAGCGCTGAACACGGTTTTCACAATACCGTGGAAATCTGCAAGCTTGTTTTCGAGCAAAGAAACAGTTTTAGGAGATACCATTGTGAACACGTAAAGAGCTGTTAGAACTGCAAGAGGAAGTAGAGTAGTGAGATACAGGGATTTCCTTACCGCGCCGCAACCTCCAGAATTAATCATCCAGGTCAATGCTACCATTATTACTGAGAAAACCATCATGGAAATAGTCGAGTTTAAAACCAATCCAAGACCTGTCAAAAAGCCGTTCCCGGTACAGTATCCTGCAAGGTAGGTCGGGGTGGAGAGAAACTCGACTGAAAGAGATGTTAGAAAACCTATAGTTAGAAGGGTTCCGCTCGCAAACATGTAAAAAGCTATCGATATGAAAGCCATATAGGGCTAAATAGTCTTCGATATTAAGACGTACGGGCCTCCGACCCCCTGACGTACATACCAACCTGTATCATTGCAAGCACTTTTGGAAGAAAGGCCACTCCTCCTAGAACATGGGAGACAGCGACGTCAGCGCCATAAACGCCTTGCCTCCCAATGTCCTGGACGGAGTAGATGAGCAGTCCAGATGCCACGGAGTTAGCGATCCCCCAAAGCGCCACATCATACCACTTGAAAACCCATGCCATACAACCAGCCATGAAAATTTAAGGATCTATGCAATTCTAATGATCCCTGGTTTAAAACGCTTTCTCTTAACGATTAATAAACAGGGTTGAATACCAACAATTGCGAGCAGAGAGGTCTCTACCAAGCTGTTACTCCTGAGAAATTCAGACAGTAAAGTTGACTTCTCCAGAAGCTATCAGCGATAGTTACAACAGGAGGAGACCTCAAGGAATGCCAGCGGACAGAGTACAATACCTTGTTCGCCGTGTACAAGTCAGCATACATGAGAATGATAGACACGTTGAAAGTAGTGTTAGGTGTTTACACCACGCTTCTCGGGGCGTTAACTTTCATGTTGGCTAACTTGATGCTCCTCGGAATGATCTTTGACAATATTTCCGAACTCATTACCACGGGTGTTCTATGCGTCGGTTTCGCGCTGATAAGCATGGCTCTCCTACTGTACGTATTTGTGAGGAAGCCGTTGTTCGAGGCTAGGCCTCGGAAGAGAAACGGGCTGGTGATGCTTATTTCATTCCTAGGTTTGACAGGGTTATTCGTGTTCGCAATTATCACAGTCTACCTCGTGATTTTCCTCAACGTTTTCAACGTCGAGTATGTGGCCTTAAGCCTCATGATGACAGGCATATCCCTTCTACCCGCGGCAGTCTTGGTCAAGATTCACGAGGGGAGGATAACCGAGTATGACATGTTCTTCTCTGCTTTCATAAGAAGCATTGGCGAACACCTCGCCGTCCTCCCAAACATGATCGAGTCCCTCAAACCCCTACTGATAGCGGAGCACGGAAAACTCAGAAGTCTTTTGCAAAGAGTTTACGCGAGGCTTTTGAACAGGGTGGACCCCAGGGCTGCATGGGGGTTGTTCGCCGACGAGTCTCCAAGCGAGATGGTGACTATAAGAACCCACATCTTTTTAGACGCTGTCGAAACAGGCAAAGACCTAGGAGAGGCTGGAGCCCTTATTTTAGATCACGTTAACGAATTATTCAGGCTTAGAGCGAGCTACATCCAGGTCTTTAAGACTTTCGAGGTAACCTTGTATCTAATGCACCTCATTGTGATCATCCTGCTTATGTTTGTTGGAGGTTTCATAAACATCTTCACGAGCGTCATAGCAAGCTTCGCGGGAAGCATTCCAAGCGAGTATGCCGGGTTCCTCGGCCTTTTCAATGTTTCCCCACAGGACGTGTTACTTGTTACCAATCTAATACTTTTGATGACAACTATTGCTGACACGCTGGCCGTTTACTCAGTAAATCCGGGCTCAAGATACGCTATATATCACTACCTGTGCATCATGCTCATTATAACCGGTTCGGCTGTTTACACTGGCTCGATAGTTATAAACGGACTTATAAGCTGGATTCTTGGACCCCAAGGGCTGGGAGGGGTTGTTTAGCACTCCTCCTTACCCCGCTCTTCCTCAACAAGGGATCTGGAAACACTCTGACATCGACATGATAGATTAGCGCGGACTCCCTCCTAGCGAGCCTGATTATTTTCCTCTTGACAGCGTGGGCTTTGTATATGGGCATCTCCGGGTCTAGGAAGACATCCACGTTTACAACATAAAAGGGTCCAATCTTTCTCGCCTCAACCTTTTTCAACCTAACCCCCGAACAATTCCTTCTCCAACGCCAGCATGATCTTGCTCGTTAACTCCGGGTCCACGTTGCTACCGGTTAATACTTTAAAGCTGTCCTTAAACAATTCCAACACGCTGTGTATGATGAAAACCAAAAGGATTACTGTGGACAATATTTCCAGCGAATGGCTCCTGGTTGAAGCAGTGACGACGATGCCAATGGTCGCAAAGAGAGAGGACAGCGTCTCCATTAACGCATGAGTATAATCTCAGAATCTCGAGCCATACCTGGTATAGTTTCTCCGCTGTAGGAGAAAAGCTGTGAAAGTTGTAAAGCCGCCGGATATGGTTACGAGCGAGATCCAGGGGTCTGTCGTTGACACTTCGTAGGTCACCGTTAAGTTATTCACGTAGTCTAGTGCGACCCATCCGTAGAAAGCTAGGAGAATGATCATCACGAGAAGGCTGGTGGAGAACTCGACGATCAGAATGCTCCAGGGAAACTTCTTGCCCACCCTGCTAGCATAATAGATTGAGAAAAGCATCATGAACTCGACAATAGTGTCGAGAGTCCAATGAAAGAAATCTGTTAAGAGAATAATGCTTGAGAAAACCGTCAACGCCAAACCCTCTACGACAACCCCCGCCAGGCTGAGGAGCGCTGAGGTTATGAAGGCCCTCCTAGCCTTGATTAAGCGTTCGCTCAGTCCAAAACTCAATGAAACCACCCCGTGTGGAAAAGTTTTAAGAACGATGCAAGCTTGCGGAGGTTAACTCATGTTTTATTACTAACTCTAAATAACGCTTGTATACTAGACTAGCAAGTTGCAAAAATTTTCTTTTAAACTAGTCTAGCAATAACTGTGTTAAATGGGACTCACTAGTGAAGCCATCAGGGAAAGATTTGAATTTTAAATCAGAGGGGGCAACGGGGGAGACCTATCTAGCTAGGGCCTTGAAAACCACTATTCCCTTAGTGCTCGTGGAAACTGTTTCCAGCCTCTACTCACTCGCAGACACCTATTTCGTATCCGGTCTCGGCGAGGAGGCTCTCGCGGGGGTAGGGGTTGCAGGATATATTCTATGGCTTTACACCGTTGTTTTCGCACTATTCCAGACTCCATTAATGATCCTTGTATCCCAGTCCATTGGCGCTGGGATGAGAGAGAAAGCTCGCAGAATACTTGGCGAGGTTTGCGCGAAAGGAGGCTTCGCGGTAGTAATGGCTACGGTAGCATACTACTTGGCCTCCCCGGCATTCCTAACGATTCAGTCAGGGCTGTCCGGGGCGGCTTACGATAACGCTCTCTCATATCTCCTGATACGCGTGGGCGGATTACCGGTCTTCTATTTCTCACTATGCTTCGACACCGCGATAATAGCCACGGCTAGGACGAAAATAACCCTGCTGGTTAACACGATTGGTTTAATCGTTAACGTGATCCTTGACCCCTTGCTGATATACGGCCACCTAGGCTTCCCCCGACTAGGCGTCTCCGGGGCCGCGTACGCTACCGTAATATCCAGCGCCACTACGATCCCGTTGCAACTCCACTATCTCCGTAAACTGGGCCTTAAACCTTCTCTAGACGGCGGTGAGAGCTTTTTCACGAAAATAATTAGCCTTGGAGCCCCCGCATTCCTTGAAAGACTTGTCTTCTCACTGGGAAACAACGTTTACGCAGGCGTTATCTCCCGCATCAGCCCCCGGGTGATGGCCGCTCACAATATAGGGCTGAGGATTGAAAGCCTGATTTACATGCCGGGCTTCGCGCTCGCCACAACAGCTTCAACTCTTGTAGGGCAGAAAATCGGGGAGGGAAAGGTGGAAGAGGCTAGCAGGGTGGGGTTTGAAACTATAAGGCTTGGGGCTTTGACAATGGGCCTGTTGGGACTAGCTATCGCAGTGGGCGGTAGGGCTCTGGTAGAGCCGTTCTCGCCTGACGGGGAGATCGCCGAGTTGGCGGCGACCTACCTGCTTATAGCAGGGCTTAGCGAGCTCGGGCTTGGGCTTTCAATGATCGTGGGAGGCGCTATAAGGGGGGCGGGCAACACTAAAATACCCTTCCTCGTCAACACCGTCTCCCTCTACCTGTTCAGGGTGGCTCCTTCAATACTTCTCTCGAAATCCCTGGGCGTGATCGGCCCTTGGCTGGCAATGTTCATGGACGTGTACGCGAGAGGGATCATCCTCCTTGTTGTTTACAGGAAAATGTTTCATAAACTAGCCGTCAAACACGTCTAAGTTTTAAATAAATGAGCATTAATATTAAACGGTGGGCTGAAAACCCTTGAGCCAGGGCGTGACCGCTATAGTATTGGCAGGCGGGATGGGCACACGCTTCCATCCCTACACTGAGATTATTCCGAAACCCATGATCCCGATAGGCGTTGATGAAAAGCCAGTCCTGGAATACATTGTTAAATGGCTCAGCAGGTTTGGCGTGAAAAAGTATGTCTTCCTAGTGAACTACAGGTGGAGGTATATTCAAAACTATTTCGGAGACGGGTCGCGCTTCAACGTTGAAATAATATATTCCATTGATGGGCCGAACGGGTACACCAACACCGGGGGCTCAATCCTCAAAGCCTACAGGGAGGGATTATTCGCTGGTACAGCTATAATATGGTATGGGGACATACTCGCACCACTAGACGTTAAAGACCTTTTAAACCATCATCAGAGTAAGAGAGGAGACCTCACACTAGTGGTTACAAAAAAGTATAAGGTGCCGGTCGGAGTGGCTACCCTTGGTAGCGATTTCTCAATTATTGAGATGAGGGAAAAACCTGATCTAGATATTAACGCTACTATAGGCGTGGGAGTTCTAGAGACAAAGATTCTAGACGATGATCTCGAAGAGAAACTAGGACTAAACTTCGACTTTATGGGCGATCTAATACCATGGTTGATAACCAAGCGTGCGAAAATCTACGGCTACGTTTACAACGGGGACTGGTTCGACGTGGGAAGCTTGGAGAAGTATAAAAAACTGGACAACAACTGTTTAAGAGAGCTTTTCAAGCTGTAACTTAGGATCCGAAAGCTCTGTCTCCAGCATCCCCGAGACCCGGCACAATGTAGCCTTTCTGGTTCACCTCGGGGTCAATGGATATGGCATACATCTTCAAACTTATGCCGAGCTCGTCCGCCTTATCCCTGAGCTTCGCAACCGCGACAGGTGTTGAAAGAATAGAGGCGATATAGTACTTTTTAGCCCTCCCCTTCTTCACAACCTCGTCGAGAATCCTTGCAAGCGTGGAACCCGTCGCAACCATGACATCACTTATGATGACAACATCGTTAGGGGTTGCAGAGGGCATTTTAACATACGAGACCTCTATCTCGAACTCGTAGTTCTGCATGCCTTTCTCCTCAACTCTTTTCGCAGCGATAACGCCCTGTCTAGCATTGTAAAAGACTTTTATCAGCCCCTCAGTCAACGGCCAGGCCGCCCTTAAAACAGTAACGATTATCGTATTATCCATGTCCTTAATCCTGATCCCCTTAACTTTAACGCCTAACGGTGTTTCAACAACAGCTTCCTCTGTCTCCATATCCTCGGCTATCTCCATTCCAAGGATTCTGCCGAGCTTTACGAGGCCCTTCCTGAACTCTATCTGCGAGGAATCCTTGTTTCTCAGAAGAGTTAGAATATGGTGTGCATACTTCCTGTTTACTACTTGAACCTCGAACACAAACCCACGCCTAACTATTTGCTGTTAGATTTAAAAAGATTTCAACAAGTGGTGGAGTGGGAATTTTCTCAATAGTCTCGGGAAGGCTTAAATACTGAGGGGCCCACTTACTATATACTTGGTGGGTATTCAGAGGGATACGTATGAGAAAAATACTTGTATTAGTATCAATCCTACTCTTAATCGGACTAATCACACCAGTAGCAACGCCCGTTACATCGGAATCGGTTACACCGAGGCTGGGCCTCGGTAGAGCGTTTGTGAGCCCAATCCTCAATGACGAATCTTACTGGACTATTGGAGCGTACGCCGAGGATTCAAGCCTGCTGTCTTTCACCCCTCCAGACGAATCCTTCATCCTCGTGAACAGGGAGCGAGAAACAGGCAGGATCATATTAGTGATGGATAAAACAACACCGCTCAGCGTATTGAGAGGGAAAACGAGCGGGCTCCTGGGTGCATTCCCCACACACCTGTACAACGTAGTGTTCGCGATTGCGACCAGGGAGCAGGTTGACTACTTATCAAGAACCCCGGGCGTTCTCGCAATCCTCCCAGACGTTAGAATCGACGCTTTAATAAACAAGGAGGCGAGAATGATTGAGGAGCTTTTAGGAGTTGAGCCGGCTCAAGCCGGAGGATTCGAAACCCTTGACTACAGCAACTACCACTACACTTTAAACATAACGGGAGCTCTAGATGTGTGGTCGAAGTACGGCATCGCCGGCGAGGAAGTGAAGCTCGCAATCATAGACACAGGCGTCGACTTCGGATCACCCGGGCTCGGCTTAGAGTTGATAGCTAGGGATGAGGAGACCGGGCTCCCACTAATTCTAGACGTCAGCAGTCTCGGACTAGTGTTAACGCCTGTTGCAGCGCAGGAGGCCGGGGACGGGTACATCTACGTGAACGCCTCAGAGCTATACGTGTTCTATCCCCCCTACTATGTCTTCAAGTGGAGTAACCAGTTATGGGTCAGGGTATCTGGATGTAGGTCCGCCAGCATATGGGTGGACTGGCCCGCAAACTCCACATGGTATATTGGAAACATACCCCGTTACGGCCCAGTCAAATTCGGGTTGATGATACAGTATGTGTCAACTCCGGTAGCAACGCTATACTATACCATACCCATCATAGTTGTAGACAGCGATGGTGACGGGTATTACGACACCCTGTACGCAGACACTACTACAGCCCTATACCTGTTGAGGCAGGCCCTGGCTCCAAGCCCCTGTAGCGTGAACATTCCGGGAACCCTCGGTGCAACCCCCGACTTCTCATTCGCTGATGAGGAACCCATTACGTATGGGAACGAGGTGGTGGCGAGAGACCTCGACGGTGACGGGTTAACCGACTATTCTGTTGGAACCCTTGCAGGAGGCGTCTACGATGCCGCCTTCGCGATAATTCTAGACAAGCTCGGTGTTTGGAAGCAGGAGGTTCTTCCACTGCCCCCGCTCCACGGCTACGACACTACATCTATCTCAATAAGGGAAATATGGAGACGTGAACCAGTGGCCCTTATCTGGCCGGGCTTCGACCCGTTTGGAGACTACGTGGTCTTACAGTACGACTACCACAGCCACGGGACATACTGTGCAAACACTGCGGGAGGTAGGGGGATTTACGCTCAGACAGGGTACGGGGTCAGGAGCATCGCCGGGCAGGCCCCCTCTGTGAAGTTCGGTGCCGCGCCGGCCCTGTACTACGGTACTGTGGCAACAGCCATATACTTCTTCAGCGGCTTCGACATTGTAACGCCGTATGGCATAGGATCAGTCTACTTATGGCCTGTTCTGCTAGCGAACCCGTGGATAGCTTTCGAGGGATACACGTGGAGTTGGGCATATTTCGGTGAGCACCAGGTAGACATCACTAGCAACTCCTGGGGCGCAAGCGGCTGGGCACTATGGGGATGGAACACGGGCTTCGACCCAACCAGCGTGATATTCGACTACACTATAATCACGTCTGGAACAATTCACTTCGTCGCCGCCGGTAACGGAGGCCCAGGGTATGGAACGGTTGCATCACCCGCAGGCTCGACCCTCGCGATAAGCGTTGGAGCCGCCACAGAGTTCACCTACAGGCCGTTATACGGGTATTACTGGCCAGGCTCCAGCAGGCAGGTCATAACGTGGAGTAACAGGGGGCCGAGCGAGCTGGGTGTAGTGAAACCCGATGTCGTAGCGGTTGGATCGTTCGCATGGGCCGTTGGCAGGACATGGGACGCGCTGGGCAACGTGTATGGTGTGAGAAACTTGACTGGGAGGCTGGCCTACAACCTGTTCAGCGGCACCAGTCAGGCAACCCCCATGGCCGCCGGCGTAGGAGCCCTAGTAGCCTCAGCATACAAGGCTAAGTATGGAGGGAGAATGCCGCCTCACTTGTTGAAGACAATATTGATGAACACTGCCGAGGACATGGGGTTTGACGAGCTCTCCCAGGGAGCCGGCTTCGTCAATGCTTACAGAGCTGTTAAAGCAGTGGTTGACGGCGACATCCCACTGGTCTACTCCACCAGCATTTTAAACGACTTGCTGAGCGAGACAGCCCTATCGTATCCGCTGATAACTTATGGTGACGTTTTGAAAGGAAGCTGGTTCGAGCCGAAAATATTCATCCCGTCGGTCAGGGCTGGGGCAAGAGCTAGCAGACCGTTAACAGTGGTAGGTGCTGGAAGCTACGAGATATATCCAGTGGTTTTGAAACAATTTAACACTACCGGGATCTGTGACATTGTACTAAGGGTAATAGACCCCGCCGTGATCACCTCGTGCATCGGAGACCAATTAACCTTTAGTGTAACCGCGTCCACTAGGGTCGGACACCTAGTGCTAGACATGGAGGCTTTAAAGCCTTACGATTACTTTGAAATAGAGGTAGTATATCCATACGAGTATTTCGAGGCGGGCGGTAGGTCAGGAGCATACAACCTGACCATCGGGACATCGATAGTCGAGCTCGCCTACTGGATAGACTGGGGGAAGGATGGAGTGTTCTCCTGGACTGAGACAGCTAGAATGATGTACGATATAAGGAGGGCTAACGCTCTCAGGATCCAGTATGGAGACCTTGAAGGGAGTATTGCAGAGATAGAAGACCTTGCAAGGCAATTAGTAGGGGTTGACCCGGCCGAGTATCCCAGGCACCTTGTCCTGAGGCTTGGAGTGTCCGGGGCGACATACAGGGGCAACCTCCCCATCAGGGTGAGGGTTGTAGGGTATAAGTATCAAAACTGGGATGCTGTGACGGTTAGCCCCTCAAGGTTCACGCTATCCGGCGGTGGAAGGACGGTTACGGTCACAGTTAGGGGACCGTCGACACCGGGCTTCTACAGCGGCTACATCATGGTGGTTGAGAAGACGAGAGGCTTAAAATACCTCGTACCGGTCTCGTTCTTCGTGCCTATAGAGCTTAGAAGTACTAGACCTGTCGTGTTGAACCCTGTCGAGGAGTTAACACCGAGGAAGAACACCTACTTAAGAGGAGCCTTTGACTACACGTGGAGATACGAGTCAGGAGACTGGAGAGTATTCAAAGTCATAGTTCCCCCAACCTTCAAGAACATATGGGGCCTCGGAATACAGGTGACCTGGCCAACCTTCAACAACACGAACTATGCTAGCAACCTCGACGTCCACTTCTACGGGACATACACCTACTACATGGTTGACGACGAGACTTCGCTCGTATATGAGCTCAAAGCCCCCGGCGTGCAGTTAGCCGCCGAGCTCACCAGGGATCCCGCGGGCGGGGGCGGCATCAACCCGAGAAGGTTCTGGGACAGCGTTGCACCAGGGTTATCAGTAATCGTCAGCCCGATGTCCGGCCCCGGAACATACAGGCTCGTCGTGAGGAACATACAGTTCAGGGGCGTTGAATACGCGGAGCCTTTCACCGTGACGCTGACCCCGCTGACAATGTCATCCGTGAAAATCCACAACCCCTATTTAAACAAGATATACTACACTGTAATCCTCACCGCTCCAAGCCAATTCCAGCCCTACACTGTCAGCTAC
>Ga0209740_1000178_pt1 | contig 11201 bp, 9 predicted proteins | sample ConCONMetagenome_FD_184733 | JGI IMG/M metagenome (GOLD analysis project Ga0209740, IMG submission 184733) | Hot spring microbial streamer communities from Conch Spring, Yellowstone National Park, USA - CON_C (SPAdes) (version 3) | ecosystem: Environmental > Aquatic > Thermal springs > Hot...
GGGGTGGAGATGTGGTAGGAGAACATACTCTGTATCTTTTGGGCTTTGGAGAGAGGATAGAGCTTACCCACAGGGCGGTCTCCAGAGACATCTTTGCCAAGGGCACCTTGGAAGCTTGCCGGTGGATCAAAGGAAAACCACCTGGCTTTTACAGCATGTTTGATGTGCTTGGGATATGAGCTTTTATGAAATCATAGATGACATCACCGCAGACGCGGGCATAAGGGTAAGGGCAAAGGGCTTGGAGGAACTATTCTGCAAAGCGATCCTTGCCACCTTTAACGAGATCACAGACATAGAAAAGGTCAGCAAAGACAAAAAGGTGGAGTTGGAGGTTAAGGGAGAGCTACCCTACCTCTTGGCAGATGTCATAAACCAGCTTTTGGTTTTGCACGAAAAGGAAAAATTGATAATAACACACTGTGAAAGGGTGGAGTTTAAAGAGGATGGTGTTAAACTGATGCTAAAGGGCGGTCCTTTTGACCCAGAAAGGCACCCCTCAAAGCTCGTTATAAAGGCGGCCACCTATCACAGGCTCAAGGTGGAAAGGTTGCAGGACAGCTATTTGGCGGAGGTGATCTTTGATATATGAGGCTAAGGGTTTACGCAGAGCTTACAAAGTTTGAACACACCATCTTTGCCCTTCCCTTCTTACTGGCAGGCATAGTCCTGTTGGTAGAGGATTTTCCATCTCCTTGGAAGCTCTTTTGGGTGCTTGTTGCCTTTGTGTCCGCAAGGACATTGGGTATGTCCCTCAACAGACTCATTGACCTTCCCATAGACCAGCTAAACCCAAGAACAAAGGATTGGGTTCACGCAAGGGGTGAGCTCTCTCAAGAAGACATCAAAAAACTCGTTCTAATATCTGGGGGTATCTTTCTCCTTTCCTGCCTTATGATAAACCTGCTTACCTTCCTGTTGGCCCCTTTGGTGGTTTTTCTCCTTTGGTTTTATCCTTACGCCAAGCGGATCACTTACCATCCACACCTGGTGCTTGGTTTGGTTTACTTTTTGATCCCCCTTGCGGTGGATGTTGCCTTTAACGAAAACATATCAAAAACCGCCTTGCTTTTGGGTGTGGGTATGGCTTTTTGGGTGGCGGGGTTTGATGTGCTGTATGCCCTCCAAGACTATGAGTTTGACAGGACGCACAATCTAAAGTCCATCCCCGTAAAGTATGGCATCGGAGGAGCCCTAAAGATCTCCAGGCTCTTTCATGCTGTAACCTTTCTTTCCCTCTTAGCCCTACTCTTCGTGGTGGATTTCTTGGGTCCCATTTACCTTTTGGGACTTTTGGTGCTCGGTCTATTTCTTGTGTATGAACACAGTCTAATAAAGGAGCACGACCTTTCTAAGATAAACAAAGCATTCTTTACAGTAAACGGGTATGTGAGCGTAGTGTACTTTCTTACCGTTCTTTTGGATAGGTTGATTTAAAAAATTGCTTATAATAATTTTCCCATGGGTGAAATGGAAAGGTTTGAAAACCTATTAGAAGAAAAGCTTGTACCAAACAGAATTCTAAAGAGGGGTGAGGTGGTAAAGGGAAAGATCGTCAAAATAGACGATAGGACTGCATACATTGATGTGGGCTACAAGGTAGAGGCAATAATGCCCAGGGAAGAACTGCCCCCACAAACCAAGGAGGGGGACGAAATAAAAGGAATCTTGGTTAAATTTTCAGGTGGTGTGCCCGTTCTGTCTTTCCAAAGGTATCTCAAGGAGAGGCTCTATGGCTTTTTAAAGTCTGCCCAAGAAAAAGGTAAGTTCGTAGAGGGTAGAGTAGAGGAGATTTTAGATGACGCGTATGTGGTTAATATCAGTGGTCTAAAGGCAATCCTGCCTAAATCTGAAGCCCGACAAGAACTGAAAAAGAATTCAAGAGTAGTAGCAAAGATAAAGGAACTCTCAGACACAAAGGAAGGTTTGAAGATTGTTCTAAGTGAAAAGGATTTTATAGAACTGATCAAAAAGAGAAAGAAGGAGAGAATCCTCAAGCAGTTAAAGGTGGGAGATGTAATAGAGGGTAGAGTTATCAAAATAGACCCAGAGAAAGGGGTTACACTGCTGATAAAGAATGTGCTAAGGGCATTCTTACCAAAGGAAGAACTCTCTTGGGGTAGGGATAAAAATCCCTACAACTACACAGAGGTAGGCGAAAGACTCAAGGTCAAGGTTAAAAGAATACCCAAGGATGGTGAGTTTATCTTTGTGAGCCTTAGGGAGCTAAAGCCCAACCCATGGGAAAAGGCAAAGGAAGTTATAAGCAAAGGCAAAGTTATGTCCGGCAAGGTGGTGGATATAACAGAAAAGGGAGTTATAGTGGAACTCTTTGAAGGTTTGGAGGGTTTTGTGCCCAAGGACGAGGTTTCATATGATGGTAGTATGCCAAAGAAGTGGGAAAATGTTAACGTAAAGGTTCTTGAGTTCAACCCAAAAGCCCAAAGGCTCATTCTTAGTATAAAGGAAACACTTCCAAAGCCCTGGGAGGAGTACATCAAAAATCATCCTGTGGGAAGCAAAGTTAAAGGAATTGTCCAAAAGTTTGAAAAAGCGTCAGCTATAGTAGATTTAGGCGATGTAAAGGGGATCATTCACAGGAGCGATCTCTCTTGGGGAAGACCTAAAAGGGTGGAGGATGTTCTCGCAATAGGAGAAGAGAGAGAATTTGTGGTTCTTGGTTTGGAGGGTAAATATGTAAAGCTTGGGTTAAAGCAACTGCAAGAGAATCCTTGGGAGCTCTTCCTCAAAAAGTATAAGGTGGGAGATAGGGTTAAACTAAAGGTAGTTTCTGTGCATCCCTTTGGAGCATTTTTGGAGTTTCCTGAAGGAGTAGAAGGGTTGTTGCCTGTTTCTGAAATGGATAACGCAAAGGACATAAAGGTCGGAGATGAAGTTGAGGTACGCATTATTGATATAGTTCCACACTCAAAGGTAACTCTAAGTGCAAAGGAAGAAACCAAGGTAGAAGACATAGTCAGCGAAGGAGGAGAGAGCGGTTTTACTCTGGGAGAACTTCTGAAGAAGAAGATGAAGCTGTAAGATGACTAAGAGGGATATAATTCAAAGGTGTCACGAGAAGTGCCCTGATTTTTCCAAGTCTTTGACCGAGAAGGTATTGAACTTTATCCTTGAGGAAATTGCCCTGAGCTTAAGTAGAGGTGAGAAGGTTAAGCTCTCTGGCTTTGGTACGTGGAGCCTAAGGAAAACAAACAAAAGGGTTGGCGTTAAGTTCAAGCCCAGCAAGAAGCTTTTGTACTATTTGAACACCACCAACTTAGATGCTAAAATTAATAGATAACGGGGTGTGGCGCAGGAGGAAGCGCGCTGGCATGGGGGGCCAGAGGTCACGGGTTCAAGTCCCGTCACCCCGATTTTAAACTAAAAAGGAGTCAAAATGGCTTTTGAGCTGGAAGGGCACGTTGAAGCTTTAACTCTTAGAGTTTTTCTCAAGTCCCTTGAGCTGTTAGGTGGTACGCAAAAGTTGGTCCAAACACGGGCAACCAGTTGGCTATCGTCCCTACTTTTGGCCTCTTACACTGTAGTGCTGAAGGAAGAATACCTCAAATCCGAGCAGGAGATAGCCCAAAGGCTAAGGATAACCCCTCAAACGGTAAAAAACATCCTCCGGTCTGAGCCTTTGGTTGATAGTTTAGAGGAACTTTTTGAAAGTGAAAGCAAAGACCTTAACATACATACCGCAGGTAGCATAGCCAAGCTCGCTTACAGATTAGTAAAAGACCAAAAGGACCATACAGGTCTTTGTTTGGAATTTTCAAGGAGAACTGCAGGAGCCTTGGATATAGCCTGGGCTAAAATCCTCCTTAGAAGGCTTGAGGAAAAAGATTTTCCCGTTCAATCTGCACAACACCTAAAGGAGAAACTTGGAAAAGTTTGGCTAAGTGGTAGGTCTGTCCAAGAGGTACTTGAAGAGCTTGATTATCCCATCCATACACCCATTGAGCTCATAGAAAAGATAAAAGAAAACTTGCGTATGTATGGCCTTGAATGAAGTATGTTGGTTATCTGGTTTTAGTCCTTCTTTTTATCTATTTTGTCTTTGTTAAACCTTTTCTGCTTTTGCATCGCATTGAGTTTGAGATAAAGGAACCAAAAATAAACCTCAAGGAAAAAAGCTTTGAGATAGGAGAGTTTTGGGTTCTTTTGCCCAACTTTAGAGGTGAAACGTTCTTTCTAAGGGTGGATGGGCTTGCCCTTTACAAAGATACTTTGAAGCTAAGGGAGCTTTTGCTGATAAGCGTCTCCTCAAAGATATCGGAAAAGCCCTCTGAATACGATTTTAGCGACCTTGCGAGGAGATTGAATAAGATAAACATACACCTACAAAGGGCTTACATTTCAACGAATTCACTGCCCTATTCAGGTAGTATAACCCTTTTTGTAGGGAAAGCCCACAAAGAGGGCAATAAAATTTGGGCTGAAGAGCCAACAGTTGCCTACTATATCCATGGACAGAAAATCACAAGGATAAAAGTTTTTGTTGAAAGTGCCCAACTAAAGGGTCCCACTTTGGAAGTCCTCTCTTCAAAGGTTACAGGAGAGAATTATTCCTTTGACCTAAAGGGTCGTTGGAAGGGTAAAGAGGGCACCTTTGAAGCGGTTGGCTATGTGGATAGAATAACCACCGGAAACCTTTCCATTGAACCCATAAGGGTAGAAGCTGAAGGTTGGTTGGACTATAAAAACATTAAAGTAAATATGCAGTTGCAAACGGAGGACCTTGTGATAAAGGAAAAACACTTTGGCAGAGTAACAGGGAGAGGGGAATACCGCTACAGATGGAGGAAGGAAAGCCTGTTTTCTACCAGCTTTGAGGGTGAAAATCTCAGTGGAAGGCTTGAGTACGACTTGAATAGAAGGACATTAAAGCTTGACTTTTCCGAGCTTGCCTTTGATGAAAAACTGCTTGGTGTAAAACAAGTTTTGAGGGGCTCCTTTGCGGGTAGAATGTTTGCAGACTTCAACAAAAAAACCTTAAGCTTAGAGGGGAAGGTTAAGGACATAATCTTTCAAGACATCCAGATAAACACCGCAAACCTGAGCTTGGGGCTCGATTACAAGGAAAAGTCAAGAGGTGAAGTTTTCTTTGCTTCCGACGTGCTTGAGCTAAAAGGTAGGTTCTACGGGAGGGACTTTTGGGGTCAGCTAAAGGTAAATGGACTACCCTATCAAAAGGGAAATGTAAGGGCAAGGGTCTTTTATGAGGGCTATATTTCCTACGTGGCGGGAACTCCAGAGAGTTTGGGAAAGGGCCACCTTTCTGACCTTTACGTATACGACAGGTTCATAGGAAGGTCTGACTTTAAGCTTATCCTCAAAGGGCAGGATGTTCTGGTCGGGGGAGAGGGCAAGGGTTTTAAACTGAGCGCCTCGGGAAATATAAAAGACGAAAGCATAAAGGGTGTTTTAACCTTTACAGGCTTCAGTTTTCAAGAGAGGGGTATAGAGCTTTCAAACCTTGTAGGGCAGGTTTCTTTTGGAGTTATTGATAAAAAGGTACAGGCAGAAGGCAGGTTGGAAGGTAAGTTAAGTCAAGAAAAGGTGCAGGCACTTGCAAACTTGGAATTTAACATAAAACTTTTTGAAGGAAAGCCCGAGGGAGAGTTTAAAAGCATACTGAAAGATGTGAAGCTCGGGGACCTTGAGTTTAAAAACGGTCTCTTGGTGGGAAGTGTAAAGGACCAAAAACTCTCTCTAACCTACCGTTTGGAAGAAAAACTCAAGGGTTCGGGCATCTTTTCCCTCTCAGATTATACCTTTAACACAGAGGGCAGATGGGAAGGGGAGGTAAAGGGAAGTTTTTTGATGCTCTCTTATAGACTCCAAAGCTGTTCAAAGACCGCTTGCAAGGGCGAGCTCTGGGGAAGTGCAAAGTTCAAAGATATGACAATACCCATAAACGCCAGGTTTGATCACAAAGGGGAAACGCTAAGAGCAAACGTTAAGGGATTTGACCTCCAGAGAGGTCCCATAAAGGTAAGGGTAGGAGAACTACGCTTGGAGGAGGGTAAAATCTTCTTTAGTGGTGGAAGTGTAAGCTTAAACTCGGAAGAGTTGTTGAAGCTATCGCAAGCTGAAGGTTTCTATGACTTAAAAAGAGAGGACTTTGAAATACCCAACATAAAAATATACCGCTATGCAGAGGGCAACGCCAAAATTTCTTACAGCAAAACGGAAGGCCTTAATCTCAATTCAGAAGGGCATATAAACTTAGAAAAAACATCCGCACTTTTTAGAAGTAGAGTTCAAACCTCACTTGTAGGCAACCTATACTATTATCTGAACATAGACAAAAAGGGCGTCAATTTAGTTTTATTATCAAAGGAACCAATAGAGCTCAGGTCTAGGTTCATAGGTCTTCCGATGAGAGGGGAAGCTTACTTTTACGGAGAGGGAAAGATCTTTAGAGGTTCAATGAACTTTTTGGGAAACGGTTTTTCTTTGACCGCCGAAGCGGAGGGAACAGACAAAGAGTTGCAGGTAAAATTCAACGCAAACAGAGTTCCTGTGGTATACAGGGATGAAAATTTAAGGAGTAATCTATTTTTGAGGGGAAAGGGCACTATAATCACAGACTACAAAAAGGTTAAAATATCCTCTGACTTAAGCATAGCGGGCACTTTGAAAGTGCGAAGTTTTCCAAAGGAAAAACAGGCAAAAAGGGAGGAAGCTCCGATTACACTAGACATAAAGGTTTCTTCTTATGAGCCTCTAAGGGTATATCTGCCGGAGGGATACATATACAGCTCTTTGGAGGGTTATGCAAAGGGAAAGTTGGATGACCTTGAGTATAAGTTTAGGTTTTCACTTTCTGGGGGAGAGTTAAAGTATTTCAATAAAAAGTTCTATGTAAAGTCTGGCTTTTTTGAGCTTGATAAAAATAGCAAAAACATAGACCTAACCATAGCATCACCCTTGCCCGATTATGTGATCCTTATAAATCTAAAGGGAGATCCCGAGTATCCTAAGGTCTTACTTAACTCTGAACCGCCAAAGGAAACAAGAAAAATAATAACGGACCTCGTGTTGGGTGGCGGAGAACCTCAGGAAATTATAGCCCTGGGAGATATTTTAGCTTCTCAGATCCTCCAGATAGTAGGGCTTACAAAGGGCTTAGAAAAAACGTTGGGCACTGAGTTAAACGTATCCGTATCGCCTCAACTTAGTAGCTCTGGTGAGGTGGGAGTTTCCACAAAGGTTTCTAAGGACATAACAGATAGGTTTTCCATAGAGTATCAGCAGAGTACTCTGAAAGATCCAAAGGAAAGCTATGTAGGAGGCAGTGCGAGAATAACGAGTGGAACTTCGGTGGGAGGAAGGATAAACTCAGACAAATCAAAGGAAGTTAGATTAAGGGTCAGGGGCAAGTTTAACTTTTGATAGGGTTTTCACATAGAACAAAAGATAGTCCAAGAAGGAAAGAAAGATAAAAACATAAGCAGGATAGAGAAAGAGCTTTAACTTAAAAAGGACATAGAGGGGAACGGCAAGGGATACATAGGCTGTGGTAAGCTTACCCAACATCCTTGCCTTGGGGACAAACCCTTTAGTCAAGTATATGTGCCCTCCACCGAGGAGTATAAAAAGGTCTCTAAAAAGCAAAGAAAACAGGAGGGTAGGCTCTATCACCTGAAATCTATAAGTGAAAACATAGAGGGCTATTAGCAGTAAGGTTTTATCCGCCAGAGGGTCCAAGACCTTTCCCAATTCTGTTTCCTGTTTTAGCCTTCTTGCCAGAAAACCATCCAGGGCATCCGTTAGAGCAAGGAGTATAAACAGTGCGATGGCTTGGGGAAACTCCAAAAATAGCATAAGAGGGCTGAGCAGTAAACGGGTAAGTGATACAAGGTTTGGCAGGTTCATCACTTCAGAAAAAACCAAAATCAGTTGCACCACCTTGGGAGAGCATTCCTCTCTTTAAAAGCTCCGTCTCTTCCAGTTTGATCAACATCTCCGGCATCACACCCATAGGGCAAACTATGGAGCAGTTCTTACAGTGGGTACAAAGGCTGATGTGGACATCTTTGAGAAGAAGGAGCCTTTCCTCCGTCTTTGAGTGCCTTCTGTCTTGGAGTAGTTTATAGGCTCGGGAGAAAGCCATTGGACCTCCGAAGTCTGAATTGCTAACAAAGATGGGACAACTGCTATCACACAAACCGCAGGCAATACAATCAAAACTCTTTAAAAGAAATGGGCTCATCTCAAGCTTTTGAAGGTTCTCTTGGAGTGGGTCATACCATACCTTTAGCTTTTTGATACGTTCTATTAGGATGCTATGCTCCACCACCAAGTCTTTAACTGGACGCATGTTGTCAAGAGGTTCCACCAAAACCTCCTCTCCCAGGTCTTTTATGGCAGTTTTACATGCAAGGATGGGCTTTTGGTTTGCCTTTACTCCACAGGTTCCGCATATACCAGCCCTGCACATACTTCTGAAGGAGATGGTTGGGTCATACTCCTCTTTGATGTAAAAGAGGACATCCAAGAGGGTTTGCCCAGGCTCTGTGGGAACTACGAACTCCTTTATTACAAAATCATGGTCCCTGTAGAGTTTTAGTCTTACTAGCATGAAGATAAATTTAGGCTGAGGGATGGGTTTTAGTATTCTTGTTTTGTTCCTTGCGATCTCTTAAGGAGTAGCCTCTATCACATTGAAGCTGTTCTCAAAATTTCCACTGAGACGTTCCCGGCGGATAAGGAGGCTAACCCTTAATATTAAAAAACATGGAACTAAGCTTGAAAATTGCCCTTCCCGGAGGGCGGGTTGAAAGGATAAAAGCGGACTTTCCTTATGAGGGTTACCCTATAGGCTTTAGGGTTTTAGTGGAAGGAAAAACTGGACTTGTGGTGGGCCTTTCTGATGACGGACAGGTCAAGGAAGTAGTATTCCCAGACAAGGTGCCTCTGACCTCCGAAAAGAACCTCTCAGCCCTAAAGGACACTGCCATGCTATACGGCTTAATACCTTGGCTGTTGTTATGGGAACTTTTGCCCGCTGAGTGGAACTGGAAAAAGGAGAGATTTCTTATGGTCCCTCTTTCCTCCTTTGTGGGCTTGGACCAAAGGACCAAGCAATTTTTAGACTGGGTGGCAAAAAACAAAAGGGTAAAGGAGGAAACAGCCAAGAAAAGATTTGGATGGCAGTTTGTGAGGCTTTTATTGGAAAAGGGCTTTTTGAAAGTGGTGGAGGAGTGGTCCGCGGTAAATGTGGAGGTGGAGCTTTTCAGCCTTAACCTTCCCTTTGATGTTGCCCTTTCTAAGCTAAAAAAGACCAAAAACTACGCAGAAAGGGTAAGACTGCTCAGCTATCTCAGGGAGAGGTTATACGCCACAAGGGAGGAGCTCAAAGAAGAAGGTTTTTCCTCTAAAGACCTACAGTTTTTGGTCTCCAAGGGTATAGTCAAGGTGGAAAAGGAGCTGATGCAGAACTTTGCCATTAACCCAAAAAGCCAGCTAAGGCAGAGTAGCATATCCTTGATAAAAAGCATACAAAAGCCAGTGCTCGTAGTGGGAAGTCTTTCAAAGCTTTTAGAACACCTTGTCCTTTTGATAGAGTCCGCCCTAAGTGAAAACAAAAGCCTTCCCATATTTTGTTTTCAGAACTCTACACTTCTTTACCTTATGAGGGAGCTAAAGCCCCTTTTTGGAGATCGGGTGGTTTCTCTCTCTTCCTTTGATAGCCCAAGACAGTTTGTGAAAAACTGGTTTTTGGCACAGGAGGAGGGAAGGGTGATCCTGAGCTCAAGGCTTGGGCTTTTGGTGCCCTCTAAGGAGCCCTTTGCCTTTGTGTTATTTGAAGACCAAAATACAAAGTTGTACAACGGAATAGATCTTAGGAACTACCTTTTCCACCTTTACAGGTATTACGGCTCTCAGTTTTTTTACTACACCGCAAGTCTTGGAGTGGATACCTACCAAAAGGTAAAGATTGGTGCTTGGCAGTTGGAAAGTCTTGGCTACTCCGCCAGTGTGAAAATTCTAAAAAGAAAGCCGGAGGAGGTTTTTTCCCAAGAGCTCCTTTCAAAGTTAGAGGACAACTCCCTCCTTCTGATAAGAAAAACGGGCTACTCTTATGCATACTGTCCTAGGTGCCAGTTTTTGGCAGAATGCCCTCAGTGTAGCACATTTTTGACTTTAAGTAAAAGCCAAAGCAGTCTTTTTTGCACTCGTTGCAAATGGCATGGTCCTCCTACTTGTCCCCACTGCGAGGGTCCTGTGGTTCCCCAAGGCTTTGGTGTGGAGAGGGCGGTGGAAGAGCTGGAAAAATACGGACTTGTAAAGGAAAGCTTGCACTTTGACACTAAGCCTTCTCTCTCGGGCACCTATAAAAAGGTCTTTTTGGTTCATGGAGACAACCTGCTTTCCCTTCCTAACTTTAACGCGGAGGAAGAGTTTTACAAGTATGTGCACAGGGCATGGGCAATGGCAGAGCAGGAGTTTTACCTGCAAACCTTTCTGGAAGAGGCGTTCGTGGAAATATATCTAAAGGATGACTTTCTGGAGGAAGAGCTGGAAAGAAGAAGGGAAGAAAACCTACCCCCCTTCACAAAGCTGATCTTGGCGGTCTTTCCCAAAGGCAGAGAAAAGGTCCTGAAGGAGCTACCCTTTGCAAAAACCCGGACATATGGCAATCTGCTGGAGGTTTTTCTAAAAGTAGAACCAAAACGGTTGAAGGAATTTCTGCCAAAGCTCATTAGCCTCAACCCTCTAAAGTTGGAGCTGTGGTAAAAACTGCCCCCTCTTTATCCACCTTCAAGGATAAATACTTTGCGGATATGCCCGCCTCTTGAAAGGCATAAACCATAGCACTTCCTATCTTGTCTTCCCCCTCAAGGCAGAAGCTGGCTATGGTAGGACCTGCCCCACTTAGAAAGACCGCAAGGGCACCTTCTGAGTATGCGCTTTCTAAAACCCTCTCAAAGTTTGGAATTAGGGACTTTCTGTAGGGTTGATGAAGCCTGTCCTTTACCGCGGACCTTAGGGCTTGATAGTCCCTTTTGCAAAGGCTTGCCACCAAAAGGCTCGCCCTTTGTATGTTATAGACTGCGTCCTTCAAAGAAACTTCCTGCCTTAATACCTCCCGTGCCTTCTTTGTGGAAAGCTCAAAGTCTGGAATGCAAACCACCACCTTTAGTTCCTCCGGAAAGTCCAACCTCTGATAATGGACCCTTTCGCCTACT
>Ga0209740_1000181_pt1 | contig 11181 bp, 12 predicted proteins | sample ConCONMetagenome_FD_184733 | JGI IMG/M metagenome (GOLD analysis project Ga0209740, IMG submission 184733) | Hot spring microbial streamer communities from Conch Spring, Yellowstone National Park, USA - CON_C (SPAdes) (version 3) | ecosystem: Environmental > Aquatic > Thermal springs > Hot...
GATAGTTTTGAGAATTTTTAAATTTTTAGGCTTATGGCATCTGCTGATCTGTTTTGCGTCTACTCACCTCCGCGTAGTCGTCTGGTCTTACCTTGGCTACAACGCGTCGTGGCGGTCGCTCGACCTACTGGATGTCTCTCCAGGCGTCCAACAGCTCATGTGGACACTTGGCGGATTTCAATCTTCCTTCCTCAACATCTACACATACCGCCACGATGTATCCTGTTGCTGAGAGTACGCCGGTAGTTTCGTTAAAGATCTCGAAGCCGTATTTTATGACCTTATCGCGTATTTCTAGGGGTCTTAGTACAACGCGTACTTGATCCCCTCGCCTTAACGGCGATTTGAAAGTGGCATGTGCCTCTACCCTGGGCAGTCTACTGTGGTGATGAAGCACGCCGCGGGATCGGTAGAACTCCTCCTCTGCGTGTTCCACTATTTCGAAGAACTCGGCGAAGTGGACTATGCCCGCGGCGTCTGTCTGAGACCAATATATGAAGAACCTGGTTTCGAAGGGCATTATAGGTTTTTCTCTATGTAGCGGTATATGACGTACTTCATTATCTCGTTGGTGCCCTCCCCTATCTCCAGTATCTTGGCGTCGCGGTAAAACATCTCGGCTTTGCTCTCCTTGCTGTAGCCGAAGCCTCCCTCCATCTGCACGGCGCGTCTGGTGACGTCGACGGCGAGCCGTGCGGCGTGGAGCTTAGTCACATGAGACATCAGCATAAACTCCGGCGACTTAGTGTCGTAGAGATAAGCTGAGTAGTAAGCCAAGGCTTTTATGGCCTCGACGGCGGCTAACATCTCGGCTAATTCAAACTGAGTGTTTTGAAACTCCACAAGTTTTCTGTTGAACACCTCCCTCCGACGCGCCCAGGCCAAGGCCTCTTCAAAAGCCCCCCTGGCGACGCCCAAGGCGACACCCGCTATGGCAACTCTCCCCACATCTAGCGTATGCATAAGTATCTTCCAGCCGCCGTTTACCTCCCCAACGACGTCATCGCCGCCTACTACGCAGTCGTTAAACTTAATCCCAGCTGTGCCCGTCCCTCTTACGCCCATCACCTCTATGGGCGACAGCTCTATACATCTACCTCTTCTTAGTAGAAAGAGAGTAATTGCCCTATGTCTATCCTCCCTCCTCCCCGTCCGGGCGGCCACTAGGTAGTAGTCGGCGTATAGTCCGTTGGTTATCCACATCTTCTCGCCATTGATCACCCACTCACCTCCTCTCTTCTCTGCCCTAGTCTGTATAGCCGCCGCGTCGGAGCCGCAGCAAGGCTCTGACAAGGCAAAGGCGCCTATCTTATCGCCGGCGGCGACCTTTGGAAGAACCTCCTCCCTCTGCGCCTTCGAGGCGAAGTTATTGACGGCGTCTGCGAAGAGTATGCCGTAGGCCTGCACGAGGAGGCTGAACCCGCCGCTGATGCGGCCCAGCTCCTCGAGGACGACGACCGCGGTCCTCAGATCGCCTCCGCCTCCTCCGTACTCCGCCGGCACGGTTGGCGTCAAGATGCCGAGCTTCCCTGCCTCCCTAATAACTTCGCGCGGGTAGTAGTTCTCTATGTCCATCTTACGCGCGATGGGCTCCACGTGCTTCTCGGCGAATTCCCGCACGGCCTTTCTCACAAGCTCGTGTTCCTGCGTCAAAAGGCTCATGTTTCCTCGAAGTGCTCAATGTCGGTGACGAGGCCCCTCCTCTCCTCTCTCCACTTGGGTCTCACCTTCATGCCTATCCTCGGCCTGTCGGTCTTGACGTAGTGTATCAAGCCGCCCTCGACGTCGGGGAACTTTATAAAGGCCAGCACTTTTCTCTCGCGGAGCGGCTCGCCGTAGAAGTCCCTCTCCACAACGGTGTAGGTCTCCACTACGCCTACGGGCTCCACCTCCCTCAGCTCTTTGACCTCCTCGAAGTCGTAGGGGCAGAACATCTTGGGCGGCATGAAGAGCCTGCCGCATTTGGGACAACGCGCCGCGGTCAGCCTTCCTGCCCTCAAGGCCTCAAGCCACTTGGTGCCTACGGGGCCCGCGGTGTAGATGTATGCCTCTATCTCCATCACTTCGGGGAAATGCTTGATCCGCCTCATGGCCTCACCACCTCGAAGCATTCTATGTCTGTTATCGAGCCGGTCCTCTGCTCCGGCCTCTTCCACTTGGCCTTGACCCTGGCCCCGAATATCCTCATGGACTTCACGTCGTCTTCGGACGCGCCGCAGATGTAGTGCATTAGACCTGGGAAGAAGTGGTCGTCGAACTGGCGGCCGGGCACGTCTAGCTTAATCACCCCCACAGCTACAGGCTTCTCTAGACGGGCCCTCGTGGCCGATATATAGCTCATGACGGCCGTCACGACGACGCCTTCGTCCTTCGCCTCCAGCCACCCGTCGACCTCCTTGAAGCAGTAGGAGCAGTAGATGCGCGGCGGCACGAAGATTCTGCCGCATTTGGCGCAGTAGGTCCCCAATATCTTCCCCTCCTTGAGCCCGGCCAAGAAGCGGCCGAGCGCCTCGCCGGTGGTGTAGCTGTACCGCGCCTTGCCCACCACGGGGAACTCAAACACCGGGAACTCCACCTTCTCGTACTTGGTGCCCCTCGGGTTTACGGGCCTTCCGCCGCTCATATCCCCATCACAATCACGGTGCCTGCTTGCATTAGATCTCCCCACGCCTGCGCCAAGCCGGTGTACACCGGCTTCTTCACTTGCCTCTCGCCGGCCTCCCCCCTCACCTGCCAGAATATCTCCGCGACTTTCATAAGGCCAGCAGCCGATATGGGGTTCCCGACCCCCAGCAAGCCGCCCGACGGGTTTATCGGGAGGTCTCCGTCTCTCTGCGTTACCCCTTCGCGCGTGAGGATCGGCGCCTCGCACTTCTTGGCGAGACCGAGCCCCTCCATGTGGTGGAGCTCCTTGTAGTCGAAGGGGTCGTAGGGCTCCGCGACGTCTATCTGCTTCCTGGGGTTGTCTATGCCGGCCATGCGGTAGGCCATCTCGGCGGCGCGGCGGACGTACTCCGGATAGGCCAAGTCGCGGTTTGTCCAATGGGTCGTGTCGAGGGTCCATCCTATGCCCTTGATCCAGACTGGGGTGTCTGTGATGCGCCTCGCCTCCTCCTCAGAGGCCAGCACCACCGCGGCGGCCCCGTCGCTTGTCGGCGATATGTCGAGCAACTGGACGGGCCACACGAGGACCTCGCTCTTGAGCACGTCGTCTACGGTTATGTTGGGCATGCAGAGCTGGGCGGAGGGGTGCCCGCAGGCGTTGCGCTTGTTCTTAACCGACACGAGCGCGATATCCTCCTTCTTTACGCCGCATTTGTGCATATACCGGTGCATCTCCATGGCGAAGATCCATATGAGGTTGGGGTTGAGAGGCTTCTCTACGATGGGGTCCCAGATGTAGCGGAAGACGTATTGAGTATGCGGCTTCGCAGCGTGGCTCATCTTCTCCTCAGCCACAGCCAGCACCCTCTTGCATAGGCCGGAGGCCACGTGCCACCAGGCGGCTATGGGCACGAAGACCCCCGTGGCGCCGCCGACGAACACCCTTATAGTGGGCTTATGGACTCCGCCTGCGCCTTCGGCAAGGTATTCCCCCTTCATATGGACGCCGTCGAAGGCGTCGGGCGCGCTACCGATGACCACGCAGTCTATGTCCTTAAGCGTCAACCCGGCCTCGTCGAGGGCCTGCTTGGCGGCGAGCCAGGCGAGCTCCTGCGGAGTTTCAAGCAACCTGCTTCTAAACAAAGTCAGCCCGGCGCCCACTACCGCCACGCGGTGCTTGAAGTTGAGGTTGCGGTTTGTCATATCCTCAACACGGCGGCGACGCTTGTGGTCGTGGGGACTCCTCTCCAGCTGTGCACCACCGCGGTCTCAGCCTTGTCGACCTCCGCCTTTATCTCCCCTCTCATGACGCCGACAGCGTAGCTAAGCCTAGCTAAGCCGTGCACCTCGAAGGGGACTCCCTCGGCAAGGGCACCGCCGCTTAGATTCACCGGCAACCTCCCGCCGGGGCAGAAGGCGCCGTCCGCCAGGAGGTCCTTGGCCATGCCTCTAGGCGCGAGCCGCAACGCCTCTATGTGTTGCAACTCCTTGAAGCTGTATCTGTTGTCCACCTCGGCGAAGTCGACCTCTTTGTAGGGGTCGGCGATCTTGGCTTGTGTATAAGCTCCATCTGCCGCCTCTCTTGCATGAAGCGGAAAAGCCCAGTCGTGAAACTCCAGACTAGAAAACTCAGTGGACCACCAAACGCCGTCTACCCACACCGGCGTGTCGTTGTACCTCTTAGCAACTCTTTCAGAGGCGAGAACAACCACCACAGCCGCGTCGACAAACTTAGCGATATCGGCCTCTCTAAGAGGCTCCGCCACCACTGGAGTGGCGGATCTAGACTTGCCAGGCGAGGCGTACACAGCCCGTTGGTTCTTAACCCCAGCCTTGTGGGCCTTCTCAACCACGGCCTCGAGATGTTCCTCAGCAACGCCGAATTTAGACATGTAAGCCCTGGCCTCAAGCGCGGCAAGGGCATGAACGTTTTCAAGACCTAGGGGTCTTAAGGAGATGGGGTCCGTCGCCATAAACATAACTTCGTTAAGAGTCTCCACGTCGGAGGGCTTTCCATGCGACTCCACAACCACCACGTCGAAGAGGCCGGACCTAATCATCATATAGGCCTGCCCCACGCACTGAAGCCCGTCGCCGGTCACCGTATACACGGACTTCATGGCTCCCCCCACGGGGTCCGGCGCAAACTCGTCAGAGATAGCTATGCCCTCCCAGAAGTCCTCTTGACACGACACGAAGGCGTCTACCTCGCTCCTTGGGTCGAGCCCCCCGGCGTCTTCGTAGGCCCTCTGAGCCGCCTTAAACATCATCTCGCGGAAGGAGTAGTCAACCACCTCGGGCTGGAACCCAAACCAGCCCACACCGACAATACCCACTCGCATATATGCTCAAGATACCGCCTATTTAACAATTACTGAGGCAAAAGTCAAAAATTGTATGTTTATCTAATAACTCTTTTAATTTCTTCTATAGCCTCGGGGTTCTCCAGAGCCGAGAGGTCGCCGGGGTTTCTGCCTAGGTAGACGGCGCGGATGACCCTCCTCATGATTTTGGCGTTGCGGGTCTTCGGAAGCATCCTCACGAACTTTACGTCCTCCACGGCGCCGAAGGCTTTCCCCAGCGCCTCCTCGGTGAGCTTAATCAGCTCCTGCCTAAGCGCATCGCTGGGCTCGTAGCCAGGCTTCAACACCACGAAACATATGGGCACCTCCCCCTTCACCTCGTGGGGCACGCCGATACACGCCGACTCCGCCACGGCTGGATGCGCGTTCAGCACGGTCTCTATCTCCGCGGGCCCCAGACGCTTCCCGGCCACCTTTATGGTGTCGTCCGCCCTCCCCAGTATGTAGAAGAAGCCCTCCCCGTCTACCGCCGCGGCGTCTCCGTGGGCCCACACGCCGGGCCACTTGCTCCAGTATGTCTCAAGATAGCGTTGCGGGTCGCGCCAGAAGCCTCTGGTCATGCCGGGCCATACTGAGAGCACCACCAGCTCCCCCTCCACGCCCGGAGGCGCCGGCCTGCCGTCTTCAGTAAAGACGGCGGCCTTGGTGCCGATGCTGGCGCCGTTGAACGAGCTGGGCTTTATCTTCTTCACTACGTAACAGCCCAAGATGCCGCCGGAGATCTCAGTCCCCCCTGAGTAGTTAATTATTGGGATCCGCCCCCTCCCCATCTTGTACAGCCACAGCCAGCTCTCAGTATCTATAGGCTCTCCAGTGTTTCCAAACGCTCTTAGTTCATCTAATTGACTAGGCTCAGCCACGGCGCCGATGCTTCTGAGGTGTCTCGTCAGCGTGGCGGCGAGACCCAGAGCGGACACCTTGAACTCCTCGGCGAAGCGCCACAGCCTCTCCTTGGGGTAGTCCGGCGCGCCCTCGAAAAAGGCCATGGAGCCCCTCAGGAGGTAGGAGGCGAAGACCATCCAAGGCCCCATCATCCACCCCATGTCGGTAGCCCAGCTCAAGGTGTCGCCCGGCTTAATGTCGAAGTGGAAGTAGACGTCGGCCGCCGCCTTTATGGGGAACCCGTCGTGTGTGTGGACGGTGCCCTTGGGCCTCCCCGTGGTGCCGGAGGTGTATATAATCATCATGGGGTCCTCTGCATCCGTCTCCTCCACATAATCGCCGCTTGTTTTGAACACCTCCGCAAGGGTTATGTAATCGCCTCTCCCGCCGCCTCTCTCGTGGATCACCACTTGCTCGACGGTGGGGGCGAGGCCGGCCTTGAGCTCGGCCAGCATATTCACCTCCTTGCCGCGGCGGTACGAGACGTCAGACGCGAAGACGAACTTTGCCTCGCTGTCTTCGAGCCTTACTCGTATGGCCTCCTTCCCGAAGCCGCTGAAGAGGGGGACGATTATGCCCCCGGCCCTTATCGCGCCGAGCATGACGGGCACTATCTCGGGCACCATGGGCATGTAAATCGCCACGCGGTCACCCTTCTGCAGGCCGTTGCGCCTCAGCCAGCTCGCCACAGCCTTGGTCTTGTAGAGCACCTCGGCGTAGCTCCACGTGACCCGGCTCCCGTCTTCCCCCTCCCACTTAATAAGCGGCGCCGGCGACTCCTCCAGCTGGTCGGCTATGTTGAGCCCGCCGCCCACGAACCACCAAGGCCACTGAACGCCCCGCGACAGGTCGAGGACCCTCTCGTAGGGCCTGCGCCACCTTAGCCGCAAAACCTCCCGCTCAAACACGGCCCAGAACTCAGGCCTCTCAGCAGTGTAGTTTATGAACTCCTCCAGGCCGGCGAACTCCCTCGACGCCATGAACCTAGCCACGTTAGACTCATCAAGATGCTCCCTCTGGGGGGTCCAGGCCTCCATATATTTACAAATTTAAAAAAGTTTAAATAGATTATCGAGTTCAAAAATAGTTAAAGCCTTATCTATGTCGTATACAGGCGTAAGCGGTATCTCTTCTCTCTTCGCAAGATCCTCGAGAGCGTTGCAGTCCATTTCTGACAGAACCTTTTCCACCTCCTCTCTGGCGGTGGGGTCCAGCTGCCGCGGGATTAGGTCTTCTCTTCTGATGGCTCTGCAGAACCGCTCCCAGAACTTCGGCTCCACGGCGCCGAGAGCCGCCCTCCCCCCTCTGCAGCGGTACACAGTGTAGAAGGGATAGTCCCCGGAGAGGAGTAGAGACTTTCCGTCTCTCCTCAAGGACAGGTTGAGTATGTTTATCAACGCCGCGGCGCGGCTCATGGGGATCTCCACGTAGCCCCCCTCGCACCTGATAGCCATGCCCGTTATTGTCAAAGCGGCGAGGAGGCCGGCCGCCACGTCCACGGCCTGTACGTACGGCGGACACGGCCCTATGGCGCCTGCCAGCGCGGCGAAGTTTATGTCGTGGGAGGGGTGGTACCTGGGGTACTCATCGCCTCCGTACCCCACTATGGCGACGTAGATGAGGCCCGGCCTCACCTCAGCCAGCCTTCTATAGGAGATGCCGTATTTCTCCGCGGTAGACGGCCTGAAGGTGGTGAGGACGGCGTCCACGTCTCTAAGCATCTCGTAGATGCCCTTGCTCTCTCTCTGCAGGTCTAGATACACCACGTGCTTGCCTTCGTTCAGCGCCCTGTACAGCGTCGGCGACAGTCTGCGCATGGGGTCTCCGCCCGGCGGCTCCACCTTGACCACATTAAAGCCGAGGCTCAGTAAGAATCTGCCGGCGAGCGGGCCTGGGAAAAGCGTGGCGAGTTCTAAGACCCTCATCCGAAATATCTGAAGGGAAACAGCCTAACTCTCTCCTTGACCTTCCTCAGCAACTCCACCAGCCCCAACGGTTCGAGGAGGAGAAATGTCAGGATAAGTGCGCCGAAGGTGATGTCTCTCAAGGCTATGTCGATGCCTCTCAGGCCTAGTAGGGCTAGGGCGTTTTTAATCGCCTCCGGCACGCCGATCACGAAGAGCGAGCCCAGCAGAGAGCCCCATACGACTCTCCCAACCCCGCCTATAAGCACCGCCGCCAAGATCTCGAGCGATGTCAAGAATGTGAAGCTCTCCACAGAAACTGACCTAAGTGCGAAGGCCCACAGCCCGCCCGCCACCGCTGCCATATAGGTGCTTACCACAAACGCCAGAAGCTTGTACTTAAACACGTTAACTCCTATTATCTCCGCCGCTATGTCTCTCTCTGACGGCCTTCAGCGCCCTCCCGATGTACGACCGGCTTAAGTTTGCAAGAGCTAGGAAGTGTACTGTTGCTATAACTGCGACAGTCACGTAGAGGGGATACCCGTAGGAGAGGTCCAGCGGCTCCAGGTTCAGCGGAGGGACATACTTAGCGTATGCACCGCCTGTAAACCACGCCATCTGCTCAGTCCGGAGGAACCAGTCGAAGAAGAACTGGGCCGCCAACGTGGAGATGAGGAGGTAGAGCTCCTTAAGCCGGCGGCTGGGGAGCCCGAACACGAGACCTATGCCGGAGACCAGCACACCTGCCGCCGGTATAGCGAGGAGTGGGTGCAACCCCGCTTTGGCAAGATATATTGACGTGAAGGCGCCCAGCGCCATGAAGGCCCCTTGTGCGAGGGATATCTGCCCTGCCAGCCCAAAGAGGAAATTGAAGCCAGCCGCGGCGAGGCTCCAGATTACGACCCTGTCATGAAGTACGCTAGAACGCCTAATGCAACCACAACATAAATAGTTTAGTATTCTTCACATCCTCATGAGGAGGGTGTTGAACTACATAAACGGCGAATTTAAGGCCTCCGCCTCAGGCGAGTTCGGCGTAAAGAAGTCGCCCATTGACGGTAGCCCTCTTGCGGAGGTGGTGCGGAGCGTGCGGGAGGACGCCAAGGAGGCTATAGACGCCGCCTATGAGGCGGTTAAGTCTTGGTCTGCGCTTCCCGCCATTCGGCGCGCAGAATATCTATACAAGGCGCTGGAGGCGTTTAGGCAGATGCGGGAGGAGTTCATGAAGGTGCTCACCGAGGAGGGCGGAGGCGTCTACAGGAAGGCGTGGGGCGAGGTGGTTTTCAGCGAGAGGCTTCTCTTAAACGCGGCGGAGATGGCAAGGCACTACGAAGGCAAGGTGCTGAGCTCAGACAGCGAGGCCACGATTTCCATGGTCTTCAAGAGGCCTAAGGGGGTTGTCGGCGTGATCACGCCTTGGAACTACCCGCTGTCTATCTCCATTAAGAAGGTCGCCCATGCCCTGGCCGCGGGCTCCACGGTGGTGTATAAACCAGCCAGCGACACGCCGATAACGGGCTGGTTGATAGCTCAGATGTTCCACAAGGCCGGGTTGCCGAAGGGGGTTTTCAACATGGTAGTAGGCCCCGGGGGAGTTGTTGGGGATGAGATCGTCACCAGCAAGAGGGTTTCCCACGTGACCTTCACCGGGGAGAGCTCCACTGGGAGAGAAATCGCCGCCAAGGCCGCAGGCACGCTTAAGACAGTGACGCTGGAGCTAGGCGGGAGCGACCCGCTGATAGTTCTGGACGACGTCGATGTGGACTACGCCGCGCGTCTCGCGGTTTTTGCGGCGTTTTTCCACCAAGGCCAGATATGCACCTCGGCCAAGCGCATAATAGTGCTGAGGAGCATCGCCGATAAGTTCATAGAGAAGTTCGTCTCCTACGTGAAACTTCTGAGAGTCGACGACCCGAGGAAAGACGAGAAGGTGGATCAGGGCCCCTTGATAAACGAGGGGCAGGCCAAGTTGATGGAGGAGTTTGTCAAAGACGCTGAGGCGCGGGGCGGCAGGGTCCTCACAGGCGGCGGGAAGAGAGGCGCCTACTTCGACCCCACGGTGGTCGTCGATGTGGATAGGAACTTCAGAATTATGCGGGAGGAGGTCTTCGGACCCGTGAGGCCCATAGTGGTGGTTGAGAGCGATGAGCAGGCCGTGGAGGTTGCCAACGACACCGAGTACGGTCTCAGCGGCGCCGTGCTCACGAATAACATCAACAGGGCTTTTAAGATCGCCGAGGCCGTGGAGAGCGGCATGTTCCACATAAACGACGTGACGTTCCTGGAGGAGGCCCACGTGCCCTTTGGCGGGATTAAGGCCAGCGGCATAGGGAGAGAAGGCGGGGAGTACAGCTTCCACGAAGTCACCTACGACAGGTGGCTCACGGTAACTCTGAGGACTAGGAGGTTCCCCATACCCTCTGCCCTTAAATGATAAGGCTGGAGCTGAAGGGCCCCATCGCCAAGCTGGTAATCGACAACCCCCCGCTCAACCTCATCACTCTGCAGATGAGGAGGGAGCTGGGGAGATTACTTGGTGAGCTAGACGGGAGAGGGGTGAGGGCTCTCGTTGTCACCTCAGCCGGCGGCGTCTTAAGCGCCGGCGGCGACGTCACGGAGTTTCTCAACAGCTCGCCAAGCGACCTGCTGGAGTGGGGTAAGACAATAGAGATGTTGGCCGACCTCCCGTTTCCCACCATTGCCGTCGTCAAGGGCTACGCCTTCGGCGCCGGGTTTGAGATGGCTCTGTCTTGCGACATAAGGATCGCCTCGCGGAACGCCGTGATGGGCCTGCCCGAGGTGCGGCTCGGCATGATACCTGCCAGCGGGGGGCTTACGCGATTTGCAAAGATCCTCGGGCCTCGCGCCCTCTACCACCTGTTGCTGGGTCGCCGAATAGCCGCAGAGGAGACGCTCAGTCTGGGGCTTGTCGACGAGGTGGTTGATGACGCAGACGCCAGAGCCGAGGAGCTGGCGTCGGAGCTGGCGGAGCTTCCACCGCTAGCTGTAAAGGCTTTGAAGGAGGCGGTATACGTTGCTGTGGACAGCCTCCTGAGGTCTGGGTACTTGGTGGAGAGGGCCTTTTTTGGGCTGTTGAGGTACAGCCAGGACTTCAGGGAGGGCATACACGCGTTTAAAGAGAAGCGCAAACCAGTTTTCAAAGGTAAGTAACTTCATTATTTTTAATTAGGTTTGTTAATAGTAATCTTTAAAATCATTCTTGTTTTTGCAGAGATATGGGATCTGGGTATCATGAACTTTACAAGGAGTCTGTGGAAAACCCCGGCGAGTTTTGGAGCGGCGTTACATCGGAGCTTCATTGGCACAGGCGTTGGCGCTCTGCCCTTGACGGCGCGGCCCCCTTCTTTAGGTGGTTCGCGGGGGGCGAGACAAACATAACGTACAACGCCTTGGATAGACATCCA
>Ga0209740_1000182_pt1 | contig 11164 bp, 9 predicted proteins | sample ConCONMetagenome_FD_184733 | JGI IMG/M metagenome (GOLD analysis project Ga0209740, IMG submission 184733) | Hot spring microbial streamer communities from Conch Spring, Yellowstone National Park, USA - CON_C (SPAdes) (version 3) | ecosystem: Environmental > Aquatic > Thermal springs > Hot...
TTCTCTATGGGGCCCGAGTGAAGGGTGTCAAGGGCCTTACCCTTTGCTATACCCTCCACTATATCTATAAGGACTATCTCCGCTAAACCTCTATTTGCGAGGTATTTCGCCGCTTCACCCCCCACATTCCCCGCCCCTATTATCGCGACCTTTTTCATAAGAGATTGTATTCTAAGGGGGAAAATTTACTATCCACCGTAAAATTTTCGGAATGAGGTTAAAAGATAAGAGGATCCTCATCGTGGGCGTGGGAGGTGGGATAGGTAGGGCATCCGCTTACCTTATGGCAAAGGAGGGTGCTGTAACGTTTTTGGTTTCAAGGTCCGAGAAGTGCCATGAGATATCCGAATTTCTCAACAAAAAGGGGTACGAGTCTTACTCCTTTAGGGCGGATGCATCAAACCCTCAAGAGGTAAAGGTGATGATCCAAGATGCTCTGGACAAGATGGGAAAAATAGATGTGGTTTTTGTTAATGCGGGTTATTGGGCACCCACGGATCTGGAAAACCTTGATGAGGAGACCGTAAACGCCCTTTGGAGGAGTAATTTCCTGGCGCACGTATATGTTGTAAAGGAAACCTTACCGCTTTTCAAGAAATGGGGAGGAGGGGTTTATATACACACCTCGGCGGTTTATGGGAACTTTGGTATAGCGGAAGGTTCCTCAATATACAACGCGGTGAAAGCCGCCCTTGTTTCCTTCGTAAAGACCGTTGCGAAGGATTACGCGAAGTACAACATTAGGGCAAACGTCATATGCCCGGATGGGGTTTCGCACAGGATGTATTCTGAATTTGATGACATAAAAACGGAAGGGAAAACCTTAAGGGGAGGTTGGCCCGAGGATGTGGCATTTTTGGCGGTTTATCTAGCAAGCGATGAATCCTTCTGGATGAACGGAAGTGCAATACCCATAGACGGCGGTTGGTCCTTGGGGTTAAAGCATAGGGAATAGTTGTTCTGGCTATTTCTTGGAACCACGTTTTTGATCCTACAAAGGTCCTTTCTTTACAACGAAAACCCTTTTTACCTTTTCTTTTTATTCCTCTTCTCCTTCTGGCTCTTCCTTTTGGCCTTTAAATCTTCAAGAAAAAGGGTGTTCTCTTCCCTCCTTGTAATACTTATATTTCTCCTGGCGGAGAATATAAGGGGTGAATTTGAGAAAGGCTCTTTTTTTACGGTCTTGGGAATATTGTTTCCATCCCTTTTTGTTAGGGATCCCGAGGGGATTTTAAACTTCTTATCCTTCCGACTTCCCAAAAACCTCCTATGGCTTGAATTCTCCCTATCCATCTCCCTAACCTTTACCCTATTTTTCCTAAATTACGACCCAAAATCTTCCCTCCCTTTGCTCGCCCCGATATGCCTATACTCCAACTCCTCCTTATGGAATGGCATCTTTGGGAACCTCCTCATTCTATCTTTCACACAGAAGTTTCACCACCTCGCTTTTTCCCTTTTTCTCTTTTGGGTAATTTACCCTATTTTGGGAAGGGGTTTTCCTTTATCCTTTATCTTGGGGCTTGGATTGGGGCTAATTTTCTCAAAACTTCAATAAAAATTTCGTTTTCCTCCCTTCTTCCAACGGTCACCCTCAGGTGATTATAAAGTCCAGGCAAGCTTGATACATCCCTTACCCTCACCCCTTCCTCCACGAAAGCCTGATAAGCGCTTTTATGATCCTTAACCTTGAACATTATGAAGTTTGCAAAAGATCTGAAGGGTTTGAACCCTAACTCATCCAAAACCTTAAAAACCCTCTCCCTCTCCCTTACTATCTCCTCCGAGATCCCCTTTATGTATTCCCTTATCTTGCCGAAGTTTTTAAATATTGCAAGTTGAAAGGATGTGAGGTTGTAGGGGACAAAATTCATATGCTCCACAGCCCTTATTACCTCCTCCGAGCTTAATACATAACCCATCCTCATACCAGCAAGTAGAGACTTTGATAATGATCTACCCACCATCAAATTTGGGTAATCCTTCAGATCCTCCCAAACCGTTATTCCAGAAAATGGGAAATATGCCTCATCCACGAACACCAAGGCGTCGGTTTCAAGCGCTTCCCTAACAATCCCTTTATCTATCAGATTTCCCGTTGGGTTGTTGGGGGATACGAGAAATATTATGTGATATCCACCTTTAAAATCCGAGGGGTCTATTGTGAAATTCTCTCCCAAAACCTTTATATCCGCCTCCGTGGATGTCGCAAGGGCATAATGCCTGAACATAGGGTATGTGGGCTCGTATATTAAACATTTCCTACCCTTCCCCCCTCCCACCCAAAAGGCGCTGAGGATAGCCTGATCCCCACCGAAGGTAAGGGCGATATTTTTGGGTGATACCCCGATCTCTTGGGCAAATATCTCCTTAACTTCGTTGTATATTACGGGTTGCGGGTACCTATTCCACTCTATCCCTTTCACCTCCTCAAGGATCAGATCCTTTAACTCCTCGGGTAGATCGTATGGAGATTCGTTTTGGTCAAGTTTAGCCTTATAGGGTTTCTGACTAACCGTGAAGGGGCTTGAAAACTCAATATCCTCCCTCAAGAAACCCATAGCGTTTTATTCTAAACTTGCGACCTTATAATTTACACCTATGATAACCAACACGATAAAAACCTTTTTGCTTTTAGCGGCTTTAACCCTAATCTTGGTCTATGCGGGTAAGCTTATAGGAGGAAACTTGGGTATGCTCATCGCCCTGATAGTTGCGGGTATAATGAACTTTATGGGTTGGTTCTTCTCCGACAAGATAGCCACAGCTTCCGTGGGGGCAAGGGAAGTTAGCAGGGAGGAGGCTCCGGATCTTCACGCCATGGTTGAGGAGGTGGCGATGGCGGCGGGGATCCCAAAGCCAAAAGTCTATATAGCTCCAATACCCCAACCCAACGCCTTCGCCACGGGTAGGAACCCGAAGAATTCCGCGGTGGTATTTACTGATGGGATATTGAGGCTTTTGAATAGAAGGGAGCTTAAGGGAGTAATTGCTCATGAGATCGCGCACATAAAAAACAGGGATATTCTCGTTATGTCCGTAGCCGCGACGTTGGCCGGCGCAATAGCTTACTTAGCGGATATGCTTAGTTTGAGTCTCTTGTTCGGTTATGGTTCGAGGGATAATAGGGATTACAACCCCTTAGCTGCCATAGCGGCTATAATACTCCTGCCCATTGCGGCGACCATAATAAAGCTTGCGGTTTCAAGGAGCAGGGAATATATGGCGGATGAGGCGGGAGCAAGGTTTATAAACGACCCCTTGGCTTTAGCCTCCGCCCTTGAGAAACTCGCGTATGGTGTTCAAGCCGTTAGGGCTGATGTCCCTCAATACATGTCCCATATGTTTATAGTGAATCCCCTTTCGGGTGAATTTTTGGCAGAACTCTTTTCCACCCATCCACCCATTGAAAAGAGGGTCGCAAGGTTAAAGAAAATGGCGGAAAGTATGTATTGAAAATTTTGCAGGTTTCCGACGCGTATTACCCCTTCCCAGGTGGGGTTTCCGAGCATTTATATTCCCTTTCCAAGTACCTGAGGAAGAGGGGGCATGAGGTTTGGATCCTAACCACGAGCTACGGAAAGGATGATGGAAAATTCAACGGATATGTACGCAGGGTAGGAAGGGTTTTAATATTGCCCCTAAACAAGTCTCAAATAACCTTGACCTTTGACCCCCTTTTACCTTTAAAAGTTCAGAGATTCTTGAGGGAAAGGAAATTTGATATAGTTCATACCCACGGTCCCTTGGCTCCCAACCTCCCCGGATGGACCACTATACTCTCCCCTTACCCCGTCGTCTCAACCTTTCACACATCCTTTGTTGGTTTTAATTGGTACAAGGTCGCAAAAATTTTTTTTACTCCAGTCTGGAAGAAAATTAAGGTTGCCATAGCGGTTTCCGAGACCGCAAAAAAACTTATGGAACCGTACTTTAAAGGGGATTACGAGATAATACCAAACGGAGTGGATACGGAAAGGTTTAAACCGGATGGGGAAAGGCACGAAATATATTCAAAAATTAATGGGAAAACCGTTTTGTTCGTGGGTAGATTAGAACCCAGAAAGGGGCCCGATCTTTTACTGAAGGCTTTCATTTCCCGTAAAAAGGATTTTGAGAAAGAAAATGTACATCTTATATTTGCTGGGGATGGACCCCTTAAGGAAAGTTTAACGAAAATGGTTCCGGAGGGATTGAAAAATAGGGTTCATTTTTTGGGGTTTGTACCCTTTGAGGATCTTCCGAGGCTCTACAGGGGAGCGGATGTTTATACATCCCCCGCAATTGGGGGTGAAACGTTCGGTTTGGTTTTGGTTGAGGCTATGGCATCCGGAGTTCCCGTTGTTGCAGCTAACAACGAAGGTTATATAAACGTAATAAAAGATGGGGAAAACGGAATACTCGTGAATGTGAAATATCCGAATAATTACGCGGAAGCCCTCCTTAAGGTATTGAGGGACGGATCCTTAAGAAGAAAACTTATAGAAAACGGGCTAAAAACCGCAAAAGAGTACTCTTGGGAAAAGGTGGCGGAAAGGGTTGAAGGGGTATATTTGAGGGTTTTAGGTCTGTCTTAAAATTTCCGTATGCTCTTAATCTTTATGTCTCCAAAGTTGGATTTTTCCTTGAAAGCTTACATGGAATATAGGGGTTCAAAGGTTCCAATAGCGCACATAAAAAACGGGAGCGGTACAAAACTTAAAAACGAAGATTTCTCGTTTTGCGAAGTTAAGGTTTTTGGAAGTTTTTCCCAAAGGGATTATTGGGAGGATCTCTCAGACGAATACTTTGTCGTTCAAGGTACGGATCTTCCGACATACACTTTCTATTACGAAAGCGGTAATTTTAAGAAAACCGTAAAAATTTACGGTCCTCCAAACTTTCCGAAGAAGATAAGGGAGGTTTTTGAAAGCTTACAAAAGGCGGAATGTTTAAGGGAGGTTTTTCCAAAGGGGATACTACTTTCTTGGGAAAGGGTTTATGTAAGAAGGATCGCCGTTCAGTTGGGTGAGTTTGAATCCTTGGTTGGGGTTGAAAGGGTGGAGGGGAAAAACTTAGAGCTTGGGTATAGCTTCTTCAAAAGGTACGGGGAATACCTACTTAGGGATGGTATATTCTCGGATTCAAAGGGGAATACCTATAAAGTTCGCGTTCTCAACGTAACCTTTTAGAACATCGGCATCTCTTCCTCTTCTATTGTCTTCTTCCTCTGCTGGAACCTCCTAAAGTTGTTGTAATCAAATATAAGCATAACCGAGAGTCTCGGCCATTTGCTTGAATAGGAGGTTTTCAGCTTGTAGTTTTCTTCGTCTATTGTTGATGTCCCCTTTTGTAGTTTCAAGAAGTCCTCAAACCTCCCAACGAAAAATATGTTACGACTTATTGGGAACATCACTCCAAGATCAAGGGAGTAGGAAGAAGATGTCGTACCCCTTGCGGTTTTCCTTGGAGCTTGGTAATTTCCCGAAATTTGGAGCATCATAAGGTTTAAATTCCCCTTTACCTCCCAAGAAAGACTGCTTGATGTCCTGCCTCCGTAGTACCATCTTATGTTGTAAATGTCAAGCGTTATGTCGGATTTAAAGAACTTAAAGGGTTGGAAATTTAATATGAACTCCGCGCCCGTTGAGGTTTGGATACCCAGATTATCCCATGTGATCACTATAGCCCTTAATGTGCTGTCATAATAGGAAGAGGCGAACATATCCATCAAAAATACGCCCTCTCTCCTCCTGTAAAACCCCTCTATCCCTACGGTTGCAATATTGAAAATCCTCTGATATCCCACCTCAAATGAATGGGTGTAGGAAGGCTTTAAGTTGGGATTTCCCTTTTGATAATTCCTTTCGTCTATCTTTCTTATGAAGGGGTTCAACATCCAGGGCATGGGTCTCTGCGTCCTCCTTGAGTAGGAAAGATTGAAGGAGTTTTCAATGTCGGGGTTGAAGGAAAGGGAAAGGTTTGGGAAAAGGTCGGTTGATTTAAAGGCATAATCGTTAATGTTCCTCCTGTAATCCTCAACCCTTAAACCCAGATTATAAGAAAACCTTCCAAGAACATCCGAATACGTCAGATAACCCCCATTTACGTAGGAAGAGAAGGTGTAAGATCCAGAGGTGTCCGGATTTGAAAGCTTCAAGCTGTCCAAACCCTTCCATACCGTCAATTGGTATCCCACCTCCAGCTTTCTCTTTTCCCCAAAGTTCATTGAATAGTTTATTTGCGGAGAAAACCTGAAGAAGTTGGGCTTCCCTTCCCTCGTGAATATTACGGAATTTCCAACTCTACTTTCCGTATCCTCCCTACCCCTCCTAAATCCGTAAAATGCCAGTATCTCTAACCTCCGATTTTCCATATTCCTCGTGTATCCCCCCGAGAGCGAACCCCTCAAACCCCCCATATCCGTTTTTGTTGATGTGCTATCATTTGCATAACTGTACTTCATATTGCTTAACATCAACATCCTCCAGGATCCTATATCTCCCTCAAAGCTTAAGATATCCCTGCTTGTTAAATTATGCTCCAAACTGAACCTCGCCCCGTAAGGTTTGCCCTGAAAGGATCTTTCACCGGATGCGGTGTAAGATATGGGTTTTTCTGCACTCACCGTGCTCTCCATTAAATTGTTAAAGGAAAAATGGTTTGCGCCAAAAACAAATTTTGTCTTCCCTGTGGTTATTCCCAAGGAACCGTTTAAACCGTAGTTTTCAAAGGTCCCCAACCTCAAAATTAAATTTGCGGAAATGCCCCTACCCGTTCTACCCTTCAAAACCACGTTCATAATTATCCCCCCTTCCGCCTCATACTTAGCGGATGGGTTGGTGATTATCTCTATCCTTTCCACCTCCGAAGCGGGTATCTGCCTTAAGGCATCCGAAACTTCCAATACCGTGGGCTTTCCGTTTATGTACAGCGTTATATTCCCCTCCCCCCTTATTCTTACGTTCCCCTCGTTATCCACGTTCACACCCGGAACATTTTTTAAAGCTTCAAGGACGTTTGGGCTTCCCCTTGAAACTATATCCTCCCCGAACCTTATAACCCTCTTTCCGTCCTCGTAAGTGATCTTTGGAGCCTGGGCCCTCACCTCCACCTCTTCAACTTTTATGGCGCTTTCCTTCAGGACGATCCTCCCCAGATCCACATCCCCATCCTTTACCTCAAATTCTACCCTTTGATCTTCATACCCCACGAACTTTATTATGAGCAAATACTTTCCCGGTTTTACATCCTTTATCTTAAAAAACCCGTTTTCGTCCGTGTAAGTTCCCCCCGCTTTTGATGTATCGGGAAGCCTCCTAAGGAGTACTACCGCGGAGGGTAAGGGTTTCCCACCCTCCCCATATGCAAATCCCCTAACTTCGTAAGCTATAAGGAGTATCATAGATTAGATATTATATGCTAGAACGATCGTTCAAAACCTCGATCTCCGCCCCCAACCCCCTCATCTTTTCCTCAAAATTCTCGTACCCCCTTACAAGATGCTCGTATCCTTCAACTTCCGTAACCCCTTCCGCCACCAGACCCGCCAAGACCAAAGCCGCGGTCCCCCTTAAGTCCTTACCCACCACCGGTGCCCCGCTCAATTTTTCAACCCCCTCAACCACCGCAAAGTTTTCCCCCACCTTTATATTCGCCCCAAGCCTTATAAGTTCATAAGCATGCCTGAACCTGTTCGGGTATATTCCCTCCCTTATCACCGCCTTTCCCCTTGATACGGACATTAAGGATAAATATTGGGGTTGTACATCCGTCGGAAAGCCGGGGAAAGGGGCGGTTTCAACGTCCCTCGCTTCCAACCTTCCCGAAGGTTTCACCAAAACAAAATCCTCACCTATTTTTAGCTTTGCCCCACATTCCTCAAGTTTTAAAAGAACCGAAAGTATATCCTTTGGCCTTATGTTCTCCACCCTAACTTCACCGTTAGTTATAAGGCCAGCTATTATGAAAGTTGATGCCTCTATCCTGTCTGGTATAACCCTATACTCCAAGTTCCCCTTAAGGGGACCGGTTCCCACCACCCTTATGGTATCCGTTCCCTCCCCCTCTATTTTTGCCCCACAGGCCTTTAAAAATCTTGCGGTATCGACCACCTCGGGCTCAATTGCGCAGTTATCCAAAACCGTCTCCCCCTCCGCCAATATCGCGGTCGTCATGAGGTGTATTGTGGCACCAACCGACTTCTTCTCAAAGGATATATAGGTGCCCCTTAAACCCTCCGTTTTAGCCAATATGTATCCATGCTCGAAGCTGATTTCCGCCCCCATTTTCCTCAAACCCTCCAAGTGGAAGTTTATGGGCCTGGGACCGAAATCGCATCCCCCGGGTAGCGCAACCTTCGCTCTTTTAAACCTCGCCAATAGGGGACCCAACACATAAACAGAAGCCCTCATCTTGCTGACAAACTCATAAGGTGCAAATGATTCCTTTATGTTCCTCGTATCCAAAGTCAGGGTGTTATTATCAAAGGAAAAATTTGCCCCCATGAAATCTAAGAGCTCAAGCATGGTTCTTATATCCGCCACATTAGGAACATCAAAAAGTTTTACCTCCCCATCTATGACTATGCTTGCGGGGATTAAAGCAAGGGCGGAGTTCTTTGCCCCACTTATCCTCACCGAACCCCTCAACGAATTCCCACCCCTAACGAGGATCTTTGCCAATGGGCCGTGCAGGATTCGAACCTGCGACCCCCGGATTAAAAATCCGGTGCTCTACCAGCTGAGCTAACGGCCCGAAGCGGATATTATAAAGTTGTTGCCACTTTAAAATATTCGGGTTATGAGAAGCCCTTTGGAATTCCTAAACTTACCGAAGGAGAAAATTGAGGTCCTTGAGGATCTGAGGGCAATGGTTAGGGAGTTCGTAAACAGGGAAATAAGGCCCATATCCCGGGAGATGGAAAAAAGGGAGGAGATACCGAGGGAATTGATAAAAAAGATGGCGGAACAGGGGTTTTTTGGGATCTTGCTACCCGAGGAATACGGCGGTGCTGGGCTTGGGGAGCTTGGAAACGCGGTTCTTCAGGAGGAAATAACGAGGGGGGACGCCTCGGTTGCGGTTCTCCTCGGGGCGTCCACGGGTCTTTGTGGTGGAGCGATAGACATAGCTGGGAACAAGGAGCAAAAGGAGAAATACTTAACGAAGATAGCAACGGGGGAATATATTGGTTGTTTTGCGCTGACGGAGCCCAACGCGGGTTCGGACGCCCAACACATAGAAACCACCGCGGTAAAGAAGGGGGACAGGTGGATCTTAAACGGTTCAAAACTTTACGTATCAAACGGGAATATAGCGGATATAGCGGTGGTTTTTGCAGCAAACGACAGATCTTTGGGTGCATACGGGGGTATAACCGCCTTCATAGTTGAAACTTCCTGGAAGGGTTGGAAGGTAATGAAAACGGAGAAGAAGATGGGTATAAAGGCATCGGGTACGGCGTATGTGGTTCTGGAGGACCTTGAGGTTCCCGAGGAGAACGTTTTGGGGAAGGTTGGGGAAGGCTTCAAGATCGCTATGGAGACCCTTGACATAGGTAGGATAACGCTGGGTGCAGGTTGTTTGGGTGGTGCAAAAGAAGCCTTTGAAGTTGCTTGGAAATTTGCGAACGAAAGGAAGCAATTCGGACAACCCATAAAAAACTTCCAAATAATCCAGCATTATCTCTCGAGGATGGTTATAGATATCTTCACCCTTGAAAGTCTCGTTTATAGGACCGCATGGATGGCGGACAACGGGTACAATGTAATAAGGGAGGCATCAATAGTCAAGGTTTTCGCCTCCGAGGTACTTGATAGGGTGGTGGATCTCGCCCTGCAAATACACGGGGGAGCTGGGTACATCGAGGATTACCCGGTGGAGAAGATGTATAGGGATGCAAGGATAAACAGGATCTTTGAGGGGACAAACGAGATACAAGAGTACGTTATATTCAAAACCTTGGAGAGGAGGGGCGGGCTATAATATGAGGTTCTTTACCGCCGGGATCCCCCTATCCACCCAGGGAAGCTCAACGGAGGAAGGGCTTCTTAGGGTGAAAGAGTTGGGTTTGGATGGTATGGAGTTAGAGTTTGTAAGGGGGATAAGGATGGGGAAGGATAAAGCTAAGAGGGTGAGGAAAATTGCGGAGGAGAACCACCTTTCCCTTTCCGTCCACGCGCCCTATTGGATAAACTTAAACGCCAAGGAGAGGGATAAACTTGAAGCTTCAATTGAGAGGATATACGAATCCGCAAGGGTGGGTTTTCTCGCGGGGGCAAGGGATATAACCTTCCATCCCGCCTATTATTTAGATGACAACCCAAAGGATGTACATAGGAAGGTAAAGGGGATATTGAAGGAGCTTGTGGATAGGCTTAAGGGGGAAAAGATAGAAGTCGTTTTGCGCCCGGAAACCACAGGAAAACCCACGCAGTACGGCTCCTTGGAGGAAATATTGGAACTTTCCGCAGAAATAGAAGGTGTTATGCCATGCATGGACTTCGCCCATCTGCACGCGAGGAGCGGGGGAAAGTTCAACACGGTTGAGGAATTTAGGTATGTCTTAGAGAAGGTTAAAGAGTATTTGGGGGAGAGGGGGATAAAAAATATGCACATACATATGTCGGGAATAGCGTACTCCTCAAAGGGAGAAAAACACCATCTAAATTTGGAAGAATCGGACCTTAGGTGGAGGGAGATATTGGAAGTTTTATGTGATTTTGGGGCGGATGGATTCATAGTTTCGGAAAGCCCAAACATAGAGGGGGATGCGATTTTGATGAAGGATCACTGGAAGAAAATATGTGGATCATAACGTTTTTTGAGAAGGCGGAGTACGTGGATGTTTTCGGGAGGAAAATGGTGTCTTACAGGGTTGGGGTAGGGGAGGTTGGGTTTTTCATCCTGCCACCATCAAAAGATATCGGGGATTTTATCTTTCAATCCTACCCTGCCCATATGTTCGCGTATTACTGGGCGGTAAAGACTTTAAACTTCAGGGACAATAGGGCTATAATATTCCCATTTGTATCCTCCGTTTTCTGGGAGCTTGTTGAGGAAAAGGTCCTAAAGACAACGCCAATAAGCATAGGGGATATTTTCGTGGGGGTCCTCGGCGGCTTTCTGGCCAAAACTTTACCCGAAAACATTCGTATCTCTTATTCCTTCACACCACTTAAAACCG
>Ga0209740_1000184_pt1 | contig 11104 bp, 9 predicted proteins | sample ConCONMetagenome_FD_184733 | JGI IMG/M metagenome (GOLD analysis project Ga0209740, IMG submission 184733) | Hot spring microbial streamer communities from Conch Spring, Yellowstone National Park, USA - CON_C (SPAdes) (version 3) | ecosystem: Environmental > Aquatic > Thermal springs > Hot...
CAAGCTTAAAAACCAGCATACAGTATTTTCAGAAGCATGGAATAAACATTTTTACCCGGTTATCAAAGCTATACATGATTTCATAAAACCATAGTAGGGATTCATACTATGGATAAAGTTTGGGAAAGACCGAGCCGTAAAAACACTATAATAACATCTAAACATATTTTCACCCTATTCATCACTATAATTTTCATTCTAATATGTCACATATATTTCGGCTTATCTAGCATCGTGGTATTTCCAGCATACTTAGGGCTCTTATTGTTATTGTCGTTCATAGTTAACAATCAACAAATATATTTCAACAACGAGAAAATGAGAATACATGTAGATGCAACACTAACATGTATGATTATAGGACTTAGCATATTAGCCCTACTAAGTTATGCTCTCACACCCTTCTACATGGCTGACCATCTTCCAGATGCAAACTATATCGACCAATTACTCAAAATATACGCAGAACATGGGAAAATATTTAACGGAGTCGGTACAAATCAAGCTTATTACTACTCCTTTTATCCTTTCTTCGAGTCATTAGGCTTGGCATTTTGCGAAATCTCCGCTATTCCAAGCACTGTAATGCTCAGGGTTTTTCCAATTGTTAATATTTTACTTCTAATTATTACTTGGGTAAGTATTTACAAAACGCTTCTAGTACGTGTTGGAGCATATCTAGCTATACTAATTGCACTCACTTCATTCCATCTTATAGTGGTCTTCATAAGACCATTACACCCATCTTTTGCACTAATTTTTACCTCCATAGTGTTCATGATATGGGGCATAGAGCTTAGAGGTAAGAGCGTCTATCTCTCCAACATGATAATTATCTTTTTGTGTGTTCTCGCAATAGTTCTAAGTCATAATACGACAGCCTTACTGCTGGCAATTCTCTTCATCATAGTTATAATCATGTCGGTTTCAGGAAGACTCTTGTCATTAACGATCACTTCCCCCATTTCGCACGGTAGATTAACTTATTTCATTATTTTACTAATCATAGCGTATTTCGCGTATAATTTATATGTAGCGACTCTTTTCTTCGAGACAGGGACTCTGCGAGCCTTAATTGATTATGTTAATATTGCATTATCCCGTGAAGACTTTGTTCCATCGGTTGTTTATGGAGTTAAAATAAACATTGTAGGGGGGAATGAACTTACAATGTATATATACGAGGCAAAGAAATACATAGGCTATGTCTCCCTTTCAGTGTACTTATTGGTATCAGTAATCGTACTATTAAGACGCTTCATTAGCTATCCCAAAACCACGGGGAAAGATGAAAGAAACGGTATTTACGGAACTTTTATCTCCCTCTCACTGGCTTTAGCTCTTATAATACTAGTAGGTCTTTTAACATGGTCTCAGACACGTAATAGAGATTATTATTGGCGTTTTTACAGTTATTATTTCTTATTTTCGTCTCCAGTTCTTGTGAATTATCTTCTAGGCTCGCATTTCTTCAAGAAAAAAATCAAATCAATATTGATCTTCATGTTAATTCTAAACTCGATCCTGTGGCTTCCCAACTTTTCACTCGGTTCAGATATGCCATATGAATATTCAGATCCAAGGGCGGGGGCTCTACAAGCAATTCATCTCTCAACATATCTCCATGAAAGATACGAGCAATACTATGTCTCCGGTTCTAATTACATATTTAATGTCATAGGACCATATTCTAATAAAATTGTACATTCCCTTGTATCATCGGATGCTGGGATCTTTACTGCACCTAAAGATGTGCCCATTGTAATATCGAATATTGAAGCTTTAATGATTAATCTGAATGAACATTACAAATATAAAGGGATCCTCATATATGATTCAGGTCTGTTCTCAGTAATTATAATAGCCTAGTTAATGAGTTTATGAATGAAATAAGTGACCAAAGCATGAATGGCGAAACACCAGAAAGAAATGAATTGACAATATGCATTATAGCAAGTGCTATAGGAGAATCTCCTAGAGAGGTTGTTCATTCATTTGTCTTTGATGAAGCACTAAGACTCTCTCAAAAGGGTCTAAGCGTGCACATCGTTAGGTCAAAAATAGGGGGCCAAGCATTCTCCTATGGAATGCAATTTCACGGGATAGGAAAAAAGTTCGAACCACGTGCCTTTTACCTTATGATAAGAAATATCAATAGATATTCTCCAGTTAATTTGCTAAGAACTCCCTTACATATTTTTTGGGAAAATCTCTATGCGTACCATGTTCTAAAAGTAACTAAAAAATACGATGTAGACTTATTGCATGCACATTTTGCCTACCCAGAGGGATGGATAGGATTGCTTTCAAAAATGAAAACAAGTAGAAAAATTCCGCTGGTTATAACCTCTCATGGTTACGACTTAAACATAGTTGAAAAGTACAAATATGGTATAAGATTACATAGTAGATATGACGTATTAGTACGAAAAGTTGTAAAGGAGGCTGATCATATTATTGTGCCCAGTAAGCTCCTCTACTTGAGAGCTATCGAAGCTGGTGCTGAATCATCTAAAATCTCAATTATACCCAATGCGGTGGATCCATTCTTTTTTGATCCAAAGAAACATAGTGGCGTTCACTTTAGAAGAAAGTATGGACTAGGAGACGCTAAAATTGTTTTAACAGTAAGAGCTCTGAGGAAATATTACGGGATAGACATGGGAATAAGAGTAGCTTCTAGAATTCCGGATTATTTGAACGTCAAATATGTTATAATAGGAGGAAATTCTGGCAGTAACGCTGATCTTCGAAAATTAGCTGGTAATATGCTAGGAAAGAAAGTAATGTACTTAGGTCAATTAGCTCATAATGAAATACCAAGTGCATTAGCGGCGGCTGATATAGTAGTCGATCCATGCCCGATCGGACAAGGTTTAAATATTCTAGAAGCTATGTCTATGGAAAAACCTGTTATCGGTATAAGAACCAGGTTGTGGGATTACATAGTGGACGGATATACGGGATTTCTAGTATCTAATGAACATGAAATGTTCGAGAAGATGTTATATTTGTTGGAAAACCCTGCAATCGCTAGATCCATGGGATCAAATGGTAGGAAGCTTGTTGAGGAAAAATACAACATTGAGAAAAGGGTTGGCAAAATCATCGAGATATATAAGAAACTTTTAGAAAAATAGTAGATTAAATCAAGACACGCAGGGAAGTGCTAGCACGATCGAAGAGCAATAGCTGAGTAGACATGAGTGCTAAGGGAAATCATATTGTTTGTCTTTTACCAGAAAAGACGCTATTTGGGCGGGCAACATCGCAACTCATAGCAGGTATGGGGGGAACATTGTAGGGAATCAGGATTCTCAGTCAAGTATTCCAGGTCGCTGGCTTCCAGCGTCATCCAATGAATCCTCAGTGAACACAAGGTGTAGATTATTCTATATCCCGTTGTTCGATCCTTGACTCGATTTGTCGCTAAATTATTGATCGGATTTAATCTTTTGTTTCTACATTTCCTTGGAAAGAAGATAATGCTTTATGTGTAAGAATTGCCAATAGAACATTTTCGCATGGAACTTCGTGCCATATGAAAAATATCACAGATCATAGAAGCCCTATATTTGAGGGCAGCATCTTTGCTACTGGTTTTTAACGAATTAACATCAAGACATCTTGTCTACTAATATAAGCTACTCAAACATAGTTTCGAATATTTCGAGATGCTGGATCATGGTTTCGATATCCCTTCACCAGAGAAAAACACATGGGTTTTGGGAACTTCAAAATAGTCTACTCAGCGGGATTCACCAACCCGAGGGTTCGTCAAAAATTATGGGATTTTTATCAAACTGTGATGAGGCGTCAAAAATAGAGTCTATCCTGGTTGGACGAGAGTCCCACCTTGTGAAGCATACTAAACCAAATGTGAAAAAGCTGAACGAGGTAGAAAAGAGAACTCTACAAGGAAATATATAGTTCATATGACTTTGGACTCGTCTTGAAAGCCTCAGAATACTATGAATTCGGTACAACCTCGAAGCTCTCTAGCTATTTGCACTCGGGCTTACCCGTTTTAGTTCCGAAGAACTGTTTCTATTTAGCAAGCATTGTCTAAATACATGGTGTTGGAATTGTATTTAAGGATTGCAAAGACTTATTAGCAAAGCTCTCAAGCCTGACCCCCAGCGATATTCCTTACTTACATCCAATGCGAGGCTTCTAGGCTATAAGGTGAAAAACGGGTATTGCTTTAAGAAATCATTATTAAGAGCACTCGAAAGGGTGGTATAGTGAAGGTCTTATCAGTTGTAGGTGCCAGGCCTAATTACGTTAAGCTCGCCGCTATATATGATGCTTTCTCTAAGCTATTTGACCATATTGTCGTGGATACTGGCCAGCATTACGACTACGAAATGAACAAAATATTTTATGAGCAATTAGGAATCCCTGAACCCCATTACTTCCTCGATGTTGGTAGTGGTTCTCACGGCTACCAGGTTGGAGAGATCATTAAACGAGCCGAGGAGGTTGTAATCCGTGAAAAACCGAATATAGTTGTTGTTTATGGTGACACTAACTCGGCTCTCGGGGGTGCATTAGCTGCTGTAAAAGCAGGGTTTAGAGTTGTGCATGTTGAAGCTGGACTGAGATCTTTTGACATGAGTATGCCTGAAGAAGTTAATAGGAGAGTAATAGACCATGTCTCAAGCCTATTATTCACGCCAACAAAGACAGGACTTTTCAACCTTAGAAACGAGCATGTTCCCGGTGTGGCATACCTTGTTGGAGATGTCCATGTCTATATTTTGAGGAAATGGGTATCTATCGTCGAAGAAAAAAGCAACGTATTGGGGAGACTAGGCCTGAGATCACATGAATACATATTGGTTACACTACATAGAGCTGAAAACGTGAACAACTCAAACAGGCTCACCCGACTACTCGAATTGATTGGTAGAATTTCTCAATATCATAAAGTTGTCTTCCCCATTCACCCCAGAACTAAGAAGAATATTAGCCAGTTAAAACTAGATCATCTCATTTCCAAGAGCGACAATATTGTCATGACGCAGCCATTAGGCTACGTGGATTTCTTAAAGATATTGAATCATTCCGGAATGGTCTTAACAGATTCTGGTGGAGTCCAGAGGGAAGCATATCTTCTCAGAAAGCCGGTTGTAGTCCTTAGGAAGAATACAGAGTGGGTTGAACTTATAGAGTATAATCAGGCATTACTCTGCGACCCAGACGACCTAAATGAGGTTAAAATCCTCAGGTGGAAGCCAGGAAACTACGTAGAAGGACTACTTGGCGATGAATTAGCTCCATGGAGGATTGCAGAGACAATAAGACTTTTTATATCAGGGAGTCCATGATAGTACATATGGCTTCACGTGTAGGTAGAGAGATATGGAGATGGTTATCGTTATTGGTCTTGGAGAAGTGGGTAAGCCGCTATACCAGATCTTAAAGGCTTCTAATACTTTTATGGTTTACGGGTATGACGCGAGAAGCGAGATTTCACCCAATAAACTAGAGGAGTTGCCAGGGAATGCCGATTTCCTCCAAATAGCGTACCCATACACGGAGCACTTTATTGAATTTACAATGAGGTATGTCGAGCAGTTGAGGCCTAAGAGAATTATAATACACTCTACTGTTCTACCTGGTACTACTAGAATCATACATGAGAAGACAAGGTTATCCATTGCTTATTCACCCGTGCGTGGAAAACATCCCCACTTAAAGAGGCACATGATGTTTTGGCCTAAATGGGTCTCATCATACCCGCTCGAGGATACAGAAGTATTTGTCGAGCACCTCGCAAAGGCAGGCTTCAAGGTGAAAACGGCGAGAAACCCTGAGACACTAGAACTCGCCAAACTATTTGAAACCGCGTATAGGGCAGTAATGATTGCAACATGGCAGGAAATACACAGGCTCTCGTTGAAATACAATGCTGAGCTAGCTGGCATAGCGGAGTTTATCGCAGAGGTGCACGAGATACTACATGACAGACCAGTGTTCTATCCAGACTATATTGGAGGACATTGTTTAATACCAAACGCTAGACTACTAGACTCAATAGACCCGGATACCATTTGGAGATTCGTACTTGAGAGCAATGAGAAGAGACCTAGAGAACTAGAAGACGAGAACGTGAAAAAAGACATTGTCGCGGTGAAGAAGATTTCCGTCAGGTCGCTTCCATCATGGTATTTCGAGTAGGTGTCTCTTCATGAATAGCGAGAAAAAAGTGTTTATACACCCAACAGCAGTCGTCGAGGAAGGAGCCATAATAGATGAGGGTACGAGGATTTGGCACTTCGTCCACGTGAGATCTAAGGCTAAAATAGGCAGGAACTGCAATATTGGGAAAGACGTCTATATTGATGTTGGCGTGGAGATCGGGGATAGTGTTAAGATTCAGAATGGCGTGAGTGTTTACAAGGGTGTTAAACTGGAAGACGACGTGTTTGTTGGACCCTACGCCGTTTTCACGAATGACTTGTATCCCAGGGCTTTTAACAAGGATTGGAAGATTGTTCCAACGCTTGTTAAGAGGGGGGCTAGTATAGGTGCTAATGCCACAATAGTTTGTGGAGTAACAATTGGAGAATATGCCATGGTTGCGGCTGGAGCAGTAGTAACCAAGGATGTCCCTCCACATGGCTTAGTGATGGGTAATCCCGCTAGACTAAGGGGTTTCATCTGCTATTGTGGTAAACCATTAAGGGATAGTGATATAGTTGAGAAAACTAGCGAACACGCGGTCTTCAAGTGCCCGGAGTGTGGCAGAGAAGTACGTATTCCTATTGAGCACTACGAGAAATGTTTGAGAGAAAGGGATATGAAATGAGCCAGTCCAATAAGAGAATACCTATTGCAAAGCCATATATTACAGACGAGGAGATAGAAGCTGTTATACGGGTATTAAAGAGTGGTATTCTAGCCCAGGGGAACGAGGTCCACTCCTTCGAGAAGGAGTTCGCCGAGTACTTAGGTGTAAAACATGCCGTTGCAGTCGCCAATGGTACGGTAGGATTAGACATAGCCTTGAAAGCTATTGGTATTAGAGAATGGCATGAAGTGATAACAACGCCATTCACATTTATATCTACAGCAAACGCTATTCTCTACCAGGGTGCAAGACCCGTCTTTGCCGATATTGATCCAAAGACATACAACCTAGACCCTAACAGTGTGGCGGAGTCTATTACATCACGTACCAGGGCAATAATAGTTGTTCATCTATACGGTCAACCAGCAGATATGAAGGTCTTTAGGGAAATAGCGGATGACCATAAGCTACTATTGATAGAGGACTGTGCACAAGCACAAGGTGCGACTTTCATGGGTAGAAAGATAGGCGGATTTGGAGACGTAGCGGTTTTCAGCTTCTATGCAACTAAGAACATGACTACTGGAGAGGGGGGAATGATTGTAACCAACGATGACAAAATAGCCGAGAAATCACGAATACTGCGTGACCAGGGACAAACAGCTAAATACGTGCACGAGGAATTAGGCTATAATTACAGAATGACAAACATACAGGCTGCAATTGGTAGGGTTCAGTTGAAGAGACTCGAAGAAATGAATAATAAAAGAATAGAGAATGCTCAATACCTATCACATTATCTCTCAGGAGTAAAGGGTATAGTTCCCCCATATGTTGACCCACGCGTCAGACACGTATTTCATCAGTATGTAGTACGAGTCGCAGACGAATTCCCACTGACACGTGATAAACTAATTGAAAAGTTGAGAGAAAGGGGCATAGAAACGGCCGTACACTATCCAATACCGATACACCACCAGCCACTATACAAAAAGCTTGGCTACCCACAAGATATTTGCCCCAACGCTATTGAGGCCTCACGAAGGGTACTTAGTTTACCAGTACATCCATTACTCGCTAGGGAGGATTTAGATTACATAGTTAACGCTATAAAAGAACTAGCTGGTGGATAAAATGATAAGGGTCGGCGTCATTGGAGTAGGCAGTATGGGGTTTCATCATGCTAGAATCTATAATCAGCTAGCCGAAAACGGATTAGTCGAGCTAGTTGGAGTACTAGATATCGATTATGGACGAGCTCTTATTGTAGCCAGGGCCTTTAAGACAAGGGCTTTCAAAGACCATAGGGAACTACTCAGATTAGTAGACGCTGTCAGTATTGCTACCCCAACTGAGACCCATAAGGATATTGCACTAGAGTTTATTAATGCTGGAAAGCACGTTCTCGTGGAAAAGCCCATAGCATCAAATGTTAAAGACGCACTAGAACTAATTAAGAAAGCGGAGGAGAACCATATTGTATTAATGGTTGGACACGTGGAGAGGTATAACCCAGCGGTAACTAAATTGAGAGAGATCGTTAGGGGCGGATTACTCGGAGAACCTGTTACAATAATGGCCAAGAGAGTCGGCCCCTTTAATCCCCGGGTCGCCAAGACCAGCATTATAATAGACCTGGCAATACACGATATCGATGTGATAAATAGTCTCTTGGACTCGAAGGTTTCAAGCGTTTACGCGAGGTCTAGGAGAGTACATTCCAGTAGCTTGGAGGACGACTATGGATTGATCACTATTTCCTATGAAAACCAAGTAGACGCCGTAGTGGAGACTAATAGATTGACCCCGTATAAGATGCGTGCTCTTGAAGTAGTGGGTACAAAGGGTGTTGCATTATTAAACTATTTAGAGCAGAAGATCACGTTGTATGACGAGGAATGGGTTAGAGATGCAACAATACAGAGAGAGGAACCATTAAAACTAGAACTACTAAACTTCATCAGAGTAGTTGAGGGGGTGGAAAAACCCATAGTGACAAAAGAGCAAGCTACATATTCACTACTAATAGCTGAGGTAGCCCTCGAAAGTAGCAAAAAGAACGAGCCAATCCGTATAAAAGACTACTTAGAGGAGAAAAACTATAGACTTTTATTATAACCCCTCCCGCACTACTCCTCAATTTCCTCCCTCTCTAGTTTAAATACGACTGTTCCTCCACAAGTATAGGGTTTTCCCGGGTCAGGGCATTGAACATAGCCTACATCGTCTTGCTCACCTATGCCGAGAACTCTTGCCGACACCCCTTTGAGGAGTGGCGATAGTAGCGTTAGCATTGAGCTTAGAGCGTGTATACATATACCCCTCCCCGCGTCAGAAACGTAGAACTTCTCCACGGTGAAGCAGTCGCCTAGTTTATAGTCCATGGCACAGCTCCCTTTAACCTCCTTAACACATACTCTAACCCTGTACGAGGGACTCGTAGACAACCCCTATACAATAACTCTCTAAACTTGCTTATTTTTCCTATGTTGCATCAGGGATTTAGAGCCATATACTTTACCTCGACTAGGAGGCGGCTGCTCCCGGGCTCACTGGTAGGATAGTGTTCTTACGCGTAGCTCTCATACTCTACTTAACTCCTCCTCTACCAGGCCCATGCTCTTACTTGAAGCATAGTTTTGCTACCCGTTTTCCTGGGGCTTTCTGTCTCGCTCGCAGATTGGCTTGCACCCTGTCAGCCTGGCTTCTAGTCCATGTTTAAGCCCTGCTTCACGGTGGGCTTGATGATGGACTCTGCACGCCCAGTATTATGCAGACCGCTGAGTTGGGTTTACACGTGTGTAGCATGGTGAAACCGGGAAAGGGGGTTTATGTACAGCCTGGTCGAGTCTCTCGACCCGGTAATGCATGTTAATGCCTGGTCCGTGCTGGAGAGCTGGTTTCCAGATATTTTACCGTGAAAAGAGGGAGTGTTGATCAAACGGGTGGAGTGATCGAATTGTCACTTTTCACGACCTGTTTCGGGGCTTATCTTAGAGCTAATAGATGAGGAAAATGTTATTTTCTGGAGCGTGCAACTGGGGCTCGGCACGGGTGAAGCAGTTCTACGCTCACCTTCCCCAGAGCCTTCAATAGGTAGTAGAGCCTGTGGTGGGTGAGCATTGCGACATTACAGTTTATATCTACACCAATTCGGTTTCTACTACGCAATAATGCCTCAATACAAGCCGTACCGGATCCGATCATAGGGTCTAGAATAATTGCCCCGGGCTCTGCGTGCTTAAGGATTAGTGCACATGGTATTTACGAGCCCAATTACCCCTATAATCACCTCTATGAGGAGCCCAGAAACCCCTCTCACGGAAGCTTCAAACACTAGTGGACACATTCGTCAGCTCCCCTGGTAGAGGCTTAAGCCTTTTATCCTTCGATTGGCTCAAGCTGGATCACTTGATCCTCCACTACAGTGCTTTCACTCCTAGAAGCAAAGCCTGGGTACACCTCTACAGGAACCTCCCTTATATCATCCCATCTAAACCTCGCAATCCCCTTAAGCTCAAAGGGCTGGAAAACAGCTTTAAGGAGAGCATTCAGGACTGAGCCCTTTTCAACACCCATATGTTCTAGTCCACTCAACTCTAGCCCTGCTCCACGCTTCAAGGGCCGGGGCTTTCAATTATAAGTAACCGTCCCCTCTCCAGTCTCATGGGCACTGTTCTCTCGTGAAGTTTTAAAGCCGAGATCGCGAGCACTAAGGCGGATAAGGCTGTGCCGGCTAAACTGGTGTTAGGATATTTTCTGAAAACGAATTATTAATCAGCGAAGCGAAGTTTCAAAAGCCGTGTGAACAAAATTATTTTAATGGTATGGAGAGGCATCGGGCCCGGGGTGGTCGCTAGTTGTGCAGGTTGTTCGGATTATACGCTAACATGCCCGTGGACGTTGAATTCAGCTTCTACCATGCTAGGAACAGTATGGTTCGTCTCTCCCGCTCCAATTACAGCGGCTGGGGTATTGCGTGGTTTAATGGAGTGGGGTGGGAGCTGGTCAAGGAGCCTTTTGCGCTCTACGAGTCGAAGAGGGCTCGTTCAACCGCTAGGATGGTTAGAGGCCTGATCATAATCTCGCATGTAAGACTGGCCACCATGGGAGGAAATACGCTGGAGAATACCCACCCATGGCTGTACAGGGGCTTCGTCTTCGCCCACAATGGCACAGTGGATCGATGGGGCCTGCTCAGACTGGTTAGACGGGAATACGGGGACTTCGAGGGCGAGACAGACTCCGAAGTCCTGTTCCACCTCATAGTTCAAGAAGCACTGGGTGCTGGAAGCTTCCCGGAGGGGG
>Ga0209740_1000185_pt1 | contig 11101 bp, 16 predicted proteins | sample ConCONMetagenome_FD_184733 | JGI IMG/M metagenome (GOLD analysis project Ga0209740, IMG submission 184733) | Hot spring microbial streamer communities from Conch Spring, Yellowstone National Park, USA - CON_C (SPAdes) (version 3) | ecosystem: Environmental > Aquatic > Thermal springs > Hot...
CATCGCTGGTTGCAAGAATACATATATCTCGAAACCATCGGAGTAAGGCAAAGAACCACTTGGGAAAGTGCTCACCGAGGTTATTGGTACTGAATCACCCCCATAGTAACCCTGCCAGAACATTGCACCCGAGTAGGGGTCTAGACCTGAAGGAACCATGTTGAGCACGGGCTGGCTACTGGCTGTGCCTGCTTACTCCAGTACTGGCTTGCTACCGATGAGCCGCAGTATATTGGCCATTAACCGGCTAGTTTACTGTTATTGTCGCCTTGTGTATATGCAACACGCCGAAGCGCTACTGGCCATTCCGTAGGTTTACTTGTGCGTTAGCTTAGCTTGTCTGTGCTGTAGTTGTTGTGACTACGATTACTAGTACTGCGGAGACAAGCTTTGCGGAATACTTAAAATTGCTGAACTAGTCAGTAGACAATGCCTGCTCAAAGACCAATAATGATAGCCAATGCCATGCACGTTGCGAATAGCGAGCGTGGAATTAAGCGACCTTAGGAGACTGCATCCAGCGGGGTTTAGGTAAGGTTGAGAAAGTCGACCGTGCGATCGGCTTAGTTCAGCGCCTGATCACTAGGACCTCGCTAACTAGACATACTGCCAACGAGGCCTTACTCAATGGTCACCACTCCATTGATGACAGATAGGTATATCGATCCGCCAAACGTATGAATAGCCTTTGGCGATTTCCTCGGCCGGGCTATAGCCGTTGTACAACTTAACGCTGTTCTAAACCCAAGTGGACCGAGACCGATGAATCTAGGAATAATAGACCGCTTAACAGGCCTATCCTAATCGCTAGATAAACAAGCATCCTGCTCCATCTCTCTGGCGGCATATTCTGACATTTTCGTTACGCGTCTCTCTGGGCCAGACGGATGTCATCGAAGAACAGGTGCGGTTGAAATGACGTCACAGTGCGCCAGCTTTTCGCAAGTGAGTAGCATGTCTTGTTGATAAGTGCCGGAGGTAGCCTCCGGCGGCTGTCGTTGCGAGGAAGCGCTTCAAACCTCCACGCAACGTATGCGGCAACGCCCCATGGCGCTTTCGACTACGCTACGGCGGACAGCACGTTGGCAATGCGAGCTTTCGGCCTCGCCGGGGCGCTCTGAATTGATGACATATTATTCTATGCGTCTTCTAACGACACGCTTGGCGCTACTCAACCCCCTTGGCTTGTCAGCAGGCTGTTTGGTCAACATTTCTGTAATTGGATCCTAGGTGGCGTTCCCAGTAAGCAGGCTATAAAGCTCTGCGCCGTCCTTTACCCACTTGGTTGGATCTACCTCAAGTGCGGCCTTAAAGACCTTGTTAAACAAGGCAACGTAACCACCACACTCAACCAAGTGGCAGGACTCATCAGCAAGAACTTGTCGGTATCCGATATAATTACAGAAGTTCACATACGCATCTGTGAAGTAGCCCCTCCGCGGCTTCATGGAGCTCATAAGCGTGGCGGCCCACATACAGACGTCAGAGGAAGAGTATAGATAGCCGCTTATTGACCACTCCGGCGGCATCCAGCACGGTGTCACCGCCGTATTTAGCTCACTTATTAGCCACCAGAGCCTGGACCTGGGACAAGTTCGAGGACTGGTTGATCGCTGGTGATGTTGCCTCGCAACCAGTATTGTCTTGCTTTTGAGGGCCCGAAGTACACCGGCCACCGACATGTTGGGCCTATCGGAAAAGAGCCATTGTCGCCTTGGTATATATGCGGTACGCCGAAGTACTGCTGGCCGCTAAGCAGATTTTAGATTTTCTGAACGTTTTGGCTGGCATGCACTTTGGCTATTGCGGCTGTCACCGGTACCATAGAGAGTAATTACAAGTCTCGACTTGACGAGCATAGCTTAAGAGCCTCCCTGTTTTTAAATTGTTCAAAGCTCTACTTAGATGCGGAGTTCTTCCACCACCTCGGCGACATGGTGGGAACATGGCGAAGCCATGTGGAGGTGCGTGGAGGTGATCGCAACGGCGATGGAGTCATCATATTAACAGCATGTGTCCGCGGATGACTTTCGGCGTTGCCGCGTCTAGCTGGTAGAGGGATACAACTGGTGGGATATATTTGAGCTCATCGGCGCATAAACCAAAAGGGGCGAATAATACAGCCTGCACTCGCAGGTAGCCCGCACAGCCCACCGACCTGCAGGGCTCGTTGCCCGCCTCTTTAACGGCCACGCGGCATGGATAGACGGCGAGGAGATCAGCATCGTTAGACACCGTGGATGCGTTGCACAGAGACACATGGCCAGATGTACGCCACCTAGTGAAATATGTTGGATCTTTCAGCTAGTTGCAAAATGCGATACTCTACTCATAGAACTCAATCTGCAACGAGACTCCATATCTACATGGCGACAAGTATGAATAATATAACTCATGAGAAACACTGTGATTCTTTGTTATTTAGTAAACGGTGTTGAATCTTGGCTGAAGGAGGCACTGGAGAAGGGGGCTAACCCGGACGTCAGGTGCAACGATGACGGCGAGACGCTCCTGCACATAGCGGCGAAAAAAGGCTACTTAAATAAAGCGAGACTTCTTCTTCAATACGGCGCCTCTCCCAACGTTAGGACTAGACGCGGCGAGACGCCTCTTTACTACGCTGTCAAGACGGGTTCTCTCGAAGTGGCGAGGATCTTGGTCGACAGAGGTGCTTACGTGGATGCGAAAGATGCCGATGGCCAGACGCCTCTTCACTACGCCGCCGAGATGGGATTTATCAGTATCGCGAAACTTCTCCTCGAACGCGGAGCTGACCCAGACGCAGAAGACAACGAAGGCGACACGTCTCTACACGAATCGGCTCCGAAGTGCTTCGCTGACGTGGCAGAGGTCCTGCTAAACCACGGGGCAAACCTATTCTGGACAAACAAAAAAGGGAAAGACTCCTATGGATCTCGTTAGCAAAAACGGGTGTAAGGCCTTCTTAATGACGGTTGAGGACCCGCTACGAGTGAAGGCCGCCTCGTCCGACGAGATTTTCACAGTAGGCGAGAGGGTGTTGGGCAAATACGTGATAAAGAGGAAGCTGAGTAGCGGCTACATGACCGTGGCTTATCTAGCCGATGACGGCGAGGGCGACGTCGTAGTTAAAGTTCCCAGCATGTGGTACCACGAGGATCTGCCGATTAACATGTGCGTCCATATGCTGAAGATCGAGATCTTGGAACGCATATGGAAGCAGTATGGTGGACACCCCAATATCGTCAAGTTCGTCGATTGGGGCAACGAGAGGCGGTATCCAGTGCTTGTGGAGGAGTACGTGCCGGGGCAGACCTTGGCCGAGTGCGCCGCCAGCAAGGGCGGGCTTGACCCCGACGAGACCTTTGAAATAGGCAGAAAGCTAGCAGACGTGCTCCGATTTCTCCACAGCCACGGCATAATCCACAGATATTTAGCGGCTGATAATGTAATAATTAGAGAGGCCGACAAGGAGCCCGTGGTAGACCTCGGAATAGAAGAATTCTACGCCCGGATATATGTTTTGGAGCGAAACCTACAGCGGTGGCTCAATATCAATAACAATTCAAGCTAGCTTCAATAATATTTTGGGGAGGTACACATTTTCAGGTATACCTCTTCTTAAAGCCGACGTTGTGGAGTATAGGCCCAGAATACAACTACTCAATACCATATAAATCAACGGCTGAGGCGGGATGGCTTACACGTGCCCCCCAGTTACCCATCGCATGTTGCGGGTGATGTTATCTATCCCAGAGCTCAACACCGTACATCGTGGTTCAGTGGGACCCAACCTTGCTCTAAGGTTTGGGTTGTTTGAAATAGGTCCTCCTCTAAGAACCTGGTCCATTTTTCTGAGATTCTTCTGCTGAACACCTCAGGTATAGTAGAATTACCCAGCAATAAAATTGTAGATAAAATACGATTGTATCAGCCTTCTGTCATCGCGTCATTGATTCCATGCCCTTGAACATCATCAAGACCCTAATCGCTCTATTGTGTTTAAACTTCCGCCATAAATCCTCAAATCCTAAAATACATTGGTAGGAATAAACTGGCAAAGAACATGAATAAGGTAATAAGAAAGGCGACAAAGAATGCTTGGAACCAATCAATAATATCACCATAAATCTTCTTTACTAAATAGAGCCAAGCTATAAACTCAATCCCTGTCTTGATGAGTAAAGCATCACGACTAGTATTACTAATGAATGTGTTGATTATATTACTAACGAATGTGTTGATTACGATATAGACTATGTAGCCCATGAAAGTAACTAGGAAGGCCGAACCTACGCTCTGTTGCCAACCTCTGAGTACAAGGCTTGTTGACACGTAGACTATGAACCCCGTTATTATTAAACCTATGATATAATTGGAATAGGGTATGGCTTCAGCCACCATAGTTACCCTACATTTAATGTGTTTTTAAGTTTCCTTCTTTAAATTTACCCCAAAGTCATTCACATCTATTACTAATGTCGTTGAGAAGCGCGCGGCCCCCTCACGTAAAAAATAGACAGCATCCACGGCATCTACTGCTATGAATGTTAGGGCGAGGGTCCTCTGTTTATGGATGTATTGGGGGTTGGGGTGGTTAATATTCATTAAGGTTTCATGGTGTGGTTCTGGGTGGGTTTACAATAGTCTTGGGGTTGGGCATTCTGGGGGTAGGATGGGGTTTCCTTGAATTTGCGGAATCGTAATTATCGTATGTAGTTGGTTCAAGAGGTTATTCGTAGGGCGGCCTTTATGTCTTTAAGGTGTTTAAAGGTACCTGATGGCGTCGAGTATTTCTCTACACATGATGTTTAGTTCGTTATTTGCTTCGTAGTAAGCCCCACTTGTTATTCTTATATATACGTAGGTGGACTCGTCCTGTATGTACTCCTCCAACGCGTCGATGAGGCTACTCGATTAAACTTCACAATAGTCTTGCTTAGTTATTGTAAAGTACACCATGAATCTATACTTACCATAGGGCTTCTTTACGACCTTAGACTCATTTATGCCCAAGAACTCGTGGGGGAGGGTGGCGAGATTCTCCGCGGTACACCTCCACAGAGTAGCCGTAAAGGACTAACACCCCCTCGATCACGGAGCCAACCCGCTCCTCTGAAGCGCATGGGAAACTCGCCCTAAAGCCCATTACCTCTATTAACCATTTAAATTCGAGCATAGGTGGGTCCCTGGGACTTAAGGTTCTCCGTCATCTTGCTCCCACACCCCCATCATAGGCCTTAGTTTTCGTTGACCATATTCAGCTTTTTCACGTAGGAGCTCCGCAAGAGGTTCTTGATGCCTTTTAGGCAACGCCCGTCTTTCGTCGTAGATATCCTTATTTAACTAGCGCTTAGTTACGAGGGCGTGATACTGCTGATAAGTGATCTACATAAAAGCCTCGATAGTATGGAGGAGATGAACTCAGTCAAGTGGCTGCTCGACGTTTTAGACGAGCTGAACCCGGAGTATTTGATGGGGACAGGTGATTGGGGAGAAGCGATAACCGCAGATGATTTCTCCGAAATCCTCACAAGGACTAGGTTAATAACGGTTTGACTGCGGCTTGGATCCTAACGCGAGAAACAGTATTGGCAGTAAGCCTCTGCACGATGCGGCCCGGAGTGGTCATCCCGAAGTTGTGAAGTTCTTGCTGGAGCGTGGAGTAGATCCAAATTTACGAAATAATGATAGCTGGACGCCTCTGCACAGCGCGGCCTGTCGTTGTCATATTGAAGTGGTTAGGGTTCCTCTCGAGCATAGGGCTGATTCCACCATAAGGAATAATGAGGGAAGAACTCCCCTCGAACTCGGCCGTAAATGCGGAAACTTCGTTGAGGAGTTGATGCTTAGAAGCAGTAAAACAACAGTGTACGACAAGTAACCTCACGATTACCACCTGTGCTGTAGATGGAACATTAAACTAAATTAGCTCACAACTATAGGCACACAACTGCTGGTTTTGCGGAAGCTGGATATACCCTAAACGACCCAATAATCCAGTGATGGTACTTCGAATAAGACGTGAAAGTGCTCAAGTATTTAATAGATTACATCTGTGCTTAACCCACTAGGCGGACTCAGCCCGCCACTCTTCAGCTAAACGATAAACAGGTGGCCGACGACCTGCGAGCCGCCGTGGACTATGCCAACGAGGTTATCCTGGACAACGTGCCGAGAAGCGGCACAACGCTGGTGGCGGCGTTGGTCATAGGCGACGTGGCCTACGTGGTCAACGTGGGCGACTCCAGGGCCTATCTGATAACAAAAGACGAGATCCACCAAATCACGAGAGACCACTCCCAAGCTTGGGAGGACCTCCAGAGGGAGCTGGTTAAGTTCTTTCCGGCGGAAAACCCGACTTCAGGAGGCTGGCTGAGTTTAAAAGAAAGTTCATCCAGAACCATCCAAGGCTCACGTGATTAACAACGTGGTGGGTTTTTTCGGCGAGATGGAGCCCATCGACGTGTTTAAAATCACGCTACGCAAAGGCGACGTATTTCTGCTCTGCAGCGACGGCCTCAGCGACGTCCTAAACGACCACGACATGCACATAATAGTAAGCAAAAACAACAGTGGCGACGCCGTCCAGAAGCTCGTGGAGGAGGCGAGGAAAAACGCCACAGACAACATAACGGTGGTGCTGATCGAAAGAAATACATGAATTTATTTGTAATCGAGCATATTTGTGATGGTTCGATCCCACATCTTACGACTGTAAAAATAGGATTTAAGTGCAATCGTAGGGCTATTAGCACGGTTCTTCCTGCACTATTGTTCCATTGCTTATACGTATCAACTCCTCAATGAATTCTTTTTTGCATCCACGGCCGAGTTCGAGGGGAGTTCTTCCTTTATTATCCCTTATGGTGGGGTCAGCCCCATGGTAAAGAAGGATTCTAGCCACATCAACATGGCAACCCTCTACCGCAAAATGCAGAGACGTCACGCCACCATAATCTTGCACATTCGGATTCGCGCCGTGTTCAAGCAACAACTTTACAACATTGGAACAACCACGCATGGCTGCGATATGCAACGGCGTAACGCCACTATTATTTCGCATATTTGGATCTGCAGCATGCTCAAGCAACAACTTCACGACATCGAGACGACCATACAGAGCCGCATGATGCAGAGGCGTCACGCCACCATAATCTTGCACGTTTAAATATGCACCGTGCTTAATTAACAGCTCCACAACTCCTAGATAACCACGCTCGGCTGCAAAATGCAACGGCGTCATGCCATCTTTATTTTGTGTGTTTGGATCTGCGCCGTGCTCAAGCAACAACTTTACAACCTCGAGATGGCCATTATAGGCCGCACCGTGCAGAGGCGTCACGCCACCATAATCTTGCACATTCGGATTCGCGCCGTGTTCAAGCAACAACTTCACGACATCGAAATGACCATACTTTGTTGCAAAATGCAACGGCGTCCACAAAAACATGTCTTGTATGTTTGGATTTGCACCATGCTCAAGTAGAAACTTTACAACTTCGGGATGACCGTGCAGGGCTGCATAGTGCAACGGCGTTCTGTTATGCTCAAGTTCTTGTATGTTTGGATTTACGCCGCAGTCTATCACTAATCGTTTTACCTCATCAATATTACCGGTGCTAGCGGCCTCGAATAACCTCTCTTCTTTGCAATTAGTGGACATTAAATATGCGTTTGTTTTGTTTTTAATGCGTTCCGGCACCACGCCTACCGCATCCAGCTTGTGTAGTCGAGATAAACATCGCAGGCTTTAGTGTTGGGTATCAGTGATGTGCTGCAGTAGAAGCTCCACGATAGTCCGGTAAACACGGCTAGTCGCGATGTGAGGTGGTGTCAACACCGTGTTGCAAAGGCGAGCTCGCTGTATAGTTGTGAGTTAATTTAATTTGATGCTCATGGTGAAGGTGGGGAGGGAGATTAAGGGTTGGGTGCTCAGAGGGGCTGGGGAAGACGACGGTAACCGGGAGTAGCATAGCCAGGGGGTCACCTTCACGGCAGTGACTGCGTTTCAGTGCCTTTAGAGGATCTCGGTCTACGAGGGCGCCTTCTCATTAGTATCGCAATAATCAACATTATCTCAACAACCCAGGTGGTGCCGCATTGTGCGTTGGATCCGTCGTCGTGCTTGACGTGGCGGCGGCGATGGGTGTGTAATGGACATTTTGTGGTTTGGAAGAGCTAGCAATTTGAAGCAGGTAATTAAAAATTCCACTAATCTCGGTATAATCCGGCGGTTGAGTAAACCTGGGGACGTTGGAGATGGAGATCCTAGTGGAGGTCCTCACGGCTAAGCCTGAGAACGTCTATGAGGCCTTGGCCAAATTGACGCCTTGGCAGAACCTGGCGACCAAGGAAGACTTGAAGAAGTTAGAGGAGAAGATGGCAACCAAGGAGGAGTTGATGGCGGTTGAGACGTCTCTCAGGGAGGAAATAATGAGGGTCGAGACGTCCCTTAGAGAGGAGATGGGTAAGGTTGAGGAATCTCTCAGAGAGGATATGAGGAGGCTCTGGCTCGCACTAAACGCCCTGGGCGCCAGGTGGGGGGTGTTCGGCGAGGACGCGTTTAGGAGCGGCGTGAGGGAGCTTCTTAGGGATGCGGGGTATGCCGTGGAGAGGTGGATTTACTACGACGATAGGAGCTACGTCTACGGCTATCCGAGCGAGGTAGAGCTGGACATAATAATTAAGGATGGGAGGACCCTAGCCGTTGAGATAACATCAGCCCTAGAGAGGGGCGACTTGCAACAGATAAAGAGGAAGGTGGAGCCGTTCAGCGCAGTTACCGGCAGGCGGGTCGACGCCATCTACGTAATTACGCCGTTTATTCACGACAGAAACCCCGACGCCGTGATCGCCGTCGCCAACGCCATGGGCATCGTTGTGGTGTGGCCTAGGCCGCGACTCGACGGGGCCTCAGTTAAGTTATACACTCAGCTGGTAGAGGCGATGCGACCGTGGAAGAAGGCCGGCGGCTGGGCGCGTCTGGGGGGCGCCGGCTGGGCCTCGTCGCGGTACCCGGCGTGTAGCGTCTCCTCTGGTCTAGAGTGCTGGACGTGTTTGAAAATTAATCCAGCGTCTTGTCCTTGGTCTTGGGCAGTGGTAAGAGGGCGGTGAGGAGGGCGACTGCCGCCGCTACGTAGGTGTGTAGGATGACGCCGGCGAGTGGGTTTTTAGCCAGAGACCTATTGCCTGTATTATGAGGGGTGTGAAGCCGTCGAAAAAGCCTATGCCTGGGTTGAAGGCCATGGACATGGCGGTGTAGCGGACTCTGGTGGGAAAGAGCTCTGCCAACGTAGTGCCTAGGATGTTGAAGGTGAAGGCGGTGGCGAGGATTAGGACGAATACGCCGAGGGAGATTAAGGCGACGTCTTTGACGCTGGCGAGCCATAGGTACACGGGGTAGTAGGTAGCCATGGCGAAGAAGAGGCCGGTCATGTATATGCGTCTTCTGCCGATTTTGTCGGAGAGCCAAGCGTTGAAGATGTAGAAAGGAAGCTGAAGGAGACCAGCGACGCCTACGGCCAGGTTGGCGGAGATGGGGTCTAGCTTGGTGACGTTGGTGAGGTAGGTGAATATGTAGCCTGTGGCGGTGTAGGCCAAGACGGCGTGGCCTGCGGCTATGGCTGTGCCGACGAGCATGTAGCGGGGGTGTCTGGCGAAGGTCTCTACAAGTGGTATCTTGGCGATGTCGCCTCTCCTCTTGGCCTCTTCGAAGAGTGACGTCTCGAGGAGTTTTATACAGAAGACGAGGCCTATCGCCGTGAGTATTACGGAGAGGAGGAAGGGCACACGCCAGCCGTACGCGGCGAAGTCTTGCGGAGAGAGGAGCTTCGAGGCCGTTACTAGGGTTAGGGAGGCGAGGGCTAGGCCAAGGGGCGGAGTCACTGCCACGAATCCTGCGTAGAAGACTCTGGCGTGGGAGGCGGCGTGTTCAAGCACGTAGGTCACCGCGCCGCCGTATTCGCCGCCTAGCGAGATGCCTTGTGGAATTCTGAGGGTTGCCAAGAGGGCGGGGCCGCGAGACCTATCTCTGCGTAGGTGGGGAGGAGGCCCATGAGAAACGTCGCCACGCCCATGAGGAGGAGGGTGGTTATGAAGGTAGTCTTTCGGCCTATCTTGTCGCCGAGGTGGCCGAAGAGGGCGGCGCCGACGGGTCTCACCACGAAGCCTGTGGCGAAGATGAGCCAGGTCAAGAGAGAGGCGGCTATGGGGTCGTCTTGGGGGAAGAAGAGGCGGGAGATGAAGGGCGAGAGGGAGGCGTATGAGAAAAGCTCGTACCACTCGATTAACGTTCCCGCCGTGGAGGCGGTCACCATAATTCTCATGTTGCTATGGGACATATATAGAGCGAATGGACGCATATATATCTGTTGACGACTCACGTCCTAACGCCTTAAGAGGCCGGTCACACGCCGTGTATCAGCTTGTCGTAAAGCTTTGTCAACACGCCTGCGGCCAGCGCCGCCGCCACGTCGTCGGCGAACATGGGGAGCCCGGCCAGGGGGGCCGGCTTCTGTCTATCCAGCCAGTACAACGTCAGTACGGCCTTGAAGCCGCCGATGTACTCCGCCAGAGCAACTGCCAGAGACTCATCTGCCACTATCTTCTTGCTGTCTGCCGCGTGTTCCTCTGGCGTCAGGCCGCGGTAGGCCCCGGCGGCGGCCTTGGCGTCAAGCTCCCCGGCGGCGTAGATGAAGGCCCAGATGTTGGGGTCTCTCAACACGGTGTCGAGCACTCTGCGGATCTCCTCCTCGGCGTTCTGCGCCCCCGGAACCGGGGCCTGGGCGTAGGCCTGCAGTAAGAGGTTCAGCAGATCGCCGTAGCCCAGCCCGAGGCTTAGCCGAAGCTCCTGGTCCACGTCGAGGCCGCCCAGGGCCTTCAACACTGCGTCGTGCACAAGCCGGAACAACTCATCGCCCACCTCAGTCCCAAGACCCACGTACCGCCTCCTCTCGCCGCCCGCCGCGACGACGGCAACGGCGTCTGACACGTCCCCGCCCACCCTCCTCCCCCCTCTCCTAAGGCCTAGATCCGCGGCGGCGGCCGCCTTGGCCTCAACGGCCAGCCTAAAGGCGTCCGCCAAAGCCCGGAGGTCCGGCTCCACTGCCAACACTGCCAA
>Ga0209740_1000186_pt1 | contig 11097 bp, 13 predicted proteins | sample ConCONMetagenome_FD_184733 | JGI IMG/M metagenome (GOLD analysis project Ga0209740, IMG submission 184733) | Hot spring microbial streamer communities from Conch Spring, Yellowstone National Park, USA - CON_C (SPAdes) (version 3) | ecosystem: Environmental > Aquatic > Thermal springs > Hot...
CCATAGACAACGTGTTCGGTAGCCCGGCTATGGATTTCAATAGGCTGAGCGAGCAGGAAGTTGATTATCTCTTCAACTGCTGGGCGCCTACCCGCGCCATCTTCAGAGATCTATATCCCTCGGAGAGATACATCAAGGAGCTCTGCAAGTACAAGGGCGACTGTAGCTACATCACACTCGACGACTTCGTGGAGGAGAAGTGGGAGAACAGGATCGACCGCGTGACGAGCACGGCGGATCCCCGCAATCTCCTGAGGCTGAGGCCTGGCGTGGAGTTCGGCGGCGGCATCACGTTCTTGGTGTTCGACCTCGACGTGTGTCCAAGGAGGGAGTGCGAAGAGAAGTCTGCATATAGGGACAAAGTCGGAGGGCTCCCGGCCAAGTTCTACCTAGAGACGTTGCTGAAGGGCTTCGAGCTGGTTGAGGCGACTTATTTAGGCGCCTCCGGCACGAGGGGCTATGGCCAGGTAAAGTTCACGTGGCTGAAGGCTGAGTTCAAGCCGATCTCGCCGAGAGCCGAGGGCGTGGCGCCGCCGGCGGTAGAAGGCGGCGACCTTGCTACGTTCAAGGCCAACGTACGGGGGTGGGGTCTGTGGAACGGGCTTAAGGGGCTCTGCAAGTCATGAGACTTGGCTATGTCGTAGTACAGTTCGAGTCTCCCTTCCACGTGGGGAGGTACTCGCTGATGGATGCACTGGACTACGTGCCCTCCGACACGGTATACTCGGCCCTCGAATGGCTGAGACATATGGGCGTTGGGGACATGCCAGCGCGCGTCTCCTCGGCATATCCCCTGTTGCCCGCAGGGGTGGGAGAAGCCGACGTCGACCTGGGCTCCGAGAAGTATCTACTCTCCGCGCCCATGCCAGCCCTCTGGAGTCTCGCCGTGTCAGGCGTCAAGGAGATAAGGCGTGTCGAGGTCCAGGTACAGGAGGACAAAAAGAAGAACGTGAAGGAGGTGCGGTTCGTGCCGCTGGAGTGTCTCAGAGAGGGGGAACTCAGAGTGCAGAAGGCCGAGGAGGAGGGGTTAGTCCTGGAGTGCGGCGGTGTCGCGGCATCGTGGCGCTCCGGCTTCCACGGCGAGTGGGTGGTGCGCGCCCACAACAGGCTCTCGCGGAACACCAACATGGCCGACACCTTCCGCGTGGCCGCCTTCAGCCCTAGGGTGCCCTATGTGGTGTACTTCGAGGGAAGCGGCGCAAAGACGTTTGAGCTTCTGGGGGAGCTGGGGCTCGGCGGCAAGAGGAGCTGGGGCTTGGGCAAGTTCAAGGTGGTGGCTCGCGGCGAGGTGGAGCTCCCAAATGGCGGTGACTGGGCGGTGGTGCTGGGCGTGGCGCGGCCGCATGGATACGCGGAGGCGGTGGGCGTCTGGGAGGTGAGGAGCTGGCGCTGCACTAGGGGCGTCGTCGGGCCCGTCTCGGTGCTCCTCGACGGCGGCATGATCAGAGGAGAGTTCGACCTCGAGACGATCCAGCGAACTGACGCAGAGTGCACCAAGAGGCTGGACCCGCTGTGGATATGGCTCTCTTGAGGCTCAAAGTCGACACGCCCCTCTTCGTCCTGGGGGGCGGCTCGGCTGTCGTGGGGCTAGACGCCTTCTATAAAGAGGGGCGGCTCTACCTCGTGGATGTAACCTCGCCTAAGCTGACTGCGGCGATTGCTACGAGGCCCAGCCTAGAGGAGGCTATCAGGATTGCGTCGTCCCGACCCGCCGAATATGCGTATAAACACTTCTCCTCGCCGCCGATTCCGGACAAGACAGAGGTTAAGATCGGCGTCGTCCCGCCGGCCTCGACGATTAAGGGCCTCTTGAGGACGGCCTATCTCTGGCTGGCGCTTTCACGGGACGAGAAGCTGGCCGAGGGCTTCGTGAAGGCGGTGGCCGAGGCCGTGGACGAGGGGACGCACCCCAAGTTCGTGGGTTCTGCGGGCGAGGCGCTGGTCTTCAGGCGGGAGCTGGAGGGCGGGAGGCGGTGGGACATCTTCAACTTAGTGGCGGTCAGAGAGAGGGGGGCCGAGGCGGAGTTCCGCGTCTACAGGGTCGACGTGTACGAGCGGACTGGCGTCAAGGCGACTTTCTACGCGGTGGGGCTGGCGCCGGGCTCTAAGCTGGAGTACGAGGTCGTGGTCAGGCCCAGGCCCAGGGAAGACGGCGGATCCGACGTAGTCCTCACAGAGAAAGACCTCAAGGAGGCCCTTCGTCTCTTCTCGGAGGAGCTAGCCGCGTTTGAGCGGGCGCGGGGCCTTTACGTGCCTCAATGCGACGCCATGAGGCTGGGCTTCGGAGCGGGGAGGCGGTGGAAGACCGTCCTCTCTCTGATAGAGAGGAAGAGCCCCGACTTGTTCAGAAAGCTGGAGGGCAACATGTCGCAGAGACTCGGCCGCTTCTGGGGCGACACGACGGTCAAAATGGCCGAGGGAAAGCCCGCGGGGTGGACCTGCTATGAATGGAAGTAGGGAGTACAGGGAATACGTTGTTGCCGCATTGTTGCACGACGTAGGGAAGCTGATAAGGAGGGCTAGGCTTTGCAGAGGCGAGGCGGCTAGGCGCCATACCGAGGAGAGTCTCAGCTTCATTGAGCGTATAGAGAGCGCGTTGAGGTCGGCCGGCGTTGATGTTGAGCGTGTGAAGGAATTTGTGGCGCGGCACCACGAGGGGGATATAGCCCCCTACGACCGCGCCGCGGCGTATGAGCGGATACAGGTAGACGACGAGGCTGGGCAGGGGCTGGCTATTACCGGCAGGCGGGAGGAGGACATACCGCTGGCCATATACATGGAGGACAAGGTGCTTTATGTCCCTCCCTGCCCGCTTCCGGACAGGCTGGAGGAGGCCGAACGGCTGACGCCGAGGGAGAGCCTCCCGACTCGGGAGGAGGTGTGTAGATGCTACGAGGAAAGCTACAAGAGGCTTCTCAACTTGGCTGAGAAGCTGAAGAAAAGGAAGATGAGCTACCCACAGCTGGTGGAGGCGCTTGTCTACGTTTTGAGGAGCGCGGCCACCTTTGTGCCGGCCGCCGTATACGGCGTGAAGGTGCCCGACACCTCGCTCTACGCCCACTCCATATTCGCGGCCGCGCTGGCCTCCACGGGAGGCGAATTCGTGCTGGTGGGGCTTGACGTAGGCAGGGTTCAGGAGTACATGAAGCGGGCTGGGATGACCAAAGGCGCCATGGCCATACTGCGCGGCCGGTCGCTCATGATTAACCTCCTCCAGAGAGTTGCCGCACGGTGGCTGATTAGGCAAGTCAACAAGAGGCTGAACAACAGCGACGTGGTGACGTGGGCAAACGTGCTGCTAGACACGGGAGGGGAGGTCCTCCTCATACTGCCATACGTAGAGGGTCTGGAGGAGTTGCTACAAGAGCTGGAACGCAGAGTGGTAGAAGACACTGAAGGCGTCCTCACGCTCTACGCCGCCAGCGTAGGCCCGTACAGCCTTAAGGACCTCAGAACCTCCGGAGAGCCGGTAGGACAGCCAGAGACAGAGCCGCCAGCCGCGTCGGAGAAGAAGAAGGGCTTTAAGGACCTGGTAGGTCAGCTTGAGAAGAAAATAGCGGAGAGGAAGATGCGCTACGTGGACTACGCCGCGAGGGCGGATGAAACGCCTAACGCAAAGTCACAACGTGCGCAGTACAGCTTCCACAGCGATGTATGTGAGTTCTGTGGAAGACCAGCTGAAATCAGACAGGAGAGGTTGCTTGATAGCGCAAAGCTCTGCGACATGTGTAGTCGCGAGTTCGAGGCGGGTAAGGCGGCTAGGGATTTGAAGGTGTTGGCGATAGCCGAAGGGGTTGCGCCTCCACCTGACAGATTCGGACCTGATTACTGTCACGCCGCTAGGTTTACCTTCTTGGGTCATGTGGTTTATGTAATAGGCGGTCCCGGGTGCAGTGCAGATGGCGCCATACGCATGGTCGCGGGGCGCGGCAGAGGTCTGTCTGCTTATCTCGTGAACAGCACGTCGGAGTTTATACGTGAAATCGACGAGATGGGCTACGGCTTTGTGTTTACAAACCAGTACATGCCTGCTGAAAATGATGAAGTGAAGAGCTTGGAGGCAGTGGGGCGCTATGCGGTGTTTCTAAAGGCCGATGCAAACGAGATGGGCAAGAGGAAGGCCCGGGCCTCCGAGAGACCTTCTCTCTTGGCCACGTTCGCCACCACGGTCTCCATGTCGTATGAGCTGTACCCGGCGCTTTTAGCCCTGAAGCATAGAGACGGCATCGGCGACATATTTGTGGTATACGCCGGCGGCGACGACCTCACGCTTGCGGGGGACCTCTCTGCGTTGAAATACATAGCGAAAGTCGCTGAGTACGCTGAGAGGTGGGGCTTCCGCACCGCAGTCGGCCTGAAAATAGATGATCCATATCTCCCCATATACTACGCGTGGACGGAGACCGATAGGCGGCTGAGGGTCGCGAAACGCGACAGAGGTAGAAACATGGCCGTGCTGGTCACGGAGCCCGTCGAGATCGCCCTCGACGCAAAGACGCTCGGCCAGCTCTACGACAAGACAGACCCAGAGCTACTTGAAGAGGAGGAGATGGGCAGACTGACCCGGATCGTGTACCTCCACCTCTTTAAGATATACCGCGCCATCTCGCTCCACCGCCCCAGCCGCGGCACAGGCCTGCCCCTACAGACGCAGAGAGAACTTGCAAAAACCTTCATCGAGCTGGCATACGTGTTGAATAGGCGGGGGGACCGAGCCAGAGACTCCGCCATACGGATCGTGAGACGATTATCAGACCTAGACATATCCCCCGGCAATCTGCCTAGGCTCTACGCCAAGATAAAAGGAGGCGCCTTGGAGGAAGTTGCAGAAAAGCTCCGCGCCGCACTGATAGGCCTATACCTTCTCCACCTGAGGAAAAAGGCGGAGAGGACTACAGAATAATCTTTTTGCCCCCCACCTCAACGACAAAGTACACGTTGTATCTGTTCCTCAGCCTAGCCACGTCCAGCCACGCGAGGTCACCCCTAAACAGGCACTTAGCCCCGCGGCACCTCACGCTTAGGGCCCTCCCCAGGAGCGCGGACAGGTGGCGCGGCTCTCCCAGCACCACGACCGCCTCCTCCACGCCGGCAATCCCAGCCACGAGGGCAACGGACAAGTCGCGCCTCACCTTGAACCGCGCCACGCCAGCTACGTGGAGCATCGGCAACACGCCACATTCGGCAAAGATCCTCAACACATCACCCAGAACATCGCCGACGTTCACCTCCCTAAATGAGAAACGGTGCACCACAAACCCCCCACAGCCGCCAGGCAGAACCCAGTATAGCACCACCCCCCAAACCCCCACCCATAAAAATACTAACACACCGGCCTCCGAACGACATCAAAATCTCCAGCGTTTATAAATCGTCGTGCAGAATGCGCTTTATCTTTGTCTAGTCGTTCTACTCCTTCGTCGTGTTGATTTTGTAAAGCGGAGATCCAGTTTATAAAACGTCGTGCAACTTCCCGGCGCACGCCGACGCCGAGGAGAAAAAACACGCAGATACACACATCTACACACCCGACACACTTTACCTATAGACAAGATCCGGAAACCCACACAGCCTAGCTAAACACCAACACACCAAAACACAAACAAAAAACTTAAAAACCCACACATTCAAAACTCCACAAGACCCAGCATCTCAAATAGAGAATTGAAACAACAAGTCTCAACTTCGCCGCGTGCAGACTTATGCCAAACACGCATCTCAAATAGAGAATTGAAACGTGGCTGCGGCCGTCGCGCCTAATCGACGCGACGTAGTGGCATCTCAAATAGAGAATTGAAACCGGCTAGGGCAGTTGCGCCTTTTGCGACGGGGATCCAAAATGGCATCTCAAATAGAGAATTGAAACGTGACAACAGAACTAAGGCCCGAGGAGGTGGCATGACGTGGCATCTCAAATAGAGAATTGAAACGAGAACCCAACGCCGCTGGAGGATTTAGAAATCATTAGGCATCTCAAATAGAGAATTGAAACTGCTTCCTTGCCGACGTGAGTACTACTTCTGCCCTCGCCATTACCGCATCTCAAATAGAGAATTGAAACGTCTCTTATCTTCAGCACATCCATCCACAGCTTCGTGTATTGCATCTCAAATAGAGAATTGAAACATTACATCATTACCATTGAATACCACATAACCGTCCTCTACTTGCATCTCAAATAGAGAATTGAAACCTTCTCTTCAGCCGCCACCGCCGGCGGCACCACAAGCGGCCACTGCATCTCAAATAGAGAATTGAAACTACATCACCGTCTTATGAACGAATCCATCCCATTTTTGGATTTCGGCATCTCCAATAGAGAATTGAAACATTCAAGACGTCTGTGTGCAGTGGATTGTCCACAACCGGTCGGCATCTCCAATAGTGAATTGAAACGAGAGGGTGTGTTGCTACATGGTCCCCTCGTGAGGGGGCCGGGCGCATCTCCAATAGAGAATTGAAACATCAGCTCCTCCACCTTTCGCAGTAGTTCGGCAGTCCCCTGTCTGGCATCTCCAATAGAGAATTGAAACCCTAGCCAGGCCCTGTTGGTTCGCCGGGAGGGGCCTGGCGCATCTCCAATAGAGAATTGAAACCTTCGTCTTCGACTTCGCCGCCGTCTAGGTAGTACAGGGTGGCGGCATCTCCATATAGAGAATTGAAACAGTAACGTGGTCGTGGTGGTGAGGTGATTATGTACAGGGGGAGGCATCTCCAATAGAGAATTGAAACATCCTCAAGGCCCAGCCGTCGCCAGCCTCCATCACGACTTTCGCATCTCCAATAGAGATTTGAAACAAGAGGACTTGGGGGTTTTGGTCCTCAACGACGGCGAGCATTTACAATAGAGAATTGAAACTAAACTCAATTGCTCGCATGTGGTTGGGCCTTCTTGTGTGTTTTTGTTGATTGTTGGGGGTTGGTTTTGTGGTGTGTTTGACGTGTTGAGGTTACTGGTCCTGGAGTTCTAAGAGCGCTGTGAGGAGGTCGTGGAGGGTGTATCCTTCTGCCGTCTTTTTCAGTAGCTTGATCCCTTCTAGGTGGTGGATGTCCATGCGGAGGTGGTGGGCGACGTCGTGTTCGTCTGCTTCGCCTTTCGCAAATCTAGCGAGGACTTGTCTGAGTTGGAGGGGTAGCATGGGGAGCTCCACCACCTCTTTAAACGTCTCGTGGATGTAGACGGCGCCGTGGGCCCCAGCGAGGTATGCCGCAATTACGGCGAAGGTAGACTCCGGCTTGTAGCCGCCAGTTGCCACGACATAGGTCAGCCTCCCATCCTTTCTCGCCTTCTTCACGTCGTTGCCCACAGCCCGGGCCAGCTGGAGGAGGCCCTCGTGGAAGTCCACGCCGAGACCCGGCACCACCCTCAGCTCAGCTGAGCACACAGCCGTCTTAACCTCCCGCCTAAGCACCTCGCAGAGGGCCTCCCTAAGCGCGGCGCCGGCCCTCCTCCCTTCCTCTGTGTCGGTGGCGTAGAACACGGCGTAGACGTCGCGGAAGAGGGCTTGATATCTCCTCGCAAACTTCACCACGGTGTTCAGCTCCGCGCTGGCCCTCTCGGGGTTTGCCAAGGCGTACTCCACCAGCCTATCCCCCGCGCCATCCCGCGCCGCGTTGGTAAGAAGAGAAGTCCCCACCGTAACGCCAAGAAACACCCCAACCACAAAAGACACAACCCACGGCTATATAACTATAACAGCTGAGAGGTGAAGTACGCAGAGAAGGCCCCCCCTCGTGGCGACATAGGGCCTCCACACCCGAATCTCGGCACCGGATAAAAAACTTGGCCAAAAGCTACAATGTCACCCGATCCCCCCGCAAGCTTAATGCGCGCGCCGCGACTCCCTACGGAATCTGGGGTTTACTCAGTAGCCGTGAGCCGTGCTCGAGAGCCGCGCGATACCCCGAACGCGAACAGACCGGCGCCGGACTTGCAACCACAGTACTGCAGAACTTACTCGAGGGACGCATCTCTTTTGTTTTCGATAAATATTTTTGAGCTTCCTCGCCCTCGCGTCGCCAGGTGGTTGGCCGCCAGGTCGCGGAGGCCTGGCATTTCTGGAAATCTCTTCGGGCACCTATTCTGAAACTCCCACATCCTCTCAAAGGCCTTCTCCACGTCGCGTCTGCCGGCCCTAACCTTCGCCTCGCCTACTGCTGATTGCGCTTGCGTTGTAGTAGATACGACCTGCATCCGCTGTCAAGGTGAAACCTCTTCCGCGGCGCATTTATAGCCCCAATACTCTAAGAGATGCTGAACCATGTCGCGTCCGCTCTCCTCAACGCTTATGGCTAAGGTCTCTACCTGGTTCTTAGCCGCCATCTTGTCCTCGACACATCTGAGATCTTCCTTAGTGGCTAACTGCCTTCGGCCTAGGCCCATTGCCCCAGCTCACGCAGATCCTCCTTAGTGACCATCTTGCCCTCGAAGCTTCCTGTGCCGGTTCTGGGTTGCCACGTGTCTTCCCTTGTAACACTGCGACTCTCCACAGACCGTCCGCCTCTCTACGCTCTTGACCCCGCGCCGGGCGGCCACGTCGAGCGGCGATCCACCTGGCGATCAACGACGCCACCTAGGCGGCCGCCTCCTCGCTTTCAAACACCCTCACGAAAACCCTCCCAACCTCCCTAGGCTATAGAGAGGCCAGAAGCTCCACGAAGAACCAAGGCTCCTCCCGCGTGACGTCACTCAACACCCTCTGACGGACCTCCCTCCACGGAGAAATAGATCATATTCGCAACGGACGCGGGCTCAGCGGTCTTTCAACTTGCACTTTCTCATCAGTTCGTCGAGAAGAGGCTGAAGGAGGTCCCTCCTGTAGACCACCTCGACGATCTTGCCCTTGGCCAGCTTCACCTTGTCAATGAGGATGTAGGAAAGGCCGCCGTGGGCGGACAGGTTACGGAGCCATCTATCTAAGTTGCCCTCGGCGCGTTTCGCAGCGTCCCGAAGCCTTGCGCGCTCTTCTTCTATCTCTCGTTGCGCGCTCTCCACGCGGTTGCGGAATTCCGTGTCGTTGATAGACTCTTCGGAGAGTTCTAAAAGCGCCTTCACCCCAGCGGCGCTGAGTTCGTTGGATAGCCTAAGCTTCTCGGCGCGTTCAATTACTCTGCCAAACTCTTGCGCCGTCTGCTTCAAGATTAGGGCGTTTTGAATAGAGAAGATTTCCTCGTAGTGGCGGGCCACGGCGTTGAGGAAATCCACAAGGTTGTCTCTCTGAAGTTTCTGAAGCTCGGACACTACAGCCTCGATCGCAGTCCTCACGGCGTAGGTCCGGTCAGGCGCCGGGTACTCAACTGCTTCGTCTCTAATTATGGGAGTGGTGTCCGGCGGCTTCGCCTCCACGCTGGGTAGCTGGGCTACGGCGCCTCCGTCGTCGTACCTAGCGCCGCTGAAGGCAAGACCAGCGGCGCCGTTCGCCAGAATACAGATGTAGGCAAGCAGTTGCCTCAGCTCGCCAGTCCGGTCGAGACCTTCCGGCTCCGGCATCTGGAACCTCCTCAGCGCCGCGATCTGCCTTATGTTCCTTACAGCCCTCTGCAACTCAGACACATCATTGAGGAAGAGCTCAGGCACCTCAGCGCTCTCCTCGGCCTTCTCGCCGGAGACGCATTGCCCCAACCTGACGCCGGCGGGGTACGGGTCCGAATTTAAGATGAGCAAATCCCTCTCCTTCTTCCAGATGACAGCCGCCGCAACGGCGGCGTAGAGAACCGCCACTGTCTGGAAGTTTATCCCATGGGTGAGGTCAACCACAAGGAATGTGGGCTTGCCAGCCTTCAGCAATGCGTGGAACGCCTCGTTGAATACAGCCAGGAGGGCGCCTTTAAACTGGCGGCCCCAGTGGCGGCCTATGCCCGGAAGGACGACGACCTCGACCTCCGACTCCGCCAAACAGTCAGAGGTCTCCGCAAGCCCCCGGAACCACTTGAGGTACTGCTCCTTTACACTCTTCCTGAACTCCTCCCCGTCTGTAAAGCCTGCGGGGTTAAGCGCAGTGTCTGTGCCGAAGATCACAGTCTTAACATCCCAGCCTTTCTCTCTGAAGAAGCGGATAAGCGCAAGCGTGCTGGAGCAGGAGGTGCACTCCACAGGATTCTCACCCTTGAACGGGGGGTGTTGTAGCGGTTCCATTATGTACTTAGCCTTCCTCCAGCCGGGCGGGTAGCCCCAGGCCGCCGCGATGAGGATAGAGCCTCTACCCATACTAATCGTTACAACCTGTATATAAATGAACGCGTCTCGGGACATGGTCGGGGTATTTCTGGCTGTGGGAACTTCCCTCCTCGCCAACGCCGCCAAGGGGGCGTGCCGAAGGAGACCGCCCTCTGGGCTGTTGGGCTTATTGTTGCAACGCATGGAGGAACTTAATGGGTTGCCCCATGTCGTTTAGGTCGAAACTTCCTGGTCTAGGTGAGTTTAAGCAGATACTCGGTCGACGCCTTTCTGCGCGCCATCGCGCCGTTAGGCCTTGTGGAGCTTCTTGGCGCCTACCCTCCTGGCGAGCGTTGAGAGCGGCACAACGCCTCCCTCCACGTGCAGAGGCAGACCTCTCAATGCCTCCAAGACCAGCGGGTGGAGCGCGTCTTTGCCTCTCTCTACGAGGTAGACGTAGTCCTCGTCGGCGTCAAGCCGCAAGGCCAGCTCGATCAAGCGTGGGTCTCCGAGACTGTCTTGGACGTGGCTGTGTCGAGGTCTTCGTCGTCGCTGGACGCGTCTACTGAACCGAAAAGGAGGGCGAACTTCACGTGGCGGCCGCGAGGAGACGGCACAGGGAGAGTTGTGGCGGCTTCCCGCGGTGATTTCTGTGTTTTCACCGGTGCGGGGGACTTAATTGATTGCGCCGTTAACACCCGCCGTTTAACAGCGTTCTTTCAATTATCTTCTGTAAACAAACGGCTGGAGAGTTGAAGTATCGTGTGTTAACGATGCAGTGGCTTATAAACGGCTTGAAGATGCTGTGCCAGCTGGTGCGGACTAACACTCTAGAAGAACATGAAAACTCAAGAAAACTAGATAAAGGCGGGAAGATTTTCTTACACACAAGTTCTTCAGGTTACTTAAATTATCCTCTTTATTTGTATTTCTCGAATATT
>Ga0209740_1000189_pt1 | contig 10997 bp, 11 predicted proteins | sample ConCONMetagenome_FD_184733 | JGI IMG/M metagenome (GOLD analysis project Ga0209740, IMG submission 184733) | Hot spring microbial streamer communities from Conch Spring, Yellowstone National Park, USA - CON_C (SPAdes) (version 3) | ecosystem: Environmental > Aquatic > Thermal springs > Hot...
CTTTAATTCTTTTCCAAGTCTCCTCCGCGTCTCCTATCACGACGTCTATATCCCCCATGTCTTCCAAGTCGAAGCGTTTGGGGAGGCTACATAAGGCAGTTCTTATGTGCGCCGGCGCATATCGTGCGCCTGGTCTACCGGCAACTGCGCCGTCCCAGGGCACGCCGAAGAAAACAATAGAAGATTCGCCGGACATGTCGCAAGTTCTCACGTCTAGTGGATCTTTTAAAAATCTGAGCCGCTTCGTCAGATACGCATTGTGCATGTTTAACATTATGTATCACTATTTAACGTATATAGAGCTTTCCCTCCGCCGTGCTTCCAATTATCATGTACCCCTGGGTCTTCTCAATTGTTAAGAATTGGTCTTTAGGCACCCACAGCCCACAGGTTATGTAGAGGCGGTCTGTGTAGTTTCTTATTTCAAACATTCCGTAGATGCGAAGCTCCGAGCCTGGATTCTCCAACACTAGCTTAACTGCTTGACATACAGAAGGTGTAGAAATATATTGAACGCCGAAGATTAGGGAAAGCGCCATGGCGGCCATCAACATCACTGCCACGAGGTCGAGGTATTCCTCTATCATGGCTTAAAACGGCAGTAAAGACTCAACACCTTATAGGCCAGGCCTGGATATGCTTCTATCCGACCTGAAGCGGTACATATGACGAAGCCGACCACTCTGTTGATCACATATGGGTCTCCCACCTCTGCGTATTTATACGCCTCCGGCCAGTAGAGAAAAACCGCAGACAAGTCAGTCTTGCGCACCTCAACCGGCTTGATGAACAGCATAGCCGCCACCGCCAGCGCGAATATCACCGGTATAAACACTATTTCTAGTCTCATACCAGCTTGAACACGAGCCAGGAAAAACCTTAGCAGTTTACAACCACCAGCCTCACCTTGACCCCAGACGCCTCGGTCTCGGCGATTTCGGGTCTGAAGTCTGTGCCGGAGCGGCATGTAGCGGCGTAGTGGGTGATTGTGCTATCCTGCACCCACGGCATGACCAGCACGCAGTTGGTCAAGGCGACTGTGGCGTTGCCCTGCGTGTAGGTCTTACCGAGCAGGCCTTGAATCGATTGTGGGCACTGGCCCAGGCCCAAGACGTATACAGGTATGGATGATGCCTCGACGCCGGTTGTGTTGGTGAGCACCCACCTGCCGGCTACGTAGCTGTAGTAGGCGAGGTACTGTCTCACAGCTACTGGCGTGTCTAGGTGAGCTGTCTTTCCCGCCGCTATAGACGCCGTCGTCGACGCGAGGAGCGGCGTGTTCGACATAAACACGCCTGATACAGCCACCGCCGCGGCGGCTGTGGCGGCGATGGCCGCCGCCAAGGCGAGGAGGTATCTAAAGGTCAGCATGTCCTTACCACCGCCAGCACGCTTCTAGCGCCTTTGGGGTAGCCCACCAGGTCGGCCCAGGTCTTGAACAAAAGTGCAGTCTCGGGGCGCCAGATCGTGACCATATCGCCAGGCCTCGCGGCCAATTCTTGACCCACAAGCGGCAGGACGAGGATTGGATCCCAGGGGAATATCCTGGAGGCGTTGACTAAGACGCAGCTTCCGCTGGCCTCGCCTATCTTGACCCACGTCCCGTTGCGCTGGGCGTAGAAGGCGAAGCCGGCCACGGGGCCGTCTGCCTTGACCTTCACAAGGCCTCTCCACGGGTCAACCAGCTCAATTCTTGGTTTGGCGAAGTTACTCATAAAATTAAGCCTTGCCCACAACTCAGCCTCACCCCAGTAGTCCATGGTGGCTGAAAGCTGCGACATGTAGTCCACCTCCCCCAACAGCGACCTCGCCTTCACGGACGCAGGTATGCATGAGAACTGCGTCTGTCTTCCCCCCTCGCCGAAGGCGTTCACCCCGTGGAAATACGGAACGCCGCCGAGGTAGAAGAGTATCGTGAGGTCGAGGCGTGGAGTCGTGAGGAACGGCGGCGCCTCTGTCATGGTCTTAATTCTGTACGAGACGTCGTTAGACGCAAAGAAGACGAAGTGGTGACGTCCCTCGTCGTCCTCCACGACCACTTGTATAGGCCCGGTCCAGTTCGCCGGCGTGACGTAAACCGCGTCGGCATCTACATAAAGCGGCTGACAAGGCGGAAGCGGCGTGTAGCTGCGGTGCCAGCCGGGCCCTATGTAGACTGCGTCGAGGAAGTCCCACCTCTTCGCAACTTCGTGTAGCTTGTAGCTCCTAACCCATCTGTACTCCACGCCGCCTCTGCCTCTGCTCACTATGTATCCCATCTCCACGTAAATCCTAACCGTCGAGTCCTTGGGCTCGCCTAGGTACACCAAGAGGAACGAGTAGCCGGCGCCCGGCAACGCCAAGTCGACGGCGGGGCCAGGCGCCGGGCCCCAAAGCGCCGGCTTAAAGTCAGCACATATCAACGAGTTGCACACCGTAGTCGGCACTATGTACAAAGCCCAAGGTGTGGAGTTAGACACCATAGAAGCCACGCCGAGAGGCAGGGCGTCGGTAAAGCCAGGCGGCATCCCATCTCCATCTATGACTTCAAACACATAGTTGTAGAAGTCCCCCTGCGCGGTTTGGTGGTAAAGCAGCATGCGATCCGCCTTAGTGGTGTTTCTGTAGACCGGACCTCCATATACAGACCCCAGCATAGAAACGTAATGAGGCACCGCCGTGCGGCAACTACCTTCTATATCCCAGTCGCCGGTGCGGGGATTAAACCCCCAAAGCTTGAGGTGGTACATACGCCAATAATAGAGTGCCGGGTCACCAGCGACAATGTTCATGAAGTCTTTAAAGCCCCCGCATGGGTTGTAATGATTAACCACCATCCAGTCCACCAGCGGTACTCTATTCGTAGGCCACTGCCGTCCTGGCTTGCCTATGCGTGAATAGCCCGCCCAAGTTCCGTTTACTTTAGTAAAGACGTGTTGTGAGTAGGTGCAGTGATAGATCTGGCTCGGCCACTGTCTGCAGGAGTCTGGCGGCGCGTACCATGCCGTCGTTACAGTTCTAAATCCCTCATCTACGGCGGCGGCGAAGCCCGCCCACTTGATACCTGCTATAGGCCAGTCCCTTTTCTGAGCGTCGTATCTTAGCTTAGCCTTTTCGCCGGCTTCTTCGTAGTGATCTGCCAAAAGCCTCCCCTCTTGGTCTACGGCGCGTAGATGCGTCCCTGGGTAGGAGTTTATCCAGACGCCGCGTGCGTCGAGGCGCCACAACACGGCGGCGCGGAGATACGCAACAGAGCCCAGAGGCATGTGGACTTCAACGGGCGTTCTGCCTATCAGCGCAACTCCGCCGCCCCCCAGCGACGGGAGCGGATCCAGCGCCAACGCAACATACGGCGTTAGGATATACGGCGTCTTGTAGGCGACTGCCGCAAGCGTCCAGTTCCACACCCACTTGTCGCCGACCCACGTGGCGTTGCCCTCCCGGCTTATGATAAGCCCCTTGGGAGACCTCACGTTGGTGCTGGAAACTCCAACAACACGAGATATGTACAGCGGCACCGACTTCGGCGGTCTAGCTTCTACATACCCCCACCTGGCGGGAACTGCAGTCACTTCAACCTTAATCCACGTCGCAAACCACAAACCTTCCGGTGAGATGCCGTATATGCTCCACGAGCCCGCCTCGTCTGTAGACACGGCGGCAGTGTCTACGGGGTAGTCTCCATGGAGCCGCTTGTCTGTGTAATACAGCGGAGAGGGCACCTCGGCCTCTACTCCATATCCCGCGAACCTGTCGCCTGGCCTCTTCCCGTTTATCATAAGAGCTCTCCAAAGTTCTGGAGACGATGCCTGTGTCACCTTGTTCCCGCCCTCGAACGGCGTACAACTTGGCCACGTAGATGTGGTCGGCAGATACGTACAGAGCGGCGAATAGCTGGAGCTGAATTTATCTGGCCTCAGAGAGACGTACAGAGTTCTAGATTCTGAGTATGAGACCGCGTTGGTGGGTACTGTGAAGGTGATGGTGGAGGTCTCGCGGGGCGGCGTGGCGTTGACCAGCCAGTAATACTTCGTTTCGCTCCACGTCCATTCTCCATATCTAAGCGTGGCGGTGCACACGTACTGCGTCAGTGTCCACGGCTCCGGCTTCCAGTACTCCACCGTGACACTGTAGCTTAGGCTTCTGTCCCACTCTCCGCTAAATACGTGCTCTGCCATGTATATCCGCGTGGCGTTGTAAAACGGCGTATCCCAAACCGTGACCTTCGGGGTGTCTGTAAAGAAGGCATAAAATCGGCCAAAGCCAGCCCCCATTACGGGACCGACTGCGCCGAAGCTGAACGAAATAGGAACGCCTTGGGTTGTGTCCACGTTGCCTCCCCACATCTTTCTGCACTGCACGTTTTCGACGGTGATCTGCGCCCACACAAGCGCCGTCAATGCTAGGACTAGGATTAGGCGCCGCATGAGAAAAAGGATGACCGCCTATGGAAAAAGCTTAACGTGGCGAAGGAGGACCAATTACGGGCGTGTCACTTCTTTGTGACTCGGATGATGCAGAAGCGATCTGTTCTGGACAGGTAAGCGGTAGTTTTAATGGGTAGTCCACGAGCAGGACGTAAAGCGCCGCCGCCGGCGCGGCGACGTACAGCTTGGCGGTGTCGCTGGTGGCGTTGTAGACGAGGACGTGCTCGGCCTTGACCAGCTCCACAAACTCGTCATCTGCGCCTACCTTGGGGGTCAAACCCACAGCGGGCGGCCTGCGCCACGCCGTGTAGTAGCTGTGAAGCCAGCTGTAGTACTGGGTGAGGTTGTGCGGCACTGCGGCGTAGACGTCAAGCCACGGCAGTTGGTCGAGGGAATGTCTAAGTTCAATCTCGTAGAGCATGGTAGGCTCGCCTCGAGGAAGCGCGGTATATCTGCACCTCGTCACGTTTAGATAGATTTGGTAAATTACATTCTCCCCGGCTCTCTCAAGCCTGTACCCCACCGGCAGGTACACCGGGAACGTTGTCCACTGTCTTGTGTCGTAGTCGTATGCCGTGGCGTTGGCCTTTGCCACCCTCACCACATTGACGAAGACGCGGAAACGCGACGTAACGTTCACCCTTGGAAACGAGGAGAGGTATTCGGCTATCCACTTCTTGGCGCCGTACAGCTGGTCTGCCAAATTCATCGTCGTGAAATTCGGCGCATGCGCCGTGGCGTTAAGCACCACAAGGGCAACGACGGCGAGAGCTATCAAGCCGTACGCCAGCGACCACATGTCAGCCCCACAAGCACTCCTTCGCGAAGGTCGCCCTGGCGTTCATGGTGAAATCCTGCGACTCAATCCACACAATGGTTGAAAACCAGTTTATCGTGTAGCTGTTGAGCTTAGGGCCTTCTCTGTTCCACGTCCATATCAACACTCTGCCATAGGGCGGAATGGTTACGTACACCTCATGCCAGAAGTCTCCGCCACTGTGGATGTTGGTGAGGGCGATGTTTGTCTGGGTGAAGGTGAGGCGCCAAACCTCGTCCACATACAGAGCGCTGTTTGTCAGGTCGCAGTTGGGGCAGTCCTCCCAAGCCAAGAGGAAGTCTGCGAAGGCGCCTGTAAGCGCTGAGAGGGTGAAAGACACCCCGGCTGGGTTCACGTGCACCGTCACGCTGGTGTAGCCCTTCTTCCAGTAGTTGGTGAGGTCGAAGATCTTAAGCGATGTGGAGGGCCGGAGGTCTTGCGTGTTGTTCAACGTAAACACCCGTGCCCTGAGTAGGTCTGATATGCTGACTTGAGCTATCAAGGTGTGCCACTCGTCGAGGAGCGGCGGCGCGTATATATGTACGCGGTAGACACCCGCCATCGGGATGGAGAAGGATACAGAGCCAGGTATTGTGCCTGTAGCCGAAGCCACCAGTCTCCCCTCTTCGTCGTACACCTCTACCTCGACCCCTACGATCTCTGTGAGGTTTGATTCAAATCTGATAGTGGTGTCACAGCCTCTTCTCCAGTCTGAGTTGATACGGACGTCGACGAAAGGTAGTTTCGGCCCTAAAACGTCGCGGCCGAATCTCGGCGGCGAGCCGTCGCACGACACGTACGCCACCCCGCCGAACACCCAGAGGTACACAGCTGGGCTACACGTGATGTTCTCCCCTATCGACAGCGGCTTCCCATCGTCGGCTCTGTAGGCCCAGCCGTACCTCGCCACCTCTCTTGTGCCTAAGTAAAGCGCGGCGTAGTTGCCGTACTGCCGTATCCAGTACCCGCCCGTTAGCTTGAAGGCGCAGTCTGAACACGCCGGCACGGCCGAGACGCCCTCCCCCACGGGGAACAGAGACGCTATTACGGCGGCAACGAGGGCCATAAGGCCCGCAAATATGAGGATATCTCTGAAGGCGATCATGGCATCCCCGGACAGCTGTACTGAACAAGAAGCCACCTGCCTCTAGAGGTAAGCCCCACGGGGACGCAGTTTTCCTCCACCTTCGCGTCAAAGGGCGGCGGGCACCACAAACCGGTGTAGGGGTCCGGCCCGATCCTCACGGGGGTGCGGGTATACCTGGTGCAGTTGTAGCCGCCGGGGTAGACCGTGAAGACGGCTACAAGGGTGCCTGGCACTCCCAGGGCTCTTCTGAAGGTCTCTGGGTCGCCTCCTGCGTATTTCACCGCGTAGAGTCTGCCCGTGTCGTTGTAGACGTAGACTTTTATAGTCGGCGCGTCCTTCCCGGGCGCTATCGGCGCTTCGATTATTTTCGACGGGAGGAACGGCTTGAGCGTCGCCACTGCCATTACAAACAGAGCCGCGAGGGCAGTTACGAAGACCGCCGCCGCTATGAAGTCCTCCACGGAGGGGAAGGGGAGGGGGGAAGGAAAAAACCTTACTTTTGGATAAGCCCTACTTTCTCCTTCTAAACACTAAGGCCGTGGCGGCGGCTCCGGCGGCCGCTCCCGCGGCGGCGCCTATCCAGGCGGCGCGAGTCCAGGTCTCCAGCTGAGACCGTAGCTGGGCTGTCTGGGAGATGTATGCCTCGTTTAGCTCGGCCAGCGTCTTGTTCATAGAAGCCAGCTGTGTCCTCAGGACTTGGTTTTCCGCGGTGAGCTGTGCCAGCTGGGCAACTAAGGCGTCGTTGGCAGACCGGAGGGTCTCCAGCTGAGACCTGTAGGCGTTGACTTCCGCCTCAAGCTGGAAGCGCGTGTAGTTGAGCGCCTCCAGCTGGGCTTTGAGCTGTTGGTTCTCAGCCGCGAGCCTGGCCGCTTCGCTCCTCGCCTCGGCCAGAGTTGCGTTGAGCTGGGCAATCGTCGAGTTGAGACGTGCTATCGTGTTGGGCTCCTCTGGAATTCTGAAGATCCTCTTCGCCACCGGGTCTAGGTACCGCCCGGCGGGGATGACGTAGTCCCCGGGGGGCTTCGCTGGCACACTTACAAACACTCTCGTGTCCGTGAAGTTGACGGCCTCCACCCCCTCGACGGTTAATTTGTCCCGGAGTATGTGCGGCAGTAGTCTCAGCCAGAACCAGTTGTTGCCATGCAGACAGTAGACGTCGGAGATCCATATCTGGGTGGTGAAGTTCAACACAATTATCTTGTTGGGGGCCACCATGGCGGTTCCCTGCGCACATATCCGCCTGATGTGGCGGCTGACAAAGCTGGTTACTAGCTCACCAAGCGGAGTCTTGGAAGGCTCAACCACCCTCACGCCGACCTGGACGACGTAGACGGTGGCCCACTCGCATCTGCACCAACCCATTTTGTCGCAGACCTCCACATAGTACTTGCCCTTGAACCATATAGCCTCAGGTCTAAACCACGTCGCGTTGAGAAACGTCAAATTCATAGGCACGGCATGCGGCGGAAACCACAGCAGGTAGTAATGCACGGTGCTCTGCGGGTTGTAGTTGTAGGGGCCAGTGCTACGAAATGTTTGCGCCACCGCGGCGGCGGCCAACAGTAGCAACACCACCACCAAGACTGTTTTTGGAACCGTTATGCAAAAAGAGTGTACGAAGTTAAAAAAAGACATTGAATTTTTCCCCTACTCCTCCGCCTTCTTCTTTCTGTATATGACGAAGGCGGCGGCTACTCCGGCCAGCGCAATTGGCAGTATGTACATCAGCGAGTTGACCCCCTCCTCGCCGCCAGACATCTGAACCGCCAGCTGTGCCTCCAGCGACGACAGCTGGGCGTTCAGTCCGGCCAGGGTTTGGTTCATGGAGGCGAGCTGTGCCTTGAGCTGATCGTTTTCGGCCTTGAGCTGGGCCAGTTGTGCCTTCAGCCGCTCGTCTTCGGCCTGGGCGGCGCGTAGGCTGGCCTGTAGCGCCGTTACTTCAGACTCCCTATGCCGCAGGACCTCCTCAAGGGCGCGCCTCTGCGTCTCCAGAGCCGTGAGCTGGGCCTCCAGCTTGGAGATCAGCAAGGCGGTTTGGTTTGCATCGGCCTTGCTCTTGTCCAGCTCGGCCTCGAGGGCCTTGAGCTGTTCTGAAAGGCTGGCGACGTATGCCAAGAGGGTTAGGTTGGCTTCCGGTAACCTGAAGACCGTCTTTGTCTCCGGGTCTAGGTACCAACCTGCCGGGATGTAGTTGGTGAAAGTGCCCACAGGCGTCGCTACAGTGGCGTTTGTGGCGTTGGTGAACTCCACGTAGCCGCTGTAGGCGGTGAAGCGGAGGGGGAGCCACCTCAGCCAAAGCCACATGGAGCCGTCCGCCGTACAATAGACGTCGGCGATCCAGAGCTGTTCGTTTTGAGAGATCTGCGCGGCGTTGAGTACGTCTACGGCCATGTACCTGCACTGGGAGTAGAGGTACTGCATGACCGCCTGCACCTCAGAGGGGAAGCCGTGGAAGGAGAGTCCTGCCTGCACAATGTAGGTCGTCGTGTAGTTTACATACGTGATAAAGTGGGTGGCGTTCATGGGGTACGCCTGCATCAGCACCGCATGCGGCGGGATCCAGCTGACATACGCCACAGCATAGGCCGCCAGCAACAGAGGTGTTAGCCAAATCCACCTTACCGTCGACATGGCCCTCCCGCAAATGTACAAGGAAAAACCTTACCGGTGAGAGGAAAGGAGATGGGAGGGGAAAAAGCGGATGTTTTGTTACGATATCCCTACGGTAACCACCCCCTTGGCGATTTGCACTGTCTTGCCGCTTGAGGCGTCTATGGCGTATATGATGTAGGTGTACTGCGTGCCAGATGCTAGAGATGCGCCGAATCTGCAGGTGATTGACTGGCCAGCTGTGACTGGCGGGTTTATGTTGTTGGACTGGATGTTGGTCTGAACGCTTCCGCTCCGGGCCACTACACATGTGCCTGTGATCGGGGCACCGGGGTTGGAGCCAGATGCGGCGTAGGCTAGCAATACGCCGCTCAGACGGCCGTTGAGCACCTCAACGGTGACGTCGAAGCCTGCCCTGTCTGCTGTGGCTATGGCGTTGGCTCTGAGGCTTTCGGCCGCGGATTTCCCCATGCCTTGGAACGTGAGCAATCCAATTACGCCCACGATTATGAACGCGGCCGCTATCAGCAACGCCTCCACCGTGGTTAGACCTCTCATTTTGGTTTTGTTCTTAGGCATTGACCCCATGAACAACCAACCGGAAAAACCCTACGTCCGCCGTCACAGCAGAGCCAGCAGGACTTGTTGCAGTGCGACGCCAGCGATGCCTCCTAGGAGGGCGGACTTGTGTATGCCTTCGGGCGCCATGAATATCGTGATGTAGCTCGCGGCTATTAGAGACATGGCTGTGGCGAGGATAGCCCTGATCTCCTCATACGGCGGCGGAGCGAGGAGGGGCATGTAGCCGAGCTCAGCGGGGGACAGGTGCTTCGCGGCTGAGGAGATGGCGAAGGCCACTACCACCACCGCAACTATAAACAAGGTGAAGTAGGCCGCGGCCTGCCTAACCATCTTCTTGATCGCAGACGTCTCTATGTCGATTATGGTCTGTATGTACTCCACGGCCTTGACAGCGGCGGCGCCTCCGGCCTCCACTATGGCGCGGTACATGGCCTTGGCCAAGACGAAGTATCTGGAGGGTATGAAGTAGCCGTAGGCGATTTTGGCGGCGATTCTGTACCGCCCAATGAGGCGGCCTAGGATTAAGTCGGGCGGGGCGCCCTCCTTAAGCATGGCGGCGGTCGACCGGAGCATGGGCGGAACCTCCCGCCTAATGCCAAACCACCACAGCCTGTCTTTGAAATACAGCCAGAGGTAGGCGACGGCGCTGAAGGCGAGGAAGGTCGCCGGGGCGTTGAACAGGCCAGCCACGGCGCCAGCGGCGAGGCCTAGGGGGATAGACCACTCGTAGGTGCGTAGCATGTTTACGTCCATCGGCGACGCGACCAGCGCAACCGCCGCCAAGGCGCCAGTCATGCCGAAGACTAGGGCCAGCAAGATGGTGGGGTCTGCGTCGAAGATGCCGATGGCCCAGAGGAAGAGGAGGAACAGAGGGAGCAGGAAGACGGCGCCCAGCGACGAGTTGACCGATTCATACAGCCTCGCCTTGCTCTCCACCTTGGCCGCCGCCACGGCCTTCATGCTCTCCAGGAAGGAGTGGACGAGGATCTGCCTGTCTACGCCGGCTTCCTCTTGGGCGAGGGCGTAGCCGAACTGCCTGGCTGTCTCGTCTCTATCTTCTATGAACTGGGTGGAGGGGGTGGGCATGAGAGACGCCACGAAAAGCCTCCTGGACTCTACCTCGTCTAGCTCGGCCGTGTTGAAGGAGGTATATTTAAGCGCCTCGTTGCCCGACGTCACGCCGATATACGTGGCGAATATAGGCGCCGCCGACATGTAGAAATCCTCCCTCCTCATGCAGGAGAAAAGAGACAAGGGGAAAAACCCTACCAACCGCCGAAGACGGAAAACGCCGTCTTAACCGCGGCCGGCCTTCTCAGCCACGTCCAGCCAGCCTCCGCCTCGAAGACGCCGTTTTAAACTGCGTTAGACTAAGTTGTCTAAGACTTCACTTATGTGTGTCAGCTTGCCGGCCTTCTTCACCGCCTTAGGCAACTCCTTCACCGCGTCGGCTGGGGAGACGCCGGCCGTCACGCGTCTTATGATGTAGTCCACG